>Ga0206129_10000004_pt1 | contig 382836 bp, 321 predicted proteins | sample Helgoland_Spring_8_FD_148616 | JGI IMG/M metagenome (GOLD analysis project Ga0206129, IMG submission 148616) | Pelagic subsurface seawater microbial communities from Kabeltonne, Helgoland, North Sea - Helgoland_Spring_Bloom_20160502_2 | ecosystem: Environmental > Aquatic > Marine > Epipelagic...
TTGGTTTGGAATTTTGTATCCAGATATGATATTAATGGATTGAGATAAGGAATAAAAGTGCATAACAATGTATAAAAGCAATAGCGGTTTGTGTGAATACTCGAACCGTTTTGTATTTAATAAAGTATCTTCCTATTCGAAAGATAAGTGCATTTAATCCGCTAGTGCACGTATACTAACCGTTAAAGCTGCACAAACAACACCATGAAAGATGCTGAAAAATATTGCCCCAAAAGCAAAGCAGCGTGGAGAACGTGGATCGATTTGAACCACAAAAAAGGAAGCCGTTTGGCAAGAAAAGGCTAAGCAAACAAACTCTATTACAGCTTCAACTAGAACATTTATCTTTCAAACCAAATTCATCTTAGCGATGAAATGAGAGGTTTAAAATCCCCACGTTTCTTAGCCAAACCGTTGTAATACTTTATAAATATGAGTGACAATCAAGCTAATCCGTTCGCAGATTCTGCACTTACAACCATATTGGTTGTGTCAGATATGTCAAGATCGAAAGTTTTTTATGTAGATGTGCTTGGAGCTAAAGTATTTCGTGAATACGGTGGAGATTCGTTGGTATTAGAATTTTTGGGTAATTGGATATTATTGGTAACACCTGGAGGACCAACAGATGATAAGCCAAACACTCATTTTACCATCCCTACAAATAAAGATTCGGTGAGCCATTCATTTACGATTCGTGTTCAAGATTGCAGAAAGTCCTGCGAAATATTAAAGGGAAAAGGAGCTGAGTTCATCACACCACCCATGGATCGAGGAGCTGAAACGAGATGCTTTTTTAGAGATCCTGATGGTCATTTATTTGAAATAAGTGAATACCGCGCTTCATAATAGAAGCTCCCTATTACTTTCAGCTCACCCTCCTACTTCCCTCTATTCCGCACCCGCATATTCAAGACCTCTACCAGCAATGAAAAGAACACTGCAAAGTAGATGTAGCCTTTTGGCACGTGAACTCCGCCAATTGGAAGGCCTTCAACAAGCAACATAAATCCGATCAGGATTAAAAATGACAAAGCCAGCACTTGTAAGGTTGGCTGCCCATTAATAAACGTACTGATGCGCGAAGCAAAAATCATCATGATGATAATGGCGATGATCACAGCAGCAACCATTACAGGTAAATCATTTGACATGCCGACTGCCGTCAATATACTGTCAAAGGAAAAAACGATGTCTAACACCACGATCTGTGCGATGATATTTGCAAACGATACAGCCTTTGATTTTGAAGCGAATTCATGTTCTTCGCCAGAAACTTTAGCGTGAATCTCAGAAGTGCTCTTTGCTAAAAGAAACAATCCACCAGCCATTAGAATTAAGTTTCGGCCACTGAAAGGAATATCAAAAATGGTGAATAGTGGTTCCGTCAACCCAATTAACCATGAGATCCCCATCAGCATCAAGATGCGCACACCCAATGCTAGAGTCAGGCCTATAGTTCGAGCTCGTGGTTGCTGATGTTCAGGAAGTTTATTGGAGACAATGGAAATGAAAATGATGTTGTCAATTCCTAAAACGATCTCTAAGAAAGTCAGTGTAAGAAGGGCGATCCAAGCTTCCGGTTGAAGAAAAATTTCCATTAATCAACTATTTACACTCGCAGTCATTAACCTTTTCATAGGCCTTAATATCATCGCGCCATTCCCTTCGTGAAGAGTAATAATCTTTTGCTTCAGAATAACAGATTCTCTCCACATCATTAGCAGCATCTGTGCAGGTGCATTCCACACAATTTTTGCATGAACTAATAATTGCTATAAGGAACAAGAAGATTGATAATCGAAAAAACGTCATGGTACTATTTTGCCTTAAAACGTCAAATGTCGCAATTTAGATATGAATGTGCGGTTAAAAAAGCACCGTGAAAATCTCGATTATTTTTTAACGCTTTAACACTAAAACGGGATTAGCTCCGCTGATCCCTAGTTCTTCTGTTGAGCCTTCAAACCAAAACCCCACGCTTTCAGCGCGGTTGGGTTTTTTGTTTGTACATCCTTTTGAAAATAGGATTAGCTCCGCTGATCCCGCTTCTTCTGTTGAGCCTTCAAACCAAAACCCCACGCTTTCAGCGCGGTTGGGTTTTTTGTTTGTACATCCTTTTGAAAATAGGATTAGCTCCGCTGATCCCGCTTCTTCTGTTGAGCCTTCAAACCAAAACCCCACGCTTTCAGCGCGGTTGGGTTTTTTGTTTGTACATCCTTTTGAAAATAAATTTTCAACGGCTGTAAAACAAAAAACCTCTCAAATAAATTTGAGAGGTTTTGCTTTGGGTGGAAGACGGGATTCGAACCCGCGACCCTCGGTACCACAAACCGATGCTCTAACCAACTGAGCTACAACCACCATTTCAATTCCATTTTTATCAAATGGGGTGCGAAAATAATTCATCAAATCAACATAGAAGTACCCCAAGCAAAATTTGACGACTAAATTTGAACAGATTTTAAATGTCATGGAAGAAGAAAGAAGGAATTTGAAGGTAGAGGGCATGACTTGCAACCATTGCGCATCAACGGTTTTGGGCATTATAAAGCAAGAAGGAGGCGGTGATATCCATGTAGATTACCTGATGGGTGAAGCCAATTTTGATTTGAAAAATGCTCAAAAAATGGATAAAATCCTGAAGCGACTTGAATCGGCTGGGTACAAATCAAATGCTGAGGGGAGTGAAAATCAATCGCAAGGTTCCTTAAGCGATATTGAAAAGAAATTTCTTTTCACCCTTCCGTTTTCCTTGACGCTCTTCTCTCATATGTTCGCGCCACATGATTGGTTGATCAACAACATTTGGGTGCAGTTTTTTCTATGCCTGCCTGTTTTCATGATGGGACTCTACCATTTTGGTAGAAGCACTTTTGAATCCATAAAGAGTGGCCACATCAACATGGACATCTTGATTTTGATTGGATCGAGCAGCGCTTTCTTCTACAGCATATACGGTGCAATAACTCATTATGGATCAGCTGAAGTGCATGACTTTTTGTTTTTTGAGACCACTTCAACCATCATCACGCTAGTTCTGCTAGGCTACGTTATTGAACACAAAGCAGTGCAGCGCACAACTACTATTCTCAGAGACTTGTATAAAACTCAACCAGAAAAAGCGAAAAAGCTGGTTCAAAATGGCTTGAACCAAGACTTGGAAGTGGTGAATGCTAGTTCTTTAGTTGAGGATGATATTATTTTGGTGAACACTGGAGACCCAATTCCTGCTGACGGAATGATCATTCATGGAACCCTGACTCTAGATGAAGCTATGCTCACTGGAGAGTCAGAACACCTTCAGAAAGAAAAAGGACAAGAAGTGTTTTCAGGAAGTTTGATTGTTGACGGAAATGGGACACTAAGGGTGACTAAAACCGGAAAAGAAAGCACGATTGGGAAAATTATTGAATTAGTAAAGCAGAGCAGATCTGATAAACCATCCGTTCAAAAACTCGCTGACAAAATCAGTTCAATTTTTGTTCCGACCATCTTGATTCTTTCCTCCTTAACCTTCATCATTAATTACACTCTTGTTGATACCAGCATGTCTGATGCAATACTTAGAAGTATTGCTGTATTGGTCATTGCCTGTCCCTGCGCGATGGGTCTTGCCACTCCAACTGCAGTAAGCGTTGGGTTAGGATTAGCTGCGAAGCTCGGAATCATCGTTAAAAAGGCATCCGTTTTTGAGGAAGTGAATGCTATAAAAACAATTGTTTTTGATAAAACTGGGACACTCACTTCTGGCGATCTTCAGATTTCCATGAATGATCTAGAGGATGGATATGATCAAGAAGTGGTTTGGGGTATAATTAAAAGCTTAGAACTTCGTTCTAACCATCCAATCGCCCATCGTTTTTTGTCTTTAACTGACCATATTTCGAAAACACCCCTGGAAAATATTGAAGAAGTAAAAGGAAGAGGTTTAAAAGCTCGTTACAACAATATGAATGCACAATTCGGCTCAGCTGAATTCACAGGTGTATCCAACAATGATGCTGATCTATTTCTTACGCTAGACGATAAACTCATCACATCATTTAACGTAACTGACGAGCTTAAACCCGATGCAAGCGAAACGATTAATTTTTTCACCAAGAAAAATCTGAACACTACTATTCTCAGTGGCGACAGTCATAAAAAAACAGCCTCTATTGCTCAGTTATTAAACATTTCTGACTTTAAAGGAGGCCAATTACCTGAAGACAAGCTTGCTGAACTTAAGCACCTCAAAGAGCGAACGAAGGTGGCAATGGTTGGCGATGGAGTCAACGACTCACCTGCCCTAGCTTTGGCTGATGTTGGAATAAGCATAGGCAATTCAAATGCCTTAGCGGTAGATAGTGCCAAAGTAGTGATCGTTGGAAACAAACTTGAATTGCTACAACACCTATTTAAGATAAGCGACAAAGTTGTGCTCACAATCAAGCAAAATTTATTCTGGGCTTTCGCATACAATCTTGTGGCCATACCTTTAGCTGCTGCAGGCTATTTAGACCCAATGCTTGCAGCTCTTTCAATGGCCTTCAGCGATGTTATTGTAATCGGCAATTCTCTTCGGTTAAAAATGATCCTACCAAATTCAATTCGTTGAGAAACGCAATTTTCATATCGTCTGGCATTGGAAATGCACTCTTGTTGGTTCCTTTGATCAAAAAGCTAAAGGAGCAAGGGCCATTGACCGCACTCAGCACTTCTGAATTTGGTGCCAGGCAAATTTTTGATGGCGTCAAAGAAGAGTTGTTTGATGATGTCATCTCTTTGGAAACGTCCGTAGAATGGATGAAGAATACAGCCACTTTCAAGCGAAAGTTTGATGGTGTTTATATGGATCATTTCGCTTCTAGAAGAAAGAATATGATTCTTTCTCATATGAATAGTAAGGAAATCATCACCAATACTATCCCATTAAAACTGCCAAGTTTATTCAAGAGCAGAATCAGAAAAATAGAACCTGAAATTGGAATTCATGAAGCCACTCAATACATGCGTTATGTAAATCACGATTTTAACGACTCCGATCTCAATGAGAAACTATTCAAGCTAAGTGCAAAAAAACACACCAGTATCTCCGAAGGAAAATACATAACAATTCAGCCTGGCAGTGGAAACAATATTGCTCCTTGGAAGACGCTAGCAACAAATAAATGGACAAAGCTTATCTCATTGATTCTAGAATCTTACACCGATCTCAATATTGTAGTTTTAGGAGATGAATCTGAAATAGATCTGATCCCTTTTCTCCCTAAAGACGATAGGGTCATTAAAGCCATCGGCAAGACCGAGCTAAAGGATCTTCCAGGGATAGTTTCTAAATCGATTGTACATATTGGAAATGACAGCGGAATAATGCACTTGGCTGGCTGTATAGGAACGCCAACAGTGAGTGTTTGGGGTGGATCAGATCCAGATCTTTATGGTTGGCATAAAATAAATAGCAAGAAGCACAAAGTGATCCACTATAATCTAGGTTGCGGACCTTGCAGTAGATGGATTGAACCGAACCACAGCAAAGTTGAAGTGCCATCAATGTGTCCTGATTTCAAATGCTTATCTCAAATTAGTGTGAATGAAATCATGAAAAATGTTGAACCATTTTTAGCGCCTTGATAAAAAACATTATTCATACGCTCAGCAGCAGGTTCATGGTATCGGTCATGAATTTAGTCTTGCTTTTCATCACCACAAGAATCATGGGTGCTGAAAACAAAGGAGAAATCAGCCTCCTCATCTTAAACCTTTCTCTAGCTGCGATTTTCAGTGGGCTGTTTGGTGGTCCATCTTTGGTGTATCTGATTCCCAGATTTCGACTGAAAAACATCCTCATCCTCAATTATGGATGGAGCTTCTTAACCGCTGGATTAGTTGCATTGCTGAGTGAATTGGATATTCTGCCTTCCGGAATCGGCACTTTGGAGCTTTTCACATTGGCATTATTAGAATGTTTGATTGCAACACATTCCATGATTTTCTTAGGCCAAGAGAGGGTTAAAGCACACAATTGGCTACAAATTATTAAAGCAAGTCTTACGGTTGGTTTGCTATTTGTCTTCTATTATCAAGATAAATCGCTTGACGCAAATTCGTTTGTAAATGCCTATGGATTAACGCTCGGAGCTACCTATTTGATCTCCCTTTTCTTGTCAACCAGAGCTAAGGCAGATGCACTTCCCAAGGAAAGTGATTTTAAGTCTACCATAGCCGCTTGCTTAAAATACGGGTCGTTGGTGCAAATCGGAAATATTTCACAATTACTAAACTACAGATTGAGCTTTTACTTTCTAGAATTACTCATCACTCCTATGCCCTTGGCTTTGGTGAGAATTGGTATTTACAGTGCATCCTTGCAAGTCGCAGAAGCATTGTGGCAATTTGCCAAGAGCATAAGCACAGTACAATATTCTAAGGTATCGAACACAAAAGATAAAAACGTTGCTATTGATATCTCCATTAAGCTTGGAAAGCTCAATTACTTCGCAACAGGAATAGGAATAATCTTTCTTCTGCTCATTCCAGCGTCAGTGTATAGTTCTCTTTTTGGAGCAGAATTCAGTGAAATCAAAAATCACTTTATCATTTTAGCGCCTGGCATTTTAGCGCTTAGTCTTTCAAATGCACTCAGCCATTATTTTGCCGGAGTAGGTCAACATAAATTTAATACGCAATCATCCATCTTTGGATTGGGAATCACAATAATCATTGGATACTTTCTTATCTACCAACTTGGAACTATAGGAGCTGCATTTGCTGCTTCGATCGTTTATGTATTGCAAACTATCTATCAGCTCGCGATGTTAAAACGCAGCACTGAAGTGCAATACAAAGACTTGTTGCTAGGGAAAGAGGATTTTAAAACGATGATTGAAATTGTAAAAGAAAAGTTGGGGAAGAATTAGAAGATGTCATTTAAATCTTGAACTCCAACTGGTCGTTCCACCAAAAAGCCCTCGCCAACTTCAACATTGACATATCGTCCGAAATTCTGAGCTCTTCCTTTCAATACATCTAAGAAGGCTTTGCTCGATATCGGTGATTCTGGATCTTTACTTTCCGGATTATAAAATTGAGAGCTGTATGCCAAAATACTTTCCATTTTCTGCTCCCAATGTCCCGAAATATCAACTACCACATTTGGCTCAGCAAAATAATCTTGAATGTAGTGCATCACTTGCTTTGGACGCCATTCTTTCTGAGGGACACCTTCCCACGTTGTTTCAATTCTTCGAAGGCCTGATAAAAAGCAAGCTACCTTTTCCATTTCAGCGCTGCGACCATGATCAGGATGACGATCTCTTAAAGCATTACACAAAACAATATCAGGCTGGCAAGCTCTGATCACCTCAATAATCTTCATTTGAGCAGCCTCATTATTTTCAAAAAACCCGTCTTTAAGACCCAGGTTGACTCGAAATGAGGCACCAATAACTTTTCTAGCATTCTCAGCCTCCACCAATCGTATCTCTCCGCTTCCTCGCGTGCCAAGCTCTCCATGAGTTAGATCCAAAAGACCTACCTTCTTTCCGGCTTGAACGCTTTTTATTAAGGTTCCGCTGCAACTTAATTCTACATCATCTGGATGAACGCCAATTGCTAAGATGTTTACTTTCTCTAATGCCATGAATTATTAATGATTAAGCTCTAAACTTGTGGCTGAATTGAAAAACTTAACAGCAATATTACTCAAAGAGTTTAAGTCGGATTTTAGAAATCCATATGTCCTTGGCGGTGCTGGGTTGTTTTTACTTTCCACGTTGTTTGTTTGCTACATTACTGTGAAGCGCATTAACACCCCGTCCATTTGGGTCGCACTTTTTTGGATCATCATGCTTTTCACAAGTTTTAATGCTGTCGCGAAAAGCTTTATGAATGAGTCCAGAGCTAGAATGCTTTACCTATATACGCTGACAGGTCCTTCTATTTTCATTGCATCTAAAATGATTTATCATGCAATAATTATGCTGATACTATCCACTGTGGCAATTTTGGTCTACACCACTTTTTTCAAAATTGAAATTGGTGATTATTTGATGTTTTATACTTCTGTTTTCCTCGGAAGTACTGGATTGGCCATTATCCTAAGCCTTCTTTCAACCATTGCTTCAAAAGCTGGCAACAACCTCACACTTCTAGCAATTTTGGGTCTGCCAATTTTATTGCCGTTGTTAATGGTTACAATCACATTGATGAAAAACGCCATCGATGGAATCGACCTGTCCGTGCAGTATAAATACTTGTTCGTGTTATTTGGCTTGAATCTGTCAAGTCTAGGACTTTCTGTTGTCTTGTTTCCATACCTTTGGCGCGAATAAAAAGCTCTATGAAAAGGCTTCCCTTAAGCTTTAAAATCATCACGATCATTCTTGTGTTTTACACGCTAATTGCCGGCTTGTTGATTGACGTGCCTGCGCTTAATATTTTGAATGAAACCATAAGAAATCTGTTTTTTCATGTTACCTCTTGGTTTGCGATGGTCTTTTTATTCTTGGCGTCATTTGTCTACAGTATAAAACACCTCCGATCGGGCAGCGAAATAGATGATCTAATAGCTCGACTATTTGTTCAAGTAGGAATGGTTTTCGGAACAGCAGGAATGGTCACAGGAATGCTTTGGGCCAATTTTACATGGGGATCTTATTGGGTTCCCGACCCCAAACTCAATGGAGCGGCAGTTGCTATGTTAGCTTACCTAGCGTATGCCGTGTTAAGAAACAGTTTTCAGGATACTATTCAACGCGGAAAAGTAAGTGCGGTGTACAATATTTTTGCATTTGTGATGATGATCTTATTCGTGTTTATTCTACCCAGAATGACAGACTCACTGCATCCAGGGAATGGAGGCAACCCTGCTTTTAGCGGATATGATCTTGACAACACAATGAGAATGGTGTTTTACCCTGCTTCCATCGGGTGGATATTCCTCGGTTTGTGGATTACAGAAGTGAGGTTTCGCATGGAAATGTTAAAACAAAGAAAGAAATGAAGAAAATCACCTCAACTTTAGCGCTGCTTTTAATGTTTATTACAGCAATTGGTCAAAACGCTGAAATGGCAGACCAGTTTAGAGCTAATGGGAAGATTTATGTGGTAGTTGGAGTGATTGTTTTGATATTTAGTGTTCTATTCTCCTACCTCATTTACATGGATTTTCGTTTGAGAAGAATTGAAAAAGAAGTTGACGAAAAATGAAAAAAACACACATAGTAATCGTTGTACTCATTGCCGTTTTGATCGGAGCGATGATCGGAGCTATAAATGACTCAAGTTCTTATGCCAACTTTGAAGAGGCATTTGAAAATCCTGAAAGTGAATTCCACGTGGTAGGGAAATTGGTTAAGGAGAAAGAAATGATCTATGACCCGATAACCAATCCAGATTTATTCTCGTTTTGGTTGAAAGATGTAAATGGAGTTGAGAGAAAAGTATTGCTTCACAAAAGCAAGCCACAAGACTTTGAACGATCTGAGCAAATTGTATTGATCGGCAACGCAAACGATCAGATCTTTGAAGCCAATGAAATCCTCATGAAATGTCCATCAAAATATACAGATGGTGAGGTTCAGTCTAAAGAATCCGCGAGTATTTAAGGATGGAGTATATCGGAGAACACCTTTTGATTGGTGAAATAGGAAACCTATTTCTTCTTATTGCTTTTGCTTTTGGCATTCTTTCTACCGCTTCTTATTTTATTGCTGAAATAAAAGGGAAAGAAGATTGGCGACTGCTCGGTCGATATTCTTTTTGGATTCATAGTGCTGGGGTTATTGGAATGGTGGCGACACTGTTCATCATGATATTCAATCAATACTTCGAGTATCACTATGTATGGCAACATAGCAGCACAGAGTTACCCTTGCGTTTTATTTTCTCATGTTTTTGGGAGGGAATTGAAGGAAGCTTTATGCTTTGGATGTTTTGGCACGTTGTTGTAGCCAATATTCTTCTTTTAATTATTCGCAATTGGGAAAGCCCGGTAATGGCTGTTATTGCTTCCGTTCAGGTATTCTTAACGTCTATGTTACTTGGAATCTACATTCTTGAGTATAAACTAGGTAGCAATCCTTTTACTGTTTTAACTAGAGAACACCCAGACTTTGTGAATCTGCCAATTTTTCAAATGCCAGATTACACATCCGTATTGGACGGCCGTGGTTTAAATCCGCTTCTTCAGAACTATTGGATGACGATTCACCCTCCTACCCTATTTCTGGGATTTTCATTAACGATGATTCCATTTGCATATGCCATTGCAGGACTTTGGAGGAAAGAATATACAGCATGGGTGAAACCAGCGCTCACATGGACCTTTGTTGGAATCGGTATTCTAGGAATCGGTATTTTAATGGGCGGAGCCTGGGCCTATGAAGCATTGAGCTTTGGAGGTTTTTGGGCATGGGACCCTGTAGAAAACGCATCATTGGTTCCATGGCTAATTCTAGTTGGCGCTGGCCATTTAATGCTCCTTCAACGAAAAAAAGGCACCTCATTATTCAGCCTTTTCTTGCTTACTACACTCTCGTTTATTCTCATTCAATACTCATCGTTCCTGACAAAAAGTGGGGTATTGGGTGATAGCAGCGTGCATTCATTTACGGATTTAGGAATGACAGGTCAACTGGCTATTTCACTTATCTTTTATATCGTTCTGACTGCCGTGCTTATTTTTTGGAGATGGAAAGACTTCCCAAAAACTGAAAAAGAAGATCACTTATGGTCGAGAGAATTTTGGATGTTTATGGGTGCTTTAATTTTAATGATTTCAGCATTTCAAATAGAGTTCAGCACATCCTTTCCTGTAATCAATAAAATCTTTGGAACTAACTTAGCACAATCAGCCGAGCGCGTTGAGTATTACAATAAATGGCAGTTGCCTTTGGCGATCATTCTTTCAGCCATCATTGCCATAGGACAATTCCTGAAATACAAGAAAACAGACCCTAAAGAATTGTTTAAGAAATTGGCTTTGTCAATTTCTGTAAGTCTTGCCCTAACCATCGCAACCGCTTTTTCTTTCTCGATTACAAATCCATTAATAAGTCTCTTTATTTTCACCTCACTCTTTGCAGTGTTGGCCAATCTCGACTACTTAGTAAGAATTGTTTCTGGGAAAATAGAACATGCAGGTTCTAGCATTGCTCATATCGGTTTTGGACTGATAATGTTGGGCGCTGTTATTTCAACTAGTCAAAGTGACATTATTTCGGAAAACACAAGCCTATATGATGTTAGCGTGTTAGGTCAGGATTTCAATAACAATGAAAACATCCTTCTCATGAAGGATGACACCTTGCTTCTAGGTGAATATTTTGTTTGCTATCGCGGTAAAGAAAAAGAAGGGATTTTCGTTCGGTATGAAGTTGACTATATGCAATCAAATGAAAATGGTGAGCTAGAAAGCATGTTCACACTATACCCTTTTGTTCAGTTAAACCCAAGAATGGGAAATGTTGCAGAACCTTTTACACAGCATTACTTAGATCGCGATATTTATACGCACATCACGTATGCTGAACTAGAAGAAAGAGAAAAATCAGAAGAAATAAGCGAACACAACATTAATCTAGGAGACACAATTTTTGGTAAGAATACATTCTTGGTGTTGGATTCCTTGAATCGAAACCCAAGAAAAGATAACCGCGGACTCACTGAAAACGATCTCGCATTGGGAGCGAACTTTACTTTGTTTGATGTGCAAACCAATTCCCATCAAATTCAGCCGCTCTTTGTCATTAGAGACAAGCAATATTCTTTCTCAGTGCCTGATAGCGTGCCTGATGTTGGCATTTCAATTTCATTCGATGGTATTGATCCAGCGACAGAGTCTTTCGCATTTAAGCTGAAAGAGAGCGATCCAAAATACCAAGAGTTCATAGTGATGAAGGCGATAATTTTCCCCTGGATAAATGTCCTTTGGGTGGGTTGTATTATAATGGCTTTAGGCACATTTCTAGCTGTCTATCACCGCATCAAAAGAAGATGAGCAAGTCACTCAAAATAGGAGTAGTTGGTTTAGGGAATGTTGGCTGGAACTTGGTTCATAGACTTGATTCAAAAGGCTATGATGTGCAACAAATCGTTGCCAAGAAAAACGACCATCGCAAAAAACTAGCAAAGACATTAGATGCTGACTTGATCAAATCAGTTTCTGAACTCGATAAAAAACTGGATCTTATATTTCTCTGCATTCCTGACGATCAGTTACAAGAAACTGCTTCAAGCATAGATTCAAAAAGTGCTTTGATTCATTGCTCAGGAAGCACTTCATTGCTAGACAAAGAGCTTTCGGGTGTCTTTTATCCATTCCAAACTTTTACTAAATTTTTTGCTGCTGAGTGGAAAGGAGTGCCCATATTTATTGAAGGCAACGACAAGGCACTTCGAGATATGTTACTTAAAATCGCGAATAATCTTTCTGGCAATGCAAATGAAGTAAGCTTTGAACAGCGCCAAGCGATTCATATGTCTGGAGTTTTCGGAGCAAATTTTGTGAATCATATTCTCTTCTTAGCCAAGTCAATCCTAGACGAAAAAAACATAGACTTTGCAGTATTAGAGCCCCTTCTTGAAGAAACGGTAAGAAAAGCTTTTGAACATAGTCCTGCAGGCAGCCAAACTGGGCCAGCAAGACGAGGAGACAATCAGATGATTAGCAAACATTTAGAACTACTAAAAAACGCTGGCAACTTATCTGAGTATTACAAAATGTTCAGTGATGACATCTCATCTACTTATAAGAAATCATGAGTTATTTAGACTTATTCGGTTCCATAAAAGCCTTAGTTTTTGACGTAGATGGTGTATTAACCAACGGTCAAGTGGTTCTTTTACCTGATGGTCAGCAGATGAGGCAAATGCATTCAAAAGATGGTTATGCGTTGCAGCTGGCGGTGAAGAAGGGTTATCATGTTTGCATAATTACAGGAGGTAACAGCGTTCAAGTAAAGGAAAGGTTAACCGCGCTAGGAATAACCGACATCTATTTGAAGAGCTCTCATAAAGATGAGGCAATGTCAGACTTCATGTTTAGTCACGATCTGAAGTCAGAAGAAATAATGTACATGGGCGATGACATTCCAGATATCGCGGCAATGCAAATGATCAGCCTTCCAACCTGTCCATCAGATGCAAGTCCTGAAATAAAAGCCATTTGCCAATTTGTTTCGAAAAAGAATGGTGGCGAAGGTTGTGTAAGAGACATCATTGAACAAATAATGCGTTCTCACGAAAAATGGTACAACCATGAGCAAAACCTTGATAACTTAGCAGAATTCACATGGTAAATACCTTGGCATATTTTCGACTAGTTCGACTCCCTATTTTGGCGCTAATAGCGCTCATTCAATATTGTATTCGCTACTTTATTCTTGAGCCAATGCTTCAGATAAATGGGTATGAATTACTGATGAGTGATCGACAGTTTTTCTATTTAGTTCTGAGTACGGTATTAATTGCTGCAGGTGGATATGCCATCAACGATTATTTCGATGTAAAAACGGATAGGGTCAATAAGCTTAAAAGGGTAATTGTAGATCGATACATCAAGAGAAGAGTTGCGATGACCTTGCATATCGTGCTCACATCCCTGGGCTTTGTATTGGCATCATATCTTTCGTGGAAGCTGGGAATGTGGCGTATGTCATCACTTTTCATTTTTGTGATATTCTCTCTTTGGTTTTACTCTACCAACCTTCAACATCAAATCTTGACGGGAAACATTGCTATCGCTTTAATGGCCGGATTTGTCCCATTGATCGTTGGTCTTTTTGAAATTCCATTGCAAAATGCTGCACACCCGGAGCTATTGAAAGAATATGGTTATTCAATATTTAATATCCCTGCATATTGGGTGATTGGGTTTTCCGTCATTCTATTTTTATTGACATTAATTAGAGAAGTAACGAAAGACGTTATAGATATTCGAGGCGATAGGATGTTTGGCGCTTCAACCTTTCCTATTCGGTTTGGAGTGAAGGCTTCAAAATCTCTAATTATTGCCTTATATGCAGTATTCGGAGCTGCATTATCATGGGCTTACTTTAGTTTCTTGCATGTTCATTTAGGTATGGGAACTATTTTCTCAATCGTAGTTCTTCTTTTGATTTTGCAGTTGATTTTAATATTCAGGGCTAAAACAAAAAAACACTTTTCCTATTCCTCTGATCTTAACAATGTCATCACGGTGATCATGATCTTGAGCTTGTACCTCATTAAGGTCAGTATAGAAACGTATTTCTCTTAATGATTGTGTCAAAGATTCAATCTCTTAATGATCGCACGATCATATTAGCATCAAAATCTCCTCGAAGGAAAATGCTTTTAGAAGCACTTGGATTTCCTTTCAAAGTTAGAATCCATGAGGTAGACGAATCTTTTTCCACAGATCTTAAAGGAGGAGAGATTCCTGAATATCTCGCCAGAAAAAAAGCAGAGGCGTTTGAGCATGATCTGACAGAAAAAGAACTAGTAATAACGGCTGATACTGTTGTTTGGATTAATGATCACGCATTAAACAAACCTGAATCTAATGCAGAAGCTAAAAAGATGCTCATGGAGCTAAGTGAAGCCGATCATTCAGTATTTACAGGCGTTTGCCTTAAAACCCAATCCAAAACAGTGAGTTTTTTTGAAGAAACAAAGGTTCGTTTCAATTCACTTTCTGAAGAAGAAATCGACTTCTATTTAAAAAACTACAAACCTTTGGACAAAGCCGGTGCTTATGGGATTCAAGAATTTATAGGTCTGATCGGCATAAAAAGTATTGAAGGCGATTTTTACAATGTAGTGGGATTCCCTGTTCAACGATTTTGGAGAGAGCTTCCTACCATTCTATAGAAAGGTTAATCGTTAAAATCGCGTTAACATTTAAGAGTAAAGGCTTCGTAGAGAACTAGTTTTGATACATTCATGAGTAGAAACACCATTCGTATTATTATTCTTTTGGCTTCTGTCCTCTTTATTGGCTTGGTTACCACTCAAATTTTCTGGGTTAAAAAAGCCTTTGAAATCACCCAAAATCAAACGCAGCACGAGATTGAGTTAGCGCTCATCAATGTAGTACAAGACATTAAAGATCACACTGAAGACTCTACTTTTTTGGTAGATCCAGTGAACATGATTTCCCCCAATTTTTTCCGAGTTCAGATTAATGAAGAATTGCAGCCGTTCTACTTAGAGTCGATGCTTCAGACAGAATTTCTCAACCGTGAAATCAACTATAAATTCCAGTATAGTATTTACAATTGCTTCAATGATTCTATTGTTTATACAAAGCTAGTCGGCAATGCAAAAAATACAGAAACTGAGAATGAGCTTGAAATTCCTCCGTCAGTAAAGTGGGATAATGACAACCACTATTTCTCAGTTTTCTTCCCAAGTTTAGATTTTGAGATTATTTCTCAAATGCGCTTTTGGGTAATCTCTTCTATAGTGCTCATCGCTGTGCTTATCTTTTTTGCCTACGTCATCAATATTATTCTTCACCAAAAGCGTTTGTCAGAAATCAAAAATGATTTCATAAACAACATGACGCACGAACTGAAAACTCCCATTTCTACTATTTCATTAGCAAGTGACGTCCTCATGCAAAAAGGAATTGAAGAAAACCCTGAACGACTTCATAATTACGCGAGAATAATTAAGGACGAAAATCAACGTTTGCAAAATCAAGTTGAACGCGTTCTGCAAATTGCTCGTCTAGAGAAAGATGAACTCGAAATGACCAAACAGCAGTTTGACCTTCATGAATTGATTGATTTAGCTGTGCCAACTATTGAAATGAATTTCGGAGAAAAGGAATTGAAGATTAAGACAAAGCTTGACGCATCAAATGCTATGATTTGGGGTGATGAAATGCATATCACCAATGTCATCTTCAACTTGCTGGATAATGCCGGCAAATATGGCGGAGACATTCCAGAAATAATCATAGAAACGCGCAGTTTAGAAAAAGGAATTTTCATTACGGTGAGCGACAAAGGACTCGGAATAGCGAAAGACCAACAGAAAGAGATTTTTGAAAAGTTCTATAGAATTTCCACAGGAAATGTGCACGATGTCAAAGGGTTTGGATTGGGGCTACATTACGTAAAGACCATTGTTGACGCGCATAATGGTAAAATAAAACTGAATAGTAAAATCGCAGAAGGAAGCCAGTTTGAGCTCTTCTTTCCTTATGGAACAGAAATTGTAAAGTAACCGACATGAATAAAAAAGAAAGAACAAAAGTTCTCTTGGTTGAGGACGATCTCAATCTTGGATTTGTAATTCAAGATCACTTGAGAAATGAAGGCTACCAAGCCGACCTCGAAAAGGATGGTTTCGCTGGATTCCAAAAATTTTATAACAGTGGTTATGATCTATGCATTTTGGATGTTATGCTGCCAAAAAAAGATGGTTTTACACTCGCTGAAGACATCCGTAAAATTGATCAGCACGTGCCAATCTTATTCTTGACCGCTAAAAGCATGACGGAAGATAAAATCAAGGGCTTTAAACTGGGAGCTGATGACTATATGACCAAGCCCTTTAGCTTCGATGAATTTGATTTAAGAATCAAGGCAATTCTTAAACGAGTTAAGCCCACGGAAGAACAAGAAAGCGGAAACAGAGGCATTTTTCAACTCGGCCATTTCAAATTTGACTATAATAATTTATCATTGAAAATTGAGAGTGAGGATAAGACTCTCACTAAAAAAGAGGCAGAACTTTTGCGTATGCTTTGTCTACACAAAGACCAAGTTCTAACGCGCGAAATGGCTTTAACCGTAGTTTGGGGAAGCGATGACTATTTTCTTGGAAGATCGATGGATGTATTCATCACAAAGCTGAGAAAATATTTAAAGGCAGATGAGCGCATTAAAATAATGAACGTTCATGGAGTTGGCTTTAAATTGATTGTAGATGAGTGATGACAATCTATATTCCGGCCTCCTTGAAAAACTAAAACAGCAAGGTAATTGGCCATCTGTTTACTTGTTTAAGCTTATCATTCCGAATGACAATCAAAAACTAGCACTTACCCAAAAACTCTTTGGAGCTGAAGCGCATGTAACTATTAATAAAAGTCGCACGGGAAAATATTTAAGTATAAGCGTGAAAGAAATGATGATAAGTCCAGAAGAAATTATTGATCGTTATACCAAAGCAACAGAAATAGAAGGGTTGATTGCTTTATAATCTCTAGCTATTTATTTGCATAGCCGATTTAACATCTTGCCTTTCCTTTTCCAACCCAATAAATTCAATCCTGAAATGACTTCCAGGTTTTTCAATGCGCTCTATGGTGCCATCCAACTGAGATGATAATGTTACCACTAGCTCGATTCCCAAAGTTAGAGCACTATTAAAGGTGAAATCATTCGGCAATCCAATACCGTTATCACCAATCTCCAAAACAAACTTACCACTGCTAGAATCGCGGTCAAGTTTTACGGTAATAACCCCATCTTCTTTATCATCCAAAAATGCATGCTTCAGTGAATTGGATATCAACTCATTGAGCAATAGTCCCAATGGAATAAGTGTGTCAAGTGTCAACGTCTTAACTGATACATCGATATCCAACTCAACATTCTTATGTAGTCTATAGCTTCTCAAAAGGTTTTGTGACAATTCAGCGATATACTCTTGAATATTAACGTTTGATAAATCATGAGATTCATACATTTTTTCGTGTATCAAGGCCATGGAAATAATCCGATTCTGACATTCATCAAATAAATCCAACGCCACCTGATCGTCTGTATAGGCGCATTGCAGCCGAATCAAACTATTGATTACTTGAAGGTTGTTTTTAACACGATGATGAATCTCCTTTAGAAGCACTTCTTTTTCTTCTTTCTGCTTTTTGATGCTTTCATTTTGTTTCTGCAAGAGACTAAAAGCTTTCTTTCTATCTCGATTTGTTCTGGCATAAAGCACAACAGATACTAAAGCTAGTACCAAGCTTATCGTAAATGAGATGATTAAAATCCTATTCCTCCCAAGTTGTAATTCTTGAATCTCATTCTCACGTTGTAATATCTCGATTTCTTTAGTTTTCTTCTCATTCTCAAATTTAGTTTCAAGATTTGTAGCGATTTCTTGAGTTTGCTCGCTGAACAGAGTATCCTTCATTTGGGCATATCTATTCTTAAAACTCAGTGCCTTTTTGTAGTCTCCTTTGCGGATATATATTTCACTAATTTCATTGTAAGCATCCCTTAGTTCTTTCTTCGCTCCGATCTCAGAGGAAATGGAAATGACATCCTCCATGTACTTTAGCGCTTGATCAGAATTACCAGAAAGTGACTGAACTCGAGCTAACCCTTGGATTGAACTTAACATTCCTTTCTTGTCTCCCAATTCCTCCTGTATTTCAAGCGCCTTTTTCTGGTATTCCATCGCTTTGTCAACAACCTCTTTAGCCGCATACACATCACCAATATTGGTATATGACGTAGCCATCCCCCTTTGATTGTTCGTTCCGGCACGACCATCTAACGATTTAAAATGATATTCTAAAGATTCTTCGTACTCTCCTTTCTCAAATGATATTATGCCCAGATTATTCATAATATCTGATATAACAGAATGATTTTTAAGTGGCTTTAAAATTTCAAGGGCCTTTGAGTAATAGTCTTCTGCTTGATCATAATTTCCTTGTAAATAATAAACTAACCCAATATTGTTGTAGGACTTACCGACCCCTTCTTGATCATTTACTTCTTCTAGAATTCTAATTGAGTTCAAGTATTGTTCAATGGCCAAGGCAAACTCCCCTTGCTGAGTATAAACAGCTCCTTTATTATTAAACGATCCCGCCATTCCCTTTCGGTTTCCGATCTCCGACATGATTTCTAGAGAACGATCGTGGTATGTGAGGGCGATATTATAAATCGCCTTATAATAATTGATAATACCCAAGTTGTTATAAGACATGGCTATTCCTTTCTTATAACCCAGCCTCTCTGATAAAAACAATGCTCTATTAGAATACTTTTCAGCCCTATCTATATCACTATTAAAAAACTCTCGCGACAGATTGTAAAGAAGAAGCACTTTATTGCTGTCTTGCTTTGACGTCCGCAAAACTTGAAATAAGCTATCGATTTTCGGCTGATCCTGACCGACACTAACTTGCCATAAAAACATGGCTACAACTATGAAAAAGGGCTTTGTAAACTTCAGCACATTTTTAAAATTAAGCTTCTAAGGTAACTATTACTTGTTTCTCCTCGTCTTTCGTTCTTGCAAAGAATTGATAGTTCACAAAGCTCATTATCTTCACACCATCCAATTTTGAAAATGAAGTTTACAGTATCATTTACAGCCTTTCTTTTATTCAACGGCTTAATCAATGCACAGAATGCTTCTGTTCAATTGGTTCATGCTATTGCAGATACAAGTCTCCACACTATTGACATTTGGCTTTCGAATACAAAAATTGCTGACAATATTTCTTTTCGTCAGTCTACAGGCATTATTTCTTTTCCAGCTGTTATAGAAGCTGAACTAAGAATCTGTGACTCATCGAGTACCGATACCTTAAACCCGATCTTCATTTATCGAGACAGTCTTACCGTAGGAGAAATATATGTCATGATTGCCTCCGGAATCTTAGACTCTACGGTGTCTTATTCGCACTTCAAACCACTTAATTTCTATCGTACACCTGAGGCTCGAGAATTTTCAATGTTTTCGGGGTACTCAGATGTAATTTTTCATCATGCCGTAACTGACTTAGAAAGAATTTCCATTTCCGAAACTCGGGAATTGTACACTGAATTAGAATCTGATTTGGGCTACAGTGAGTTCTCTGAATACAGTGAAATTGAAACCTCAAACTATAGGTTTCGCCTCAAACAGTTGAACAATCAATTTGCCGCTGGAGAATTTGATGCTTTCTTGGCCTCAAATAACTTAGAAGACAGCTCTCTCATTGTTCTTGTCAGTGGATTCGAGAACCCTGACTCAAACAGCAATGGGCCATCTCTCGCAGTTGACGTCATAACGTCACAAGGCAATGCATATAGCCTTCCAATTAGCAATGGTAAAATCCAGTTTCTGCATAACAGTGCTGACCCTGAATTAGCCGAAATCGACCTTTATGTAAATGAGGCTTTGGGAATAAACAGCTTTGATTTCCAATCGGCATCTGGCTCTCTAACATTTCCGTCAGGAATCGAACTGGTCATTAAATTAAGCTCCGATAGCGCAAGCGGTCCGAACGAATCGTTTTTCTCCAAGTCAATCAATGTAAATGCAAGCGAAGAATTGATTGCGATTATTTCTGGTCTTAATGGTTCAAATTTCGATCCGATAGTGCCTTTAGATATTTATATGAGTGAGGCACAAACCTCTGCATCCATAGGCTCAAATACAGATATCATTTTCTTCAACGCCTCCACTGACTTCGGATCGGCAGGTCTAAAAGAAACCTCAATATTAAATTCTGATTTATTTTCTGATGTGAATTACGGTGAGTTCTCAAGCTATATTTCACTGCCCACGGCCAATTACAAAGTAGATTTATTTTCCAACGGAGAAAAATTCTCTTCTTCTGGTTTGAATTTAGATAATTACAGCTTATCAGGAGCTGCCATAACGCTTATGACTTCTGCTTTTGTGGATACGGCAGCAAATAGTAATGGAGAGGAATTTGGACTTTGGTTTGCTCGTTCTTCGGCTGGAAAGTTTACCAAACTGTCTTCTCCTTTGAGCATTGAAAGCACTCAAAAAAACAAACTTCGCATATTTCCAAATCCAAGTTCTTCAATCATAAATATTGAATCTTCGGAGAACATTGAAGTAGTCAACATCTTTAATTTCCTTGGTCAATCAGTGATGACCGAGACTAATTGCAAAAGTCCAAAACAGATTGATGTAAGGCATTTCCCCAAAGGGGTCTATATATTGACCATAACGTTAAATGGAAAGGCTCAATCTGAACGGCTCATTATCGAATAAGCTTTACTTCTCATGCTTTTCAAAAAGTCCTGTTTGATAAATAGGAATCTGCCTTTGTTAACCCTCTTCTTTTAAAGGCTAGAATTGGCAAATGAAGGTAAATATCCTTTTTCGCTTTATACTCTTGATCGCAGTTGTGACACAAGTTTCTTGTTCGCGAAACAAGCGAGCCGTCAAGAAAAAGTCAAAGCATAAAACTGAAATCACTCATTCTAATTCTTCTTCCATAAAAAGCAAGTACGCTAGTGCTTTAGGTGTTAGTTCAAATAACATCACGAATATTACGCTCTATGAGTTTATCGATGATTGGTATCGCGTGCCGTACAAATATGGCGGCACTTCGAAATCTGGTGCTGATTGTTCTGGATTTATTGGTCAGCTTTATTCCAACGTTTATCACAAATCATTACCTCGAACAACGAAAGAAATTGACGAAGCTTGTTCTAAGGTTTCAAAATCTTCTTTGAGCGAGGGTGATCTAGTTTTCTTTGACATTAACAAGAAAAAAAGCTCTCACGTAGGGGTTTATCTGCAGAATAATAAATTCGTTCACGCCTCAACCAGCAAGGGCGTGATAATATCTGATCTGAATAACCCATATTATCAAAAAACCTTTTCAAAAGGAGGGAGAAAGTAATCCGCTTATCTAAGAATAAGGCCTTTTACGAGATTAAACCGACAGCTTATTTATTGATATGCCAGCGCAAACGATCTAATGCTATTTTTGGGCCTCCTAATTTCTATTTCCTATGATGCGTTGGTTACTTACTTTTTCTTTTGGACTTTTTAGTTTACTTACTCTAGCCCAAACAGGAACAATCAGAGGTTTTGTGTACGATAAAGCTTCGGGTGAGCCGATCATCTTTATAAATGTTTATTTAGAAGGCACTCAGCTAGGAACATCTACAGATGTTAACGGATATTACTCCATCACAAAAGTGCCGTCTGGTGATTACAACCTGATTGTAGAAGCACTTGGTTATGAGAAAATAAGCGAGAACCTGAGTGTGAAATCTGGACAAATACTGAATAAAAAGTTATTTGCAGCGCAAGAAGCGAAGCTTTTGGAAACTTTCGATGTCTCTGCTGATAGAGCAGAAGCACGAAATGAAGTGAAGATGTCAGTGCAAAAAATTACGCCAAAAGAAATCGACAAGCTCCCTAGTATTGGTGGAGAGCCAGATATTGCTCAATACATGCAGGTACTGCCGGGCGTTGTATTTACAGGAGATCAAGGTGGGCAATTATACATTAGAGGTGGTTCACCAGTTCAAAACAAGGTAATGATGGACGGAATGATCGTTTATAACCCATTTCACTCCATCGGTTTGTTCTCTGTATTTGATACTGACATTATACGAAACGCTGACATTTACACGGGTGGTTTCGGTGCTGAATATGGCGGCCGGATCTCTTCTATTATGGATGTAACCACAATTGATGGTAATCAAAATGAGTTTGAGGGAAATGCTTCCGTAAGCACATTTGGAGCAAAAATTAACGCCCAAATCCCAATCTCCAAACCAAAGAAAATTGGAGGCGCTGGTGTAACATCTATTTTCAGTGCGAAGCATAGTTACCTCGACCAAAGCTCAAGGGTTTTATATGAATACATCGATCCAGAAGGCTTGCCCTTCAACTTTACTGACCTTTATGGGAAAGTTACTTTCAATGGCGAAAACGGTAGTAAAGCAAACATCTTTGGCTTATACTATGATGACCAAGTTAGGTATCAAGCTGTATCGGACTTGAACTGGAACAATGTGGGAGTTGGAGGAAACTTTATCTTAATACCTTCAAGCAGTCCTGTTTTAATTGAAGGAAACTTCGCATACTCCTCTTACCAGATAAGACTTCAAGAGGAAAACCTCAGAGATAGAACAAGTGCTATTAATGGTTTCAATGGTGGCCTCGGATTTACATACTTCAAGGGCGATGACGAAATTAAATACGGCATTGAAATCATTGGCTTCTCCACAGACTTCTATTACTTTAACGCAGCAAATAGGGAAGTTAGTCAGCAAGAAAATACCACGGAACTCGCTGGCTACATTCGGTACAAGAAGAAATTTGGAAACCTTGTTATTGACCCAAGTTTCCGCATTCATTATTACGCATCATTGAGCACCCCTTCATTCGAACCTCGTTTTGGTGCCAAGTATAATGTGACAGACAATTTCAGATTGAAACTAGCTGCTGGTGTTTATAGTCAAAACCTCATTGCTGCAAACTCTGATCGTGACGTTGTTAATCTATTCAACGGTTTCATTTCAGGACCAAGTACATTGCAAGATGAAGTTACTAATATAAACGGAGAGGTTAGAGAGGTTAAGCATTCACTTCAGAAGGCAAACCACTTTATTTTGGGTGCCGAAATTGATTTCACAAGAAGGTTTAGCTTAAACGTGGAAGGCTATTACAAGCGATTTACTCAACTGACCAACATTAACCGGAACAAGGTTTTTGACAATCCAGAGCCGGGCTTGGACCCATATCTTTATTTAGATTATATTATTGAAACAGGTGACGCATACGGTGTGGACTTCGTGTTCAACTATGACTTACCAAGCATCAATTTGTATGCGGTTTATTCCCTTGGAAAAACTGTTCGTTGGGATGGAGTTCAAGAATATTCACCTGTATTTGACAGAAGACATAATGTAAACCTTGTCGGTTCATACAAATTTGGAAAAACCAGGTTGTGGGAATTTGACGTTCGTTGGAACATGGGCTCTGGCTTTCCATTCACTCAGACTCAAGGCTTCTATGAGCAGTATACTTTTCAAAATGGAACATCTACCGACATAATCAACACAAATGGTGAACTTGGAATAGTGTATGGCGAATTAAATGGAGGTCGTTTACCTTATTATCATCGCCTTGACATGACACTCAAACGTGAAATCATCCTTTCAACTAGCTCCACACTTGAAGCGAATATTGGAGTGACGAATGCGTATAACCGTGAGAATATTTTCTATTTCGACAGAGTTAACTTCGAGCGGGTGAACCAATTACCTTTTATGCCTTCTGCTGGATTAAAGGTCAATTTCTAGGCTTAATAAATTTTCAGTTTTTCATAGTCTAGCCGATATCTAATCTTAACTTTGGTTCCCGTATTAATTAAACCAAATACGGGTGTCAACAAAGTATATATTCGTCACAGGAGGTGTTACCTCTTCCCTCGGAAAAGGGATCATTTCAGCCTCTCTTGCTAAGCTATTGCAGGAAAGAGGTTATTCCGTTACAATTCAAAAACTCGACCCCTACATCAATGTAGATCCCGGTACATTAAATCCATATGAACATGGTGAATGCTATGTAACGGATGATGGAGCAGAAACTGATCTTGACTTAGGACACTACGAACGATTTCTAAATGTTCCCACTTCTCAAGCGAACAATGTAACAACAGGTCGAATTTACCAAACCGTAATTGAAAAAGAACGAAAGGGTGACTACCTTGGCAAAACCGTTCAAATCATTCCTCACATAACGGATGAAATAAAGAACTGTGTTACGAAACTTGGAAACAAAGGGATTTATGAAATCGTCATAACAGAAATAGGCGGAACGGTCGGTGACATTGAGTCATTGCCTTATATAGAAGCCGTGCGTCAGTTTAGATATGAGCATGGATATGATAATGTTATGGTTATTCACTTAACCTTAATCCCCTATTTAGCGGCTGCGGGAGAATTAAAAACTAAACCTACACAGCATTCTGTTAAAACACTTCAATCTCAGGGTATTCAACCTGACGTTCTAGTGTGTCGCACAGAGTATCCTCTAAGTGTAGACCAAAAAAAGAAAATTGCTCTTTTCTGCAATTTACAGGATGAGGCAGTCATTGAATCCATAGATGCTGACACTATTTATGACGTGCCGTTGCTGATGAAGAAAGAGCGCCTGGACAAGGTTGTACTTGAGCGATTGAAATTGCAGCTGCGCGATGAACCGGGTCTTGAGCGCTGGCAGAACTTCTTAACCAATTATAAAAACCCAAAGCAAACAGTGAATGTAGCTTTGGTTGGCAAATACGTTGAGCTGCAAGACGCGTATAAATCAATTCAAGAAGCTTTAGTACATGCTGGAGTGCCTAACCTGTGTTCTGTGAATGTTATTTCTGTTCATTCGGAAGAATTGAATAGCGATAACGTGGCTGAAGAACTCAAAGGCATGCATGGTATTATTGTTGCTCCAGGTTTTGGCCAAAGAGGTCTTGATGGAAAAATAATAGCCATTAAGCACGCTCGAGAAAATAGAGTGCCATTTTTTGGAATCTGCCTTGGAATGCAATGCTGTGTTATTGAATTTGCAAGAAATGTTCTAAAACTTGAAGATGCCAATAGCGCAGAAATGAATGCTAATACTCCTTATCCGGTTATCGATATTATGGAAGAGCAAAAAGCAATCACTAACAAGGGTGGCACAATGCGACTTGGGGCGTATGCATGCGAATTAAAAGAAGGATCTTTAGCCAAAAGCATATACGGTCGAACTGAAATTTCTGAGAGACACAGACATCGCTACGAATTCAACAACAAGTATTTGGAACAATTTGAAGCGGCCGGAATGATGGCTACAGGTAAAAACCTTGAAACTGGATTGGTAGAGATCATGGAAATACCTTCACATCCATATTTTATAGGTGTTCAATTTCACCCTGAATATAAAAGCACTGTTTTGAATCCACATCCATTATTTATTTCCTTCGTAAATGCAGCAATAGGCAAGAAAGAGCCAGCTTTAGCGGAATAAAGAATTCTATGCTTGAAACAATCATTCAAATAGATCAAGCACTTACTCTAATCATCAATCATTTCAGCAATGATTCTGCTGATATATTGATGATCGCGATTAGCGATAAAAAGACTTGGATACCTCTTTATCTAGGACTCTTATTCCTTTTCAACAAGGTCTTTGGTTGGAAGCACAGTCTTGTCATTTTAATAGCCATTATTCTCAACCTTGTGTTTACGGATCAGATTTCAGTGTTGTTCAAAGAATATTTTTTAAGACTAAGGCCTTGTCACGAGGCATCATTAATCGATCTGTTGAAGCTTCCACACGGCTGTGGGGGCCAATATGGTTTTGTGTCATCCCACGCAGCTAATACAATGGGTTTGGCAGTGTTGGTGTCGTTGATACTTAAAAACCGTTGGATAACTATGGCGATGCTATCATTCGCTTTTGCAAACGGGTATTCGCGTATTTATCTGGGAAAGCATTACTTTTTTGATGTAATTGGAGGATTCATCTTAGGTGGGTTAATTGCGTGGATAATTTATAAAACAATGGTTTATTCCATTAAAAGATTCAAAATACGATGAATCTCATTGGAGCTTTAGCGGTTTTTATTGGCGGTGGTTTGGGAAGCTTGCTGAGGTTCGGATTAAGCTATTTGATCAGGGGAATCTCATTAAGTGCTCTTCCGTATGCTACTCTCGCATCTAACATTCTAAGTACGGCCATTTTAGGAATTGTTTTCTATAAGGTTTCACCTCTCTCCAACCAGACACTGTATTTATTTCTAGCCATTGGAGTCTGTGGAGGTTTCAGCACTTTCTCTACATTCAGTCTGGAAACATTTCAACTTTTAAAAAACGGCCAATTTATTTGGGCAACCGCAAATATTCTGATAAGTGTTTTTATGTGCTTGATGATATTATTCCTGATTTCAAAATCGATCAAATGAAAAACTTCACATTAATAATTCTTCTTAGTCTCTTGTCTTTTTGCACAGAAGCACAGGAACAACCTAAACTAGTAGTTGGCGTTGTTGTAGACCAAATGAGAATGGATTATATCTATCGCTATTGGGATAAGTATTCAGAGGATGGTTTTAAAAAACTCATGCGCGAAGGATTTCTATGTAAAAACGCGCATTACAATTATATCCCTACTTACACAGGTCCTGGACATGCATCAATTTTCACTGGATCCACACCGATGAACAATGGCATTATCGCTAATAATTGGTTTGACCGAAATGAGAATCGAATGGTTTATTGTGTTGCAGACTCCACGCGGAAGGGTGTCGGTACTAAAAGTGATCAAGGCAAAATGTCGCCTTCTAGGCTTCTTGCGCCTACATTAGGTGATGCTTTCAAAGTATCTACACAGTTTAGAGGGAAATCCATTGGGATTTCAATAAAAGACCGTGCCGCTATTTTACCCGCAGGACATAGTGCAGACGGTGCCTATTGGATGGACTTTGAGACAGGGAATTTTATTTCAAGCGATCACTACATGGAGAATTTACCAAAATGGGTCAAAACATTCAACGGACATAAGAATGCAGATAAGCTGGCAAAAGATGGCTGGCAAACTTTACTTGCCATCGAAAAATACACTGAAAGTACCGAGGATAATACCCCATATGAGAAGATCTATAATGAAAATGGATATCCCGTTTTTCCATACGATTTGCCTCGATTAATAAAAGACAAAGCTTATTACGCATTTGCCAATTCACCTTTCGGAAACACAATAGTTAGGCAGTTTGCCGAACAGGCCATTATCAATGAAGATTTGGGAAATGACGAGTTCCTCGACCTTTTGACCATTTCGTTTTCATCACCTGATATCATTGGACATGCATTCGGCCCTCAATCCATAGAGATTGAAGACACCTACATTCGGCTCGACCTCGAAATCGCTGAATTGATTTCATCACTCAATGAGAGAATCGGGCAAGATAATTACACCCTTTTTCTGACCGCAGATCATGCTGCTGCACAGGTGCCATCTTATCTCAAAGATCACAAAATACCTACAGATTACTTTGAAACAGAACGCTACGAAAAAGAATTGGATGCTCGATTAAACTCAACTTTTGGGGAAGGAGAATGGATACTAAATTACAGTAATCAGCAAATCTTCTTAAATCAGAACCTTATAGAATCTCAAAAAGTAGACGAAGAAGATATTCTCAAGGAAATCAATAAATTCTCAATAAATTTTCCAGGAGTTGCCTCTGTCTTAAGTAGTTCGGAATTGCAACATCCCCTACCTCAGGACCAATTTGCTTCTATGGCTCAAAACGGATGGAGTCCTTTACGATCAGGAGACATGGTCATTCAATTCTTACCAGGATGGATGGAATATGGTAATCAAGGAACCACGCACGGTTCATCTTACAATTACGATTCGCACGTTCCAATCTTCTTTTATGGTTTTGGCATTAAGCATGGCGTTGAGTTAAATCCTATTGAGATAACTCAAATTGCACCAACCATTAGCATTATTACTTCAACAGCATTTCCAATGCTTTCTGACCATAGACCAATAATTGGCGCCATAAAAAAACCTTAGTTTCCAGAGCCAAATACTTCCTCCAAAAGTTCAGTGACTCGGTGAGCGGGGTCTTCACGAATCAACTTTTCTTCATCGCCCACCTTTTTAAACATGCCAGTTAAAGCACGATTGGTAGTATGTTCACTCAAAGAGTTAGATTCTATTTCATCAAATAAAAACCCGTTGAAGGATGCAGTATTGTAAGTATCAATAAGAGTAGCATAAGACTGCTCTGCAGAGACACCCAATACAATTTCCTTACTCAGTGAAGTTTCAATTTTAGGTTTAAACGCATCAAAAAGCCGTGAGTAAGTTTTGTCTTTTAAGTATTTGGTAGCAGCCGTATCTGTGCCATTCAATATGGACAAACCGTCTTCAATGGTGATTTCAGTTATTGCATCAATAAAGATTGGTTTTGCCTCATTTGCAGCATCTTCAGCTGCACGGTTAATAGCTAAAATTGTCTCATCAAGAAGATCACTAATCAATGGAATGCTATTCAATTTGCTATAAATCGGTTGCGCTTCTGCAGGTAGTAATATTTTGACCGCTTGATCTTTAAAATATCCATCTGAAGCTGAAAGATTAACTACTGCTGTATCAGTTCCATGTGCCAACGCCTCCTTAAGGCCCAAAACGATCCTCTCACCCTCAAAGTCCTCCAGGTTTAATAGTTCATCACAAGCGGTGAAAGTGAAACAACCCAAAAGGGCCATACCAAAAAGTGCTTTTTTCATCATTTTATAAAAGTATATCTAATCTGCATTATATCAATGTTTTCAATATTTGTTTTGCATCTTCTACCATCGCGTTTGAAATATTCAAATGCGTGACAAAGCGAATCTTACCTGCTCCAAAACCTACCGTCAACAAACCTTTGCTTTTCAATTTATCTAGGATTTTCGTCTGATCCACATTATCATTTAGTTCAGCAACAATGATATTTGTTTGGCAAGGTATTACTGACTTCACCCAAGAGCAATTTGCTAGGACGTCTGCAATTTCCTTTGCCTTTTCGTGATCTTCTTTGAGTCTATCTACATGATAATCCAGCGCATAAATTCCTGCTGCAGCAAGCATACCTGCCTGACGCATTCCACCGCCCAACACCTTTCTGACTCTTCTTGATTGATGAATAAACTGTGCATCACCAATGAGCAAAGATCCAATGGGGCAGCCTAATCCTTTGCTCAAGCATATAGAGATCGTATCAAATGTATTTCCTACTGACTCAGTTGTCTCCCTTGTTTCGACTAACGCATTAAACAAGCGCGCTCCATCCAAGTGAAAACTCAATCCATTCTTTTTACACAAAACTGCAATACGCTCCAGTTCAGATGAATCCCAAATAACACCACCACCTTTATTGCAGGTATTTTCGGCCGAAACCAATCTAGAAATGGGTAGGTGAATATCATCCGGGTTAATAGCTCCTTTAACCATATCGGCTGTAAATCGACCACTGTCTCCTTCCAATAAACGGACAGAGGCACCAGAATTTTTTGCAATTCCGCCACCCTCATAATTATAAATGTGTGAAAGCTTATCACAGATCACATCATCACCTGGAATGGTGTGAACGTTGATCGCAATCTGATTTGTCATGGTTCCTGAAGGGCAAAACAACGCACCTTCTTTCCCAAACATTTCAGCCGCCTTTTCTTCTAAAATATTAATGGTCGGATCATCACGAAAAACATCATCACCAAGGGGAGCATTCAGCATTACCTCCTTCATTTTCATGGTGGGCTGAGTTACTGTATCACTTCTAAAATCAATCATATTAAACTATTTTTCGTGCAATTAGCAATCCATCGCGAATGGGTAAAAGAACATTTTCAAGTCGTGTGTCAGAATGAACCATTTGCGCGTACTCATACAGCGCCTTTGTATCAGGATCCATTTCTTCAATTGACTCCGTTACTTTACCGCTCCACAAAACATTATCTGCAACAATATACCCGCCTGGTCTTACCTTATCCATGACCAATGCGAGGTAGTTACTGTAATTGGATTTATCAGCATCCAAAAAAACAATGTCAAAAGGTCCTTCCAACTCGTTTAACTTCTTCATTGCATCGGCTATGTGCAACTCAATTCTATTTGTGAATTCAGATTGATTAATGAACTTTCGAATTTTAGGCTCCAATTCATCATCGATCTCAATAGTATGAACAACTCCTCCATCAACCAATCCTTCAGCCCAACAAAGCGCTGAATATCCTGTGTACGTCCCAACCTCAACGACTGTTTTAGGCCGAATCATTTTACTCAACATAGATATAACACGACCTTGTAGGTGCCCTGAAATCATTCTTGATTGCAGCACATTACCGTGCGTAAATCGATTAAGATCCGCCAATAATTTCGGCTCAGAAGACGTAAACTGTTCCGCGTATTGCTCTATTTCTTCAGGTAAAAAATTCATTCTTCTAACAAATTCAAGTCGGCTTTTCCGCCTGGTAAATATTTGATGATTATTTCATCTACAAGATCGCAATCTTCGTATTCCTCGCAATGCTTTAACATGAAAAAACAAGCATCAATGTAAGCCTGATGATCAAAAGGGATATCATTTGACGCGCACTTTTGAATAATCGAAAATGACCACTCAGGTGTATTGCGAAAAGCCTCTAGGGTTTTCATCATTTTCCGATCCGGAACTTGTGAGATTATCCGGTTCAAACTATCTATTGAAAGCAAGGTACCCAATTGACGATAATTGTCGGATCCCAAGGCTGAATTTGCTCTCAAAAATGATCGAAACGAAGTTCGCCAGTTCCCTTGATTGTATTGAATAATTGAAATATTAAGCCACGCATCTTGATAGGACTCAGTATACCGAACCGCATTCTTAAAGCACTGAAGCGCACTATCCAAATCATTCTTTTCGAAAGCACAAATCCCGAGGTTGTTCCACGTTTCTGGATGAAATGGATTAATAGTCAAGGCTTTCTTAAACCCAACTGCAGCTTTATCTTTTTGACCAAGTTGAAATTGTGCAAGTGCTTTATGATGTACCAAAGGAAGAGATAGAGCATCAACTTGAAAGAACGCGCTTTGAGCCGAAGTCAAATGAGATATGCTAGACTCCCACTGCTGGTCTGATTGCGCTTGTTTACCTTTCATATAATCCAGCTCTCCAGCAAACCGGAATGACAAAACGAATAAAATAAAAAGGTTCAAACCAATCAAAACTGGCCTCCAGCTTGTCTTAGTTTGATCCTTACCTCCTCCAAAACTGAAAATAAGAAGCAAGGCTAATATCAATAAGTATTCTGGACGCTCTATTGGAAAACTTGTTATAGAAGCGATCAATAAACCAATCCAAGACATTACAACGGCAAAGTCGAAAAATGTCCTTCTTTTTATCCAATGTTTTATCGACCTGACAAAACCTAATAGATGTAAAGCCATAAATAACACTCCCGCAAAAAGGCCCGATTCAGATAGAATCCATAAATAATCGTTATGTGGTCTTTGATAAAAAAGATTCGCAGAAGTTGTTAGCATACCTTCCTGTGAAAAGCCCATAATATCAATCTTCCACATTCCGCTGCCAACTCCAATAAATGGGTGTTCTAAAAATAAACTAAAGCTGCGCTGAGCCAATAAAAACCGGTCTCTTGAAGTGCCTTTTGAAAAATCAAATACTGTTTCAAACTGATGAGTAAACGTGTATACATCATCAACCAATAACACCGCAATTATTAAGCTGACTCCAAGAAACCCAGATAACGCAATCAGTTCTTTCTTTCGCCCTATCAGCGAGCCTTGTTTTAAACAAGCAAAACCAAGAAATGCTGAAACTGCATAAATGGCTACCGTAAACCAAGCAGTTCGATTCAGCAAAACAATCACAAGAAACAAGGAAAGAGCAACAGATGCCATCGATATTTTTTGCCACCATCCTTTTAAAAACAGACCAGCAGCAGCAAATGGCATTAACAGAACCAAGTATTGAATGTATAAATTTCGATGTCCAAGAGAGGCCGTAACACTATAGGTCGCCTTATGCGTCAAGACGAAATCTTCAAGCGCAAAGAACCATTCCTGCATTCCCCAAAGAGATAGAGCTAAAAGCACTAAAGAGGCAGCTTTAATAGTGAATGCTTTCAAGTTTGACGTGTCCATTTTAATGGAAAATACAGACACCAATAAGATCACCAAAGTCCAACGGGTTATGGTAAGAAGAGCATCACCCAAATTTGTAGAAATAAAGACTGAAGGCAAGGAAAATACTATGATTAAACCTAGGAGTACAAGACCATAGTTATCCGATATATCTAGCTTTAAAGACCTCCAGAAGAAAACAAAACCCAAAAAAGTGATCAAAGAAAACCCTATCAATTTAGGCAGATATCCAGCATCAGAAACAAGAGGAGTATAAAGAAAGACGCAAGCCATCCAAAGCAGAGCCCAGATAGATTTCAAGCTCAATTTCTTAACCGAAGAAATCATTCGGGGACATAGCTTAATGAAGCAAGGGAATTATCATCAAACGTTTCTGCAGCCAGCACCTGAATTTCATCCGCAGTAATCTCATGAACCTGATCTTGAATTTCTTCAAATTGGTCTACTTTATCAAACTGAAGGAGTGCCTTACCCAGTGACAACATTAAGTTAGCGCGATTCTCTTGAGATAGTGCTATCTGTCCAATAAGCTGTTTTTTGGAGACGGAGAGCACCCTATCACTCAATGATACATCGGTAAGCGATTTCAATTCCTTTACAATCAACTTTGCCACCTTCCTTTCATGCCTTTTATCCGTTCCAAAATATATTTGAAAAACACCCGTATCTGCATATGGCGCATAACTTGACTCTATATAATAACAATATCCAAAGCGTTCTCTGATATTCAAATTCAGCCTGCTATTCAAAGCTGGCCCACCTAGAATATTATTCATCAGAACCATAGCTCTTCTTCTATCATCATCGAAGCCAATAGTTTTGCATCCTAGCAAAGAATGAACTTGATGAACGCTTGTTTTCTTCGACTCTCGAAACATCGTGGACTCAGGTATCGTGCGATTTGTTCTATTGCTTGTTGATGTAGGAAGTTTTTCAAGAACATTATTACAAAACGCTTCTATTTTCTTCAAGCTCACATTCCCCACACAAGTAAATACAATTTGATCGGTTGAATAATTTCGCTCTACAAAGCGCAAGATGTCTTCTCGAGTAAATCCATTCACTAAATCTGCTGTTCCGAGAATAGATCTACCAAGAGCATGATCAGGAAAAAGTCTTTCTTCAAACTCATCCATCAGCATTTCATCCGGATTATCCTTGTACGAATTGATCTCATCAATAATCACACTCTTCTCCTTTTCAATTTCCTTTTCAGGAAAAATTGAAGAAAAGGTAATATCAACAAGCAATTCTGCGGCCCTATTGAAGTGCTCTTTCAAAGCACTGGCGTATATACTTGTCTCCTCCTTCGTAGTGTAGGCATTCACTTCGCCTCCTACCGAGTCTAATCTCGTCAGTATATGAAATGCCTTTCTTCTTTCGGTACCCTTGAAAAGGCAGTGCTCAATCAGGTGTGCAATTCCGTTTTCTGTTGATAATTCATCGCGTGAACCTGCATTTATAATGAAGCCGCAATGCACGGTCATTATATTTTTGTCCTCAAAGTGTAGCACTCGCAGACCGTTAGTCAATCTTATTATATCGAATTCCATTAAGAATTCAAAGTTAGTAAACCGACTTATGGCTCATTCACTCGCTTGCATATATTGATACTTTTGAAAAACATCAACGTCTTGCTGCATGCAATTTAGATTAAAAAATCTACTGATTTCGGCTGTTTTAGTGCTGATAGCCTCGTTCTCTTTTGCACAAGAAAATATGTCTGCGGCATTTAAAAAGAGCCTCTACAATGCAGACGAGCTTTATAATGACGGCAATTATTTGCGTGCATTAGTTATTTATGACAGCCTTTGGGACAAGCGGCCAAACGATATATACCTTCAATATAAAACTGGTATTTGTCATATTTATCAAGCCACCGGGCGCGAAAAGGCATATGACATCCTTAAAAGTTTAGTTGGCGAGCAAGGCTACGATGACGTAATGTTCTATTTGGCGCGGGCAAAACATTTAAATTATCAATTCGAAGATGCAATCGATCTCTACAATGATTATTTGACATCATATCGTCCCACTGGAACAAGGCGAATTGAAACCCTGCATTTTTTATCCAATTGCCGAAATGGAATAGAGTTAATGAAGAGACGATTGGCTTTAAGTCTTGAAATCTTGACACCTCCAAGTAATAATCAAAACTCACAGTATAGCCCGGTTATTAGTCCAGATGGCGAAAAACTATATTATACGAATCGTGGGCCTGAAAGTAAGGGTGAAATGATGGATGAAAAATCCAAAAAGAACGCTGTGGGGTCCTATTATGAAGATGTATTTGTTGCCACAAAAAATGGCGGAGGAGACACCTTTTCTTTCAATAATGGAAAAAATATTAGCGATAACATCAACGAGACTGATCGACATGAAGCGTCACTGAGTATTTCATATGATAATCAAATGCTCTTCTTGTATTTGAGTGGTGATAAAGAAAGCGAAGATATTTATGTGAGCTACAACAAAGGGGATACTGCTTGGTCAAAGCCTCAAAACTTAAAAGGAGTAAATACTCCACAATGGGAAGGTCATGCGAGTATGGCTCCAGATGGTAAAACGCTTTATTTCTCTACGGACAGACCGGGTGGGTATGGCGGGAGAGATATTTATCGCGCAATCATGAAAGAGGATAGCACATTTGGAAATGTTGAAAACCTTGGCCCTAAAATTAACACTCCTTTTAATGAAGATTCTCCTTTTATTTTCTCGAATGGCTCTTCTCTCTATTTTGCTTCTGAGTCTCATGGTTCGATGGGTGGATATGATATTTTCTATATCAAGTATGACAGCGTAAAAAGTCAGTGGCAAGATCCTGTGAACATGGGATATCCTATCAACACAACAGATGATGACCGCTACTATTATATTTCAAAGGAAGGTGACTGGGGATATTTCAGTTCTGCTAGAGCCAGTGGAGAAAATCTGCATGATATTTATAGAATCCAACCTGGAACATTTGAGCGTCTAAACGCACTTATTCTATTAGTTGGAACTGTATATGTGGACGAAATTGAAAGTTCAGCTTTGGTTAAAATCATGGATGACAAAACTGGTGATGTACTTGCCACATTAATAGCGGACAGCACCACTGGTGAATTTGTTTACTCGCTGCTACCAGGTCGTCAATACAAAATCAGCTTATTGGCAGACGGCTTTGCTCCAAAAGTAGAATACGTTGAAGTTCCTCCGCTTACTGAAGGAGTTAAACGAATAGAACATCGCTTTGACTTCTATTCAATGGACTACTTGAAAAGGAGAAAGGATTCTATGAATTTACAAGCTGAAATTGACGCTAGAGTGCGCCTCTCTGAAGAAGATGATGCTGTTTGTATTGTTGAAAAAGAAAGAGATCAGCTCATAGCCTCAGAAATAGAGGCTGGCTGCCGTTTTAGAGTGCAGGTTGGCGCATACCTTAATCCTGGTAAGTTCAAGTATGAATTCTTAAGGGCCATTGGTGATGTTGAAATCAAAGGTTATCCTGATGGAATCACACGATATCTTATGGGACAAGAATTCACCAATAGACAAGAGGCTGAAGCACTAAGACAAAAATGCGTTATGGCTGGGCAATGGGATGCTTGGATAACCGTGAGGAGATAAAAAAAGGGGAGCAATTGCTCCCTTTTTTTTTAATTATCTTACTTATTAGATCTTATAAGCATTGTCATCTATCAATTTCTGAGCGATTGTTCTTCTCAAGACCTTGACATTCTTCGTTCCTGTTTTGGTGAAACGCTTAGCTCCCATGAGCATCATTCTCAACTCATCTCCTTCACCAAAACTCATTAATGCATCCATGGCATTGTGATGAACTCTTTCAGCGGCATCATGCACGAATAGCTCCGCCATCGCTTTATACACTTCCTGGCCGCTTTCTCCCATAGTATTGATTCGCTTGTGAACACGTAACACTATTGATTCTGCTACATAGGCGTCTATAGCCATATCAGCGATATTCATCAAGATCTCTTGCTCCTTTGAAAGTTCCATCATCAATTTTTGAGCCGCTGATCCAGCAACCATTAAAACTGATTTCTTAAACCCTTCAATAAGTTTGTACTCTTCCTCAAACAAACCACCATCGCTATCCCCAAAATCTGGGATACTTAACAACTCATCTTGAATCGATTTCGCTGCAGCCATTAAATCAAGCTCGCCCTTCATTGCTTTCTTCAAAATCATGTCCACAGTGAGCATGCGATTGATTTCGTTCGTTCCTTCAAAGATTCTATTGATGCGACTATCTCGATAAGCTTTCTCTACTCTTGTTTCAGCAGAGTAGCCCATGCCACCATGAATTTGTACTCCTTCATCAGTAACATAATCAAGTACTTCTGATCCATACACTTTCATCATGGCGCATTCAGCTGCATACTCTTCGATGCCCTTCAGAGTCGCCTTGCCTTTTTCCATTCCTTCAGAAGCCAATCCTTCGATTCGATCTTGAATATTTTGAGAGATACGGTAAACGGCACTTTCAAGAGCATACGTTCGCATAGCCATTTCACCAAGCTTGTAACGAATAGCTCCGTACTTTGAAATTGGTCGACCAAACTGTTGACGTTCATTCGCGTAATTCACACTTACTGTAACAACATCCTTTGATGCGCCTAAAGTGGCCGCGGCCAATTTGATTCGACCAACATTCAATATGTTCAATGCAATCTTAAATCCATTTTCACGATCACTCAACTGATTGTTCTTTGGAATCTTTACATCATTAAAGAACACTTGGCGAGTAGATGAACCCTTAATTCCCATCTTCTTCTCTTCAGGGTTTAAGGTTAAACCATCGCTTCCTTTATCCACAATAAAAGAACTAAGTGTTTCATCATTATCAATCTTAGCAAATACGGTAAACACATCAGCAAAACCGCCATTGGTAATCCACATTTTCTGTCCATTCAGATTCCACTGATCTCCTTCAAGAACAGCCTTCGTTTTTCCAGAATTCGCATCTGAACCTGCACTTGGCTCAGTCAAACAATAGCAGCCAAGCCACTCGCCAGAAGCCAATTTAGGAATGTATTTTTGCTTTTGCTCTTCACTGCCGTAATAAAGAATTGGCAGAGTTCCAATTCCTGAATGCGCTGAAATAGCTACGCTGAAGGAATGCCCTCCACCAACAGCTTCTGCAGCCAACATTGATGTTTTAAAATCCATTCCCATTCCGCCATATTCGGTAGGAATTGAAATGGAGAGTATCCCAAGTTCACCTGCTTTCTTAAGAAGTGTCGGCATTATCGAAGGATCTTCCATTGAGTCAATTTTATCAACCATTGGAAACACTTCTTGCGCAATAAATTCGCGGCATGTCTGGGCGATCATTTTTTCTTCTTCACTCCACTCTTCAGGAATAAATATTTCTTCTGGTTTTGTTTGGCGAATTAAAAATTCACCTCCTTTAATTGCTGTCATGATTTATCTTTTTAAAAGTCTTATCGGACCTTAGTTTTTCTTATTTCTTATAGCATTTCAATAACTCCAGCCGCACCTTGTCCTGCCCCAACACACATAGTAACTAGACCGTATTTATTGTCTCTTCGTTTCATTTCGTTCATTATTTGAACTGTGAGCTTGGCACCAGTGCAACCCAGCGGGTGACCAATTGAAATTGCCCCACCGTTTACGTTTACGATATCAGGATTCAATCCTGTTTCTCGAATTACGGCTAATGACTGAGAGGCGAACGCTTCATTCAACTCAATCAAATCAATATCACTCTGCTTAAGGCCTGCCATTTTAAGTGCTTTTGGAATAGCTTCTATTGGGCCAATACCCATGATTCTTGGAGGCACCCCTACCACAGCATATGATCGGATTTTAGCAATTGGCTCAACACCGAGTTCCTTCAACATTTTCTCAGAAACTACGAGCACAAATGCCGCTCCATCGCTTGTTTGCGAAGCATTCCCTGCAGTCACACTTCCTTTTGCATCAAATACTGGTCGCAATTTTGAAAGAGCTTCGATATTCGTACCTGGGCGTGGTCCTTCATCCGTATCGAAAACATATTTTCTTGATTGTTTTTTATTCTCTTTTACAAAAACTTCTTCTACTTCAATCGGCACAATTTCATCCTTAAAAGCTCCCGCTTTGATAGCGCTCAGCGCTTTCATGTGAGAGTTGAAACCGAATAAATCTTGATCTTCTCTGCTCACGTTGTACTCTTTAGCAACAGCTTCTGCAGTTAAACCCATCCCCCAGTAGTAATCATGATTTGCTTTAGCCACAGCTGCATTAGGAACAATGCGCCATCCACTAAATGGAATTGGACTCATGGTTTCCACTCCACCGGCAATGATGCAATCTGCCATTCCAGAATGAATTTTTGAAGATGCTATTGCAATGGTCTCCAATCCTGAAGAACAGTATCGATTTACCGTCATTCCTGGGACTTTATCAGTTTTAAGTCCTATAAGAGAGATCATCCTTCCGATGTTAAGTCCTTGCTCTGCCTCAGGAGTTGCATTTCCAACGATAACATCATCTATTCTCTCTTTGTCGAGATTAGGAAACTGCTCCATGAGCGCTTCAATGATTGTTGCGGCTAGATCATCTGGTCTTGTAAACCTTAATGAGCCTCTTGGTGCCTTACCTACGGCAGAACGTTTGCCAGCTATGATATATGCGTCCATAATTCTTTCTATATAAATTCTAGTTTCTTAATACTTTTCCAGATTTCACCATGCTTTGAAGCCGCTCGAGTGTCTTTCTAGTAGAACACAATTCAAGAAAGGCTTTTCTTTCTAAGTCAAGCAAGTATTTCTCGGATACTGGCTGCGGATAACTCAAGTCGCCACCACACATAACCCATCCTAGCTTCTCACTGATTAATCGGTCATGCTCACTCATATAATGTCCAGCTGCCATGGTTTCAGCACCAACATAAACAAGGCCTAAACCTTCATTACCCAATACTTGAACATCTTCTCGTTGCTTTGGCTGGGTATAGCCTTTCTCAGCGAGGTTCATTGCGGCCTTTTTGGCGACTGTAAGCTGCAGATCTCGATTATAGACAACCTCATCCACGCCTTCTCTCAAATAACCTAGCTCAAAAGCTTCTTGGGCTGACGTAGCCACCTTCGCCTGCGCTATGGTCATCAGCCTATGTCTAAATTGATTGCTTCTGATATCACCATCGCGGAGTTCATCAGCCAATCGAAGTGCGAATTCTTTTGTTCCGCCTCCCCCTGGGATCACACCAACTCCGAATTCCACTAAGCCCATATATAACTCAGCATGCGCCACTACTTTATCGGCATGCAAGCATAATTCACAACCTCCTCCTAGCGCAAGGTTGTGCGGAGCTGCAACAACTGGTATGCTTGAATAGCGCATGCGCATCATCGTTTGCTGAAACTGACGAACTGCAAAATCCAGTTCATCCATTTCTTGCTCAGCAGCCATCATGAAAATCATTCCCACATTGGCACCAGCACTAAAATTACCCCCTTCATTATATACTACCAATCCTTCGTAATCAGCCTCAGCCATATCAATGGCTTTATTAAGTCCCGCTAAAACTTCACCACCAATAGTGTTCATTTTCGTATGGAATTCAACATTCAAGATCCCATCTCCTAGATCAGAGATAGTGGTTCCCGAATTCTGCCATAAAATACCTTTACTCTTTGCCACTTGCAGATTCACTAGACCTTCTTGACCTGGAATATCAGAGTATTCGTTCGTTGCTTGATTCCAGAATTGTCTCTTCCCACCTTCAATCCGATAAAACGACTTCGCGCCTTTTTCGTGCATTGTATCAATCCACGGAGAATAGGCAACACCATCAGATTTCAATGCATTCAAGCCATTTTCAAAGCCAATGGCATCCCATGTTTCGAATGGGCCCATTTCATAACCAAAACCAGCCTTAAGAGCATCATCCAATCGGTAAACTTCATCACTAATTTCAGGGACACGATTTGAAACGTAGGCCATCAAACTCAAGAAATGAGGGCGATAAAACTCTCCGGCTTTGTCTTTGGCATTGAAAAGCATTTTAGTTCTTTCCCCAAGATCATCTTCGGACTTAGCCAATTCCAATGATTGGAACTTGGCCTTTACTCTTGGTCCATATTCCAATGTCTCGAGGTTTAATGAAAGAATTTCCGACTTACCATCTTTTCCTTTCACTTTTTTGAAAAATCCCTCCTTGGTTTTACTGCCTAGCATATTGTTCTTCAACATGTGCTCGATGTAATCTGGAATCTGAAAAAGCTCTTTTCGCTCATCGTTTGGCACATTGTCTTTGAGACCATTTGCCACATGCACAAGCGTATCAAGCCCAACTACATCTGCAGTTCTGAAAGTTGCTGACTTCGGACGACCAATCACTGGACCAGTTAATCTATCAATCTCATCAACGCTAAGTCCTTTTTCCTTCACATAGTGGAACATCCACATTATGCTAAAGACTCCAACTCGATTGGCAATAAACGCTGGCGTGTCCTTACATAGCACTGTTGTTTTTCCAAGAAACCTTTTTCCATAGTCCATCAAAAAGTCAATGACGGTGCTATCAGTATCAGGTCCCGGAATTATCTCGAGTAACTTTAGGTATCTGGGTGGATTAAAAAAGTGTGTTCCACAAAAGTGTTTCTTAAAATCATCGCTTCTATCTTCATTCATTAGATGAATAGGAATACCGGATGTATTTGATGTGATTAAAGTTCCGGGCTTTCTGAACTTCTCCACTTTCTCGAACAAGCCTTGCTTAATGTCAAGACGTTCAATAATCACTTCCATTATCCAATCGCATTCAGAGATACGCTGGAGATCATCATCAAAATTTCCAGTTTCAATAAGCTTAGCTGCTGACTTTTGATAAACTGGTGATGGATTGCTCTTCAAAGCTGTTTGAAGACTGTCGTTAACTATTCTATTTCTCACTGCCTTGTCATTCAAGGTCAGGTTTTTAGCCTGTTCTTTTTCATTTGGCTCTCTAGGAACAATGTCAAGCAACAATACTTGAACCCCAATATTGGCAAAGTGACACGCTATTCGTGACCCCATTATTCCAGAACCTAAAACGGCTACTTTTTTGATACGTCTTTTACTCATGATGCTTTGACTGTATTTTGTTCTATGATTTGAATAACGTCAATGAAGTTTTGGAGCTTTTCATCACTGACATTCTCTGATATTTTCTTATTAAATCGGACAACCGATTCTTTAGATATTTCTCTCAAACGCTTTCCTTCTTCTGTCAAAAATATTCGCATTATCCTTCTGTCGGATTCATCTTGAAGCCTTGAAATCATGCCTTTCTCTTCCATTGTTTTGAGAGTGCGACTGAGACTCGTAGGCTCCATTCCCATTTTAGGACCAAGTTGAGTTGAAGGTGTGCCCTGACGAGGGTCGATATTCAGTAATATGAACCCAATAGATTGGGTGATCCCATGTTTGGAAGCTTCTTGATTGTACATCTTGCTTATTTTGAGCCAAGCCCAACGCACATGAAAATCTATCGTTTCTTCTGATTTCATAATTGATCGTAACGAATATAATATTTTTATTATGCACGCATAGCATATTAACAAAATTTTCATTCGAACCTTATCAGCATACATCGGAATGATTTGCTTAGTTTAAAAAAAACAAACCGTTCCTCTAAACATAACGTCCGTTTATCCATTATATACAGATTGCACTATCACGAGAAGTACATTTGGCGCTCCCAAAAAAGGATTGATGAAACACATTTTTAGTCTCTTACTAATTTGCTTTGCTATTACTTCATTCGCTCAGGATAAAGTGACAATTTCAGGATACGTAAAAGACGGGGAATCTGGCGAAGGAATGATTTCAGCAACCGTGCTCGTAAAGGAATTAACGCAGGGTGTTTCCACGAATGAATACGGATTCTATTCATTAACTCTTGAGCCAGGCACATACACCTTTGAATGGAGTTTTGTTGGATTTTCTACTATCTCTGAAACAATTGACTTGACAAGGTCAATGAAAAAGAACGTTGAACTTTCTTTTGGTGAGCAAATGCTGAATGAGGTTGTAATCACGGGTGAAAGGGATGACGAAGCACTTACTAGTGCTGAGATGAGTGTGGAGAAGTTAGACATGGCTCAAATCAAAAAGATCCCACAGCTTTTAGGTGAAGCAGACATTATTCGTTCCATTCAATTATTACCAGGTGTAACCACAGTTGGTGAAGGAGCTACAGGATTCAACGTAAGAGGTGGAAACATTGATCAAAATCTCATTCTCCTTGATGAAAGCCCTATTTTCAGTTCATCCCATCTATTTGGGTTCTTTTCGGTTTTCAATGCTGATGCAATCAAAGACACCAAACTTTATAAAGGTGGAATTCCAGCCAAGTATGGAGGAAGATTATCATCAGTGTTAGATATCCGGCAAAAAGATGGTAACATGAAGGAGCTTGAAGTTACAGGAGGCGTAGGTCTTCTCTTTAGCAGACTTACGATTGAAGCACCAATTATTAAAGATAAAATATCATTCATTGCATCCGGCCGCAGAAGCTATTTTGACATATTCTTTCCCCTAGCCAACAATGAAACCATCAATGATAGCAAGCTCTTTTTCTATGACCTCAATGGAAAAATCAATTGGAATATCAATGATAAAAACAGGCTCTATCTATCTGCCTACAATGGAAACGATGTATTTGATCTAGCTGGATTATTTAGCACCCGATGGGGAAACCAAACCGCTTCATTGAGATGGAATCATCTTTTCTCCGATAAACTCTTCTCCAACTTCACTGCCGTTTTTAGTGATTATGAGTATAATCTAGGTGCCGATAACAACGGATTTGCCTTTGATTGGAATGCCTCCATTAGAAATTATAGCGGTAAGGCGGATTTTACCTATTTCCTTAATCCAAAAAACAAAGTAGAGTTTGGAATGCAAAACACTTATTATCAATTTGCTCCAGGTGCTGCCGAAGCAAGCTTTGAAATCAATGGTGAACCGGACACCTTCAATTTTGCGGTAAATGAAATTCCAGCGTTCGAGACGGCTCTTTACCTCAGTAATGAACAAAAGATTGGCACTCGATTAACACTTGTATATGGATTGAGATGGAGTGGCTTTGCTCAAATAGGTCCAGGAACGGTATATGACTATCCCAACGATCAACCCGTTGATCCTGAAAACCCAGCAGCCGCTATTGCACCAAGCGATTCTACAGTTTACACCGCTGGCGACATTGTACGGTCTTTTGGTGGAATTGAACCTCGTTTTTCGGCCAATTTTCAACTCAATGAAGTTTCCTCGATAAAGGCAAGTTATAATAGAATGAGACAATACATCCACCTCATTTCAAATACAACGGCTGCAACGCCTGTGGACATTTATATGCCATCAGGAAAATTCATTCAACCTGCTATAGCAGACCAAGTAGGCCTGGGTTATTTTAGAAACTTCTTCAATAATCGATACGAAAGCTCAATAGAGGTATACTACAAGAAATTCCAAAACCTAGTAGATTATAAAGACGAGGCAGAACTTTTGTTAAACAACACGCTAGAAACCGAACTATTTACTGGAAATGGACAGGCCTACGGCCTTGAAGTGCAGATTAAAAAGAAACGCGGAAACTTAACCGGTTGGATTAGCTACACGCTATCAAGGGTAGAAAGAGAAGTAGCTCAAATAAATGGTGGAGATCCCTACCCAGCAAATTGGGACAAGACCCATGATATCAGCTTGGTTTTAAGCTATGACATCACAAAAAGATTTAATGTATCGTCAAACTTCGCTTACATGACAGGACGCCCGATTACATATCCTGATGGGAGATTCTCATGGGGAGGAATCACCGCACCTTTGTATACCAATAGAAATGGAGCAAGAACACCGGCATATCATCGACTAGATATTTCTGGATATTACACCATTCCCATTAAGAGAAAACATCTTTATGTATTTCCTTTCGCGTGGTTATGGAGAAAATATGAAACCCCAGAAGGACTTCAGGAGAAATCTAGTGAACTGGGTATCGCATTTGGAGCGTACAACATGTATGCGCGCAAAAACCCTTATTCAATTTACTTCCAAGCAAGCGAAGTAGATCCTGATGAAACCCAAGCATATCAGTTGTCAATTTATGCGACTATCATTCCTTACGTTACTTTGAATTTTAAATTTTAACCAATGCTTCATTCAAAATATATTCTTCTGATAGCATTAGCAGCAACTTTGATGAGCTCTTGTCAAGAGGCGATTGAGTTGGATTTACCGCCAAACGAACCAGAATTGGTCATTGAGGGATATCTTACTGATTTGGATTTCTTTATTCCAGAGCAAGATTTAGATTGTTCAGGCATAGTGACTATTCCGAGGTCTGAAATAGTGAGTGCTGCCAGTTTAGCCGCTCTATTTCCCATTGATTCCATTGAAAGTGTTACTGATTATTTCCCTTTCAATAAAGTAAAATTGACAACTACATCTGACTATTTCTCCAATGCACCAGCTCCAACAGTAAGTAATGCCATTGTCAAGTTATTTGAGAATAATGACCTTGTTGAGACCCTCATTGAAGATCCCAATATTCCTGGAACCTACAGATTTATCCATGACCCTGAAGTAGGTGCTAGTTATCACCTAGAAATAGAAGCTTTGGATAATTTTTATGAGACTGACCCTCAAGTGTACAATGCAGTTCCACCTTTATTAGGGGTAAAGGCTGTTTACAAATCAAATTTTCTGCAAGATTCTTGCGCTTTCTATCTTGGTATTGACACGTATGAAAAACAAGGTTTAGGCGACCATTATCGCTGGATGTTTTATATCAATAACAAATATGTGGACAACCCTGTTTTCATTAGCACTTTTGATGACTCTCAAATAGATGGTCTGTGCCTTTTTGACTTTGATGTATATGGCAATGAACTAAGGTTAGGTGATACAATCGTTGTATTCCAAATACGCACGAATGAGGGATACAGCAACTTTATTAATTCAATTCGTAATCAAACTGCATTTGTAGGAGGGCCGTTTGATACTCCTCCTGCACCTATAAGAGGAAACTTGAAGAATGTAACAACCGGCAAAGAGGCTTTCGGGTATTTTGTTGCAGGCGGAGTTTCAGCGAATGCGGGATTTGTTCCTACTGAAATCCTTGAAGGGGGATGCGGGATTTAAATTGATCCAAACCAATAGTTGATAAAAAACAGGAAAATTATTATCATTTTTTCCTGTCCGAAATATTCTGGGAATTATCTTTGTTTAGAATTATTCTAGATAAGCATGCGCATTCAGCCTCAACAAGAAATAAGTCTTCCACCTTGCATCGCAATGCAATTCTATCATGAAGGAATCATCACACTTGAATGCAAGAAAAAGTGTTGTGAAAAATTCAAGAAGAAAGGGAAAAAGCCCTGCAAGAGCTGTCCGAGATAAGCTGTTTTCGTATCCGAATTAACCTTCTTTAAAATACTTAGTACTCTGTAAAGTTGCAAAGAGTAGAAGTGCCTTGCGTACTGCTAGAAATCGTAATATTCATTACAAGTCCCGAATTCTGAAATGAGCCACTTCCCGAAGCTCTCAGCGACTCGAAACTACCAGACGAAATTGGTTGTGAAGGAATATCGAAATTCCTCTCGCTTGTAAAAACAGCTCTATAAGATCGAAACGAACCAATGTTTGACTGATCCTCTATTGTCATTTCATTATCCTCACTGGAAATATCAATAAATCTGAAATAATAAGGGTTATACCAAGAACAAGACATTACTCCTGCATAAGAGCCTTCGTACTCTTCAATAATTTTAGTCTCGCAACTTTCGCCTGAATACCATTCGCTGCACACGCATTCGCCATCTTCGCACTCACCGTCATTAAAGCAACTAACATCTTTGCATTTATCGCATGACGAAAAAATGATGGCTGAAAGCAATAGGATAAAAAATGATCTCATTCGTAGTTCTATTTCAATTGAATAAGACGAAACTAAGCAATTTAATCATCGAAGTTTTTGTACCTAAAAATCTGTTTGCCGCTAAACAAATGATTTTCAATCCACGAAAGCATTCTATAGCGCAGCCGTTCGTGCTTAAACTTAAACGTTCGTTCTAAAGGTCTGCCAGAGAAATTTAGGTCCTCGCTCCAATTCAACATGTTCATTCTCTCCCCCATCACCTTAGGATGAGAAGCATAAAATTGGCTAAGCTTTCCCATATCTCCAAAATCGAATTCGTTTTGGTATTGGGTCAATTTATGTGAATGATTTTTATCCATCTCATTCATCTTGGCGGTCATTATTTGAGGTGGCCTAACCCATCCATAATGATAGATTGCCGCATTCAATTTCTTCACCTTTAGCTTCCGCGTGTTTTCCTTAGCGCGATAACTCTTGCCATCAAAATCGGTAATATGACGAAACGATTGCGCACTCTGCCAAGAGTGAATCTCAGGAATATTTCGAATGATTCTAATCTCTTCGTTATACCACCCGTGCGACCGAACAACATGATTATAATCTCCCCAAAAATGATGGTATTGAAGCAGAAAGCCTTCAATATTTAGATCCATTAAATGCTTTTCACAAGCCGCTTTAATTTCCTGATGATCTTGTTCGTGCAGCACTTCGTCTGCTTGTAGATAAAGCAACCAATTTCCTAAACAATGACTTTTAGCTACATCCGTTTGCTGAGCATGAACGGTTCCATTCGGAAATACGTTCATGTCCCATTCGGTCTCGATGATTTTAATTTTATCTGAATCAATGGATTTGATGATTTCTAATGTGCGATCATCATCATCACTTTTGCCTATCGCCACAACAAATTCATCCACTAATGGCAAGGCCGACAGGATAGATTCTTTGATCGGATAATAGAGCTTATCCGCATTTCTGCACATGGTGAAGGCTGAGATTGTCATCTGCATCCAAAGATGCTTGGTTTATCCTGATCGAAGTAGTAAAAACTTCAGGATTTCGATTTACATTGTATCAATAATCCAATAATATATGTGCAGACTTGTCGCATACCTAGGTAGGCCAATCCTGATGGAAAAACTACTTATAGAACCTAAAAATTCGCTGATCAATCAAAGTTTCAACGCCAAAGAAATCGAAGAACCCTTGAACGGTGATGGCTTTGGTGTTGGTTGGTATAATCATATTCTAAGCACTGTTCCGGCAACCTTTAAATCAATCACTCCGGCATGGAATAATCAAAACCTCAGATCGATAGCTCCTGTAGTAAAATCAACTTGCTTTATGGCTCATGTGAGAGCAGCCACTGTTGGTGTATTGGGTGAAGTAAACTGCCATCCATTCCAGTATAAAACACTTCTGATGATGCACAATGGTGACGCACCAGAATTCCCCAAACTCAAGCGCATCATTAGAAGATCACTCTCTGACGAACTTTATAATTGGATCGATGGCCAAACAGATTCTGAACATCTTTTTGCACTTTTCATCGATAAATTGAATCAGCGCATTGAGCACGAAACCACTACTGCAGAAGTTATGGCCGATGCCCTTGAAGCCATGGTGCGTGAATTAGAAGAAATTAAAAAATCAGCTGGAATTACCGACCAAGCTTATTTGAATATGGTAGTGACTGATGGAGAACGAACCGTTGCCATGCGCTACATCAGTAAACCCGAAGAGGAGGAACCGCTTTCATTGTATTATTCCGAAGGATCGAGGTATGAATGCATAGATGGCGCGTGTCACATGATACCCACAGAAGACGAGAATAAATCCGTGATGATCGTTTCAGAAAAGTTGACTGACATTGCATCAGATTGGAAACACGTGCCAACCAATCACATGGTTTTGGTCTACAAAGATTTATCTGTCAAGTTGAGAAAGATTGCCCTTTAAGACAAGTCTTGAAGGTCTACTAAGCGCCTGTACAGACCATTCTTTTCTAAAAGCTCTGTATGGGTTCCCATCTCCACTATTTCTCCCTTATCAATCACGATAATGCGATCGGCATGCTGAACAGTGCTTAATCGGTGGGCAATTACAAAGCTTGTTCTTCCTTCCGTAAGTTTCTCCAAGGCATCTTGTACCAAGCGTTCACTTTCCGTATCGAGGGCAGATGTAGCTTCGTCCATAATCATGATGGGCGGATCGTTTAAAATGGCGCGGGCAATGCTCAATCGTTGCTTTTGACCACCAGATAATTTATTTCCAGCCTCTCCTACTCCAGTATCCAATCCTTCGGACAGTGAAACGGCAAAACCATGCGCATTGGCAGCGTGCAAGGCGTCAATAACTTGCTTATCTGAAGCGTATTGATTACCGATAAGAAGGTTGTTTTTTACACTGTCGTTGAATAAAATACTCTGCTGAGAAACAATGCCGAATAACCCCCTCAGATCATACACCTTAAAGTCTTTGATGTTTTTTCCATCGAGCAAAATCTCACCTTCCGATACATCATAAAAACGCGGCATAAGATCAACCAACGTAGTCTTTCCACCACCTGAAGGACCAACCAATGCAATGGATTCACCACGTTTTACTATTAAGTTAATGTTCTTCAACACAGGCTCATCACCATATTTGAAAGAGACATTTCTGAATTCGATTTGCTCTTTGAAGCTAGTTATAGCCTCTGCCGTTTCAGACTCTAACACTTGTTCGTCCGCCATTAAAATCTCATCGATGCGTTCGCTTGCAGATATTCCTCGTTGCACACGAACAAATGACTCAGACAGAGCTCGAGCGGGAGAAATCATTTGAGAAAAGATGACAATGTAAAGGATGAAAAACTCGCCATTCAATGTATGACCATCTAGCACCAAGTTGCCTCCAAACCACAAGATCAAGGCAATGGTAATTGCAGATAAAGTTTCACCCAGTGGTGATGTCAAATACTGCTTTCTAAACAAGCGCACCATCAGTTTAAAATGCTGATCGTTTACCTTATTGAAATAACGGTTAAAAATGTCTTCTGCAGTAAAGCCTTTCACGATTCTAATACCACCGACTGTTTCTTCCAAAGAAGTAACGACTTCACCAAGTTCTTCTTGACCTTTCTTTGCGGTACGCTTCAATGACTTTCCAATCAACCCAATCATCAGACCTGTAATAGGAAGCACAACTATTACAAATAATGTCAATTCCCAACTAATCCCAAGAAGTGTAATTAAGTAAAGAATGATCATCACTGGTTGACGAAACAATGCTTCAAGAGCGCCCATAACAGACCACTCTACCTCTGCTACATCATTTGTAAACCGAGCCATGATTTGACCTTTTCGCTCATCCGTGTAATACGCCATTGGCAATCGCAAAAGCTTTTGATAAATCTCTCTGCGCAAATCACGCACGGCCACATTTCTCAAAAATGCCATTTGGTGAAGCGCGAGGTACCTGAAAATATTACGTACAAAAAAGAGGATGACAATGGCAACACAGAAAATGAACAGCGCTTCCATTGGACCTTCTTCTCGAATGTATTTCTCAAAACCAGCATTCAATTGATCAAGAACACCAGAACCAACCACCGCATTCGGATCAGCTTCCTTCTCAACACTATCAAACAAGATTTTTAGAAAAGGAACAATAGCCGAGAACGAAACAACAGAAAAAGCAGCATTCAATAGATTGAATACCAAGTTCAACGCTATCCTTCCTTTATAAGGCGCTAAATACTTAAGTATGTCAATGAATTTCTTCACTAAGAAGGCATCTTGAAAACACCCGTATAATTATGCGGAGTAATAAGCTTGAGTTCAGCCTTTATTTCATCCGTTACATTCAATGTGTCGATAAACTCGGACAACGATTCAGGAGTAACTTTAGCATTGCCTCTCGTCAATTCCTTGAGCGCCTCATAAGGCTTCTCGTATCCTTCTCTTCGCAATACAGTTTGAATAGCTTCGGCACATACTTCCCAATGGCGGTCAAGTTCTGCGTGAATCACATCTTCGTTCAAAATGAGCTTATCTAGCCCTTTTTCTATGGAAGCTAATGAAATAAGTGTGTGAGAAAATGGCATTCCAATATTTCTCAAAACAGTACTATCGGTTAAGTCTCGTTGAAGTCTAGAAATTGGAAGTTTAGCCGACAAATGCTCAAACATGGCATTGGCAAAACCCAAGTTTCCTTCTGCATTTTCAAAATCAATAGGATTCACCTTATGCGGCATGGCAGAAGAGCCCACTTCGCCCACTTTAATTTTTTGCTTGAAGTAATCCATTGAGATGTATTGCCAAATATCGCGGCTCAAATCAACAAGAATAGTGTTGATCCTTTTCCAATTGTCCATCAAGGCGGCCAAATGATCGTAATGCTCGATTTGAGTTGTCGTTTGAGATCGGTACAAGCCTAACGTATCATTCACAAATCGATTCACAAACTCAACCCAATTTGTATTCCCATAAGACACGTGATGGGCATTTAAATTGCCCGTTGCACCACCAAATTTTGCGGCAAATGGAATGTGTTGCATTTGCAGCATTTGTTGATCCAGTCGCTCAACGAAAACATAAAACTCCTTGCCTAACATCGTTGGAGAAGCCGGTTGACCATGAGTTCTTGCCAGCATTGGAATATCTTTCCATTCCTCTGCTAGGCAGCGGAGTTTCTCTTGAATCAAAAGCAATCTAGGAAGCATCACATTCACTTGCGCTTCTTTTATAGAAAGTGGAACAGCCGTATTGTTAATGTCTTGGCTCGTCAATCCAAAGTGAACAAATTCGAGCAAATCCGTTCTACCTAGCTTTTGAAGTTGCTCTTTCACAAAGTATTCAACCGCTTTAACGTCATGGTTAGTTGTTCGCTCAATTGTCTTGATTTGCTCTGCGTCTTGCAATGTGAAATCCATATAAAGACCGCGCAATTTGTATTTCTCATCATCAGTAAGAGGCGAAACACTCTTTAAACCTTCAGAAGCTAGTAATATCAGGTATTCGATTTCAATGCGAACACGGTATTTAAAAAGGGCATATTCTGAAAAGTAATCTACAAGAGGTTCGGTATGGCGCGAATAGCGCCCATCAACTGGAGAAACGGAGGTCAAAGCCTTTCTTGGCATGCGTTAAGATTTTAAAAAGAACGGCAAAGGTAGCTGAACAAAATGATCAACCGCTGCGCACTGCAACCAAAGTCACACTTCGATATAAAATGAAAGTTCACCTTTGCTCCCATGATTGAAATACTTGGATACGCAGCTGCCATTATAATAGGCATATCTCTTGGCCTGATCGGAGGAGGTGGCTCTATACTAACCGTTCCTATTTTGGTTTATTTATTGGGCATTTCACCCGTGATGTCGACTGCCTATTCCCTATTTATTGTTGGCGGATCAAGTTTAGTTGGTGTGATCAATTATGCTCGAAAAGGATTGGTTGATTATAAAACCGCACTGGCTTTTGGTCTACCTAGTTTGATAGCCGTTTTTGTCACTCGAAAATTCATCGTGCCTGCGATTCCTGAGAACATTTTCTCTGTTGCTGAATTCACCATGACGAAAGGCATGTTCTTAATGGTGCTTTTTGCCATCCTTATGCTAGTAGCATCGGTAGGCATGATCAAAAAGAAAAAAGAGAAAACTGCGGAAGAACACAAATCCATAAAACCATGGCAAACGATGCTGATCGTGCTGATTGAAGGCGCGGTTGTTGGCACACTAACTGGACTTGTAGGCGCTGGCGGTGGATTTTTAATCATCCCTGCTTTAGTGCTTTTTGCTGGCCTAGAAATGAAACGCGCCATCGGCACTTCACTCATCATCATAGCAGTGAAATCATTGGTCGGATTTACAGGCGATATGTCAAACTATGTTATTGACTGGCAATTTTTACTTGCCTTCACCGGCATGGCTGTTATTGGCATCTTCATCGGAAGCTTCTTGGCTACCAAAATAGACGGTCAAAAATTGAAAGTAGGCTTTGGTTGGTTTGTGCTAGTGATGGGTGCATTTATACTTCTTAAAGAATTGATCTGACCAATATCATTTTTTCAGTGTAACACAAGTCACTGTATTCCCCATTGCTTCTGTTCACCTTTGTTGCTGTTAAAATAAAAATCAACAATAAATGGAAATAGAACAGATCTACACAGGATGTTTAGCCGAAGCGGCCTATTACATCGAATCAAATGGCGAAGCAGCTATTGTAGATCCACTAAGAGAAGTGGAGCCTTACATTGCGATGGCAGAAAAACGCGGAGCCAAAATCAAATATGTACTCGAGACGCATTTTCATGCTGATTTTGTTTCCGGTCATTTGGACCTAGCGAAGAAGACCGGAGCCAAAATTGTGTATGGACCAACAGCGGTTGCGAATTTCGATGCTTACATAGCTGAAGATGGTGAAGAGTTGAGCCTTGGAAATATTAAAATCAAAGTACTTCACACGCCAGGACACACGATGGAATCTTCCACTTTCTTGGTGTTGGACGAAAACAACAAGCCGCACAGTATTTACTCTGGCGACACCCTTTTTATTGGTGACGTAGGCCGACCTGACTTGGCTGTAAAGACTCATTTAACCCAAGAAGACTTAGCAGGGCACCTATTCGAATCACTTCGCAATAAAATCATGCCTTTGCCGAATGATGTAATCGTTTATCCTGGGCACGGACAAGGAAGCGCATGTGGTAAAAACATGAGCAAAGAAACGTTTGACACGCTCGGAAATCAAAAGGCTACGAATTATGCACTGAGAGCCGACATGACCAAAGAAGAGTTCATCAAAGAAGTAACAACTGGTTTGGTAGCACCACCACAGTATTTTCCAAAAAATGCGGTAATGAACAAAATGGGATACACCAGTTTTGATGATGTGATGAGCCAAGGACTCAACTTCCTGAGTATTGTAGACTTTAAAGCAGAGATGCAAAAAGAAGGCACCATCATCATTGATACGCGCCATTATTCAAAGTTTACAGCTGGATTTATTCCTCAATCGATATTCATTGGCATTGACGACAATTTCGCTCCTTGGATGGGTGTGTTAATCGAAGATTTAGATGCTCCTATTTTGATGATTGCCGATGAAGGACGCGAAGAAGAAGTGATTACAAGAATGGCACGTGTAGGTTATGACAATCCAGTTGGATTCTTGAAAGGCGGCATTGAGGCTTGGGTTGCTGATGGCAGCGCACTAGACAACATCAATAATTACGAGCCGCGCGAGTTCATTGAAACATACAAAACGCAAGGTTTAGAAGTGTTGGATGTTAGAAAGCAAAGCGAATTTGAATCGCAGCATTTAGAAGGTGCAGAGAATTTCCCACTCGACTTTATCTATAAGAGCTTAGGACAATTGAATAAAGACAAAGCATACACGGTGCATTGTGCTGGCGGATACCGTTCGGTAGCAGCAGCTTCTATTATGAAAAAATATGGAGTAAAGGATGTATCGAACGTGTTAGGCGGATTCAATGCAATGAAAGTTTTAGATAACGCACCCGTAAGTGCGTTCCATGAGCAAACAACCATGTTATAACCACTGGTGGTTTAAGTTTTGATTGGTGTAGGCTCCGCTTGGTAGGCGGAGTGGTTGGAACCGAGGCGAGTTTATCGCCTCGGTTTTTTTATTTAATCTCTGTGACAAGAGTTACTGCGCTGGCCAATTGACATTCGTTCCTTTGAACTTGCAAAAAACAGCAATAAGACAGAACTGATGGAAACGATAGAAAAGAGAGAAACATTTAGTGAAATTGTAAACTCGGGAAAGACAGTCCTGGTTGATTTTTTTGCTGAATGGTGTGGCCCTTGCAAAATGATGCAGCCGATCTTAAAAGAACTCACTGCCATGACAGGTGATGATGTGCGCGTCATTAAAATTGACGTTGACAAAAACCCTATGGCGTCCAATACGTTTCAAATTAGAGGCGTGCCTACTTTGATAATTTTCAAAAACGGCCAAATCAAATGGAGACAATCGGGAGTGTTAAGTGCCGTCCAATTGAAACAAGTAATTGACGGAATAGAATAATGAATAAGTTTCTTCACTACATCGAATCAAACACCAAGATTTGGGCATTAGCCTCATTATCATTAGGCCTAGCGCCTTTCTTTCCTGAGCCACATATTTGGGGCAAACTCAAATGGATTGCCGGAGGTGCGGTTGGCATGGGAAGTATCGACTGGTTCGACACACTGATGCATGGTGCGCCATGGCTGCTATTAATTCTATCTTTAATTCTCAAACTAAAAAACAAATAATATGAAATACCTTTTATCCCTCACTTTGGCCATTACACTATTATCATGTGGCGCTCAGAACCAGCAATCAACAGACGGTAACTACTCTAATGTTAGCAACGAAGAAGCGAAAGAAATGATGAGCAGTAATGCTGATCTTCAAATCATTGATGTAAGAACGGATGGCGAAGTAGCTCAAGGAATTATTGAAGGAGCAGTTCAGATGGACATTTCAAAACCAAATTTCGAAAAGGAATTGGAAACACTGGATAAAAGCAAGCCAGTATTGGTTTACTGTGCTGCCGGAGGTAGAAGTAAAACTGCCCAAAACATTATGAAAGAAAAAGGGTTTGAAAGCGTAGCTAACTTAACGCACGGCTACAGCGGTTGGAAATAAAAGCACAGCAGATTCATGAACCAATACATTGACGTTTTCTTAAGATCGTTTTCTGATTTCGCAGGCTATACCTGGAGAGAAATCACATTTCAAGTTGATCCTTGGTATGTCAATTATTTTTGGTGGCTTGTCCTGTTATCACTTGTGATTTGGGGACTAGAGATTGCATTTCCTTGGCGTAAAAATCAGGCCATTATCCGAAAAGATTTCTGGCTCGATACGTTCTATATGTTCTTCAATTTCTACATCTTTAAGATCATCATCTTCATGGCATTTTCGAATGTTACAGAGTTGTTCTTTAAAGAAATTGTAGGAGAAGATCTTTCACGTTTTGTACTCTTTGACCTCTCAGAGGTAAATTGGTGGCTACAGCTTCTTATTTTCTTTGTCGCCACTGATTTTATTCAATGGTTCACCCATGTCACGCTTCATCGCTTTGATTTCTTGTGGCAATTTCACAAAGTGCATCACTCAGTAGAGCAAATGGGCTTTGCCGCTCACCTGCGCTACCACTGGATGGAAAACGTGTTCTACACACCTATGAAATATATAGCAGTGATGCTCATAGGAGGTTTCACTCCTGATCAAGCTTATATCGTATTCTACTTTGCCATAGCCATTGGACATTTGAATCATGCTAATATTCATTTGACATATGGTCCGTTGAAATACATTTTGAATAATCCTGTAATGCATCTTTGGCATCACGCTTACAATCTGCCTGAAAACAGAAGGTACGGCATCAATTTTGGCATCACATTAAGCGTTTGGGATTATCTATTCAGAACAGCGAGCATTCCAAAAGATGATGGAGAGATTCGACTAGGTTTCCCAGAAATGGAAAAAATTCCATCGAGCTTTTGGGGTCAATTATTTCAGGGCTTTCGCAAAAGCAAGTAGTAATTTCCGTCATGATTTCATGTTAAAAGTCTAATTAAGTAAGGTTATATTTGAGGGATTAGATAAGACCTTATGGATTTAGAAATTAAGACACTTCTCCAACAGAAATTCCCTGCTTTTGATGAGCAATTAGCCGATAAGCTAGCAGAGCTAGGAACACTTAAAACCTTTGAAGAAGGAGAAGAGTTGATGCGCACTGGACAGTATTTCAAATCCACAATGTTGATTGTTGAAGGACTTGTAAAGCTCTATCGTGAAGGTGAAAATGGAGGTGAATTTTTCATCTATTACATCGAACCTGGAAATGCATGTGCCCTATCCATGGTTTGCGCGTCTCAGCAAAAAACTTCAGAATTAATGGCCAAAGCTATGACCCCAAGTAAGGCTATTATGGTTCCCATTGATAAAATGGATGCCTTAATGCTGGAGCATAAATCATGGTATTATTTCGTACTTGAAACCTATCGATCTCGATTTGAAGAAATGCTCACTGTGGTTGATGCGATTGCTTTTAAAGCGATGGATGAACGATTGGAGTTCTACCTTATCAATCAAGCACGAACGTTAGAAACAACCATCATTAAAACGACCCATCAAGAAATTGCCAACGACCTCAACACTTCTCGAGAAGTAATATCTCGCTTGCTTAAGAAGATGGAGCAAAATGGAATGATTAGTTTACACAGGAATCAAATTGATATGGCTCCACTAGTTGAAAACGTATAGTTATGCTTAGCGCCTTTAAGGCTTACCTCTCTTCTTTTCGCTTTTTGAAAAAGCACGGTTTAACGTGGTTTTTGTGGTTTCCGTTAATCATCACCCTCCTCGTTTTTTTTGGAGGTTTTACCCTAACCGCTTGGGCAACAGAGATATTTTCAAGTCTTTTAAACGACCTCTTAAAAGATGCTTCTTGGCTGCCTGAATGGGCTGGCTTCATCAATGGTGTGGTCTATTGGGTGCTCTGGATCATCCTGAGAATTCTCTTGTATTTCGTATTTGCCTTCATTGGAGGGTCCATTATTCTGCTAATGATGTCACCAATATTGACGTGGCTGAGTGAGCGCGTTGGACAGGAATTGGGTGATGAAATAGTAGATTTTAGCTTTGCTCAATTCATACGTGATCTAACGCGTGCAGCGGGACTTGCCTTGACGAATGGATTCTACCAACTGCTTCTAGCTATTCTTTGTGTTGGAATTGGATTTATTCCAGTGATTGGCCTAGCCGCACCATTCATCTTATTTGGTGTAAATGCCTATTTCTATGGTTACAACTTTGTAGACTATGCGCTTGAACGCAAACAACTAAGCGTGAGACAAAGCAGGCTTTTCGTTTGGAAGAATAAATTTTCTTCATTGAGCTTAGGCGCGCCATTTGCATTATGGAATTTGATTCCTTTTATCGGACCTATGACCTCTGGGTTCATTGCTGTTTTCGCTACAGTGGCTGGTACAATAGAAGTCGAACGGATTACGAAAAAGCTACAGCATGAAGGTTAGTCATCTACTAATTTTCTCTGCTTTGGCTTTATCCACTGCATCTTCTTTCATGGCTTGCAATCGTGAAGACCCAGAAAAAACACGAGAAGAAATAGTGCTTTTCAGCGATGAATTTGATGTACCGAATACCTGGGTAAAATATGATTGGGATAACCTAGCCTATACTCTGGACTCAACAGGATCTATATTCGTAAATGGAATTCTTAGCTTAAATGCGGATGAATCGGCAGGCTGCAAAAGACAAAAAGCAGAACGAAACTATCGTGTAACTCCCAGTATTCAAGAAGCGCTTAACACCAATGATACGATGCTTTTTGAACTGATCTTCAACTATGCGAGCAGTCAATCTTCAGGACAAGTAATTGGTGTTTTCCAATTCAATGATTTCAACCTAAGGATCGATTTCCCAAACAAGCCTTCCAAGTCAACGATTGAATTAATACTCGTGAACTGGATTGTGAAAGAAGTAAAGGAGAATGGAGTAATCACGGCTGATTATTCAATCACAACTTCCAAAAGCCTAGCGTCAGAAAGCGGGGTAATATTTTCAACAAACGCCTGTAATGGAGATTCAGCTGCCATTGCATCTTTGGGAGTCGAAAGCTTTAAATTAAGCTACCCGAAATGGACTATAAATTAAAGCCATTGAACTGGAATCGTTCAATGATCTTCTTGCCATTATCAGCATGAACTGAAATTGATTGATCATTGCTGGTGTAGGTAAGAATATAGATCACACCTTCATTCAACTCTATCATTTGGACAAAGTATAAATCCATGCGCTCTTGCGTAGCTGTATACGTCAACCAATAACGTTCTCCTTTCTGCTCAATGTTTAGATCTCGCAAATCAGACATGTACTTCTCAAGAACGCCCTCAGAATTCTTAACGTAATCAAACAAGGTCATATCCATTTTAGAGATATCTTCTTTCACCAAGTTGACATTCTCTCTGAACATATCATTCTTGGAATCTCGTGGCGAAAAGAGAATAAACGTGGTATTCATTCTACCTGTTACATCCATCTCCCAATCTTGAGGAGCAAAGACAGAATACTCCTTATGGTCATATTCGACCCAGCCATCAGCTCCAATGATCAATTCTTCTTCGGCACTCACTTCAATAGGCTCATCTACTGATTCTGCCTCCTTATTAGCATCATCACCGCTGCACGATGCAATCGAAACAATCAATCCAATAAACAGCAAATACTTAAACTTCATATCACTTCGATTTTTTCGGATCGAAAGGCTTCCAATCCAAACTTCTTATGAAGGCATCCATCTCTGATTCAAATGTTCTCAATCCTTCTGGAGCATTAAGACGGTTATATACCCATTGACGTTCGCTGCTGGTTTGTAAAATTGTCAAAGTAGATGGGATGTCAGTAACTGGCGCATCATATACATGGTCATAACTGAAGTAATCTGTTTGCTTCGCTTTATCCACAATAAACTTCATCTGCTCAGCTGTCAACGTAGCGTCATGAAACCCTTCGAAATCAAAAAAGCGTTTCGCTTCTATCACCGCATGACCTGCTGTGTCTATATCAAGATTATAGACCGGACATTGACCAAAACAAGGAGATCGATACATGCCAAAAAACATGGACTCAGTTATATAAGGCTGATGGCGCTTATTCTCTTGCGCTTTCTTGGCTAAATCTTCAGAAGAGGATTCAGTCACTTCATCCTCTTGAGAAACCTCTTCTTCTGTTGCGACTTCCGAGGCAACAGCTTCTTTCTTGGATATTTCAGGCAGTTTCCCTTCGGTCGATTTGCTTGAATTCTTGCATCCAACAAAGAATAAAACAACGATTAAGCTAAGCGCTAATGCAGTCTTCATGAACCTTATTTTTTAGGTGTTTGAATACCTCTATTCTTGGCCATTTTCTCTATTCTTTGCTGAAATCCAGACTTTTTATTTGGCTTCTTCTTATTCGCTTGAATTTTAGCGTGAATCTTATCCTCATCGATAAAGAATCGCTTGATGATAAACTGCTGAAGCATTGTAATAACGTTTGCGGAAAGATAGTAGTAGCTTAATCCTGAAGAATAGCTATTGAAGAAGAACAACAACATGAAGGGCATGAAGTAAATCATCATCTTCATTTGAGGCATTTGGGCATTTCCTCCGCCTGTCATATCCATGTTATACTTGGAATAGAAGAAGGTTGAAATAGCCATGAGGATGGTAAACAAACTCACGTGATCACCATAAAATGGAATCTCAAATGGGAGTTGCATGATGGAGTCATAAGAACTCAAATCCTCTGCCCACAAAAATGATTCTTGTCTCAATTCAATACTTGCAGGGAAGAATCGGAACATGGCATAAAGGATCGGTAGTTGAAGTACCATTGGAATACAACCTGCCATAGGATTAACGCCTGCTTGGCGATATAACCCCATCACAGCCTGTTGCTTGGCCATTGCGTCTTTGCCTTCAAACTTCTTGTTCAACTCATCAATTTCAGGCTTCAAAACACGCATGCGAGCACTTGATACATAGTTTTTCCAAGTCAATGGGAAAAGAAGCAACTTGATTAGTATGGTTAAGATCAAAATGATGATACCATAACTCATCCCCGAGTTCTTATCTAGAAAGTTAAACGTTGGAATTACCAACCAGCGGTTTACCCAACCAAATATTGTCCACCCAAGATCGATTTGATCCTCCAATCCTATTCCCAGGTCACTTAGTGTCTGGTAGTGATTGGGACCGACATAAAACTTAAAAGGAACAGAAGGATTTCTTCCATTGCCAAACTCTAACCCTAATGATGTGGAAAGACCTTTAGTGTAATTCTCATCCTCCATCTCAATGGTTTCGACTGTTGCGCCCTCTTTGCTGAATCCTTCCTCGGAAATTAAGGCTGCAGAGAAAAACTGTTGCTTAAACGCCACCCATTGAATAGAAGCTTCCAATTCTTCAGATTCATAACTCGTTTCAGAAACATAGTCTGCATCATCCGTCATGTACTTATAATACATGGTAGTTTTCATCTGTTCCTGATCACGGCTCTTTTCATGGAAAGGAGCATCAATTTTCCAATTCAACTCAAACAAGTCGTCACTTGATCTGAGAACATTATCCATTCCAACAACTGAAACTTCAGCGTTTATGATATATGATTCGCCTTCTTCAATAATGTATGACATCTCTAAATACTGGTCTTTATTATCACCGTAGATGCGATAAACAGCGCTCGTTGAAGACATTTCATCTGGAACTTCCTGGAAATAAAGGTCAGAACTTGAAAGCTCTGTATTTTGATCTAACCAGAAATCTACGTTGAACCTTGATGTCCCCTCTTCAAACAGGAAGAGAGGCATTGAATCGTAGGTCACATACTCAATCAACTCTCCTGAAACCGGTGCACCACCTTTATTTGAAAGCGTAAACTTTACGAAATCATTTTCGATGGTATGGTATTTTTCTTCCCCACTTGCAGCAGTAGCAAACGAACCAAATCGTTGTCTGTTCTTAATCTTATCTAAGGAATCCTGTAACGTTTTGGCTACTGAATCAAGACCAATATTTTGGCTTTGAGCAGTATCAACTGGCTTTAAATCAGCTTCTACCATCTTTGCCACGAGCTCGTCATCTGCCTGAACAGCAGCTATGCTATCTTGAACGAGTTTTTGAGCTTCAATCTCTTCTTGAGAGGGCTGCATCCAAAAGCTGTATCCTATAAGAATCGCACCAATTAGAACTAACCCCGTTAATGTATTTCTATCCATTTCTAATGCTCGCTAAATTGAGGCGGCAAAGGTATGTTTTCAGCCTTAGTTGAACATTGAATTCCTTGATAAGTGGAAAAGATGACCTTCGATCGGAAAAAAAAAGGCCGAGATGGCTTGAATCTTTTACAATTCATTGCTCATCTCAGCCCTTATTACTTAGGTATTGCTAACCGTTTTTTACTTGATATATCTAAAATCGTGATTGTTTTCAATTTTTAAGAGCGACTCATAAATCAATTTGATCACACTCTCCACATCATTCCTGTGTACCATTTCTACTGTAGTATGCATGTAGCGCAGTGGTAATGAAATCAAAGCAGAAGCTACTCCGCCAGCACCAAATGCAAATGCATCTGTGTCTGTTCCCGTATACCTGCTGGCTGCCATGCGCTGGAAATCAATCTTGTTTTCTTGAGCAGCACCGATGATAAGCTTCAACAAATTATTTTGTACTGCAGGTGCATAACTCAAAACCGGTCCATCGCCAGATTTAAAGTCACCTTGCTCTAATTTATTCATCATTGGCGTTGTAGTATCGTGACAAACATCCGTAACGATAGCAACGTTCGGACGCAATCTTTCAACGATCATTTCGGCTCCTCTGAGACCAATCTCTTCTTGAACAGAATTCACAATGTATAAACCAAAAGGAAGCTTCTTCTTATTCTCTTTCAATAAACGCGCTACTTCAGCAATCATAAAACCGCCAATTCTGTTATCCAACGCGCGACCTACAAAGTGATCGTTGTTTAGGATAATAAACTCATCAGGATAAGTGATTACGCATCCAACATGAATACCCATTTCTCCCACTTCCTTTTTTGATCGTGCACCGCAATCCAACCAAATATTTGTTGCTTTTGGAATATCTTCCTTATCTGATTTGCGCACGTGAATCGCTGGCCAACCAAAGACCGCTGTCACTGGACCATTATCAGTGTGAATAATCACACGTTTTGATGGTGCAATTTGATGATCTGAACCTCCATTACGCTTAACGTAGATCATACCATCATCAGTTATGTAATGCACAAACCATGAAATTTCATCCGCATGTGCTTCAATAACCACTTTAAACTCTGCATCCGGATTGATTACACCAACTGCTGTTCCGTAGGTATCAACGATGTAATCATCAATATATGGCTTCAAATACTCTAACCAAATCTTCTGTCCTTCTGCCTCAAATCCAGTTGGAGAAGGATTGTTAAGGTATTTCTCCAAAAATTTCATTGAACTATCCGTCAGCACTTTTGACGCAGATGCCTTTGCGCTTTTTGTTTTCTCTGTCTTTGCCATTTTATTGAATTGATCCCCGAATGTAATAAGCGTGCACGACTTCTGAACTACTTGCAGACATATATGTTTTAATTGCAGATTTGCATCTATATGTTTACTACCGGAAGAATAATTTTCGCGCTTGTTTTTGCCATCGCTTTTTTAGGGTATTTGATTTGGGCATACCGAAAGGACGCCATGCTTTCAAAAAAATACTACAAAGGAACCTTCATTATCTTATTGATTCTCATAGCAATATGGCTTTTATTCTTTGGATTCGTTCGCTTAACCTAAACCGATAGCGATAATTTCCGTACACTAGTCTCGTGCTTAAATCGTTATTAAATTTCTTACTAGTCATTTTGCTGCTTGCTTCCTGTTCAGGGCGAGGAGGAGATCGTGATATATTAAGTAAGACTAAGAAAACCGCACCTCATCGAGATCTGAAAGAAATCAAGGAGAGCGGAAGGTTAGTCGCCCTCACCGATTTTAGCAGTTCCAGCTATTTCATTTACAAAGGCATTCCTATGGGTTTTGAATATGACCTTTTGGAACGTTTTTGTGAGCATATTGGCGTTGATTTATCCATTGAGGTTGTCGAAGACATGGATGAAATCATTGGCATGCTCAACGATAACCAAGGAGATGTAATTGCTGCAAACTACACCGTGACCAATCAGAGGAAAAAAGATGTGTTGTTTACTAAATCAGTGCTCCAAACAAAACAAGTATTGGTGCAACGCTTGCCGGAAAAATGGTGGACGCTTACCCGTGATAAGCTAGATCAACAATTGGTTAAAAACCCGGTAGGCCTGATTGGAAAGACAATATATGTGAGGCGCCACAGCTCATTCTATACTCGATTGATCAATTTAATGGATGAATTGGGTGGAATCATTAATGTGAAATTTGCTGATGGTGAAGGAACTGAAAAGTTAATTGAAATGGTTTCTGAGGGTGAAATTGAATACACTGTAGCCGATGAGAATATTGCGATTCTCAATAAAGCCTACCTCCCTAACATTGACATTTCTACCTCTCTAAGCTTCACGCAGAACGTAGCATGGGCTTGTCGTATTTCAAGCCCAGAGCTTTTAAAAGCCTTTAACGATTGGCTTGCGAAATTCAAAAAAACAGAAGAGTTTGCCGTCATTCATTTGAAGTATTTCAAGGCCCGGACAAAGCATAAAGAGAGGGTGATGAGCGAGTACTCTTCATTTAAAGGTGATAAGATCTCACCGTATGACGAAATCGTCAAGAACGAAGCACAAAGACTCAACTGGGATTGGAAGCTGCTTACGGCAATGATCTATCAAGAATCCAGGTTCGTTCCAGATGCAAAGGCATGGACGGGCGCAAGTGGGTTGATGCAATTAATTCCCGAAACTGCTGAACGGTTTGGTGCAGATAGCTTAAGTGGCCCAAAAGAAAATATCCATGCGGGCGTCTCCTTCCTTATTTCCCTGAACAGTTATTGGACTGATAGATTGCAGGATAGTCTTGAAGTGATAAAGTTCTCTCTAGCATCATATAACGTTGGGCTAGGGCATGTCTTAGACGCTGTGAGATTAACAGAAAAGTTCAACAGTGATGCTTCTCAATGGAGTAATGTTGCGAAATTTCTAGAACTGAAAGCTCAGCCAGAGTACTATAAAGATCCTGTGGTGAGACATGGTTACTGCAGAGGCTCAGAACCCGTTGAATACGTGAAAAGCATTATTTCTTTATGGGAACATTACAGCAATACTTCAATTGCAATAAAGCCCGCTACTTCTTCATCCAACTCGGCATCGTAGAAGGATCGCGCTCTACCTTTTTTTCTCGTTTTTCTTCGTGAAAGAAATATTTGAAATCAATCGTTAAGTAATTTCCCGAAAGTTGAAGCACCCCCAAATCCTCAAACTTGGCTGTTGAGTTTGTGTACGTGTAGTTGATTCCTGTATTGTAAATCGGACTAAAAGGACGATGATAAGAGGCTCCGATATAAAAATAACCTGATTCTTTCGTGCGATATTCAAAACCGATATTGGCAATCAATCCCGTTTTCACGAAGTTCAAAATAGAATTAGAATTGGCAAACCCTGTTCTCAAGCTGTATTGATAAAAGTCTTGACTTGTTCCGCTAGACACATCAGAAGGAAACATATCCAAGGCTAAACCAAACGATGCATTCATATATATTTTATCGGAAAGTCTGACAAAAACCAATCCGCTAATTGGGATTTCATATCCGATAATTCGAAAGTCTGTGGTGTCTGCAAATGACAATTCTTCATGATAAACCTGAGCTGAAAAATTTCTTCGGACAAAGCTAATTCCTGACTCTAGAGACAACCACTTGTTCAATCCAAACCGCATCACACCTCCAAATGCATAACCAACTTGCTGATTCAATGCGTAGTCAACGCCATTCTGCGAAAGCTCAGTTGCCCCTGCTCTGAAAAGATTGCTTGGAATAATAGGTTTCATTTGAACACCGAAGGTTGTCACCCTCTCTTGAGAGAAAGATGGAACGGAACATAAAAACAACATTATTACAACCAACAATCGCATCAGGTCAAAAGTCGGTATTGTGAATGAATCGGCTCATATTGAATTAGATTATGGCCGCTTTAAGGGTTGCTTTTCAACGCACCCATAATCGCCAAAAACATAATCACAGCGGAAATAGCAATTACAATCCAGCGCATAGAAGCCGTGGGAATAAACTTTTCGCGATGCTTTCCAATCGCTAGATAATTTAAGCGATCCACCTTCTTTTCTAATATTTTAGCGATTCCAAAATAAGTTGGTTTTCTAGCATCATCCTCATCAATTTGAGCTTCAAATTCAACCTCTTCATCTACCAAGTACATGGTGAATGTTTCGGCTTGTTGCTTATCATAAAAACGATAAACGACCTTGAATTGATTGGTTGGATGTGTCAATTTATTCGTGAAGTTGAACTGTTCTTCAAGGTCCATCATATCACCCTAAGTCTTTGTCCAACATATAAATAACCGTTTCGTCTTATGCCATTCAATTCAGCCAAGCGATATGTGGTGGTTCCATAAAGTCGTGCAATTTCAAAAAGACTATCACCGCGCTTTACAGTGTAGATTAATATTCCTTTTGGATAAGATACGTATCCGTTTTTGGTACGCTTTAGCATCAGTGTATCGTTCACCAAACTATTTTCATCGAATGAGATAAAGCTTAACGGGTTTAATGGTTTGCCTTTAAATCTAATTTCAAAATGCAAATGACTTCCTGTACTATGCCCCGAGCTTCCGCCTAATCCAACAACCTGACCCGCGTCTACTTTGTCACCTTCTTTTACCTTAAACCGGTGTAAGTGGGCGTATAATGTTTCTAGGCCATTGTAATGACGAACTACTACCACGCGGCCATAACCACCGCTCACCCTGGCCACCCGGACCACTCCAGGCAATACGGAGACCACCGGATCCCAAACTTCAAGGTCAATGTCCACACCATTATGCATACGACCATCTCGCCATCCGAATTTTGAAGTCATCACATTTTTAACCGGCACTTGAAATTCACCCAAGTCTTTATGGTCTGTCAAAAGAATTGAAAGCGCAGTGTCTTCCGCCCCCAAGTTCCATTCATATGGATTCGGATTTCCTACGATCCATTTCGGGTACATTTCTTCTGCAGGAATTGGACTTCCAATCTTTCCAATAAATAAATCCTTAGGAATTGCGACAATAAACTCTTCCGGCCTATTGGCAAGAAAAATATTTATCTGATTGATCAAAGCATAAGGCACCTCTTCTGTTTCAAACAAAGAATCGATATAGTTGACTAATTCTTCTTCCGTTTTAGAAGTAAGGGAGATGTATAAGTCCAGATAATTGCTAAAAGTGCTGACACCATGAAACTTTAAGACAGAATCACGCAAATCTCTCACTTGGTTATCATTCAGACCTGTGACAGCATCAAAAAGCAGTTCTTCACCATACATCACTACTGCATCAACAGTATCTCTCTTTGGACCAGGCTCAGCACCTCCGGCAAAGGAGAAGTTGAAGCAAAAAAGTGCAGCTATTAAGGTGAGTAATCTCATTTTGAAGATGACCAAAAATAAAACATTCAAGAACCGAAACGTAAGTCTGAAGTTTTCAATATGAATTAAACGCTTGATTTAGGCGAAAAGCCCCATGAATTCGACAAACATGTTTTGAATGAATCGAAAATCAACTTTTCCATTTGATATTGCAGCCCATGCTCGGAAACTGCTCACCTGAAAGCTTATTTCCCGCCAGAATATCATTCAACACTTTTCTCAAATCACTACCCGAAACCGGAATGCTATTTCCTGGAGTGCTGTCATCAAGTCTTCCTCGATACACACATTTCAATTCGGAGTCAAATACCATAAAATCTGGAGTGCATTCGGCTTGATAAGCCTTTGCAACTTCTTGGGTTTCATCATAGAGGTATGGAAATGGGAAGTTAAATTCTTGGGCTACTTCCCTCATCAATTCTGGTCCATCTTGAGGATGGTTTTCAACATCATTTGAACTAATCGCGATAAAACTAATTCCTTTTAGTCTATAGGCATTCGCAAGGCGAACTAACTCCTCCCTTACATGAATAACGTAAGGACAATGATTGCAGATAAACATAAATACTGTTGCCCGCTCACCTTTCAAGTCTTTCAGCATCCTCTGCTCATTGCGGACTACATCCAGGAGAGAAAATTTGGGCGCTTTAAAACCAAGCGCAATCTTTCGTGTTTCGGTTAGTGACATCAGAATTATTTGTTCAAATGTAGCCATTCACATTTGCATAAATTTTTTATTTGCCCATACATTAAATGTATATACATATATTTGTATCATCAAAAATTTAAACAATGAAAAAACTATCGATTATTACAGCGCTTGGATTAGGAGCGATTTTTATGTCCTTCGGTCCAATTCTAAAATCTGAAAAGCTAACTATCAAACCAGAATCAAGTAAAATTGAGTGGTATGCTGAAAAAGTAACTGGCAAGCACAATGGTCTGGTAAACTTAAAAAGCGGATCTGTAGATGTAGCAGATGGCCAATTAAAAGGTGGTTCATTTATCATAGACATGACTTCAATTAAGGTCACAGATCTTGAAGGAGAATACGCTCAAAAATTAGAAGGTCATCTAAAATCGCCTGACTTTTTCGGAACTACAGATCATGAAACAGCTGAATTCACGATTACAGGAGTAAAGCCTACGACAGCTGGAGAATATAACACCGCCATTAATGGAACGCTTACCATCAAAGGAATTTCACATCCAATTAGCTTTCCAGCAAAAGTGGAAACAGCAGACGGGAAATTTGCCGCTTATGGTGAAATGGTTGTTGATCGCTCAAAATATGATGTGAAGTACGGATCCAATAGCTTTTTCGATAACTTAGGGGATAAAGCCATTTATGATGAATTCACAATGAAAGTTAGCCTTGGAGCTTTGTGAAATCGAATAAAACTCATAGAGTAAAGAGTACGGTTATAGACCCGCAAGTTATGCAACTAAAAATTATCTGCGGATTGAAATACAGCTGGGTTAGGATTCTGTTTAAACTTGTTCTATGCAAAATCAAAAACACCTTGTGCATCTCAAAGAAGGCATTCATTACCTCAACTGCGCTGCGAAATCTCCATTATTGATAAAAGGTGAAGCTGCAATGATTGAAGCCATGGATCGCGAGAAAAACCTGCATTTGCGCACCGCTAACGATTTTTTCGATCGACCAGAAACCGGCAGAAAACTATTTGCCTCTTTGGTCGACTGTGAACCTAAACAAGTGGCTTTCATGCCAGCGGTATCATACGGACTCAGCTCTGTTCTAAAGAATGTCTCTTACAGCCAAGGTCAGCATGCCATCACCATAGAAAGCGAATTCCCAAGTGATTACTTAGCCTTAGAAAGCTGGAGCAGAAAACATGGAGCGTCAATCAATGTAATTGGCCCCAATAATAGCAAGCAACCTTTTTCAGATTGGAATGAACGAATTATTGACGCCATTTCTGATCACACTGCGGTAGTTGCGATTTCAGCTATTCATTGGATGAATGGATACAAGTATGATCTAAAAGCCATTGGAGAGCGCTGCAAGGAAAGGGGCGCTATTTTCATAGTTGACGGAACACAGGCCGTTGGAGCCATGAAAATTGATGTAAAAGCATTTAACATAGATGCGCTGATTTGCGCTGGATACAAATGGTTGTTCGGCCCATACTCTATTGGTTGCTTCTATATGAGCGAGCGTTTTAATGAAGGTACTCCCATTGAAGAATCATGGATGAACCGAACCAATGCCAACAAATTCAGCGAGCTTACCAATTATGGAATGACATACACCGATGGTGCCGGTAGATACAACGTAGGTGAAACGAGTAATTTCTTGTTGATGCCCGTTTTTCTTGAGGGAATGAAACAAGTGATTGAATGGGGACCAGAAAACATCACAGAATATTGCACTAATTTAGCGATACCATTGCATAATCACCTCAAAGCAAAAGGTTTAGATGTAGATCAGTCGCTATTTGCAAGCCACTTATTCAGCATAAGTCTTCCTGTAAACGTAAACCCAAATGATTACGCCCAAACTCTTGCTGATCGCAATATCTATGTGAGTGCAAGAGGCAGTGGGGTACGTGTTTCATTAAACGTTTTCAATACTGAAGAAGATGTTGATGTATTGATTGAGACTTTGAGTTAAAGCTGCATTAAGCTGAAAGAAAATTCATCCTCAATAGAAATGACCAAGATTAACGATCAATTCTTCCACACTGCTTCGCTGTAATCCTCATTTCTTGAGCTAGATTCTGGATTTTTAATGATCAAATGCGTTTCATCAATGGTTTTGCTGAGTACGATAAGTGGTTACTTTATAAGAAAGTTAACTTCTAAATAAAGCGTAAAACGTTTTGTAATCGCTTAATTTGATCAACAATGCTAAAGGCACGGATAAATAGCAAGCGTATTGAGGCGGGATGCGATGAAGTTGGTCGCGGTTGCCTGGCTGGTCCTGTGGTTGCAGCCGCAGTTATATTGCCTCCAAGATTCAAACATGAAAAGCTTAACGACTCGAAAACGCTCAGCGAAAAAACGCGATTAGAACTTACTAAGCTCATCAAAGAAAATGCCTTGGCGTGGGCAGTGAGTTTTGTTGAACCTGTAATTATCGACCGGATCAATATCCTCAACGCATCTTTCCTAGCCATGGAACGCGCTGTAAAACGTCTCAAGATTAGACCAGAACATTTGCTTATTGATGGAAATCGATTTAAGTCAAATTTGGATATTGACTTTACGTGTATCATAAAAGGTGACAGTAAAAACGGATCAATTGCGGCCGCTTCTATTCTTGCTAAAACATACCGCGATGAATACATGAAAAGTCTTCATGAAGAATATCCAGAATATGTTTGGAATAAAAATGTTGGATACCCCACCAAAGCCCACCGCGATGCCATTCGCAAGTTAGGACCGACTTCACACCACCGAAAATCATTCAAGCTACTGCCAGATCAGCTGGTTCTTGAGCTGATTGATTAACAATCTTGCGCTAAGAACACTTCAAGCTGATCGATGATCATGCTGTATTCTCAATAGATTTGTAGCATGAGATGGATAATTAGGTTGGTATTGGTATTAATAATTGGCGTTTGCGCATGGTTTTGGTATCCAAGACTTCTTCCGTCTGTAGAATCTAATCCCATTGACTCCATTCCTGAAGATACATGGCTTGTATTTCAGGCACCAGCGAATAAGGTGAGTGCCATATTTTCTGACAGCTCGAGTATCTATAGTGAGCTCAGCGTTCTAGAAAAATTCAGTACGTTTTGGAATCTCCAACAGACTGACTTTAGTGCTTCTAATGAGACCATACTATTTTTTTTATACGGCAATACTAGTAACCCATCACTAGGATTAATTGAACAAAGCAAAGGTCAAATTAAGACCTCTGCATTCTCAAACCACTTCGAAGTCGGAGATTATATCATTCACCTAAACGATTCGTTACCAAGTCAAACTACAAGTAGAGAAAAGTTGAGCAAACTGCTGTCTTCTGGCGACATCAACAAGGCCTTCGTCTGCGGCTTGCCAATACAAGTATTAGAGTTTTATAACGACCAAATAGCCGTAGAATTAAAACTCATTCTTTCTCAAGAAATAGTGACCGAAGATTGGGTAGGGTTTGACATGCAAGAAGAAGATGGATTATTTACGGCAAATGGAGTCGGTATAAGTGCCACTGATGAAACAAGTAAGAAAAGAGATTTAAACCTGCTTCGATACCTGCCCTCAAAAACAGGAGCAGCGATGCTTAGCTCCATTGATTCGTTGACCTATTCCATGATCTATTGTCCTTATTCCAACGAAGATGAAATGGGTATGGAAAACCTCTTCATTCTTATCACTTATAATGAGTCTGCGAGTAGGGATATTTCTGAAGACCAAGCTTACCAAGGAATCCCCATCAGCATTGAAAGGCTGCCTTCAAGTTTTTCCATGTTCAACATTCCATGGCAAAACGAATCCTATGCTGCTCACTTTGGATCTGTGCTTATTTACAGCTCTTCTTTTAAACAGCTCACTAAATTAATTGACGATTATTTGGCCGATGACAAACTAATCTCATCACCCTTTTTCAAGCATATTGAACCTGCTATCTCTGATGCCAGTTTCACCTTTTACATGAGGCCAGAGATGCTGTCTCATAAAAATCCTTTTGTGGATAGTGATGCTCAGCTTTCTAGCATAAACACATTAGTTTTTCAATGCTTCAGTGAGCTTCCAATGCAGAAGTTTTATGTGCTATCAATTCTTCATCATAAGGAGTTTGTGGATGAAGCCCCTTTGCTTTGGTCTGCCTTATTAGACACAGCCATTGCCGCTGGACCTTGGTCTTTTAAAAACCACTACACCAAAGAGAATGAAATACTTGTACAAGACGCCCGCCATCAATTGTACCTGCTTAACAAAGGCGGAAAAAACCTGTGGAAACTAAAACTAGATGAAGAAATAGTCGGAAACATTCAATTAATTGACGCCTATCAAAGCGGGAAATTTCAGATGTTGTTTAACACGAAAAGCAGCACATACCTCGTTGACAGAAATGGCAAAAACGTTGGTAGTTTTCCACTCAAATTGGAAACATCCGCTTCAACGAGTCCATCCATTGTTAAGTACGATAACAAAGGAGACTATCGTATCCTGATCGCTGATGGCAAGACCATTAGAAATATTGACATTGAGGGAAATCCAATTAAAGGCTGGAAAAATCCAAGCATTAATTCGAATGCTACTTCTGAGATTATCTATTTAAGCTATTCGGGGAAAGATTACCTCACAGTGATTTCTGAAGAAAAAAGCATCTACTATTTTGATCGAACTGGTAAGGAGCGAATTAATAAACTGCAAGCAGATACCAACGCCATGTCTCTGGTCTTAGCAGAAGGAAAAACGCTTAATGACTGCCAATTCACGGGTTTTGACAGTATTGGAAACATTCATACAGCACAGCTGAAAAAGGAAAATAAAATAAGGAATATATTGCCCATTGGCAGTGATGTTGGATTCATGCTGACATTGGATTCTGAGCACAAATACATCACCCTAAAACAGGACCGGCTGCTCGCACTAAATACAGAATACGATGTCACCTTGGACTTTCTACTCCCAGAAGAAATGAAACCTTCTATCCAAATGATTTCTTCCGAAAAAGGTTGGATTGGCTGTGAAAGTCGATCAGGAAAGCACTTCTACATTATTGACTTAGAAGGCAGAATGCTAGACAAAATGCCATTAAGAGGTTCGGGAAAAGCGCTGCTTATGGATGTTGACCAAAACGGAAGTCAAGAGCTGATCTTGGCTGATGGTAAACGTGAACTATTGGTCTATAAATTGGCTGATTAACGCCCTGTAAAATGTGCTCCTAGCACACCTATTTTACGAATCTTAAGTCTTTGACCATCTGTCAACTTACTTGACTCATCTAAGTCATTCAACTTATATATGGTCTTCATCTTCACACCATACATTTGAGAAACCTCTCTGACCGTTTCTCCTTGTTGTACTGTATGAAATTCCTTCTTTGCGTTATTGCGCTTTGGTTGCAAGTAAATCACCTCTCCTTCCACTAGGCGAGATCCTTTAGCGAGGTCGTTATACTTTAAGATTTGCCAGCGCCCCATATCAAATCGTTCGGCAATTTTTTCAGGAGTGTCGCCATTCTTGGCTGTAATAAATTTAATACTGTTATCACTTACATATATTGCAGAGACACTCGCTATATGAGGAATTGGCTCAGAACGAGTATAGGTTTTTTCAGTCTTCATTTCAGCCACAGATTGCTTCTCTGGCAACATCTTCACGTTATCAAATTGATGCAACTCATTATCATGTATTAGCTTAATCAGCATATCTGCATAATTAGGATTAGTTGCATAACCTGCCTTTTTTAATCCTTTTGCCCAATTCTTATAATCTGTATGCTTATAATCGAATAGTGAAGCATAACGATCACGCGTCATTAAGAACTCACTGTGATCGCGGTATGAATCAAACGCGGAGTAATATTTTCTAAAACATTCATTGGCTTCATCGTCATCTTGAATAAAAGAAGGTCCATCCCATCCTTTATGACACTTGATTCCGAAGTGATTGCGAGCATATTTAGCAAGTGGACTGTTTCCATAATCACTTTCCAACATTCCTTGAGCCAGAGTAATACTTGCCGGAATACCCGTAGCATGCATCTCCCGGATAGCTTGGTCTTTAAATTCATTGATATAGTCAACCTTCGACATTCTCGGCTCTGCTGGCTGAGACTGCGCTTGAAGACTCGCGAAGAATATATTTCCGATAAGGAATAATGATGATAGAATGTTACTTTGCATGCTCAATAAGGCTTGGTACAAAAATATCGAGTTATTAACGAAGTTTTCAACAATTGAGATGTCGTTATTAACAATCAAAGTGTTAATTACAAAAAATGAAGGCATTAGTCGTAAAAAGCACGGGCAGCTGGTATAAAGTAAGGTTAGAAGATGGAAGCATTATAGATGCACGTTCAAGAGGAAAACTAAGAACAGCCAACTCAAGAAACACCAATCATATTACGGTTGGAGATATCGTAGATATAGACACCACTGGTGAGGACTATTCTATCAGCAAAATCTATGATCGAAAAAATTATATCATTCGGAAGTCTACCAATCTTTCGAAAGAAACGCACATAATAGCGGCAAATATAGATTTAGCGGTAATGGTGACTTCCCTGAAGGAGCCAAAGCTAAAGTTTGGTTTCGTAGATCGATTTTTAGTCACTGCCGCGGCATATCAGATTCCCGCGGTCATCGTCTTCAATAAAACTGACTTACTGAACGAGAGTGAACTTGAATACCTCGAAAATTTGAGGGAAGCATACAGGAATATTGGTTACGAAAGCGAAGCTATTTCTGTCAATGACAATGAAGGGATAGAAACAATTGAAACACTGATTTCTGGGAAAATCAGCCTTTTCTCAGGAACCAGTGGTGTCGGTAAAAGCTCATTGCTTAATGCGTTAAATCCCGAGATTGACGCTAAGGTATCTGTCGTATCTACAGCAAACGAAAAGGGACAGCACACTACCACTTTTGCAGAAATGCATCAGATAAATTCAGATTCATTTATCATCGACACGCCTGGTTTAAAAAGCTTTGGTCTGATTGATATGGAACCGGAAGAATTGAAAGACTATTTCCCTGAAATGGTCAAACTAAGCGAAAACTGCAAGTTTGGGAACTGCAAGCATATAAACGAACCTGGATGCGCTGTGAAACCAGAATTTGAAGAAAGTAGATTGCCGATTTTTAGATATGAGAATTACATTCATCTCTATAAAGAATTAGAGGGTCTTAAAAAGGGGAATTAACACAAATACGTTCAAACTTGATAACGTGTGTGGCTGCCACCAGTTTGATTTTTCATTATTCTTGCTTAAACATTATTTATTTATTATGAATAAAGTCCTACCTATTAATCGCTACTGCCGCTCTTTTCGCTATTTCATTCTCATCATGCAACAAATGCCAAGATTGTGAGTGTTACGGAGACACTGAAGAAGTATGTGAAGATGATTACGATAACAAAGACGATTACAAAGCTGATATCGCACTTGCTGAAGCATTTGGATGTACGTGCAAGTAATTATCTTTTAGATATTTATAATGCCCTTCTAATCGAAGGGCATTTTTTTTGTTTAAACTTTATCAAAATCCTGTATGAGAAGCATTATTCAAAGAGTAAGCCATTGTTCCGTAGATGTCAACCAAAAAGTTGTTGGGAAAATAGGTCAAGGGTATTTGATATTACTCGGAATTGAAAGTGAAGACTCTAATGAAGACGTTGAATGGCTCGCGAATAAGATTGTAGCTCTTCGGATTTTTTCTGATGAAAAAGGCTTGATGAATAAATCCATCATCGATGTTGACGGTAGCGTATTGGTTGTTAGTCAATTTACGCTTCACGCTAAATACAAAAAGGGAACAAGACCGAGTTTTATAAGAGCCGCAAAACCTGAACAAGCCATTCCTCTTTACGAAGCCTTCTGCAAAGAATTAGAAAACCTGACAGGCAAAGTCACCCAAACGGGTGAATTCGGGGCTGATATGGATGTACATTTGACCAATGACGGTCCTGTAACTATCATCATCGACACCAAAAATAAAGAGTAGCACGTGTTATTCAACTCGCTTCCATTTCTGATTTTCTTACCGTCAGTTGTGCTGATTTATTTTGCACTTCCATTTAGGTGGCGTTGGATTTTATTGCTTTTAGCGAGCTATTTTTTTTATGGTTTTTGGAAGGTTGAATATCTTGGTCTCATCCTACTAAGCACAACGGTTGATTTCTTTGCAGCTCAATATATTTCACGATCCGAAAATCAACTCTATAAAAAACTAGGATTAGCAATAAGCCTCATTACAAACCTAGGCTTGCTTGCGTTTTTCAAATACTCAGGCTGGTTTCTAAATGATGTCCTTTACCCGATATCCATTATCAATCAGGAGCAGCTAGAAGGATTTAGAACCTTTTGGGATTATGCCCTTCCAGTCGGTATTTCATTTTACACTTTTCAAACGATTGGATACACCATTGATGTGTATTATAACCGCACAAAACCAGAAACAAATATTTTCAAATTCGCCCTTTTTGTGAGCTTTTTCCCGCAGCTCGTAGCCGGGCCAATTGAGCGATTCAGTCATCTCCAACGACAATTGTTTGCAGAGCATCGTTTTAGCTACAAACTCATTCAGCATGGAGGAAGACTTATTCTTTATGGCCTGTTTATTAAGATGTGTATAGCTGATAATTTGAGTCCAATAGTGGATCAAATATTCGATCAGCAAGACGAAGCTTCACCATTGCAATTATTTGCGGGTATGATTCTGTTTGGAATTCAAATCTATAGCGACTTTCATGGTTATTCACTTATAGCCATAGGCACAGCACGCTTATTTGGAATTGAGTTAATGGACAATTTTAACGCTCCTTACACAGCCACTTCCATAAGAGAGTTCTGGAGCAAATGGCACATTTCTCTCTCTACATGGTTTAGAGATTATCTCTTCATTCCCATTGGAGGTAGTAAGGTTTCAACCATCAAATTGGCTGTAAATATTCTAATCGTCTTTTTAATAAGTGGATTATGGCATGGTGCTAATTGGACCTTTGTGGTTTGGGGTGCGATTCATGGTTTCGCATATCTATTGGAACGATGGTTTATTTCACGGAATACATCTGCTTGGCTGAAAATCCCCCAATGGTTTGTCACAATGTCCATCACCTTCCTTGCATGGATATTCTTCAGAAGTCAATCAGTTACTGATGCATCAACCTATATTCTGGGGATGTTTAGATCTGAATCTAACGGAATTGAAATCGAATGGAACACCACCATCATTTCCTTCTTAGGAGTCTTCCTATTATCTGACCTGGCTTTTAAAGATCGTGGATTTAATTCTTGGATCAATGACAAATCAAGCGCTAAAAGATGGGCTGTTTATGCTTTTCTAATATTTTCCATCACAGGTTTTGCTGGCACAACAAATCATCCATTTATCTATTTTCAGTTCTGATGATGAAACTTGTTGTCAAAATATTAGCATTTGGAATCATCCTGTTCGCACTGAATCAAATCTACAAGCGCACTTTATTTATTGACTTTGTTGATGATCATGCAGATCAGTATTTGCAAGTAGACAAGATCAAGAACTGTGATATTATCTACATTTCAGCATCCAGTAATTTTCCACCCGAGCATATCGAAGAAAATGACCCGCGAAAGATCAGTCAATTTGTTGCTGACTACTTTCCCCAACTTCAATTCGAGGCTATCAATAAACCCGCATCTCACGCAGGTGTATACCGTCAATTACTGCCATTATTTCCTGAAGAATCAGAAGCAAAGACATTTATAATCACGATGAACTTAAGGTCATTCGGACCAAGCTGGATCAATTCAGACTTAGAAACTGCCTTGAACGAATCGAATGTATTTTACAATGAAAGACCTGTTTTATTCAATCGTCTTTTAATGAGCTTAAATGCATACGACAATAAATCAGCGGAAGAAAGAAACGCCATAGTGCAAGCACATTGGAATGATGACATACTACCATTTGAGATCCCTAAAAACACCGTCAATAATTGGTGTGCCGTTGAGAAATGGGGCGATTGGAAAAACCCTAAACGTCAATTAGCGGATCAATTCATCAAGCAGTACGCATTCGTGATTGATGAAGAAAATCAACGTGTAAAGGACTTTGATGAAATCTGCATAATAGCCAAAAAGAGAGGGTTTAAAGTCATCTACAACTTGCTCGCTGAAAACATCGAAACGGCTGACTCGCTCGTTGGTAAAAACCTAACATCATTGATAAAGCAAAACTCCGAATGGCTCGTCAATCGCTATACAAGCAAAGGGTTCATCGTAGTCAATAACCTTGAAGTACTTAGAGCTTCAAACTTTACTGACAAAGATTTTCCAACGGAACACTATGATGAAAAGGGCAGAAAAACCATTGCTAAAAACATCGCAAACACCTTAAAATCAATCGAATTATGAATGATGAGATATCCTTAAAAGAAGCGCAAGAAAAGGTTGATCAATGGATTAAAACGACTGGCGTACGATACTTTAACGAGCTTACTAATATGGCCATGCTCACAGAAGAGGTAGGTGAAGTGGCTAGAATTATTGCCCGGAGGTATGGTGAACAAAGTGAGAAAGAAAGCGACAAAAGCAAGGACCTTGGTGATGAAATGGCGGATGTATTGTTCGTCTTAATCTGCTTGGCCAATCAAACGGGAGTTGACCTAACAAAGGCGCTTGAGAAGAATTTAGAAAAGAAAACTAACCGAGACGCAGATCGTCACAAGAACAATACTAAACTTCAATAAAAAACCCTGAGCATCTTAATGATGTCAGGGTTCTTTCAAAGTAGTGATCGTGACTCTTTATTCACTGAATGCAGCAGTCTCTTCAGTTGTAATAGCTGAAATCACTTCAGCCTTTTCAACCTTAATTTCATTCACCTGCTCATCTTCAACTTTTACAATTTTATCAAGTGCAATAGAAGGAGCAATTACCAATGCTACTACAGACATCAATTTCAACAAAATGTTCAATGATGGACCTGAAGTATCTTTAAATGGATCACCAACAGTATCACCAACAACAGTTGCTTTGTGCGGCTCAGAGCCTTTGTAATACATTTTACCATTGATCTCAACACCTTCTTCAAACATCTTCTTAGCATTATCCCACGCACCTCCAGCGTTTGATTGGAAAATCGCCATCAACACACCTGCGGATGTAACACCAGCGAGTAAACCACCCAACATTTCTGGGCCGCCAATGAATCCAAATCCAACTGGCACAATTACCGCCATTAAACCTGGAAGAACCATTTCGCGAATAGAAGCCTTGGTTGAAATCTCAACACACTTATCGTATTCAGGAACTCCATCAGCTGCATCAAATGTTGCTTGATCTTCCTTGCTCCATTCGCTTTGCTCTTTGCCTTCGTTGCGCTTCATTACTTCCAATGCTGCTTTTAAAGCTGGAAGCTCGTTGAATTGACGTCTTACTTCTTCAATCATCGCCATTGCGGCACGGCCAACAGCATTCATACTCAATGCCGAGAAGACAAAAGGAAGCATTGCACCAATCAAAAGACCAGCCATTACCTTAGGAACAGCAACGTTGATTTCCTGAACATTTGCTTGTTGCATGAATGCAGCAAATAAAGCAAGAGCAGTAAGTGCAGCAGAACCAATGGCAAATCCTTTACCGATAGCAGCAGTGGTATTACCAACAGCATCCAACTTATCTGTGCGTTGACGAACTTCTTTTGGAAGATCAGCCATTTCAGCGATACCACCAGCGTTGTCCGAAATAGGTCCGTATGCATCAACTGCTAATTGAATACCTGTGTTTGCTAACATTCCTACTGCAGCTATCGCGATACCGTAAAGTCCTGCGAAATAGTGAGCAACAAGAATTGCAGCGGCAATCAAGATTACTGGAATTGCAGTACTCATCATACCCACTCCCAAACCAGCGATGATGTTGGTTGCAGACCCTGTTAATGACTGACGAACGATAGACATTACTGGAGGAGTTCCAGTTCCTGTGTAGTATTCTGTGATTTTACCAATTCCAAGACCTGCTATAAGACCAGCAAGCGTTGCGAAAAATACTCCGTTTGCAGAGTAGTCTGTTCCTTCAAAACTCCAAGTCTCAGGTAAAAAATACCCAATAATGAAATATGAAAGCACAACCATTAAACCTGCAGAACCGAATTCACCGATATTTAATGCAGTGTGTGGGTCTCCACCATCTTTTACTCTTACGAAGAATGTTCCAATGATTGACACCACGATACCAACAGCAGCAAGTGCCAATGGAAGCATTACCGCTCCAAGACCTAACCATGAGTTTGTTGGATCTAAGTCCATAAAACCAGGAACGAAAACCGCACCTAAAACCATCGTACCAATAATAGATCCTACATAGGATTCGAAAAGGTCAGCTCCCATACCAGCAACATCTCCTACGTTGTCACCAACGTTATCAGCAATAGTTGCAGGATTCAAAGGGTGATCTTCTGGAATACCAGCTTCTACTTTTCCTACTAAGTCAGCTCCAACGTCAGCAGCTTTGGTATAAATACCACCACCAACACGAGCAAACAATGCAATAGATGAAGCTCCTAAGGAGAAACCAGCTAACACATTCAATACAGTAGCCACTTGATTTTCATCTTGCAGACCAAAAAGGTTAGCGTAAAGAATGAAAAGAAGACTTAAACCAAGTACTCCTAATCCTACTACACCCAAACCCATTACAGAACCACCACCAAAAGCAACCTCTAAGGCTTTACCCAGTGATGTGCGAGCTGCATTAGTTGTACGAACGTTTGCCTTAGTTGCTACTTTCATACCAAGATAACCTGCTAGTCCAGAACAAACTGCACCAACTACAAAAGACAATGCCACAAGCGGACTTGAGTTTGCTTCGCTGGCACCTTTGAATGCCAACAACGCTGCTACAGCCACAACAAAGATGGCGAGCACTTTATACTCTGCCTTTAAGAACGCCATTGCACCAACGGCAATGTTGTGGGCGATCTTGGCCATTTTTTCGGTTCCGACTTCTTGCTTAGATACCCAAGCACTTTTCCAAGCTACAAACAATAGAGCTAAAACTCCAAACGCTGGTAATGCGTAAATTAAACTATTCATTTATAATTGATTTGAATGTATTAACAAGGCAAACACCCCTTAATTTTTAAGCGTGCAAAGATAATAGCCTGTTTATATTATCAATGACAAACTTTAAAGAATCAATATTGGCTGTAAGACACCGAGGAGATTATTAAAAATCTTCAAAACATAAAACTTGACTGAAAGTAAGGCCCCAACTTAAGTAATTCGGATGTTGAAATTGACTCAGATGAACCATTAAAAAAGGTCTCTTTCAAGTTATACCTTAAAGCAGACATCCCCATTTCTATTGTAAACCCAGCACCTAATCCACTGTCAAGGAAAATACCGGCACCAATCGAGGATTGAAAAACAGGAGAAATGTCAATATTAGTCACTTCAAAAGTGTTTTGAATAAAGGAACTTCCTCCTGCAGCAAAACCGACTTGTCCATCAATAAACCCTCTCAAATAGTCTCCATGAGGCCTGAAATATCTCACATGCAAATTATACTTAAACATTGAATATTCAGAAAAATCCAAAGACGCACCCAATCCAGCAGACCATTGATTTGTGAGTTTAAGCCACTCTGTAAAACTCATTGTAAGCGCGAAAGGAGTGAATGTGTTTATACCAAAGCCTAATTCAGTAGATAATTTTTTATCGAATCTCTTGAATGGAGATGGTTGACTGCTCCTAATTGGTTGATACTTTTTCTCCGGACCGAAAACATATCTTATTCTATTTCGGTCGAGACTAATGATCTGCTCATCCTTTTTCATTAAAAGACTTTCAGAGCCTATTGCAATCACTTCACCGCGGTAAACTTCTCCGTTCAATAAATACACAGAGGAACTAACATTTTGCGCCTGTAAAACATCCAACGATATCGTACTAAGGAATATGACAATAATAATTAGCCTCATTATTTCTGATCACGTTTCATAAACTAAAGACGAAATAAGAACATATAGCGTTCGTTATAAAAATAAATTCTGTTACACTAACTTTAATCTCGCCTTAATCGTCTGAGATTTAAATATTTATTCTCATTTTTGATACACTTAAAAATTCATCCTATGAAAACTACCATCCGAATTATTATCGCCTTGTTTTTGGTTGGATCTTTCTCTTCATGTGAGAAGATATCAAAGACAACATCTTTCACAGCGAACGTTCCAATGTACATGAGTTACGAAAACTTGCGCTCTGCTGTTTCCAATGACAATTCAAAGACACTTGAAAAGCCAGGGAAAATATTCTTATACAACTCTTTGATTTTAATCAATGACTTCGAAAAGGGAATCCACATTTATGACAATGGAAATCCAAGCGCACCTTCTCACATCGCTTTCATCCAAATACCTGGCAATATTGACATTGCTGTTCGAGACAATATTCTTTACGCAGACAGCTATACAGACTTAGTTGCCATAGACATAAGCAATCCAACCAACGCAAGGGAGGTTGGAAGAACTTCCAATGCACTATCCTACACTATTCCAAGCGGAATGGATTGGAATTACCCCGTAGCTGAAATCGATGAATCAAAAGGAGTGGTAGTTGGGTATACCATAGGCGAAGTTGAGGAGACTTGTAAAAATCAAGACTGTCGAGTGTATTACGACATGAACGAAGAGTGGAATGGTTCATGGGGTGGTCAAATGATGAGTGATGAAGGATCTCCCGTTTCTTTCAGCGGAAATACAAATAGCGTGAGAAGTTCATCATCAAGCAATAACTCAGCAATAGCAGGTTCTATGGCTCGTTTCATGATGATCGAAAATTACCTTTATGTCATCACCGATCAAAACACGGTTGAAGTCTTTGATATTAGAACGAACAATTTACAGTCTGTAGCTTCATTTAAACCATGGGAAGACGCCAGCGGATGGGGTGTAATTGAAACCTTATTCTCATTCAAAAACCACCTTTTCATAGGTTCCAATTCTGGTATGTTGGCATATAACGTAATCAACCCTTCATCGCCAGTGTATCTTTCAAGTTACTCCCATATGACCTCTTGCGACCCTGTGGTTGCAAATGACCAATATGCTTTCGTCACCTTAAGAGCTGGAAACAATTGTAATTGGGGAAACACAAACCAACTCGACATTCTTGATATCACAGACATTATGTCTCCGACAGAATTATCTTCATTCGAAATGAGTAATCCTCATGGACTTGGTATTGATTCAGAAAATGAGATTCTGTTTGTTTGCGATGGCTTTGACGGGTTGAAAGTGTACAGCTTTAAGGACATTAATCAAGTCTCGTCAAGTCAATTAGATCATTACTCTGGCATAGAGACATACGATGTCATCATTAACAACGGTATTGCTCATGTAATAGGAACTGATGGATTGAAGCAGTTCGGCTATAACAATCAAGGGAAATTGTCTGAATTGAGTACAATTTCTTTAAATTAACTTTTGTTAGCAATCACCATGTATCAAAAAGGCAATTCGAACGTCTTATAAGTACATAGGTTAGTAGGTTTAGTTTAAAAGCCCTTTGCAATTACTCGCAGAGGGCTTTTCTTTTGGGATAAAATGAAAAAAGCCACTTCAGCGGCTTTAACTTCTATTCACACTTTAATGGCATGGATGTTGCAATATACTAAGTACATAGGTTAGTAGGTTTAGTTAAAGCTCCGCACAAGATCTCAAAGTGCGGAGCTTTATATTTTCAACTAACTTATACCAGGTATAAAGACTCCTTCACTAATCGCACAACACCTCCAACAGTTGGAATGGCAATCTCAATTAAGTTTGGAGTAAATGGGAATGGAGTGTCTGTTTGAGTTGCTCTCAACACAGGGGCATCTAAGTAATCAAAAGCATCCCTTTGAATACGATAAGCCACCTCACTTGAAACACTGGCATATGGCCAACTTTCATCAACTACAACGCATCGATTGGTTTTTTTCACTGATTCAATAACAGTCTCAACATCAAAAGGTCTAATAGTTCTTAGATCAATTACTTCACATTGAATACCGTCTTTCGCTAATTCATCAGCCGCTTCTAAGACAACCTTCATTATTTTACCGAAAGACACGATAGTTATTGCATCTCCCTTCCTAGCAATATTCGCTTTACCTATTGGAATCAAATATTCTCCCTCAGGAACCTCTCCTTTATCTCCATACATCTTCTCGGACTCAAGAAAAACCACTGGGTCGTTGTCTCGAATGGCCGATTTTAAAAGTCCTTTTGCATCATAAGGATTCGAAGGTGTCAGAACTTTTAACCCAGGAACGTGAGCATAAAACGCTTCAAAACTTTGTGAATGCGTTGCCGCTAGCTGTCCTGCTTGACCATTTCCACCTCTAAAAACAATAGGTACATTAAACTGACCACCAGACATTTGAAGCATCTTGGCAGCACTGTTAATAATCTGATCAGCTGCTAAAATGGCAAAGTTCCAAGTCATAAACTCGACTATTGGTCTTAACCCATTCATTGCTGCTCCTACACCAATACCTGCAAAACCAAGTTCTGCGATTGGAGTATCAATAACTCTTTCTGGACCAAATTCATCAAGCATACCTTGACTCACTTTATAAGCTCCATTATATTCGGCAACTTCTTCACCCATCAGGAAGACACTTTTGTCTCGTCTCATTTCCTCATTCATCGCTTCTCTGAGGGCTTCTCTAAATTGTATCGTACGCATATTATCTTTTTCTAGGTCGGCAAAAATAAGTCCTGAAGTTTATTATCCGCACATATTGTTTCATTCGTCTTAATATTCAAATAAAAAGGAGATTTTTGAGATTCACTATGAAGCAACGCCCTCTTTCAACTAGGATTGGTTTAATGCTTGTCATTGGTCTAATTCAATCGTGCACGCCCATTTATAGAGCTGGCATTCCAAATCAGCCGATTATGAAGCAGAGAGGTGATGTTGAAATAAGCAGTGGAATTGAGACTGGAAGTGCCTTTGCTGAAGCCTCCTATGCAATTACAGACTTCGCCTACCTGACCGGTGGAGGATTAAGTTGGATTAGTAATAACGGCAGTACAACCTTCGGGGAAGGTGGAGTTGGTTTTTACAAAACGATAGATAAATCAGGGTTCAGCTTTTCGGCTATAGGCGGATACGGTGAATCTTCTGCATTCAATTCCAATTGGGTTTCAATAGATGGGTTTTGGGCATCGGAATCAATACAAGCTCGATATGCTCGATTGAGTTTACAACCAGCTTATTACCGACATAGTCAATATGCTGATTTTTCAGTAATTCTAAGAAGCAGTTTTGTCAATTGGATTGCGCCTGAAAATGTGAATTCGGAATCACCAGGAATTGATTTCTATTTAGAACCAACCTTGTCTTTTAGAGCAGGCCCACCTAACACAAAATTTTTCATTGATGCCGGATTGCAAATCCCAGCTTATCAGAGTTTTAGACATTTCAATGCGCCCATTCACTTAGGAGTAGGAGTTGATGTTATTTTCAAAACCTTAAAATAAACAAGGCTGACAAATTACAGAATGAACATATTGGTTCATTCTTTTTTATATTCTAAAGCCTACTTTTGCGGCTCACAGATTAACAGAAAAAAGATTGTTATGAACATATTGGTTTGCATCAGCAAAGCGCCTGATACGACAAGCAAGATCACTTTTAAAGACGGTGACACTAAATTCAATGAGGACGGTGTTCAGTTTATAGTAAATCCATACGATGAATGGTATGCCTTGGTCAGAGCATTAGAGCTTAAAGAAGCGAATGGAGGGAAAGTCACGATAATAAGTGTTGGGACCGCAGATTACGAACCCATTATGAGAAAAGCTTTAGCAATTGGAGCTGATGAAGCGTTTCGAGTTGATTCCGAAGCCTCAGATGCTTATCAAGTAGCGGCTGAAATCGCAAATTATATTTCAAGTAATTCATTTGATCTTGTCCTAACTGGGAAAGAAACGATTAACTATAATGGTTCTCAAGTTGGCGGAATGATTGCCGCTATAATTGACAGTCCTTATGCGTCTCATGCCACTAAACTAGAGGTGAATGGCTCAACTGCAATGGTTGAGAGAGACAAGCAAGGAGGCGTTGAAGTTCTAGAGTTAACCTTACCTGCTGTTATTTCCGCAGCCAAAGGAATGGCCGAACAGCGTATTCCAAATATGCGAGGCATCATGGCCGCAAGATCAAAGCCCTTAACTGTTGTACCTGCAAGCGTAACTGAAACACTTACAGAAACAATAAAATTCAGTTTACCCCCTGCTAAGGGAGATGTTAAACTGGTAGATCCTGAAAACATGACAGAATTGATCAATCTACTTCATAACGAAGCAAAAGCAATTTAAGATGAACGTATTAGTATTTGCAGAGAGTGATAATGGAAAAGTTGCCAAAGCTTCCTTTGAGGCGGCAACTTACGGAACTAAAGTTGCATCAAAAACAGGCGGCTCAGCCACGATTGTAGCTTATGGAAAGTTAGACGATGCTAGCCTGAAAGAATTGGCGTCATATGGAATAACTAAAATTCTTCATTGTTCAGCCGTAAGTGATTTAGACCCAAGTCAGCTAACTAGATTAACTATTGCCGCGGCAGCAGAAAGCCAAGCGGAGTTGATTATATTTTCTCATGACTACACTGGAAAAAGTATCGCCCCCCTTGTTTCAGCCAAAATGAAAGCTGGAATGGTCGCGGGAGCTATTGATTACCCAGAAACGAATGGAGACTTCACCGTTAAAACAAATGTTTTTTCAGGGAAGGCTTTTGCTCAGGTTAAAATTAAAACTGACAAGAAAATTATCACCTTAATACCTAACGCTATTTCCAAAGAAAAGCAAGAAGGACAAGCTGAGGTAATAGCATACTCTCCTGATCTTGGAGCAGCTAGCGTTTCTGTCAAAGAATTCAAAGCAGAAGGTGGTGATGGAATTAACCTGACCGAAGCAGAATTAGTTGTTTCAGCAGGTCGTGGCCTTAAAGGACCTGAAAACTGGGGAATGATTGAGGAACTAGCAAAGGAACTAGGAGCAGCAACTGCTTGTTCTAGGCCTGTTTCTGACATTGGTTGGAGACCTCATCACGAACATGTAGGTCAAACCGGAATAGCTATTAGACCGAACCTTTATATAGCAATAGGTATTTCTGGCGCGATTCAGCACTTAGCGGGTGTAAACGGAAGTAAGGTAATTGTGGTTATCAACACTGACAAAGAAGCTCCTTTTTTCAAGGCAGCCGATTATGGTGTAGTAGGAGATGCGTTTGAGGTGGTTCCAAAAATGATTGAGGCCATAAAAGCATTCAAAGCAGGACAAGCCTAAGCCCAAATATTGGCTGATGGAAAAGTCTAAAATAAAACTAGAGATACTGGGGTTATCATATAGCCAAACTCAAACTGGAGCGTATGCTTTGGTATTGGGTGAATCTTCAGGTAAAAGAAGGTTGCCTATTATAATTGGGAACTTTGAGGCACAAGCCATTGCCATTGAGTTAGAGCACATGAAGCCAAGTCGTCCTTTGACGCATGATATATTCAAAACTTTTGCAGACACTTTTGAGATTCAGATAAGCGAAGTCATCGTTTACAATCTTTTGGAAGGGATTTTCTTCGCGAAGCTTATTTGTCAAAAGCCTGGTGAAGATCCTATCGAAATCGACACTAGAACAAGTGATGCTATCGCCTTAGCCGTCCGATTCAAATGTCCAATTTACACCTACGAATTTATTCTTTCATCTGCTGGAATTATTCTAGATGATGACGAAATTGAAAGTTTAGGAGAGGATCTTCCTGTTGAAGAAGAAGCTTCAGAGAGCTCATCGGCTTATGGTAACATGACAAAGGAGGAGCTGGAGTCTGAACTAAGTCAGGCCATTGCGAATGAAGATTATGAAAAAGCCTCGGAACTTCATGATGAAATAGAAAGAAGAAAGTAGTTTTAATATCTTTCCATCCTTAAACTGAACTGTTGATACTATCCATACTTAAAGGTTTTCTTGGAATTAGTGTGCTTGTTGGAATCGGATGGCTGGCCAGTCAGAATAGACGAGCCATTAATTGGCCACTTATTCTAAAAGGTATAGCGCTGCAACTAGTATTCGCAGTACTTGTTCTTAAAGTTGACTTTGTTGCTTCGGGGTTCGAATGGATGAGTCGCGCCTTCGTAAAGGTGATCTCCTTCACTCAATTCGGAAGTGAGTTTCTATTCAAATCTTTCGTTTCAAATAAAATGGAGAATGCGGTTATCAGCTTTGCATTTAACGTTCTCCCGACCATCGTGTTCTTCTCAGCATTAAGCAGTATCCTTTATTACTTGGGTATTCTTCAAAAATTCGTTTTCGCCTTTGCTTGGGTAATGAAAAGGTTAATGAACCTCAGTGGAGCTGAAAGTTTGGCAGCAGCGGGAAATATTTTCATGGGCCAAACTGAAGCCCCTTTGCTTGTGCGCCCTTATCTGGATAGAATGACCAAATCTGAGATCATGTGTTTAATGTCAGGTGGAATGGCAACAATTGCTGGAGGAGTTTTGGCGGCATACATTAACTTTTTGGGAGGAAACGACCCTGCGCAGCAAGTATTATTTGCTAAGCATCTATTAACAGCTTCCGTAATGTCCGCACCTGCAGCAGTAGTTGCAGCCAAATTATTAGTTCCTGAGACGGAAAAATTTGATCAATCAATGTCTGTTTCGAAAGAAAATACAGGGTCAAACTTTTTGGAAGCAATATCAAATGGAACAACTGACGGACTGAAATTAGCTATCAATGTAGGAGCGATGCTTTTAGTGTTTACGGCATTGATTTATCTAGGCAATTATATTCTACAAGATGGTATTGGCGAATTAACTGGGCTAAATGATTTGATTTCACAAAACACAAACTATGATGGGCTTTCATTTCAATTTATTATTGGATATGCTTTCGCACCTATTGCTTTTCTAATGGGAATAAGTTCTGATGACATAGTTTTAGTGGGCCAGTTGCTGGGTGAGAAAACAATTTTAAATGAATTTTACGCATATGTCACACTTGGAGACATGAAAGCTGCGAACATGTTTCAGCACGAAAAGTCCATTATCATGTCCACTTACATCCTATGTGGTTTCGCCAATTTCGCTTCCATCGGGATTCAAATTGGAGGCATAGGAGCGCTTGCTCCGTCTAGAAAAGGACTGCTTAGTAAATTAGGATTATACGCCTTATTAGGAGGAACTATAGCCTGTCTATTTACCGCTTCCATCGTGGGTATGTTCTATTAAAAACTTCTTGAAAGCTTTTATCAAACCCTATTGCCTTAGTCACCTTAAGGTTGGATTTTTGAATTCAAATGAAACAGTACCACGATCTTTTAAAACACATTCTCGAAAACGGCTCTGATAAAAGTGACCGGACCGGAGTTGGAACAAGAAGCGTATTTGGTTACCAAATGCGATTTAACCTAGCTGAGGGATTTCCGCTTTTAACAACCAAAAAGGTCCACACCAAATCAATCATTCATGAACTGCTTTGGTTTATCAAAGGAGACACGAATTTGCAATACCTCGCTCAGAACGGAGTTAATATTTGGAACGATTGGCCTTATCAAAACTGGTTGACCCAAACAGGAAAAGCATCTGAACTGCCTAAATACTCTGCTGAGTGGAAGGAAGAAATGAAGGTGTTTGTGGACAAAGTCAAAACGGATAATTCATTTGCGAAAGAATGGGGTGAATTAGGCCCTGTTTATGGAAAGCAGTGGCGAGATTTCAATGGATTTGATCAATTATCTTGGTTGATTGATGAAATAAAACGAAATCCAAACTCAAGAAGGTTGATCATCTCAGCATGGAATGCTTCAGAAATTGAAGAAATGGCTAAAGCTGGTTTACCACCATGTCATACATTGTATCAATTCTATGTGATTGACAACAAGCTTTCATGCCAACTATATCAGCGCAGTGCTGATGTCTTTCTTGGGGTTCCATTCAACATTGCTTCATACGCACTGCTGACTATGATGATAGCTCAAGTATGCGAGTTAGAACTAGGTGATTTTGTTCACACCTTCGGTGATGCCCACTTATATAGCAATCATTTCGCGCAAACAGAAGAGCTGCTTGGTAGAGCCGTTAGACCCTTGCCTCAAATGAAAATAAATTCCGAAGTAAAAAATCTATTTGACTTCACTTTCAATGATTTTGAATTAGTTAATTATAATCCACATCCACCGATTAAAGCTTCTGTCGCAGTATGATCATTTCACTCATTGCTGCGGTAGGGAGTAATCGCGTTATCGGATCCAACGGTGATCTTCCATGGCATTTGCCGGATGACATGAAGTTCTTTGCAAGGACCACACGTGGACATCATGTTTTAATGGGGCGTAAGAATTTTGAATCAATCCCGTCAAAATATCGACCACTTCCAGGAAGACCAAACATAGTCGTCACTCGAAATACAACTTTTCAAGCCTCTGGAGCGCTAATTGAATCTTCCATTCACGATGGAATTCAAAAAGCTAAAGAAGGTCAAGAAACAGAGCTTTTTATTATTGGAGGAGGCGAAATTTACAACCAAACCATTCACTTAGCTGACAAATTGTACATTACTCACGTAGATGCAAATCCAGAAGGTGAGACGCACTTTCCAGAATTTGATCCTTCGAAATGGCGAAAAACAGAAATCATGCACCATCCTAAAGATGATGTTCACAACTTCTCATTTACAATCTGCGTCTACGATAAAATATGATTCAATTTGATGAATCATTAAATTTGTCTTCAACTTGCTACCTAAAATGAGTTTTAAACATTGGTCCATCTTCTTGTTTTTAGTGTCAAGCGTTAGTATCATTACTTCGCTTTCAAGCTGCAATAAGTCAGACAGGGATGAGGATGTAGAAACGCTTGCAGCTAGAGATTATGCGCTTGCTCACCATATTTTTGATGACGCTTTCCGACAAGTACATCGCTTTGCAATGGGCGATACTCTTCTCAACGATACAGGCATTATACAGTCTTTAGATGAATGCTTAGATCGCAGAACCACTTTTTTAAGTGATACAGTCGCAGTCTTCCCGCTAACTTTAAATCTAAATTATGGAGATAAAGGCGCTCCTTGTTATGATAACGGTTTTAGATATGGGAAAATCACAGCCTCTTTCAGCGGTAAATACTTAAACAAAGGAACACTGATCTCCTTCACCTTTCAAGGCTATAAAAAGGACATATATGATGTCTCAGGTCAACTGTTCGTTTTAAATAATGGAATCAATTCACAAGGGCAACGTTATTATACTTTTATCATTCAAGATGGGCTAATAACGGGAACCAACATCAATATTGAGATAGATGGTACATTTAAGTACCAATGGGTAAGTGGATCAAGCACAGACATTGATTTTGAAGATGACGTGTTTGAAATTGATAGTGGAATGGTTCAGGGTAGAAACTCACGAGGAAGCAGCTTTACCAATGAGATAACCGAAAAATATACAAGTGATTTTTCTTGTCCACACTTCTTAACAGGGCGGTCTGCGATGGATGTTCAAAATCTAATTTCCAGGACCTTGAATTATGGAGAACTCAATGAATGCGATAACATTCTCATCTCCAGAAGAAACAATACGTATTTAGAGGTAGAGATACCTATTATGCAGCCCTAAGCTTTCTAAAAGCACTTGAATCAAAACGAGACTTCGCATAGTCCAATGTCACTTTAAACTCTTCAGGCTTTTCCTCCATTGAAGGCATTTCGTACATCGCATCCAGCATAATTGCCTCACAAATCGACCTTAAACCTCTCGCACCTAGCTTATACTCCATTGCCTTCTCAACAATAAAGTCTAATACTTCTTTATCCAAACTCAATTTGATGTCTTCCATTTCAAACAAGCGCATGTATTGTTTGATCAAGGCATTTTTTGGTTCTGTCAAAATTCTACGTAAAGCAGATGGATCCAAAGGATTCAGATACCCAATCAAAGGTAAACGGCCAATGAGTTCTGGAATTAATCCGTAATCTCTCAAATCTGAAGGCGAAACATACTGTAACAAGTTCTCTTTCTCAACCTCACCATCCTCAGTTTTGCTGCGATAACCAATAGCCGAGGTATTCAATCTGCGAGATATCAAGCGATCAATTCCATCGAATGCACCTCCACAAATGAAAAGAATGTTCTTCGTATTAACCTGAACTAGCTTTTGTTCGGGATGCTTTCTTCCTCCCTGAGGTGGAACACCTACTACAGAACCTTCCAATAATTTAAGAAGCCCTTGTTGCACCCCTTCACCACTTACATCTCTCGTAATAGAAGGGTTATCACTTTTACGACTTATTTTATCAATCTCATCAATAAATACAATGCCACGCTCAGCGGCCTCAACATTGTACTCAGCTGCTTGAAGCAATCGGCTTAAAATACTTTCCACATCCTCACCAACGTACCCTGCTTCTGTCAAGACAGTAGCGTCAGCAATGCAAAATGGAACATTCAGAATTTTAGCAATTGTCTTCGCAAGCAACGTTTTTCCAGTTCCAGTTTGACCAACCAGAATCATGTTGCTTTTCTCTATCGAAACATCATCATCCGCATCATCCTTTTGAGAAATACGTTTGTAATGATTGTAAACAGCAACGGCTAAATTGCGCTTTGCCACATTCTGACCAATTACGAACTCATCGAGGTGAGCGCTAATGTCTGATGGTTTCAAAAGATTCACGTTTCCTAGCACAGAGTCTCTCAATCTCGTACTCATCTCCTCATCTACAATACGAGAAGCCTGTTGAATACAACGATCGCAAATATGACCTGTAATTCCTGCAATCATGACAGCGGTTTCACGCTTATCACGTCCACAAAAACTGCATTTAATTTGTTCTTCGGTGCTCTTAGCCATGACTTATTTTTTTCTCACCAAAACCTCATCAATCATTCCATAGTTCTTCGCTTCTTCTGATGTCAACCAAAAGTCACGGTCACTATCTGCCCATACTTTTTCAATGGGCTGACCTGAATGCTCAGCAATGATGTTGTATAATTCGTCTTTGAGTTTTTTGATCTCGTTGGCTGTGATTTCAATGTCTGAAGCTTGACCTCCTACACCACCCATTGGTTGGTGAATCATGACACGAGAATGCTTAAGAGCAGTTCTCTTTCCATTTTGACCTGCACATAAAATAACCGCTCCCATTGAAGCTGCCATTCCAGTGCAAATGGTAGAAACATCGCATCCAATGTATTGCATGGTATCATAGATACCTAATCCAGCATAAACAGAACCACCCGGGCTGTTGATATAAATCTGAATATCTTTTGCAGAGTCGGCAGACTCTAAAAAGAGCAATTGTGCTTGAATAATGTTCGCAATGAAATCATCAATTGGTAATCCCAAGAAAATTATTCTATCCATCATCAAACGTGAAAACACATCTACTTCTCTAAAAGGCATCGGTCGCTCCTCAATCACAGTTCGAGTCATTGACTCTGGCTTACTCGTTGCTTTCACATAATCATCAACCGATAAGCCACTCATTCCCAAGTGGTTTACAGCGTAATTCCTGAACTCTTTTCCGTTCGTCATCTTAGAATTTTAAAAGGTTTGATACCTGATCCATAAACTTGCCTTTACCGGCTTTTGTAGAAGCTAATTTAACGAATTCATCAAAGGTCACCTCTTTTTCCTGAAGCTTAACAGCATTCTTGTAATAATCTGTTAAACGCTCATCTAAAAGTTGATCATAAACTTTTCTTACTTCTTCTTCTTTTTGTAGGAAGTTTTGAGCAAACTGATCCAGCATGCTATCCTCTACTTCACCTTGACCAAAGCTTGCAAATTGAGCCTTGATATTTTCTTTGACTCTTGCTTGAATATCTGTAAACTCGACCTTAATGTCATTTTGCTTAGCAATTTGAGATTCGATCAACTGAACCTTCAACATCCTACTATAGTCAGCATATTCACGATCAATATCCTCTTGAGAAATTGGCTTCTCAGGATTTTGAGCTCCTTGCTCAAGCAACCATCTTTTGATGAATTCATCAGGAAGGTTTAGCTTCTGACGTTCTAGAAGTTTGTCATGAATATCTCGTCTCAATTTCTTCTCGGTATCGCCTTTCAAATAGTTCTCGAGGTCTAAAGAAATTTTAGTTCTAAACTCTTCAACTGTCTTAGCGTTTCCTGGACCAACTACTTTATCAAACAGCTCAGCGTTTAATTCGTGTAATTCAATGTTGTTAATTGAATTAATTGTCAATTCATATTCTTTGGCTACTGTTTCCAATTCAGATACTGGTACACCAAGCATTTGAGATAAATCGACATCACCCTTAGCCAACTTCGCTGGCTCAATCTTGGTGATGGCTCCTTTCTCTAAGCCGATAAGCTTTTTCTTAGCATCCTTATTCTCTAAATAATCGATGGCAATTGCGGTATGATTATGATGACCGCCTTCTTTTCGTTTACCATCTTTACCCAATTCATGAATCGTTCCATAGATAAGATCCTCAGCACCCACTTTATCCACTTCTGTTGAGTTACCATGCCTTCTTTGAAAATCTTTTACGTACTTATCTACCAATTCATCATCAACATTGATTTTGAAATTGTTGAATTTATCTTTTGCAGTTAATTCAATCTCAAATGCAGGAGCGATTCCCAATTGATATTTGAACTGAAACGTTTTATTAAAATCCAGTTCAAGCTCTTCAACATCTTCTGGCAACGGTTGACCAATAATGTTCAATTCATTGTCCTTGATATGAGAATTCAATTTTTCCGAAAGCATTCTGTTCAATTCCTCTGCAAGAACAGATTTACCATACATTTTCTTAGCCACACCAAATGGCACCTTACCAGGTCTAAAGCCCTGAAGTGTCATTTTCTTTCTGTGTCCGTCAAGAATTGATTTTACCGAATTCTCATAATCAGAAGGTTCAATTTCGATGGTAACCTTTGCGTTTAACTCGTCAATATTCTCTTGAGTAATATTCATTGTCTTATTTTAAAAAGTCATGGCAAAAAAAAAGACCGATCTAAGTGCGGTCTTTCGTTTATTCTAATTTTCATTATAGAGGAATGAACCGCCCATAATTAATAAGTGCGGGTGAAGGGACTCGAACCCCCACACCTTGCGGCACTAGATCCTAAGTCTAGCGCGTCTACCAATTTCGCCACACCCGCATTTAAAAGAACACCTTTAATAAAAGGAGCGCAAAGATATAATTATTCATTGTTCAATCTGTCATTTTAGTGGAAATAGATATCGAAGATGAAAGTTACTTTTGCCTTCCAATTCAACAAGATGATTGTAGACCCAAAAATCACTCCTATACCAAAGCTTCATGGCTATCTATTAGGAGCAATTGGACCGCGCCCAATAGCTTTTGCAAGCACAATTGACAAAGACGGAAACCCCAATTTAAGTCCTTTCAGCTTCTTCAACGTTTTCAGCGCCAATCCGCCTATTGCTATTTTTTCTCCAGCTCGAAGGGGAAGAGACAATACTACCAAGCACACGTATGAAAATGTCAAAGCACATGGAGAAGTTGTGATCAATGTGGTCACTCATGCAATGGTTGAGCAAATGTCATTGTCCAGTACCGAATACCCTTTAGGAACAAACGAATTCACTAAATCTGGATTCACGCCATTAGAGTCAACGTTGGTGAAGCCATTTAGAGTAAAAGAGTCACCCGTTCAATTTGAGTGCAAAGTCAAAGAAGTGGTTGAGCTTGGCACCGAAGGAGGAGCCGGAAACTTGGTGATTTGCGAAGTGGTGCTAATTCATGTTGATGAGGCAGTTTTAGATGAAAGTGGGAAAATTGACCAAACCAAGATTGATTTAGTAGGAAGAATGGGTGGCAATTTCTATGTCAGAGCTCATGGTGAGGCTCTCTTTGAGGTAGCTAAACCATTGCAAAGTATGGGAATTGGTGTTGATCAAATTCCTATTGACATAAGAACCAGCTCAACGCTTACTGGAAATAATCTTGGACAATTAGGCAACGTGGAATCACTGCCTAATGAAACCGATGTAAATGATTTTAAATTGACAGAATTAGCAGACATCTTTGTAGAGTTGGAAGATGATGTTATTGCGCTAGAGAAAAAACTACACGAAAAAGCAAAAGAATATTTAAGCGAAGGAAAGGTTGATGAAGCCTGGAAAACCTTATTATCATTTAACGATTAAGAATATGGATATAGAAGGAAGTATAAAAGTAATTATGGACCCACAAACATTCAGTTCAGGGTTTCAAAAAAGAGAATTTGTAATAACAACTAAAGAGAAATATCCTCAGGATATTAAATTTGAGTTGATCAAAGACAGTATAGACCTTGTTGCTCCTTATAAGACAGGTGACCTAATTAAGGTTCATTTTAACTTAAGAGGTAATGAATATAATGGAAAGTACTTCGTCAACGTTCAAGCATGGCGACTTGAGCCTCTAAGTTCAGCAAGTGGCGCACCTTCTTCATCGTCTAATGGTTCTTCCAATGCAGATCCTTTTTCGGAGGCTGGGTTTCCTGACGAGCCAACTATTGATAGTTCTGAACCAGATGATCTGCCATTCTAGATGAGCAAGCGTTTCTTTGAAACGTATATCTCAGTAGTGAGAAAGGTACTGCCTTCTCCCTATACAATTGCTGTATTACTTACAATTATTGCGCTTTTAGGAGTATTCACATTTGGAAACTTCAATGAGCTTTCCAGTTCTGAAATCCTGGACAGTTGGGCTTCCGGATTATGGGAACCTAACTTGATGGTTTTCGCAATGCAGATGATGCTGATTTTGGTTTTAGGAAATGTATTAGCCCTTTCGCCAGTGGTCGAAAAAATCATTCAAAAACTTGTAATCCCCTGCACCAATAGCGCTAATTCTGCGGCACTTATTTCTTTAACGGCCATGCTCGTTGGTCTTTTCAATTGGGGATTGGGTCTTGTTTTCGGTGCCATTTTAGCGCGAAAGGTTGGTGAAAAAGCAAAATTTGAAAACAGGAAACTCAATTATGGGTTAATAGGAGCAGCAGGATATTCTGCTTTACTCATTTGGCATGGAGGTATTTCGGGTTCTTCGTTGATCAAAGTTGCTGAATCAGGCCATCTTAACAGCCTTACTGATGGTAAATATTCTAGTATTATTCCAGACTCTATTTCTTTAAATGAAACCGTTTTTTCATCATTAAACATCTGGGTTTCAATTGCCTTATTGATCGTTGTTCCCGCAGTTCTTTATGGCATTGGAAAACTAACAGAAGGAGAGGTACCCGCATTCACTAGGGCGCACGATACGACTGTAGAATCTGAGCAATTAATCGGTGCAGAAAAGCTCGATCACAGTGGAATCTTTTCTAAGAGTATTGGAATAGGAATACTGCTCTATTGTTTCTACTTAATGTATGCAAAAGGCGGAGTACTCTCTTTTTTCACTCCAAACAACATCAACTTTCTTTTGCTCGGACTTTGCCTTCTATCACATAAACACATTGTGGCGTTTATTGGTGCAATTGATAATGCTATTCGAGGCGCATCAGGCATCCTAATTCAATTTCCATTATACTTTGGAATTTTAGCCTTGATGAAAAGCAGCGGATTAATCGAAGCCTTTTCAAATTTTATTATCGATCACTCTTCTCCCCTTTCATTTCCTCTTTTTACGTTTTTCAGCGCTGGCCTTGTCAATCTGTTCGTACCAAGTGGAGGCGGTCAATGGGCAATACAAGGCCCAATAATTATTCAGAGTTCTTTGGAGCTTGGGATTCCACTAAACAAAAGTATTCTTGCCTTAGCCTATGGAGATGAAGTAACAAATATGTTACAACCTTTTTGGGCTTTGCCTCTGCTTGGAATTACACAATTAAGTGCTAGAGATATTTTACCCTATACGTTGGTTATGTTCTTGACAGCCTCTTCTATTTTTATCCTAGGTTTATTGTCTATCTAAACTGAACCTCGTTGTGACTGATCATACTCTAAGCCCATTAAATCCTTCAATCCATTGCTTACAAATACAAAAGAAAGGATGAGCAATATCAAGGCAATAGAAGGAATAATGGCCAAAAAAGCACTATCTCCAGTTATGATGTAGCCATAAGAATCTCTGATCATATTTCCCCATGTAGGCTGAGGTGGCTCTACTCCAATTCCCAAAAAACTCAATCCAGCTTCAAGCATCACTGCGTCAGCAAAACTTGTTGAAGCCAAAACGGCAATAGGCCCGTATAAATTCGGTAGAATATGCCTAAATACAATTGTCAAATGCGACAAGCCCATTAATCGCAGTGCTTTTACAAAGTCTTTTAACCTTATAGAACGAACGGTATACCGCACTACTTGAGCCATTTCAACCCACAGTACTAAAGAAACACCAATAATCAAAGCCGTAGCGCCCGTACCTAGCGCTATAGTGACGGCCACAACAAGCAATATTGCTGGGATTGACCAAAACAAGTTAATACACCAACTCAAGAATTGATCAACAACTCCGCCAAAGTACCCAGCAAAAAGTCCAATGATTAGGCCCAATAACACAGAACCAATTACTGCAAAAAAACCAATACTTAAAGAAATCGAGCTACCAGCCATAAGTCTGCTGAGTACATCTCTGCCAAGAGCATCTGTTCCAAGAATAAAGGATTTAGAAATGAATGCTTCTTTTTCGACCTGACTTTGAATCTCGTTGTGGGAAACCGAAATTAAGTTATTGTCGATATCAATAAAATTGAGTGCTGAACCTAAATTCTTTGAAATCGATTTTAGCGTAAGTGGATCCAAAAGATAAAGGACATCTGCATAATAAAACTCCTTTTGTCTTCCTTTAAACTCAAGTTTAATATATTTCTTTCCTAGTTCTATGCTTTCATAGGGAAAATAAGCCCAATCACTCTCGACTCCTCCAATCCTAACTCTAGACTTGAAACTTTTATCACTGCTGGGAATATTCTTTCTTACTCTCAGGAATGTAATTGTAGTCAAAGGAGGTAGCTTAGATAATGTTCTGTGCTGAGTACTCGCGTAGCGAGAAGAATCAGGGCGCAAAAAAGAACCAAAAATTGCAACTATAAAAACAAGCCCAATCACAGCAACTCCAAACGCGAAAAAAGGATATTTCTTGATTTGATTCAATTCAGCATCAATTAACAATTGATTGATTCACGACCGTGCGATCCTTCCACTTATAGGACAAGTTAACCAATGAAAAGAGGCCAACTAAAGAAATATGGATTGGTTGCAGAAGAGAGAGAAGAATGCTTTGATAAAACCCAGCTTTAAAATTGTATTTCTTAAGCATGAACGAATGAAAACTCCATTCAATAATCCATTTCAGAATTAACACAATTAATATACCATCAATTCTCAAACCTGAAAAAATCCAAAAAGAGAGAATGATCAAAAAGAGAAAATTCTGCATGAAAATAAACACAGGGAAAAGTCTATAAAACAACTTAGAATATCCTGAATACTTTGACGCCCAGCGTAAGCGCTGATAAAAAAAGGCTACGATTGATTCAGGTGATTTAGTGACGACTGCACTTTCAAAATTATAGCTCACCGCATATTCATCCCTGCTTAAAGACTCAGAAAAAAAGACATCGTCACCACTGGCATACTCGACTTTCTGAGCCTTTATATAATCCTCAATTATTGACTTTGAGAGCAATGTGTTAGCCCCATTCACCATTGCTGGTCTTCCATATTCCAGCAAAGCCTCCCCGACCAATTGATTATTGAGATTTTCATAAGCCATTAATGAATTGATGAATGAGCCTTTATCATAGCTCACAGGGCCATAAACAACCTGCTTATCTTCACGCTTAGCGGTTTGCATTAGCGACTTGATAGTGCTTGGCTGAACAACACAATCTGCGTCTGTAAGAAAACACCACGGCTCAGAAACACGGCCTAAAGCATGAATCAAAGCTCGCTTCTTACCAATACCATTAGAATTCAAAAGCTCTAAATTCAAATGAGGGTTTTCCTTTATGAAACTCAACACCCTTATAACTGAGGCGTCAGTGCTTTGATCGTCCACTAAATAAACCTTCAGACCCCGGCTCAGCCCAGCGGACTGATACAAACTATGAAGGCAGTCTAAAATTTGATCTTCTTCATTTCGCATTGCAATGACAACCGCTATTGGCTCATCAACTTGAAATTGTTTAACATAGTTTGTTTGGCCCGAATTGACATATTGATTTATGAATAGGAAAAGTATGAGATAGGATACGAGCAGAAGCAGTAGAATAGCTGTTATGACCACCTTCTGAAAATCTTATACGTAAACAAAACTACCGCCCCAATTAATGCAGGCAATGCAACATTTACAATCCAAACACAAAAAACGGCTATACTAACCAAGTAAAGGTCAAAATTGAAAAGATCAAAATAGCTCAGGGCAATGGACTCGCGCAATAATAAATCAGGGATAGGCAAGAAAGGGACGAGTGTGGTTGAGAAAAGTGTCAAAACAGATGAACCAATGATCGCCATCCATTCTGGACTATCCAAAATCAAATAAAACACCAAAACATATTGCAAGATAAACGTGATAAATCTAAGTAATGATAATTGATAAATACGATGTAGAATAGAATTTGGGAGCTCAGAAAAAACAATAAAATAACTGTGATAAGCTTTGAGAAAACTTATGCGCTGAAATAATGAAGTCAAAAGGTCAACCCTAAAATAAAGCATTATAGCCAATACTAAACTTGAAGAAATAGTAAGTTGTATAGCCAATGTACCAAACCCACCAAACACCTCGTATCCGAAATACTGAACGAAATAAACTAAACCAAATACTCCAAAAGAAAACGTTGCTAAAGTTTGAGCCAGTCCATTAACAAATGAAAGAAGAGAGCCAGAAACCCTTCGATCAGGTGCCAAGGCCAAAACTCGCCCTACAAACTCACCTAGACGATTTGGAGAGAAAACCCCAAAAGTAACACCACTCAGTACTCCTTTTAAAGCGGTTTTCCACCTGACCTCAAACTGGGTGCTAATCAGAATTTTCCATTTGATTACCTCCATAGACCAATTTAAAGTGGTCAAGATGAGTGAGGCAAAAAGAACCAATGGGAATTGAGGCGCAGCAATAATTTCTCCAAAAAATCCTACAAAAGACAGCTCTGACTCTGCTCTCTGAATCCTAGAGACAATAAAATATATAGCTGTTATCGAAACAATCAGCTTCAGAGCTAGTCCAATTATTCTATAGAAGAATCGTTGACTAGTCTGTTCAGAACTAAAAGGTCTGAATGAGTCAATTAACTTGTTAATCCCTAATTTCGAAATATTAAGCATAGATGTCCTCTCAATCAAAGATCTCCAAAGAAAAGATAATTCTAGGTATTGACCCTGGAACAAATGTCATGGGGTTTGGTATTATCCAAATCAAAGGGATATCCATTACCATGATTTCAATGGGCTCAATCCAGATGAAAGATGGTGATCATGCGGATAAGTTAAAACGCATATTCGAAAAAACACTCGAATTGGTAGATAACTATATGCCGGATGAAGTTGCACTTGAAGCACCTTTTTATGGAAAAAACGTCCAGTCAATGCTCAAACTCGGACGAGCACAAGGAGTATCAATGGCAGCTGCTCTTTATAGAAATACTCCAATAACAGAATACAGTCCAAGAAAAATAAAGCAATCAATTACTGGAAGTGGAGCAGCTTCAAAAGAACAAGTAGCTGGAATGCTGCAGAGCATTCTAAAAATCGATCAACTGCCTAAACATCTTGATGCTACAGATGGATTAGCTGTTGCATTATGCCATCACTATCAGTCAACAAACATTATATCAGGTGGAAGTAAAAAGGGTTGGGCGAGCTTTATATCTCAAAACCCTAATCGAGTGAAGTAAAAGCCTGAGCAATTAATTCACAGGTGTTTTTCATTTCGCTCTCTCCTGGCGAAAGTTTGGCTTTCTCAAAATTTATATCTCCAACATGATTTATGGGAACTAAATGAATATGTGCATGAGGAACTTCCAATCCAATTACTGCTACTCCCACTCTTTTGCAATCTATTACTGCCTTAATGGCTTTGGCAATCTTTTGAGTAAAAGCCATATATCTTGCTAAAAATTCAGCATCTAGATCAAATAAATAATCTGTTTCTACAATTGGAATTACCAATACATGACCCATAGTCAATGGATTAATGTCGAGGATTGCAAAAAACTCTTCATTCCTGGCTATAAAATAGCCCGGTATTTCACCATTATATATTCTCGAAAATATACTTGACATTATAGAATTATTTCAAGTACCTCCAATTTCATTAAACCACTAGGCACTTCAATTTCCGCAATTTCACCGACCTTCTTTCCAAGTAACCCCTTACCCATAGGTGAATCAACACTTATCTTACCTTCTCTCAAGTTGGCTTCTGTTTCAGCAACTAAGGTGTAAATGAATTCTTTGTTCATGGTCAAGTTTTTTAACCTGGCCGTTGTAAGAATCAATATTTTTTCTTTAGATAATTGACTCTTATCAATGATTCGAGCGTTACTTACAAAAGCTTCAAGTTTAGCAATTTTCATTTCAAGCAATCCTTGAGCTTCCTTTGCGGCATCGTATTCTGCGTTTTCAGAAAGGTCTCCCTTATCCCTTGCCTCTGCGATTTGTTTTGAAATAGATGGACGCTGAACTGTTTTAATTTCATGCAATTCATCCTTCAGTTTTTTCAAACCTTCTTCTGTATAGTATCTAATATCTGACATGCGTCCTTAATATTCTATTAAACAAAAAACAGCGAAACCGCTCAAAGAACGGTTTCGCTGTACAAAAATATGTAAAATCAATTTAGATTCTTAGTCGTAATCCAAAGCTGTGTGTTCCACCTAATGGGTTAGCAAATCGATATGAGTAATCCATACTTATACCGCTCTCCTTTTTTCCGTTGAAAGGCAAATTAACAGTCATCCCCATCGTTGGACCTGAATTTGCATTTACTCTTCCTTCACCCAATACACCAAAACCATTGGCCTCGTAAACAAGTCCAGCTCTTATGGCTACATAATGCTTGAAACCAAACTCAACTCCACCTCTAAACTGATCCTGAGAGAAAGAATTAGATGTGAATGTTCCTGCGATTGTCAATCTATAATCACTTGGAAGCTTTGTGTCATTAGCAGATTCTCCTTCAGCTGGAACACTTGGCAATAAATAAAAATCATAAGAAGCGCCAATATTCAACAAGGCCGGCATTTCAAAACTTTCAGCCCTTTGATTCAAGGTAAATTCTGCATCTTGAAGAATTACAGTTTGAGAAAGACCATCGCCAGAATAGCGCATTTTAGGTCCAACATTTCTCAAGGCTATACCGAACTTCATCCGATTATATTCACCTGTCTGGTAACGAATTCCCGCATCCAATGCGACTCCTTGAGCACCAACATTATTAATTGACTCACTAATTATTCTAATGGCACCACCAGCATGAATACTTCTAGAAAAACTTCTAGCATAAGCAACTGCGATATTCAAAAACTGGGGACTAAATGTACCCTGTCCTCCATCTGGATTATCTGTCGTAGTGATTTCTATATCACCAAACGACATGGCATTGATGGATATTCCCAAAACACCTGATTCACCCACTCTTTGACCTAAAGCAATAGAATTTATATTAATGTCAGAGCCCGAGAACAATGCTACATTACTATAATAAAGCTCTGTTTTATTCACAGTTGTAAGGCCCGAAATATTCAGGTTAAATGCCTCTATACCATCTGCGAATGCGGAATTGGCACCACCAAAACCACTTGATCTCGCCCAAGGATTAATTAGCAATTCATTCGCACCAGCTTGCCCAATTCTCTCTTTATTCCCTGCAAATGTCTGCAGCGAGAGACCAGCAACTATAATTGCCAATAGATATTTAATATTTCTCATCTCTTTTCTCATTAGATTTAATTAGAAGGAGTTAAGGTCAATTGGTCTCAGAACACCAAACCACTTAATAACTTTCTCACCAATTCCAGGTGCTTCAATATGAATAATGTACAAACCACTCGACACTACAATCTCATCTTGATTTTTCAAGTCCCAATCAATACTTGTAGTAGTAGGATCATCTTTTCTGAAGGTTCGTACCAGCGTACCGTTCACTGTAAATATGTTCACCGTACAAGTCTGAGGAAGGTTGATTATTTTGATTAAATAATCTAGTCTCTGAGTCTCATACTCATTGTAAGCATAATAAGGATTTGGTACCGCCTTGATTTCTTCTAATGCATCCACTCCAATATCTAGAGATTTAGTAGGAGCCACTGCATAAGTATTGAAGTTATAAAGAGGCAAACCATTGTTAACCGTCTTCACAAGAGATAAGTCTGGCGAAGCTGAAACTGCTCCATCCTGAAGTGCCGTGAACGCTGCTCCGTTAAACAATCGAGTTTGCAATTGGACGGTATCTCCTAGGTTATTCACGCTGTTTTGCAATACAGTTAATCTTCCACCAGATACATAATAAGATTCTCCTGCTTTAATTTCACTACTAGCAATAAAATCGGATGAACCAGAATATGCTCTATATGGTTTTGAAGATCTAAGCTTAATAGTAACGTCATTTGAACCTGAAGCTCCAAAAAGTTGCTCTCCTTCAACAAGCAGAGGGTAACCAACCCAGGCTCCAGCTCTCATGACAGCCATGAAGTTTTTATTAGGTTCACTGTTAGCCTGAATAACATCTGTGGCTGAAGTAGCGTCAAATGTCATGAGTTTTTCAAAAGAGAACGTGCCACCATCGTACGAGGGCATTAAATACTGTTGGTCATCAAGTAAGGAACCATCTTCTCTATTTGCCCGGAAAACATAAATCATGTGCATACCTCCTAGTCTTCTTTCACCGAAAAGTTCTTCCGTTATTTTGGAAGTTGGATTCCACTGCATATCAGCACCGTTGTCTCCACCTAACCAAGAGTTTTCAGCAAAAGCCATATTTAACTTTTCTCCGGTTTCAATGTCAACAGCAAATCCTGGGAACCACCCCATACCTACTGACAAGTCCTTTATAAGTAAATCTGTACCTGGATCTGACACGGTATCAAGAATACCCTGGTAAAAATCTAAGTCTGATTGTCGAAGACTACTTTCAAAATCACCTATAAGCTGTTCACCATTAAATGTGGCTTCATCATTATCAAAGCCTTCGTCTAATTGAGATAAACCCTGCTTATCTACCGAAAGTCCTCGTCTTATCTCGCCTCTTATTGCTCCACCTCTGCTTAAGGTTGGGTTATCTTCAGCTTCTAAAACAGGACATCTAGTCCATTTTGATTTATCCGAAGTAATTACCACATCTACGCTTGGAGTATTTTGCAATCCAGAAAGAGTGCGAATTCTTCGTGAAAAATTATGCTGACCTGAAGCGTTAACTGTATAATAAGGAATTGGGTGTCCTGTATCATAACTCGCAACCGAAAAGGCGGTCCACGTGCCTCCTGCTATGTTTTCCCAATACTCGAATTCATCCGCAGGAAAGTCAGTATTCCCGGTTAAAAACGCATCATTCTCTGCTGGGTCACCATCCAAGCTTAATACGCCTGACTTTATCCAGTTAAATACACTTGATGCATCATCATCCGAAATTCCAGTTAACCATTCTTCCGTTTCGTCTGAATAAGAAACTTCAAATCCAATGACCCCATTTGTGACCTTATTTGCTTGTTCACTCAAGGCAGGGAAACCAGGACCAACTGTCAATGAAAGGCCAAGATCAAAGAGCAATTGCTCATTGTTTTGGCGTATTGTTTGATCTGCGAAAATTGTATCGATCGGTGCCGAAGAATTACGCTCATATAAAACCCAAGCGTAGTTAGTGAAGTCACCATTTCCCGCTGTATCTAAAAATTGAATTGTGAAATCACCCGGCTTGACCAATAGCGGATCAATAACCTTCAAATCTACTGGGCCCGCGCCTGCTTCATAAACTATTTGATCAAGAATTTCATTACTCGCAATCGAATCAAAATAATCTTCCTTAATGCTCGCAAACAACCCTCCATTTCCGCGGCCTTCCACTCTCGTTAATTCGATACCGTCTCCATATTGAGAATTCAATTGAACTCCATCGAACTCAATATCTGTCTTGTGCGGTATTGCTTCTACAACCTTAACAGCTCCAGAAGGAGATTTTCTACTCGCTAAATAAGGTATTTTCTGACCTTCCAATCTCATTGGATCAGCAGATGGATCATAAAAGCCATCGATGTATTGGAGGTTACCAACACCATCACCAAAGCGATTATAAGCGTAGGCTATCACCATGAAATAATACGTCTTGTGATTGATCAATCGAGAATCAGTGGTCGAAAAAAGATCTTCCGTCACTCTAAAGCTATGGCGAACGCCTTCATTCGCTCCGTCAACCATTTCTTCAGGAACATCCTGTCCCAATCGAGAATTAAATTCATAGTTGATAAGTCTTTCTACATCATTTGCAATATCTACTTGATCAACTAGTCTGGCTTTATCAGGATCGGCAAGGTCATTAGTGCCAACTGATGAATTAGCCAATTGATAGATTTGATATCCCTCAAATAAGTACGTAGAATAAAGCCTCTTTTCTTCTTCTGTTAATCTGAGATCTCTTGAACCATCGCCATCCACATCAACGGAATCTGGTGCTGCTAAGAAAGGATCAACAGTAGCATACCCTTCTTGATAGTTATTTGAATTAATCGAGTTAGATAACATCAAAATAATCTCTTTGTCCAATTCTTGTGTTGCCACGTCTGGAGCATCAGGACCATCGAGGATTTCAAAGCATGAATCAAATAATGCTTGTGTCTTATCATCGGCCTTTCTCATCAATTCAACAGACTCCAATCTACCTCCTGATGAAGCCTGCATCCAAACCACACCTACTGTAATGTTGTTCACAGCACCCGGGCCTAATTTAAAAGGACCTGAAGACTGAACGAATCTCCTATCATTTGGAACATTTCCAGCGGAAACCTCTGTCCAAGGAAGTAAATTGCTTGGAGGTGTAACACCATCTGTTCCCCAATGCAGTGGATCTGTGTCGCCAGGAAACATATAGTTTGCCGGAATAGCACTTGAATTAGTAGGGTTGTAACCAACTCCTCCAAAAGTCATTGGAGTATTATCCTTCCAAATTCCTTGAAGCATATTATAATAATCAGTGGCATTACTAGGATCTCCAGTCGCACCTGCAGCATTATTATGGTATAAGAATTTTCTCATTCCATAACGCTCATTATCTACAATTCCATCGCCATAACCAGCACCTTGTCCTGCATAAACAATTCCATCTTCAGCTTGGGCAGAGTTATAATCTTCACATAAGCAATTATCCAAAAAGTCATTTCCTTGAAAAGGACCTTGAAAAAAGTCTAGGCCAATTGCAGGTGGATTATTTCCATATCCGAAGTTACCACTGGCGTCTTCGTCATTATCATCACCGTTATAGAAATAGCCAAGACCTCTTCGGACGTCACATCCGACAAAATCATCTTGAGCATTTCCCAAGTCACCATCAACCCATTGTCCAAAATAAGTGTCTGACAACTCAAAAGTAGATCGGTTAATCAACTCATAGTTGTAGAACGTCATGTTATTCACTTCATCCGTGGTAGCAAAGGCAAATGCCTGAGCACGAATTTCCATACCAATTGCCTGACCACCTGATTCTGTATGAATATTTCCTTTATCGTTGAAAACCCACCATAGATTCTGGTCACCATATAAGTCACGAACCCTTCTGCTGCAATCGCTCTGTCCGTTCAAAACATATCCTGGATAATCTCCATTATCAGGATTATAGTCCCCATCACCATCTCTATCAAAAAACGGTGCCAAATAATAATCTTCATTATAGGGCTCAAAATTCCTGCCGTGAGCAGGCCATTCTGTAATTACAGAAGGAAGGCTATATCCCGGGTAATCTCTTTCTTGAGTCTCAGTATTGTTCGCCTTATCAAACTCACCAGCTTCATACCATCCGTTAAACTCTGCAACCATAGACAATGTTGTCTCCCAATGGCGATCATAGTCTTGACATGTTTGCTGATCAATCTCAGCATCGACAGTACTTAATGGACCTGTCCAGTAATCATTTCCTATTTGACGGAATCTCAAGGCAGCAACTTTAAACTGGCCAGAAATATCTTGACCAGCTAACCATAGCGAACCAGCAAAAAGAGAAGTCTTTTCGGATCCACTAGGGATTTCATATCGCGCTTGGTTAAAATCCCACCACATATCACCACCACTTTGAATCAATGCTTTGGTGTTATTGATGTTTAATTCTGCAGCTGCAGTAGCTGGATTACAATTAGCTGCAACGACTGGAGGATTGTCATTGCTGCCTTTATTTTGATTTTCATACTTATACCTTTCTGCATGAGCTGTCATGCAAAGAGTAAGTATTGAAAGACTGATTAGTATTGCTCTTGTTTTCATGTTCAATGTTCTTTGGTTAGTTAGAAATTAACCCTTACGCCAAGTCTTATTCTTCTAGGTAATTGCCAGTTCGTTGGATCCCACAACTTCATTGCATAATACTCCGTAAACGAAGCCGGACTATTTTGCTGTGCAATAAAATTTAATCCATTCGCAGAGTTCAAGTAACCATCATCGTCAGGATTACCAGTAGCTCTATATACATCATTAATATTTCTCGCATTTAGCAAGTTCAATACTTGCACATATGCATTGATTCCAAATTCGCGACCAGATGCGCCCATTTTGTAGGTGAAGTCTCTATCCAAAACAAAATCAAATCTAAACGTCCAAGGTAAACTTGCACTGTTGATAGCGCCCTGTTGAAGAGGTGATGGTGTTACGGTGAATAACTGCGTTGAAGTATAGTTCCCTTGCGGATTGTAAGGAGAACCTGATCCAGCGCGCATTTGAAGGTTGAAACCAGTATTCTTCAAAATTGCCTTATCACCGATCATCGGACCATTATAATTCTCTTTCTCTCCATATCGATAATCAATATTGGCAACTACAGCATGACGCTGGTCATAAGAAAGTCTAATCGGTGCTCTAAGATTAGCCTGTCCACTTCTTGCCAAGTTCAACTGTGAAGTTGACCCAGATCCAGTTCCTTCTGCAAATTGCAGCGTATATGAAGCTCTAATAGTAAGATTATTAGTCCTTCTCAAATCATAACTCATTGTAAGACCCTTTACTGTTGCAAAGTCTAGGTTTCTGAACGTATTGTACTCAATCGGATATGCATCAAATATTCGAGTTACTTGAACCATATCTCTAGACTCTCTGTAAAATGCAGATATTTTAAGAGCCATTGAGTTTGTCAGAGCTTGTTGAAATCCAACCTCGTAATCAATTGTTCTCTCTGGCTTCAAATCAGGGTTGTCAAGCTCAGCTGAACTTGCTCTACTCTCCAAGAAATAATAATCTGAAGGATCCAATCTATTACCTTGTGTTGGACGCTTGGTCAAAACATCATAATGAGCAAAGAAGTTCGCTTCATCAGATATAGGAAAACTGAAAGCTACTCGAGGCATGAAATTAGTCTGAGGAGCATAATCTTCAAATGAATCTTCAGTAATATCTAAACTACTCGTCTTCTCCTTATCAACCAAAAGAGGAGCAGGTAGTCCGTTTGAAATCTTCAAAGCAGAACCATCATTTAATTCCGTTCCTTGAGCATTGTACCAAATATCTCCATCGCGATATCCTAAAATAGATGTTGGGTTCTGAACATTATCCACATATACAACATAATCTTCACCAATATTACCTGGATGAGCATTCACTCCTTCTGGTAAAAGATCCAGTGCTTCAGTTTCACGTGCTTTCACAGTAGGGAACAATACATATTGGTCCTTTAGCACTTGTTGATTTGCATCGAAGCGATCAACTCGAAGGCCAATTCGGAAAATCAAATCATCAAACTCAAATTTATCTTCAATAAATCCTGAGACATAAATCGGTTGATAAGGAGCAATTGGTCTAGTATAATTGCCATTTTCATCAGTGGCATTGAAGAAATCACTAAAAGAAGAAGTTGAGCTGGTTCTATTACCATAAGGATCATATCCATAATAATTCACCAATGATCCAGTACCATTATTGAAAAGCTCATCTGGAGAAAAATACTCCAACTCAAAAGCACTAGGGTCTATATTATTTACGTCAAGAAAGTCAACTCCATCTGGATCTAAACCAGTCGCTTGACGCAAATTGTAATCGATAAAACTTTGAGGATCATCCGCACCAGTATATTCTCCTGGAGAAGCATTAAGTCTTGTATAAGATACTTGTGGACCTGGATATTCAATGATAGGATTAGAAAAATCCAACTGTTCAATATGCGTATTAGAACGCAGACGAGCAATTTGCCAAAGTCTTCGTGGACTCAAGCTATAAGATCTATCAATTCTTTGCTCATATTCAAATCCAAGAACAAAGTTGTGATTACCAATATCCGCAGATCCTTGACCTGTAACCCTTATCTGATTGGTTACAGCCTCCAAGTAATTATCTGAAGCACTACCTCTTCCATTAGTGACATCATTATTATAAACCCACATTCCGTATACATCTCTTGATCTATCAGAAAGATTGTCACCATTAATCAAACCACCACCAGCTTGAATATTGTTGTAGTTGGTGTAAGCCTCTGCTCGAGAAGCATCGTAAACCGGATTTCCTTCTCCATCAAAACCTTCCCAGCCATTTAACTCATAATATCTCTGAGTGAATCTTGCAAGGTCAGGATTAGCGTCACCTGGAGTAAACGTAATAAGTGTATCTCTAAACGTACCTTGAATGTCACCAAATATTCCTGTCAAACTATCTGTTCCCGTCACATAATCAGCGCCTTGCTGAACGTCAAACTTACCAATGTATCCATAATCGAAGAAGTTGTCTTTATGATCCGGATCCCAACGTCTGTCATATTGTTGGCTGTAGTCAGCTTGAATGGTGTAGTAGGCATTCTTGATAAGCGAGGCACTTCCTTCATCTTCTGACTCACTATTCTTAAATCTTTGGGTAAAACGTGCGTAAGCTCTCCAGTCTACAGATGTTTGCTCTGGATAACTTTCAGAATCAAATAAGGCTTGGTTAAAGTTGTAACGCCTTCCTTTACTGTAGTTCAAACTACCACCAAAAGTTAAGTTGGTTGAAGAAGTCGTAACAACATCGATCTTACCAGCAATGTTAGCTCCAACATTATTTGTATTAGGCCGAACACTTACACGCTCAAAATCATTTAACCTTAAGAAATCAGCATTAGAAAGAACAGATCCTGGAGTGAAACCTACTCTTAATGGATTCTCCTTAAGACTAGTCAAAACATCATCATTAACCTGCCAAGCTCCAACCGCAGATGGTCTAGAATCTCTATTAGAAGTAACGTTACCTGAAACAAAAAATCCTAACAGTGGCTCTTTATTGCCTGAAGAATCTCTTTTTTGCAATAACGGCCCTGACAAGCTAAACTCCGCAAGGTTGTAACCATAAGGATCTAAACCCACATATCCATCATCGCCTCCAATACCTGAAGTAAGGAACTCAATTCCTCCGTGATATTCTCTTGAAACACCTTTCGTTGTAATAGCAATAACACCACCGGTGACATCACCATACTGAGAGGGAAGACCACCGGTAATAACCGAAACCTGTTCGATAGAAGACTGCGGAATTGCAGAAGAACCACGAACTTTAATACCATCTATATAATAATAGTTTGCATCACCACGACCACCTCTCATATTCAAAGTACCTGTTCCATCATCTTTAGAATAAGTACCTCCTGCGGTTGCAGCGAGATCTGCAGGATTTCTTGCAGCCATCCTAGATATCTCATCGGATGTAACTGTTTCCGTAGTAGCTGCACCATCTTGTTCAATCAAGGGCTTTTTATACTCCGTTACAATAAACTCTGTTAACGCAACAGCTGAAGAAGCCATCCCAGTGCTCGTTTTTGGAACGAATGTGGTTTTGTTAGCGCTAACATTAATTCCAGTAACCTTAATGGGTCCAAACCCCAAACTGGTAATCTCAATATCATAACGGCCCGGTGGAATAGGCTTAATTTCAACTACACCATCAAAATCAGTTGATCCACCAGTGATCAAACTTCCATTTTGTTTCACTGCAACATTCGCAAACGGAATTGGTAATCCATTAGATGCCTCAGTGACGGTTGCTTTTATTCCTCCTTGGCCACCTTGGGCGTAGGAAGAAACGGTTGTAATCAACAATCCCAGAACAATTAGTAAAAATTTTCTCATGACTCGCTGTCTTTAGATAGGTTTATAGAAATGTGGTCAACATCCCTAAAATGGCGGGTAAAGATAAAAAAGTAATGATACGTTTAACATTTTTTTAATCTTCTCGTAACCCTTATCGCTCCTGCTTTTCTTGCTTAATTTAAGAACTATTGTGATGTAAAGTAAGTGGAATTCAGTGAGGTACACAATAACCGATTAGAAAACGGTTAGGTTCATCACGTAACCGGAAAAAAACACAACTTACTGATAGTGAAAAAGTTGCAGAAAAGCATCTTTTCTCCTTCTCGAAACTGGTATTCGCTCTCCCTTTTTCATTACCACATAACCACCTTCACCCTTCACATATTTATCTATGTATTTGAGATTGATGATATTAGATCGATGAACTCTAAAAAAACTATTTGGATCTAGTAATTCCTCGAAGTGCTTTATTGTTTTTGAAACCATAATTCTTTTGCCGTCCGTCAAAAAGAATTGCGTGTAATTATCCTGACTTTCACAGTATATTATTTCATCGAGATTAACGAACTGAAGACCCTCCATACTTGGCAATGCGATTTTCCCCATCGCCTCGCCTTTCTTAGACATGTTTTCAATTAATGCTGAAATTTTTTCTTTTGATTCAGATCCAGCTCCTGGCTGAACCTTACCAATTGACGCTTGCAATTCATCTATATTAATTGGTTTCAACAAATAGTCAACCGCTGAATATTTAAATGCTTTGAGAGCATATTCATGATACGCAGTAATAAAAATGATTTTAAAGTTGATTTCATCTTCCAGCGACTCCAATAGTTCAAATCCTGAACCATTGGGCATTTCAATATCTAGAAACATTAGGTCAATCTTATTGGCTTGAACAAATTTCTTTGCTTCTCTTTCGTTATCAGCTGTGCCTATGACATCAACACTAGGACAATCATCCTTAAGAAGAAATTCTAAATTCTTTCTAGCTAATTCTTCGTCATCAACGATTAGTGCACTAATTCTTTTCATAAGTAAGGTGGGTTTATAATTTCGCTGTAGATGATCGCTTTTCTAGCATCAAATTCTCCAATATCTGACTTTGGAGTATCATCTTCTTGTTCTGATTCAGACTCAATCAAAATATCCGATCTTCTTTTAATTCTTCTGTTCTTCCATGCCTTGAGCGCTTTTTGCTCAAGCATTTCAATTTGTTCTCTCGCCTTCGCATCAGACTCCTGAATAGCATCACTTATTTCATGCACCTCTTTTGACTTAAACTCATATGAAGGAGCAGAGTAGGTTTCTTCTTTCTGTTCCTTTTGCTTTTCCTTTTGCTTTTTATAATTCTGCCAAAGCCCACCCGCTAGACTGATAGCTATAAAGATAAAATACAAAATATTTCCAAAATCGTCCATCGCTGCTAGTGTTTGTTTCGCCTAAACCATTTTTTAAAAAATGGCTCACGTCTGTTGTTATTATGATTCTTACTCATCTTCTTATACTTTTTCATCTCCTTTCGCGTTTGCTTGGATTGAATATCCCTATGGCGCTTTTTGGCTTCATCAGATTTAGACGCCTCTTCAGCATTTCGATCTTGTTCCACTCTCTCTAACTCTTTTAATCTTTTCTTAGATTGAGCTGCCCCTTCAGAAAGGTTGAAGAGCAAAAGGGATACAATTAGTAAAAAGGTTTTAAAATGTAGGTTTGTCATTAATTTCATCTATAGTACGAAAGTGAACCGTAAAATTACACTCATAATTATTTTATGCGCAGTTTGGTTGAGTGACTGTCGGAAAACAGACACTAATCACCAGGTACCCAATGTAAGAGTGAATGAATATATCGTATTAAGTCTTCCGCAATATAACACCCTCAATTTTATCAACGGATGGGTTTATCTTGATGGAGGATATAATGGTCTTATAGCTTTTAGAGTTACAGAAGAGGAAATTAAAGTATACGATCGTCAAGCTCCGTATTATGTGAAGGACAAATGTCAAGTAATAGTAGATAGCAACAGTAATGTGAGCTGCATTGACACTTGTTCTGGATCCCAGTGGTTATTATTAGACGGCCAAATATTAAAAGGACCCGCATCTCAACCTCTGAGGTTTTACCAAACAAGCTTTGACGGCACTCACTTAAGTATTACAAATTAAAAAAGGGGCTCAAGGCCCCTTTTTTAATTTCAATAAATACTACGCTAAGATTAATAGCGGTATTGTTCCGGCTTAAATGGACCTTTAACTTCTACTCCAATATACTCTGCCTGTTCCTGAGACAATTCGTCAAGTTCAACACCAATCTTACTCAGATGAAGCATTGCAACCTTCTCATCTAAGTGCTTTGGCAAAACATAAACCTCGTTTTTATAATTTGAATTATTGGTCCATAATTCAATTTGAGCTAACGTTTGGTTAGTAAAAGAATTAGACATTACAAAAGATGGATGCCCTGTGGCACATCCCAAGTTTACCAATCTACCTTCAGCAAGCAAAACAATTTGTCTTCCATTCTTCAATGTGTAAAGATCAACCTGAGGCTTGATTTCATCTTTGTTTGCATTCTTATTCAACCAAGCTACATCGATTTCATTATCGAAGTGTCCGATGTTACAAACGATAGCCTTGTCCTTCATGTTCTCAAAATGCTCTGCTTTCAGAATATCCTTGTTACCTGTAGCTGTGACAATTATATCACCCTCTTTAACCGCATCTTTCATCTTCTTCACTTCAAAGCCATCCATTGCAGCTTGCAAAGCACAAATAGGGTCGATCTCAGTTACAATCACTCTAGCTCCTGCTCCTTTCAGAGAAGCTGCAGAACCTTTTCCAACATCCCCGTAGCCACCAACAACAGCAACCTTACCAGCCATCATTATATCTGTTGCTCTTCTAATGGCGTCTACCAATGATTCTTTACAGCCATATTTATTATCAAACTTTGACTTGGTAACAGAATCGTTAACGTTGATAGCAGGCATCACCAATGTACCATTCTTCATGCGCTCATAAAGTCTGTGAACACCAGTCGTAGTTTCTTCAGAAAGGCCTCGAATATCTTTCGTTAATTCAGGAAATTGATCGAAAACCATATTGGTTAAATCACCTCCATCATCCAAAATCATATTCAATGATTGACCATCAGGAAAGGCGGAAATTGTTTGCTCTATGCACCAATCAAACTCCTCTTCGGTCATTCCCTTCCATGCAAAAACAGGAACACCTCCTTTCGCAATTGCTGCAGCAGCATGGTCTTGCGTAGAAAAAATGTTGCAACTAGACCATGTGACGTCAGCACCCAATTCAACTAGCGTTTCAATAAGCACTGCTGTTTGAATAGTCATGTGCAAACATCCAGCAATCCTAGCTCCTTTTAGAGGTTTATCTTTACCATATTCTTCTCTTAACGACATCAATCCTGGCATTTCAGCCTCGGCCAATGTTATTTCTTTTCTTCCCCAATCTGCTAGGGAAATGTCTTTAACTTTATAAGAAAGTCTCTCTGTAACTTCGCTCATTACTTTTTAAATTTTGGTGCAAAGGTAGCACGCTATTTTTGAATGATTAAACTGTTGAACAAAGGAATACTACATAGGTTCAAAACAGCTCATAATTCGGAGGTTGTTATTGCTGATATAACTGCGGTAACTTCTATGTTTTCGGAGAAACAGATAAATGAATATTATAATGGTCATTCCCGTGAACGCACCCTTCAATTGGTGTGTGCTGATTTCATAATCTCTGAGCTTTTAAATGAAACCACTAAAATTTCTAGAAATAAGAAAGGGGCTCCTTTCCTTAAGAATAAGGCCACACATCTTTCGATAAGTCATACCAGTAATTATATGGCTATGATCATAAATAATCATTCGCGTCCAGCTATAGATATTGAGGTGAAAGGGCGCGATATTAGTCGCGTAAAAAAAAGGTTTACAACGGATTCAGAAGTTGAACATTTTGAGAGCTTTTTAAAAACCGATGCTCTTTTAGGCGTCTGGGGTGCAAAAGAGTGTTTATTCAAAATAATGCAAGCAAGTGGCGTTCTTTTTACTGAAAACATGAAGATTAACTACTCAATGACAAGAGAAAATGAGTTGATCGTAAATTGCAGCGTGAATCATCCGTCTATAAAATCTGACTTTAATGTCATTTCTTGCATCTTTGAACCTCTCATCTTGTCCTACATTGATGCCACGTCAAATGCAAAATAAGACCTTCAACCTTAGCAAAACCGATCGAAAACTCGCTATCCTTATTGATCCTGATAAGCATACTGAAGATGACCTCATTGATTTTGCGAAAAAGATTGATCAGCTAGATCCTGATTTTATTTTGATTGGAGGTAGTCTTATTTATAAGAGTAAGATTTCAACTTCAGCCAGACTATTGCAATCTCTCACGAAAAAACCTTTAGTTCTTTTCCCAGGGCATTTTACCCAATTGACTGATCATGTGGATGCAGTAATGCTTCTATCATTAATCTCCGGGAGGAATGCAGATCTACTAATAGGTCAGCACGTTTTGGCTGCACCCAAGCTTAAGAATATGAATGCCGAGATAATTTCGACTGGTTATATGCTTATTGATGGAGGAAAGCCGACTTCCGTGAGTTATATGAGCAATTCTCAGCCCATTCCAAGAGACAAGAATGACATTGCAATCTGCACAGCCCAAGCCGGAGAAATGATTGGGATGAAAATGATTTACCTCGATGCCGGAAGTGGCGCTCTTAAACCTGTTCCTCTGGTTATGGTCGAAGCTGTTTCGAAATCAATTGACACACCTTTAATAGTTGGCGGAGGCATCAGAAGTATAGAAGCCCTTGACGAATATTGGAATGCTGGTGCTAATCTCGTAGTGATAGGTAACGCATTGGAAGAAAAAGACTCCGAAATATTCGCGACTTTAACCCAAAGAAAATCGCATTAATTCCAGTTTTCAACACGCAGATTGAAAATTCCTTTTGACCCCACCGTAAATCAACCTTCTTTTTTAGCTATTTCTGTATGAAATAATTCACTCCAAATGGAGGTAATCGTAATTACTTCATCTTCCGAAAAAGAAAAAGAGATCACTCAAATCATTCGCTTATTTGAGAATGGATTGCAGACACTTCATATTCGAAAACCTAAATGGAGTACAAAAGATATCTCACTTTTTATTGAGTCAATTCCTCAAGAGTATCACAGTAAAATTGTGATACATGGACATTATAAATTGGCTGTAAAGTATAAGTTGAAAGGCATTCACTTGCACAGAAAGCATAGGAATAACAAGCTTAAAAATAGGTGGAATCGTTTGCTAATAAAACTCAGACACCCCAGTTTGATTATCACATCCACCTTCAATAGTATAGAGAGTCTAAGGGAAAATAGTTTGAGCCTTGATTATGTTTTTCTGAATTCAGTTTTTACGAGTCATTCATATTACAATAAGGATGAAGAGGCTGGTGTCAACTTACTCAAATCAATTCTCAACAAAGCCAATATTCCTGTATATGCATTAGGTGGCGTTACAAAAGATAGGATTGATGTAGTTCGAGCTGCCGGTTTTCAAGGGGTCGGATTATCTTCTGCTGTTTGGAAGCACATTGATAAAAATCCTCAGGAGGTTTTATCATTGATTCAAGCTGCTTAAAATTTCACTTTCAACCCAAGTAGCCAATTCGTTCCCGCTTGAGGATAATAGAAATTCTCAGTAATGGTTCCACCAAAAACGTAACTGTAGGTATAACCATTTGAAGAATACAATTCATTGAGGACGTTATTAACCAACAAACTCAACTCCAAATTCTTTAACCTTTCTGTTTTGACGGAGTAAGTTAATCGAATATCATTGACCAAATAATCCTCGATCACGCGATCTTCATTGGAGGTGTTGTCGAGGTATTGCTTACCAACATATTTTGTAAGTAACACACCTTCTAAACCAAACTTGGTTTTATAACCAATTTGCGAGCCTCCAATCACAGATGGCGAAAAAGCGATGTCTGTATTTTGATGCGCTATTTCAATCACATCAAAACCTAAAGTATAGTCATATAGCACTTCATTGAAGGCTGTGATTTTGTTCTGAGAAAGGGTCAGATTTGTTTTCCAATAAAGTCCTCCAACAATATCAATTTGTGCTTGTAGCTCAATTCCTGCTCGATAGCTTTCAGGAACATTGGTTCGGATAGGCGAACCAACATCGTTCAGCTCTCCTGTCAACACCAATTGATTTTCGTATGCCATGAAGTAGCCATTAACTCCAAATGAAATCTTTGATTTTCGATAGTTCCAACCTATCTCCAGATCATTCAACACTTCATGCTCTGGAATAACTCCAACCGCAGCGTCTGTAAAATCATTTCTTACCGGTTCCCGGCTCGACTGTGCGAAAGAAGCGTAAAATAGATTCTTGCCATTTGGCTGATAACTTAAGCCGACCTTTGGATTGAAGAATAAATATTGCTGATCAATATCGATTAACCTTTGGTCATTATCAACTCCAGAACTAGTGTAGTCAATGAAGCGTCCTTGAATGTCACCATAGAAGGTGAATTTATTCAAGGTTAATTGTGCCTTTAGGTAATTCGACACATCCATTTTGGAAGATTCTGATTCGTAATATCGATCTCCAATTTCAGAATTAGAGGCGAATTCAGACCAAATCACTTCGCCAAAATGCCTTCCATCGTATTGATTAGCGCTTCCGCCTAATGTTACATTCAAAAGATTACGATCATACTGTAAGGAATAAACCCCACCATAAAAATCATTGTCCAACCATCGTCTAACTATAATATCTGAAGAGGTAATGGTGTCCGTTCCGAAAACAGCATTGGCAATTCCAAATTCTTCTAGATCGCTATCATTCTTGAACTGCTCAAAATAGCCTTGCCCTTTTGTATAATGACCGGTAAGATTCAAGTAAAAATCATCGTTAAGTTGATATCCAGAGATTAACTGATAATGATCCTGTCCATAATTATCTACCTCATTTTCATATTGATAGTAATTGTAAGTCCGTCCTGCATTCAATAAGTTTTCAGTTTGAGTTTCGTTCAATCCATTGTTTATGGCATGATCAATCATTGCATTCTCATCTCCATTTATTCGCGATTCAGGAGTTCCCCACCACGCCTGTTGTGTAATTTCTCGACCTGAAAAAGTTATCGCCTTCAGCATAGCACGTTTGCTATAGTATCCCCCAGCAAAATAGTAAGATCGCAAATCAGCAGCTGAACGATCAATGTATCCATCTGACGAGATATAAGATAAGCGGCCTTCAAAATTGAAATGATCATTGATCAAGCCTGAATTGATAATGGCATTGTGTTTTCGGGTGTTAAAGGACCCAAATGTATTATTGAATTCAGCTGAAGCTACTGTATCAATCGTTGATGTTTCCATATTAATTGATGCTCCAAATGAAGCGGCTCCATTGGAAGAGGTGCCGACTCCTCTTTGAATTTGAATATTTTGAGTTGAAGTGGCGAAGTCAGGCATGTTTACCCAAAAAACACCATGCGATTCAGGGTCATTTAATGGCACACCATTCACAGTAACATTAATACGAGTTGCATCACTTCCTCGAATTCGCATGCCAGTATACCCTACCCCGCCTCCAGCATCTGAAGTCGTAACGATAGAAACTGCCTGGTTCAATAGTATGGGTAAGTCTTGAGCAAGATTATTTGCATCCAGTTCTTCCCTCGAAATATTCTGAAAGGTCATCGGTGTTGATGCATTCGCTCTCAGCGCCTCAACCACAAATTCTTCGCTAATAATCGGATTGATTTTCAAAGCATAAGAGCGATCAATATCTTCAGTTATACTGATAGAATCAACAATAGTTTTATAACCTAGATGAGAAATTTGAATGCCATGAACTCCAGATTTCAACTTTAATTCGAATCCACCATTCTTTCCAGATGTTGTGGCGGTGTAAGAAGATTGATCTGCAATTAGCGCCCCGACTAGAGGATGACCTGAAGCGTTTCTGATTTCTCCTTTCAGCACATTCTGCGCTTCTGAAAAAGGAATAAATAAGAAGAAAAACAAAGGGATTAAAATATATCTCATGACTCTTTTTGGTTAAGAGCCAACCGAGACATTCGGCAAACAAAATCACAGGATTTCGTCATCTTCCTTGCCGGAATTACCCGGTCAGGTTCAATGGGTTTAATCTCAGAACTCCAATTTTATTTTGGAGAACACCCCAGTTAGCTGTTGTAAATGTATTAAATAAAGATCAAAAAAAAGCCCATTTAAAATGGGCTTTTTTTTAATGTTATGCTGAAGCTTTTTTTCGCGGTAATAATCGATTCCGCTTCAAGCTTTTATTGATTCGTTCAATGCGTTCTTCAGAAGTTCCTTCCACTTCGATGAACCGCTTTCCGGCTTTGACGAGTGCCTTTTTGTAACAGTCATACAAATCAGCTCTATCATCTGGGTTTTCCCTCAAGTCATCGTATTCCCAATCAATGCCTTCATGTCCGCAAAGGATATAAAGCTGATAAGGTTTTTCCAAAAACTGACGTTCGATCCAATTTTGAGCGCGGCCAAATCGTTGCTCAGCCCAAATTTTCACGACTAACGTATTGGTATCACAAATTAAAAAATGGTTTGCTTTTTCAGCAACGACATATTCTCTCTCAAGCTGACCTTTTGCAATCTCTAGAAGATCGTCTTGATTATAATTTCTTCCTAGTTCCTCTAGATATTCTCTAGAGTATTCTTCCACAAATGGCTCATTGTAAACCTCAGCCAGTTTTCCTGCCAATGTTGTTTTACCTGAACACTCTGGTCCAACCAATGCAAGCTTCACCAGTTTGTTTTCCCCTGTGCCGTTTCTAGAAAGGTTTGATAAGTCTGTTTCTTGCTCCATATTGCTTCCTAATTACTTCTTTCTGCGCGCACCAACTATTGATTAACGACCCGATCTAAGACTCTTTAAATGAATGAGTTTGCAAAATTACTTAAATAAAATTCATTCTGAATAGCGCTCAGTAAATGAAATTAAAGTGAAGATGCCGAGCCTTCAATGTTGGCGCCCAAAACCTTCAATACGAATACTGATTTCTCGTGCTTTGAATACGACTTTTTAATTTCAATTTTCAATGCATCAAAAATAGAGTCAAAATCACCAAACAGATGTGTTGATGTTTCATTAACTCTTACCTTAAAACTACGATACTTCTTTAGGCCATTAATAAAGTCAATAATATGAGGTTCGTAATCCTGATGAAGAGGATACATTGGAATTTCTAATGTAGCTTCCATTAATCTAAATTATTTAAGATATCATCATCCACCATTTCTGGTAGGGTGATTTTTAAAAGAGGCTCTTCCTTCATGGCTCGTTTAATCGCAAAAACTGCTCCTTCATTCCGTGCCCAACTTCTTCTTGCGATTCCGTTATTGACATCCCAATGAAGCATCATTTTTAATCTGCGATCTGCATCGGCTGAGCCGTCTAACAACATTCCGAAACCGCCATTAATTACTTCTCCCCATCCAACGCCACCTCCATTGTGAAGACTTACCCATGTGGCTCCTCTGAATGCATCACCAACAAAATTCTGCACAGCCATATCAGCCGTAAATTGCGAACCATCATATATATTGCTCGTCTCTCGGTAAGGCGAGTCCGTTCCTGAAACATCATGATGATCGCGACCCAAGACCACTAGTCCAATTTTTCCTTTTTTAATTGCCTTGTTAAATGCTTTCGCGATTTTCATTCTTCCTTCAGCGTCAGCATAAAGGATTCTAGCCTGAGAACCAACAACCATTTTATTCTTCCCAGCTTCTTTGATCCACTTGATATTATCAGCCATTTGCTGCTGAATTTCAACCGGTGAATCCTTCATAATTTTCTCCAACACCTCGCAGGCTATATTGTCCGTTTCTTCTAAATCTTTTGGATTGCCCGAAGCACAAACCCATCTGAAAGGACCGAAACCATAATCAAAACACATTGGTCCCATGATATCTTGCACATAACTAGAATATTTAAAATCTATTCCGTTCTCAGCCATGATATCTGCACCTGCTCGACTTGCCTCCAATAAAAATGCATTTCCATAATCGAAAAAATACATGCCTTTCTCGTTGAGCTTGTTTATAGCAGATGCATGTCTAACCAATGTTTCTTGAACCAGTTCTTTGAATCTGGCTGGATCCTTCGCCATGATTTCTTTCGCTTCTTCGAAACCAACTTGAACAGGATAATAACCACCCGCCCAAGGATTATGTAATGAAGTTTGATCTGAACCCATTTCTGGAATAATTCCAATTTCAACCAATTTTTCCCAAAGGGTGACGATGTTTCCTAAATAGGCTATGGATCGTGCTTGCTTCTTCATTTTCCATTCCAATGCCATATCAATGGCGCGATCTACATTGTCGGTAACTTCATCAACCCAACCTTGCTCATGTCTTTTGTAAGCTGCCTTAGGATCAACTTCAGCTGTAATACTTACTACACCAGCAATATTTCCTGCTTTTGGCTGTGCTCCACTCATTCCGCCTAAACCTGCCGTGATGAACAATTTTCCTTCTGGGCCACCACCAATTTTTCGAGATGCATTCAGCAGTGTAATCGTGGTTCCGTGAACAATGCCTTGCGGCCCGATGTACATGTAGCTTCCCGCAGTCATTTGACCATACTGCGTTACGCCAAGTGCATTGAATTTTTCCCAATCATCTGGCTTCGAGTAATTCGGAATCATCATACCGTTGGTCACTACTACTCTTGGCGCATCCTTGTGTGACGGGAAAAGCCCCATCGGATGACCGCTATACATGGCCAGTGTTTGATCTTCTGTCATTTCAGACAGGTATTTCATTACCAATCGATACTGAGCCCAATTCTGAAATACGGCACCATTACCACCATAAGTAATAAGCTCATGCGGATGCTGAGCCACTTTCGGATCAAGGTTGTTCTGAATCATGAGCATGATGGCTCTAGCCTGCTCACATTTTCCTGGATAGTCATCGATCGACCGAGCTTTCATTTCGTAAGTCGGACGAAAGCGATGCATATATATACGACCAAAGTCTTTTAATTCCTTCCCAAACTCAGTTACAAGAGTTTTATGCCATTCTTTAGGGAAATAACGCAATGCGTTCCGCAACGCCAATTTATGCTCTTCGAAAGTTAAAATACGCTTGCGCTTTGGAGCGTGACTTACCTCCTTGTCATATGGCAATAATTCTGGAAGCTTTGATGGAATTCCCTCTTTAACTTGTTTCTTAAAACTCATGAATTAAAGTTTAATGATGATTTAAGACCGCAAAGATAGAAGGACTATTTACGATCGAATCTACCTGTCTGCTTGTTGTATCCGTATGCACAATGCGTACAACCGCTTTTACAGCAATAGCCACGCTTCAGATGATACTTTTCAGTGAAAACAATATAACCGTCTTCACTCATGTAGTAATCCTCTGGCTCTAGCTTGGATTTATTTCCTGTGCCGCACACACCTTCAAACATACTTCTCTCTATTGAATCATTAGTTTCGAAGCTGTAAAAACATCGATTACTCAAAATGGTTCAGGAATTTGTTAAAATTTCAAATAGTCCGATCGAATTCCTCTTGACGCTTAACGGAATTGAGGTATGGGTTAAACGCGATGATTTGCTGGATCCTTTTGTTTCAGGCAATAAGCTTTTCAAACTAAAACACAACCTGAATCACGCTATTGCACAAGGCAAGAAAAGCATAATCACTTTTGGCGGGGCCTTCTCTAATCACATAGCAGCTTCGGCTTCCTTAACCCATCAACATGGCCTTAAAAGCATCGGAATTATAAGAGGTGAGCCCAATGAAAAATTAAATCCAACACTGACATTTGCCCTTAGTAAAGGCATGAAATTGAAATACATTTCACGGGAAATGTATCGCCAAAAAAATGACGAATTTTTCCTAATTGAACTCCGGAAAGAATTTCCTGATGCATTTATAATTCCTGAAGGCGGAGCTAACATTTTCGGCATTGAAGGATCAAATGAGATACTCAACGAGTATACCGAGCATTTCGATTTCATCGCATGTGCAATAGGCACAGGAACAACAATTGCCGGACTTCTGCATGCAAGTCAAGAGCATCAAAAAGTAATCGGCATTCCTATTCATAAGTATGCGAACATCTTGGATGATGTTGCCCTGATCGATCCGTCAGTCATTGCTCAACTGCATAAATTTATATTAGCCAAAGACTTTCATTTTGGAGGATATGCAAAATGGAACACTGATCTTTTAGAATTCATAAGAAGCGTCCACCAAAATCATGGATTAAAGCTAGATCCTATTTATACTGGAAAGGCACTTTTTGGCTTATTCGACATCATTCAAAAAGGATCGATACCACCAGGATCAAAAGCATTATTCATTCACACCGGTGGACTTCAAGGAGTGTCTGGATTTGAAGAACGATTTAAAATAAAACTATTCAAAACGTAATGAATCCCTACCAAATTCTAAAGCAATGTGAATTGGCCATTGAAAGATTACAGCACTTACCTTCGCCATCATGTCAATAAAAGTCGATCACGTTAGCAAACTTTATGGCGAACAGCGCGCCTTAGATGATGTAAGCTTTGAAATTGAGCGAGGTAATATCGTAGGTTTTCTTGGTCCAAATGGAGCAGGGAAATCCACCATGATGAAAATTATTACCTGCTTCTTGCCTCAAACCGAAGGTCTTGTAGAAGTATGTGGATTTAACGTGGCAGAAGCGCCAATGGATGTAAAAACGCGGGTTGGCTATCTCCCTGAACATAATCCACTCTACCTCGATATGTATGTACGCGAATACCTCGAATTCATCGCTGGTATTCATAAGCTTCCCAATAAAAAGAAGCGGGTTGATGAGATGATTGAGATGGTAGGTCTCACCATTGAACGTAAAAAACAAATTGGTGCGCTCAGTAAAGGATTTAGACAACGTGTTGGATTGGCTCAAGCCATGATTCACGATCCTGAAGTGCTGATTTTAGACGAACCAACAACTGGTCTTGACCCTAATCAGATTGTAGAGATAAGAAACCTCATCAAAAACATTGGCAGCGACAGAACTGTAATGCTCAGCACGCATATCATGCAAGAAGTAGAAGCCATATGCGATCGGGTAATTATTGTGAACCACGGAAAAGTAGTAGCCAACGACAAGGCTGCAAACCTTACCAATTACCAAAACAAACAGGTAATCAAAGTAGAGTTTGACAAAGCCGTAAAAAGCAACGTCATGGCATCAATAAAAGGCGTTACTGAAGTGAAAAAGGTAACCGAGAGTGTTTGGCTTTTGGGAAGTAATGCCAACGACATTCGTCAAAATGTGTTTGATTTTGCAGTAAAAAATGGGTTAACTGTTTTAACCATTCAGAAAGAAGAGCAGCGCCTAGAAGATATTTTCAAGCGCTTGACATCTTAAAAACTTTATCAGCTTAAAAATCAGAGGCAATTACTTCTTAAAACTTCATTTCCAACCGCTACATTTGGCACTTCAATTTTGAAATAAATGTCATACTTATTCACATCCGAGTCCGTTTCAGAAGGACACCCAGACAAGATTGCAGATGCAATTTCTGACGCTTTAGTCGATCATTTTCTAGCCTTTGATCCAGAATCAAAAGTTGCTTGCGAAACGCTCGTGACTACGGGTCAAGTCGTATTAGCTGGGGAGGTCAAAACCAAAACCTATCTTGATGTTCAATCGATTGCTAGAGAAGTAATCCGCAAAATCGGATACACAAAAAGCGCCTACATGTTTGAGGCTGACTCTTGTGGCGTATTATCTGCTATTCATGAGCAAAGCCCTGACATCAATCAAGGTGTGGACAGAGTGAATAAGGAAGACCAAGGAGCTGGTGATCAAGGGATGATGTTTGGTTATGCTACCAACGAAACCGAAAACTACATGCCTTTAGCTGCAGATCTTTCTCACAGATTGTTGAGAGAACTGGCTGCAATTAGAAAAGCTGGTAAAGAAATGACATACTTGAGACCTGACTCTAAGGCGCAAGTAACCATCGAATATTCTGACGACAATCAACCACAGCGCATAGAAGCCATCGTTGTTTCTACGCAACATGACGATTTTGACGAAGAAAAGCGCATGCTCGAAAAGATTAAAAGTGATGTAATCAATATTTTAATCCCTCGCGTAAAAGCTCAATTACCGCCTCACATTCAGAGTTTGTTCGATGACACTATTGTTTACCATGTAAATCCGACTGGGAAATTTGTAATTGGTGGACCACATGGAGATACTGGATTGACAGGAAGAAAAATCATTGTCGATACATATGGCGGCAAAGGAGCACATGGTGGAGGAGCATTTAGTGGAAAAGATCCTAGTAAAGTTGACCGCTCTGCAGCTTATGCCACACGTCATATCGCAAAAAATTTGGTCGCTGCTGGAGTTGCTGATGAGGCACTTGTTCAAGTGGCTTACGCCATTGGAGTTGCAAAACCGGTGGGTTTATTCATTGACACTTATGGCACATCTAAAGTTGAAATGAGTGATGGCGATATCGCTAAGAAATTAACTGAATTATTCGATCTAAAGCCTTACGCAATAGAAAAGCGATTTAACCTTCGCACGCCTATTTATTCAGAAACTGCTGCCTACGGACACATGGGCAGATTGACCGAAGAAGTAGAAAAGACATTCGTCAATGTTTCTGGCGAAAGTGTCACTTTAACGGTGAAGTTATTCCCTTGGGAAGAATTGAATATGGTGGATAAAATCAAAGCTGCCTTTGGCATTTAATGAGCCAACCAAAACCGACATTACTTTACGTAACCACAGAGTTGCCATATCCTCCGGACAGTGGAGGACGAATCAAGTCCTTTAGATTATTACAATTTCTTACAGCGCATTTCAATGTAAAATTGATTTGTGCTTTTGGTGGAAAACGAAAGAAGGCTGTGCAAGCTTTGAAAGAGGCTATTCCTGGACTTCAGCATATGCAAGTGTTTGACAATCATCAACCGCGCACGGGTATAAATTTTTTCATTGCATTGATGACTGCCCCTAGTTTCAATGCCTTTAGAATTTACTCGAAAGAGCTAGAAACGATGATAAAATGGTCAGCTGAAGCTAGTGATGTTGTTATTGTGGATCATGCAGAAACGATTGATTTGATCCCAGAGGAATTCAAAGGAAAAATCATTTACCACAGTCACAATGCTGAGTTTAAGCTTTGGTCTGATTTCGCGACTATGCGAGGAACGTTTCTTACAAAATGGATGCTTGAATGGGAAGCAAGTCGCGTTAAGCAGCTTGAACGATATGCCATTAAACGTTCAACGTTCACCTTTGCTGCACCGAATGATCAAGAGGCGTTGATGAGCGAACTTGGATTAGAGTCGGGACAATTTAGGACTACGTATCATCTAGGGAATGATGCATTGCTCAAACTCGACCCTATAGACTTGGAATCTAATAAAAAAGAAGTTTTTTATGCTGGCACATTAAGCTGGGAACCCAATAGAGATGGTATCCATTGGTTTATTCAAAATTGTTGGCCTAAAATCTATGCGAAAGAGCCCAATGCTATTCTGAATGTATGCGGCAGCGGATCTGATAAAGCACTTTCCTCATTAATGAAACAAACTAAAGGCGTAAATCCCTTAGGCTTTGTTGATGATTTAGAGCCTATAATGCAAAAATGCAGATGTGCTATTGTTCCTCTACGATTTGGCAGTGGAATGAAAATAAAAACCTTTGATGCTTTGTATAGAGGGCTTCCTTTAGTAACGACTTCAGTAGGAGCAGAGGGAATTGAAATCGAAAACAAAAAGCATGCGTATATTGTTGATGAAATTGATGCCTTCGCAGAAACCGTAATTTCTGTTTTAAATGACACCAAAACCGCCACCACCCTTCGAGATCAAGGTAGATTGATCAGTAAAGAAAAATACAATTACCATTCAATGCTCAACAGCATGTTGGATGATATTAGCGCTATTCTCTAGTCTGGTAACATTTTTTTATTTTTTATACTGGCATTCGTGTCGGATTTTTGGCATTCAATTAAAAAATCAACAAATTATCTTAGCCCATGCCGCCTCTTAAACGATTGTTTCGACTTATAAAAGCCGACCAAAAGGATATTACTCGGATTTTCCTTTTTGCTGCATTAAGTGGGCTTATCAATTTGTCGCTTCCTTTAGGTATTCAAGCGATAATCACTTATCTGAGTGGTGGGATAATTTCAACCTCATGGGTCCTTTTAGTAATCTTCGTGATTCTCGGTGTAATTTTAGCTGGCGTAATGCAAGTGATGCAATTGTCCATCAGTGAAACTATCGAGCAAAGAATATTTCAGCGATCCGCCTTTGAATTTGCAGTGCGAATTCCTCGAATAAGGCTAGAACAAGTAGCATCAAAATATGCCCCTGAATTAATCAATCGCTTTTTTGACACACTATCACTTCAAAAAGGACTATCCAAAATCTTGCTTGATACGGGTGCTGCTCTGCTGCAAATCATATTCGGATTGATGCTTCTGAGTTTCTATCACCCATTTTTCATTTTATTCGGTTTCCTTTTGATCTTGGTTCTTTACATCGTCCTGAGGATAACTGGACCTAAAGGGTTGAAAACTAGCATAGAAGAAAGTACCTATAAATATAAGGTGGCGTATTGGCTCGAGGAATTGGCTCGTACAATGAACACCTTTAAACTAGCTGGTGAAACTAGATTACCAGAACAACGAACCGACTATCTTTTAGAAAGCTATTTAAATGCGAGAAAAAATCACTTTAAAATCCTTGTTACTCAGTACTTAAACATTGTTGGATTCAAAGCATTAGTCGCTGGGGGATTGTTAATCATTGGAAGTTTGCTAGTCCTCGATAGTCAAATAAATTTAGGCCAATTTGTCGCTGCCGAAATTGTAATCATCCTGATACTAAATAGTGTGGAAAAGCTAATACGAACCATGGAGCCAATCTATGATGTGCTTACTGCTCTTGAAAAAATAGCTTCGATAACTGACTTGGAATTGGAGCGGGAGAATGGAGAATTATTTTACGACCCAGAAGCTAAGCACAAACCTCTGAGCATATCTATCAGTGATTTAGGCTACACTAACTCTCAAACCGGACAAAAGATAATTAAGAATATCAACCTTGAAATTGCTGCGGGAGAGCGTGTATTGGTGCATGGCTACAGTGGCTCTGGGAAAAGCACATTTTTAGAATTGCTTGCTGGTCTATACCAAACCTATGAGGGAACACTATCCTACAATGACATTCCTGCATCTTCCCTAAATCTGAGATCACTAAGATCTCAAATTGGTGACAGTTTAGGCGAAGAAGATATTTTTGAGGGCACAATAGAGGACAACATTATGTTGGGAAAACAATGGCTTTCGAAAGACCAATTAAAGTGGGCCTCTGAAAAAATAGGCTTATTAGATTACATCAAAAAACTTCCTCAAGGTTACCAGACTCAGCTTTCGCCTAAGGGAAGCGGCATACCAGAGCATATTGTTCGGAAAATTATGATTGCCCGATCGATCATTGAACAACCCCCTTTGGTCATTTGGCAGGAATCAATGATCGTTCTTCCCAAAAATGATAAAAACTGCATTATAGATTGTATGATGGACAAAGTACATCCATGGACACTGATAGTAAACTCGGCTTCCAAAAAAATTGCTGAGCGTTGTGATCGTATTCTGATACTTAATGAAGGAACGATAGACTTTAATGGCACTCCTGAAGAGCTATTTAAAAATCCAGAATTTACTGAACTCTTTTACGATTAATTATGCTGAATATTTCATCCAATCGTGTTGAACATTTAATTGACCTTAAAAAGTATAAGAGTCCGTTAGCTATTTATGCTTCGAAGCTCCCGCGTCAGTCGCTGCGGTGGTTTATGCTGCTTTTTGGTTTATGTATTTTGATTTCTTTTTTGCCTTGGACTCAAAATGTACAAGCAGATGGATTTGTAACGAATCTGAGGCCTGATCAACGTCCTCAAACGATAAACTCGGTAATTGCTGGTCAAATTGAGCGTTGGTATGTTCAAGAAGGGCAGTTTGTAAAAAAAGGTGATACTATCCTTTTCATCTCCGAAGTGAAAGATGAATACTTCGACCCTAATTTATTGATGAGAACCAAAGAGCGATTGGCTGCTCAAGAAGGCGGAATTGCAGCATACATTAAAAAGATCAGTGCGGTCGATCAACAAGTGGGTGCCTTGAAGGAGAGTCAAATCCTAAAAAAGCAGCAAGCTCAAAACAAACTCAGACAAGGCGAACTAAAAGTGAAAAGCGATAGCCTCGATTTAATTGCAGCAGCATCAAATATTGAAATCGCGGAGAAACAATATAAGCGACAAGAAAGTATGTATGAGCAAGGCTTAAAATCGCTTACAGACTTTGAAAATTATAGGCAGAAATACAGAGAAGCTGAAGCCAAGTTTGTGTCTGCCGAAAACAAACTTTTGACAAGTAGAAATGAGTTGATCAATGCAAAAATTGAGTTGACCTCTATTCAAGCCGATTACAATGATAAAATAGCAAAAAGTGAGAGCAACAAGTTCACTGCGCTTAGTGATATGCTAGATGCAGAGGGGAAACTTGCGAAAACGTTGAACGAGGTTTCAAACTACACGATAAGGTCTTCCATGTACTTCATCACTGCACCTCAATCTGGATATATAACTAAAGCTTTACAAAGTGGAATAGGTGAAACAATAAAAGAAGGAGAAGCTATTGTTAGTATTGTCCCAAACATCTCTGAACTAGCCGTTGAAATGTATGTGAGACCTATTGATTTGCCACTATTAGAAAAAGGAGTGCCTGTTCGATTTATATTCGATGGATGGCCCTCATTGATCTTCTCTGGGTGGCCAAATGTCTCTGTAGGAACCTATGCAGGGAGAGTTTTTGCAATTGATAATGTCACAAGCACAAATGGGAAATATCGAATTCTTGTCGCACCTGACCCACTAGAAGAAGTTTGGCCAAAAGAGCTAAGAATGGGTTCAGGAGCTCAAGCCATAGCATTGCTTAAGGATGTACCGATCTGGTATGAATTTTGGCGACAGTTGAATGGATTTCCTCCAGAGTTTTATACGACTCAAGAGGCAATACCAGAAGATAAAAAGTGAGTTAAAAGCATATGAAGCATCTGTATTTCGTTTTTTTCCTTCTTTGCTTTTTCCGGCTTAGTGCGCAAGAAACACTGACGTATAAAGACTACATCACACAGGTCGTGATTATGCATCCTATTATGATGCAAGCTGATCTTCAGGTAGATCTTAGTGCAGCTAATCTAAGACTCGAACGAGGGATTATGGATCCCTATGTCGCTTATAACTTTGGAGATAAAGCATATGATAACAAAGATTATTATGAAAAGCAATCCTTCAAACTGGCTTTGCCTACTGCAATTGGAGTAGAAATCTTTGCTGGATATGCTGAAAACACTGGTTCACAAGTAAATCCCGAGCTGATAACCAGTAACTCCGGACAATACCAAGCCGGCATATCAATGCCAATAGGCTCTAGATTACTTTTCAATGAAAAACAGCTGGCAATAAAACAAGCTGATTTAATGGTGGATATGGCTATTGAGCAAAAGCGTATTATTATTAATGAGCTCCTTTATCGTGCAAGTCTTGCCTACTTAAACTGGTCTCTTTCAGCAGAATTGTTGTTCGTTCAAGAAAACGCATTAGACATTTCGACCGATCAGTTTTCATTTGTAAAGAAAGTCTTCGAAGGAGGAGATAGGCCCGCAATAGATACGGTTGAGGCTTTTCTGCAAGTACAAAATCGTCAATTTCAACTATTAGAAGCGCAGCAGCTCATCTTCTCCGCACAACAAATCCTTTCCAATTTTTTATGGGATGAAGAAGGCAATCCACTGATTCCCGCACAAGCACTTTTGCCTGAATCATTATTAAATCTTGGGAATTCCTTTAATACGGTTCAGGATAGCTTTTTGGTTTGGGACCAATCACTCATCATAGCCCATCCCGAATTAGCCATTAAACGCATCGGAATAGAAGCTCTAAATATTGAAAAACGAACTGCGATAAGTAATACTCTTCCTCAACTTGATCTGAAATATACTGCCTTGACTCCGGGAGTCAGCAATGCAGATATTCAAGCTCTAGGAATCAATGATCGCATGTTTGGTGTTGGAATTAAATACCCCCTTTTACTGAGAAAAGAAAGGGCTAAACTATCAGCTGTAAACATCAAAACTTTGGAAAAGACGCTTGACTTAGATGTCAAACAACTGTCTCTCCAGAACAAACTAAATGAGCAGGTATTTGCTTTTGAGACCAATGCACAGCAAGCCAGTCTATACAATCGAATGACTACGAATTATACAACTCTTTTGGAAGCAGAGAAGACCAAGTTTGCTATTGGTGAAAGCAGTGTGTTTTTATTGAATTCTCGGGAGAACAAGCTTTTTGATGCTCAAGCAAAACTTTATGAAACTCGTGCTAAGCAGACAAGCGCTGCATTTAAAGTAATTCAAACCGCAAACCAGGAATCATATTACCTGAACCTTATAAACCAATAAGCTTTAGACTAAAGCTCTAAGCTAAACTTGACAATTCATGACCTTAAGCCGAATAAGCCTCATTTTCATCCTAACCTTTTCGCTTGCCAGCTGCAGTAAAAAGCACGAAGGCACGCTACGCAATCAGAGCATCCGGCCTCTGGTGAAGAATGAAATCACAAAGCTAAATTCGGCTGTTATTGACGCTTTGAAAAACAAAGATCAAAAGAAATTAACCGATTTAATGACTGCTGATCTACGCGCTTCTGTCAATGAAACCTTAACACCATTTTTAGAGCAAACAAGTTCCATCATTAAATCAAAAGGGTTTAGTGCTGTGGATGAATACCACACAGTTAAACAAGAAGCTCAAAATGATGTAACGGTGATCTCTGGGAATGAAACTGACAACGATTACATCATACAATACCACAGTCCTTCTGAAGAATCATTTGTATCAATTTTAGAACCAAAACGAGACGGTGATCGCTACTTGGTCACAACATTTTACACGCGTGTTGACGATCAATGGAGACTAAACACACTCCAGTTTGGCAGGTATACCATCAGCGGGTTTACGGCTCCCGAATTGTTTCGTATGGCAGAAAAAGAGGGTGGAAAAGATCATTTAATCCCCGCTATAAATCACATGGTGCTATCCAACACATGCATGACTCCTGCGGAAAACAATTGGCAATATCGCATCGCTGCGGAAATGGATGCATTCAATCAATCTTTGACTGAAAAAGCGCAAGTAATTTACCCTATGCCATTAATGATTACAGAAATTACAACTCAGCCTGAAATTTTCAAAATCATGCCTCAACGTGTTGATAATCAAATATGCACAATGATCAAGTATCGCAGTGATATTAACATAAAAGACACAACAGCTCTGGCTGCAGAAAATAAAGCAATGCATGAGATGGCTTCAACGCTTTTCCCTGGAATATCTGAAGATTTACCTTTTGTGTTTTATCGCGCATTCAATGAAATTCCTAAAGAAGAGATCTCAACGCCATATTTTGGTTTTGTTCGTCCAGTAGAAGGCAACTTCCCAACCACTGGGAAATAAGCCAGAAGTACCTTATAAATTTCGGTAGTTGTTCCACAATGCGGTGCTCAAGCCAAGGCCTAAGAATACCATTTCGTCTTTTTGAGCCGAACTGCGTTGAAGTCGATAATGAACAGTTGCATCTAACCTCAAATTCCACTGTTGAATAAGCACATATCCTGCATTTAGACGAATATTCGCTACATCTTCCCTCCTGCCTTGCAACATAAAGTTTCCATATTCTCTGTTTGCATCATCTCTATCTCTATTTGAGATAAGAACGTCCTCGCCCATAAAGCTTATGTTGTTGCTATATCCTTTTCGTGAGTAGGTTGAAAACAACCCGAAACAAACCCTTCCTGGCTGCCAAGTGGTAATCTGAACCCATTCAATAAAATTTGATCCGAGTGGGTGAGCAAGTGGTTGATTGGCATTTGAGAAGCTCTGTGTTTGATTGCTATGTCCGTAGGTAAATGGTCTTACAGCATTAAATTCAGCCAACACGGATGCATTTTTCCAACCGAACGGCTCCAATAACTTAACACCCAATTGATATGACTGTTTGTTCGCCCAATAGCCGGTTCGTATTGTAGAGTCACCTGATGTTCTCAGCCATAATGGAGCGCTCCACTCTCTGAATAAAAATTCATCTAGCAAAATCTGACCATACAGTGTTAGGCCTTTTGCAGGGCGCAGTGTTGAACTAAACCCAAGAAGACTATTATCGCTAGAACCGATAGAATATTCTACAGGACGAAAAAATATCAGTGGATTGGCGTAGTTGATGTCAAAGCTTCGATTTACTAAAGAGTCTTCTGCTTCCCAAACTATGGACTCAAAGGCACCAATTGACCACCACTTAGTCACGTTCAAACTCAAGTAATGCATCGTACTGTATTTCTTACCTATTGGATAGGTATTAGTCGGGTAATTATTCGCCTGATCCATTTGAGTATACAGCACGGCATATTTGATTCTCCAAACATTAACATCAGCCCTTAAGTAATTATAATTCGAAGAAAAGTCACTCAAAAACATTGACCGATAACCTTCTCCGATGAAATGCCTCCCTCTTCCTGCAAATAATTCAAAATGCTTTGACGGTTTAAAAGCAACAGACCCTGTCCACTGAGTGAAATCATAACCGTTCTGCTTATTTCCAGATCGATCAGCATATCCAAAACCAGGAACAATTCCCAGGCTATCAATTATTCGTCCTTTATAACTTGGTGGATTTGTATAACCCAGCACACCTTCTAAATTAATATACACGCGATTCTTATATCCTGCACCTACTCCAAAGCCACCTATAGAATTAAAGCCAGTCTTATGTCTTGATCCTGCTTGATTATACATGCCAACATCTAAGCGTGGTGAAATACTCACATAACTATCATCTGTATGTTTAAATGGCAAATGAGAATAAGCATCTATTGAATCGGGTAAAGGTGAATTCTCCTGCACCGTCCAATAGCTGTATGGCTTCATTTCTGGATGCACATTCACCACAGAATCACCCATCATTATTTCCGTTTTAACAGAAGTAAAATACTCCAACGGAACTAGTCCATTCTGGGCATTTAAGACACCTACCAAACACAAAAAAGCTATGATTAGAGATAATCTCATGCTTTAGTCAACTCCTTTTTCTTTTTCAGCATGACCAATAAACCAGGTATTTGGGAAACTACCAAGGCCACAAAAGCGGTAATGATCATTACAGCGCTTGGTTCAAGAGGAATACTAGTAGATAGTAAAATGATAAAAACAGAGGTAGCATATATCAATAAAACTGTTTTTCTATGTCCGAGCCCAAGATCCATGAGTCGATGATGAATGTGATTTCTATCTGCTGCAAAAGGAGACAAACCTCGAGCTATTCGATAAATGAAAATTCGCAACGTATCGGTTAAAGGATAAACCAATGCAGCCATCGCAAAGACAGGGCGGGAAACGCCAATTAACTCATTTGGCAACTCATCCACAGGATATTCAATCAGTTTAATCGCCAAGATGGATAACACTAAACCTATGGTTAACGAACCACTATCTCCCATGAAAATCTTGGCAGGCGAAAAATTATATACCAAAAACCCTATCAGGCTTCCTGCCATCGCCATCGCTAAAACCGCGTGTTGAATCGCACCTGCATAATAGAACCAAATCCCCATTGCCACAGAAGCAATAATACCGACTCCACTTGCCAATCCATCTATGCCATCAATCAGATTGATTGCATTAACGATAGCCGTGTAAGTTAGAATTGAAAGGAATATACTTCCCCACTCTGGAAGCTCTTCAATACCAAACAACCCATACATTCCTGTAATTCTAATATCGCCCATAATCACCAAAATGAAAGCCACTATGAGGTGACCAACAAGTTTCTTCACAGGTGCCGTGCCAATGATGTCATCTTTAATTCCAATGAAAAACAAGATAATCATAGTGGCTCCGATATACTGAAAGTCTTTTAAAGCACGACCCATTTCAGAAACATCAGCCATTTCTTCAAAAGGATACCACATCAAATAAGCGAAAAGTGTTCCCGCGAAAATGATGATCCCGCCAATGGTTGGTATTCGTCTGAAGTGCAGTTTTCGCTCTTCTCCGGGTTCGTCAACCAAGCGCTTTAAATATGCAACCTTGATTAATGCCGGAGTAGAAAGAACGGCAACAATCAGCGCAGTAACAAATGCAAGAATTATATTGATCATAGTTAAAAGTCTAAGTATCGATTTAGCAAACTTGTTCGGAAAGCTAAATACGTGTAAGTATCAAGAAGCGCTGATACACCATTTCGCTCTGTGCGATTGATGTTACCCAATGCTATCATCATATTGGATTTAGGGTTGATAATATAACCTCCTTCAAATTGAAAATAATCAACCGATGATGCAAAAAGTGGTTGTCCCTTTTTCATTGAGTGATAGGCACCACTGACAAAGAAATCTCTGACTCGGTAATTCGCACGAATTATTAATTCTTGAACACCAACACCTAAAGGGTGCCCTAATGATTGATCATTATGCTGATAATAGTCTTGCGTTAAAGTTCCAGCTTCAAAAGGTTCTGTAACTATAATGCTATTTTGACTTGGGTTCTTTGAAGAATAGTAGAATGCCGAACCTACTTCATTCCATTCTGCTTGAATCATCAATCCTTCAAGAGGTGTAAGTTTGACACCTGCCTGCAAAGCTTTGCCTCCACTTCGTGTATTAAAAGCTAGCTGACCGTAGATTGACGCAAATTTGAACGGATCTATATGACCGTTCATTCCAAGAATATGATTTCTTATGCCATCCTCTGTATAGATGAATGCATGAGGAGAATAAAACTCAATACTGGAAGGGTGGCTATTTCTGCGCCACTCCCATGTGCTTCCATCAAACAATCCAATTCCTAGCCAGTGCTTGGGTTGATAATGCAAATAACTAAACCGTGCACCGAATCGCCTAAACATGGCTTCCTTATTATTGTAGTTGACTGGTGCAACGCGCTCCAAATATTGAAGAACCGCCCAAGTCGTTGTATATGTCAGTTTGTTCTTAAAAAAGCTCCCGTGCAATCTGAGAAAAGTATAAGGTGCAGAAGCATCAGATAAGAGTAACGACCGATAGCCATAACCCACAAACTGCTTATCGTGCCCAAATTGAATAAATGACTGATCCGTCAGTGCAACTCCAACATAACCTGTTCCGAGTGTATAATCATAATCATAACTCTGTGAAGTATTGAATGGTTTCCATCGTCCATATCCAGGAACACTGCCACGCTCTGGGTCAGCAGGATTATTGAAATCCCCGCGCGCTGAGACCACGCTATCCATGTAATTTGGAAAGATCGATTGGTTTTCATAAAAAGTGGTTGCAAAGAAAAAACGTTCACCTATCGCTCCGGTGAAACTATACCCTCTAGAATTGGTATACATCCTGCGACCGGCATCATCAGATTGACGGGCTGCCTCAAGATTGAAGACTGCATCTCCCTTCAACACAAAATCCTTTTTAGAAACTTCGATCAAATGTTCGTTCCGCATTTTTCGCATGAGCCACGAATTATACTCCTTGCGCTTCCAATTCTCTGTATCGGCATCATAGATACTATCCAGCTCTTCCAGTGGTATCAGGTAAGGCGCGAACGCAGTTTGACGAATCTCTACCGTAGACGAAATACTTTTTTGGAGAAGAGGTGTGTGAATCGGATTGAGGGGCGATAAACCCACTTGAGCGCGTCCGAAGAACGAGCAAGAAAAAAAGACGAATAGGCCAATAATCCCGCGCATTGCACGAAGTTAAGCGGAATGGTTGAATACTTCCGTATTCTTCATTTCATCGTAAACGGCTCTAATACCTTCCTCTAATTGGATGGTGTGTTTCCAACCTAAACCATGCAGGCGGCTCACATCCATCAATTTACGAGGAGTGCCATCAGGCTTCGAGGTATTGAAAACCAAGTCACCCTTAAAGCCGATGGTTTTAGCGATCATTTCGGCCAATTCTTTAATGGAAACATCAGTTCCTGAACCTACATTCACAAAGCCACGTCCATTATAGTTTTGCATTAGGAAAAGAGATGCATCAGCGAGGTCATTCACATGTAAAAACTCACGCTTAGGGCTACCAGTGCCCCAAATCTCTACTTGACTCTTTCCTTCTTTTGCTGCCGAATGAAACTTTCGCAATAAAGCGGGAAGAACATGTGAATTTTGAAGGTCGTAATTGTCATTTGGGCCATAGAGATTCGTTGGCATCGCTGAAATGAAATTACAATCGTATTGATCTCTGAAAGCTTCAGCCATCTTTACACCAGCAATCTTTGCAATGGCATATGGCTCGTTGGTTTGCTCAAGGTAACCCTCAAGTAAATATTCTTCTTTGAGTGGTTGAGGAGCCAATTTTGGATAGATACAACTCGAACCTAAGAATAACATCTTGGCGACTTTGTATTCGTGCGATGCTTTGATCACATTCGCTTCAATCATCACATTGTCATAAATAAAATCGGCTCGATAGGTATTGTTCGCCACAATGCCACCAACTTTAGCTGCGGACATAAAGACAAATTCTGGTTGTTGATCCTCAAAAAACTGGTTTACCGCTGCCTGATTTCTCAAATCCAATTCAGCTGAAGTGCGAACTGTGACATTCTTAAAGCCTTCCTTTTCGAGTTTTCTTAAAATGGCAGAACCTACCATTCCTCTATGGCCAGCAACATAAATTCTACTATCGGGTTTCATCATTACTCCTGAGTTAGCGTCACATCATGACCACCATCCATAAGGTATTTATCTCTCGTAAATCGATCAACATCTGATTTCACCATTTCAGCGCACAATTGCTGAACAGTTGTTTGTGGCACCCATCCCAATTCATTCTTTGCCTTAGATGCATCTCCCACTAACAGATCAACTTCCGTTGGTCTGAAATACGCAGGATCTACCTCCACTACTACTTCTCCAGTAGCCTTATTGAAACCTTTTTCCTCAACGCCTTCCCCTTTCCATTCTAATTCAACGCCAATTTCAGCAAAAGACATTTGAACGAAATCACGAACGGGAATGGTAGTTCCTGTTGCTAACACATAATCATCAGGAGTGTCTTGCTGCAGCATTCTCCACATTCCCTCAACATAATCTTTGGCGTGACCCCAATCGCGCTTTGCATTCAAATTCCCTAGGAACAATTTCTTTTGCAAGCCTAGCTTGTATTTAGCAGCAGCACGTGTAATCTTCCTTGTTACAAATGTTTCACCTCTTAAGGGTGACTCATGATTAAAGAGAATTCCATTGCAAGCAAAAATGTTGTATGCTTCTCTATAGTTCTTACAAATCCAAAAGGCATAAAGCTTAGCAACACCATATGGGCTCCTTGGGTAAAAAGGCGTCTTTTCTGTTTGAGGAATTTCTTGAACCTTTCCGTATAACTCACTTGTTGAAGCCTGGTAAAATTTTGTCTTTTCAACCAAACCTAAAATTCTGATCGCCTCAAGAATCCTAAGCGTACCAACAGCGTCTGAATTCGCTGTGTACTCTGGAGTTTCAAACGAAACCATCACATGGCTTTGAGCAGCAAGATTGTAGATTTCGTCTGGCTGAGTTTCTTGAATGATTCGAATCAAGTTGGTACTATCGGTCAGGTCACCATAGTGCAACTTAAACCTTAGATTTTTTTCATGTGGATCTTGATATAAGTGGTCGATCCTTTCGGTATTGAACAAACTACTTCTTCTCTTGATTCCGTGCACTATATAGCCTTTGCTTAAAAGCAATTCCGCTAAATAGGCTCCATCCTGTCCGGTGACTCCGGTGATTAATGCGACTTTAGACATGGCTGCGAAAGTACTATATTGGTAGAGGAATTTAAGCTAGAATTATCGAAGAATTCAAACGTTTATGGCGCATCCGCAATTTATTATCATCTCATGAAGCGATTGACATATTTTATTTTAACCGGGTTGATATTATCCTCTTGCTCTAACAAACAAGAAGGTACAGCTCTAAAAGAGGATATAAGCCCTTCGTGGAAACCTATTGAGAGAATCTCAAAAAGCCACTTAAGAGGCCTCCACATGGCTAATGACTCGGTGGCATGGGCTAGTGGAACAAATGGAACAGTACTTATCACCTCCCACGGAAATTCATGGAAAGACGTATCTATAAAAGATGCTGAAAGTCTTGATTTTCGAGATATTCATGCGTTTGATGATAAGAATGCCTTGGTTATGAATTCCGGAAATGGATTGAGTATTTACAGAACTTCAGATGGCGGATCCAATTGGACTTTAGTATTTCACGAAGCAGACAGCAATCTCTTTTTTGATGGAATGGACTTCGCGGAAGGTGGAATCGGTTATGCTTATGGTGATCCTATTGATGGCAGAATGGCATTGATTGAATCAATCGATTTTGGAAAACACTGGAATTGGATCAATGAAAAATTTCGGCCGGTATTAGACTCAGCCGAAGCAAGTTATGCTGCCAGCGGAAGTGGAATAAAAGTGATGGACGACCAACTTTGGATTGCAACCAGTGGAGGTAAAAAAAGCCATGTGTATAACCGACTGCGAGAATTCAGTCAACTCATCCCTAATGAAACGCCCCTCTTCAGCGAAGCTGGTGCAGGAATATTCTCTTTAGCGTTTTGGAATATGAATGAAGGCGTGATTGTGGGCGGAAGCTACATCGACAGCACCGATGCTTCTTCCAATTGCGCAATTACCAATGATGGAGGAAAAACATGGGAATTGATCACAGAAAATAACCCTAGAGGATATAGATCATGTGTAGCTAGCAAAGCAGATGGTTCGCTGCTTCTAGCAGTAGGCAGAACAGGTAGCGATTATTCTATAAACAAAGGGAAAACATGGGTGGCAAATGGCGATGAAGGTTACTACTCTTGTGCCATTAAAAATAGATCAGGATGGGCGGTTGGAAGAAACGGGAAAATGGCCAAGCTTATTCTACAATAAACCAGTTATTCAACAAGTTTTCTTTGTTGTAGCGCATTTCTTTTCCAGTGGAATGATCCGTCACCATTTTACCAGCAGCCTTTGCGATAGCATGTCCAGCTCCTGTATCCCATTCCATGGTTGGACCAAAACGAGGGTATATATCAGCCACACCTTCGGCTACTAAGCAGATTTTCAAGCTAGAACCCATGGAAGCAAAATCAATCTCCCCTTTTTCCTTCTTCATTTCATCCACAAACTCTTGGGTTTCTGGACTAAAATGACTGCGGCTAGCAACAACTATATATGGTTCTGCACACTTTGATTTCGGAATGGATATTTTCTGCTCTAAGACAAAGTCCACAGTCGAACTTGTTTCTATGTTTTCGGCAATCCAAGCCTCATTCCCAACATTGCCAACAAACAATTTCTTAAGCACTGGCGCATAGATGATTCCGTATACTGGCAATCCATTTTCAATCAAAGCAATGTTTACCGTGAACTCGCCATTTTTCTTCACGAATTCTTTGGTTCCATCCAGCGGATCGACCAACCAAAACTGATTCCAGTCTTTGCGTTCAGAATAATCCATGTGCTTACCTTCTTCGCTCAAAATAGGCAAACCCGTTTGCTCTAGGAAAGACATAATGGCCAAATGAGCGTTTTTATCTGCTTCAGTAAGCGGACTTTCATCAGACTTCGTTTCTACTTGAAAGTCCTTAGCATATACTCTAAGAATTTCTTCACCAGCTTTCAAAGAAGCCTCAATCAATAGTCGTTCAAATTTCATGCTGCGAAGAAAAGTGTTTTGGTAAAAGAAGAGGTCTAATTAAACAAGGAATTATTCAATTCTGACTCCCTTGAAAGTCTCGTAATAACTGTAATTGGTATATTGAGCCTGAGGGAAAAGTATTTTCTTGTAGAAAATAGAGTCACCTCTAAAGGAATACCCCGGAACATCATTATCACTTGTGACGTAACTTTCTGGGATCAAATCCGAATCAAAATAACACCCCGTTTCAGACTCAACCATCCATAGGCGAATAGTCCTCTCATAAGTTGTATCACTATAGTTATACCAGCGTGGATCATTACTAAAAAACACACCTCTATATTTCCCCATTTTCTCTCGAACGAACTCACAGTCTGGAGGTTGTTTTTGAAAATAATTGGGTGGATAGCATAAATAATACTCACATGTCTTTTCATACGGCCACGTTCGCGAAACAAGACGCTGTGTGCCGACTCTCCTCAAGTCATCAACCATTGCACCTTCAATAATATTACCGTTGACAAACAACACTGGAACCCCATCCATAGTGACACCAACTTTGTATTCGTTTGTGTCTGTAGAATCTATTTTAGGATATTCAAAATAAAACTCCTCAACAATAAGTGGCTCCGCTGTTTCAACTGGTGTTTTGGAACACGCTACTAATCCGAGAAAAAACAATATTGAAAGAATCCGCATAGCAAAAAACCTTGGAGCATTCAAGGTAGCCCTTTTATTAATACCCTCCTCCACTTGCCGCGCTCTGCTGCACGGGATGCCAAGTAGTTTTCACTTCTTGAAGGTCAAGAATTAAATAAGGATCTTGGTTTTGCCATTTGCCAGACCAATCATAAAACCGCTTGAGGTTTTCTATTAAGCTGGCTCGTGATTTCGCATCCAATTCGCCCCTTGTCATGGTCAACGCATTCACATCCATATGAGAAGCGAAGTGGGGAAGCAGCTCGGCTAAATTCCCTGTAAGAATATTGATCACACCGCTTGGGACATCAGAATTTTGAACGACCTCAGCAAAACTAATAGCCGAAGTAGCTTTCATTTCAGAGGCTAAGATCACAATCGTATTTCCTCCCGCTATTGCTGGAGCAATAACTGAAATCAACCCTAACAAGGGAGATTCCTCAGGAGCGATTGCGGCAACAACACCTGTTGGTTCATGAACAGAAAAATTGAAATGTGCTGAAGCAGTGGGATTTACTGAACTAAATAGAGCGGTGTATTTATCGCACCAACCTGCGTAATAAACCAAGGCATCAATGGATGAACTAACTTCCGTTTCTGCTTGCTTATTAGACAATCCCAAGTTGATCATTTCCTCCATAAAAGAAGCACTTCTCGACTCGAGCATTTCAGCTAAACGATACAATATTTGACTTCGATTATAGGCCGTCAATCCAGCCCATGCAGGTTGAGCCTTTCGAGCGGCAACCACTGCATTTCGAAAGTCTTTTCGCGAACTCAAGCACATGTTTGCAACTTGCTCACCATTTGCATTTTCAATTGCATAATGTCTTCCTGATTCGGTACGTGGAAACTTCCCTCCGATGAAGATTTTGTATGTCTTTTGAACGTTCAATCTTGTCATTTTACAGTCTTAATATTTCAAATAAGCTCCCAACCCATGAATTCCTCCCTCGCGACCAAAGCCGCTCTCTTTATACCCTCCAAATGGACTTGTAGGATCAAATTTATTAAACGTATTTGCCCAAACCACACCAGCATTTAAGGCTTGTGTCAATTGAAAAATCTTTGCCCCTTTATCTGTCCAAACTCCAGCACTTAATCCATAAGGAGTATTGTTGGCTTTCTCAATAACCTCATCGATTGTTCTGAAGGTTTGAATCGCCAATACAGGACCAAAAATCTCTTCTTGAGCAATGCGATTACTTTGAGCAACGTTTGTAAACAAAGTTGGCTTGCACCAATTTCCCTTTTTCGGCAGTTCACAGTCAGGTTGATAAATTTCGGCCCCTTCCTCTTTGCCCAATTTGATATATTCTTCGATGGTCTTTAATTGTGATGCAGAGTTTATAGCACCTACGTCAGTGTTTTTATCCATAGGATCTCCAACAATCAACGTATCAATTCGCTTTTTCAATTTAGTGAGCACTTCTTCATAAACAGATTCTTGAACAAACAATCTCGATCCAGCGCAGCATACGTGACCCTGATTAAAATAGATCCCGTTAATTATTCCTTCCACCGCAGCATCTATTGGTGCATCATCAAAAATGATGTTAGCTGCCTTCCCGCCCAACTCCAACGTCACTTTCTTATTCCCTTCCAACGCAGCTTTGAAAATTTTCTTACCAACTTCAGTGGAACCAGTAAATGCTAATTTCTTTGGAATTGGATGACTGGTCATCAATGCACCTGTTTCTCCTGCACCAGTGATAATATTTACAACTCCTTTCGGCAATCCAGCTTCTTGAATGATCTCTGCCAGCTTAAGAGCTGTTAGCGGAGTAGTTTCTGCAGGTTTCAAAACCACCGTATTTCCGCAAGCCAAAGCTGGAGCAATTTTCCAAGCCGCCATTAATAGCGGGAAATTCCATGGGATGATTTGCGCTGCAACACCAATCGACTCAATTTTCTTATTCGGAAATGCATACTCCAATTTATCAGCCCAACCGGCATAGTAAAAGAAATGTGCGGCCGCGAGCGGAATATCAATATCTCTTGACTCTCTTATCGGCTTGCCACCATCCAAAGACTCAATCACGGCAAATTCTCTGCTTCGCTCCTGAATCATGCGCGCTATGCGATAGATGTATTTCCCACGTTCGGCACCGGTCAGCTTACTCCAAGACTTATAAGCATTTTCAGCTGCCTTAAATGCAGCATCTACATCTTCAGAACCAGCCTCCGCAACCCTTGCCAGCACAGATTCATTAGCAGGATTGCTAGTTTCAAAATACTTTTTGCTTTTTGGCTCTTGCCATTTGCCGTTGATAAACAACTCGTATTGTGGTTTCAGTTTCGCTATTTCAGCGCTTTCTGGAGCAGGGCTCAAATTCCAGTTATTGTCCATACAGCAAAACTAAATTTTGGTTTCAGAAGGTGTTATCTTTTTTAATGAACAATGATTCTCAAAATTAAAAAAGATCGACCTTTGCAAAAAATTAATTGCACATGAAAAATATTTTCAGATTGGCAGTTTCTGCCGCAGCAATTCTCTTGGTCATCGCAGCATGCAGCAAAGATCAAAAAGTTGTAAAACAATTAGCTGATGGCAAATGGGAAGTAACAGACCTATCCTATGATGGCGTAAGCACGCCAGACTCTGTATATGCAAATGATGTTTACGAATTCGAAAAATGCAAAGTAAAGAAAGAAGATTGTGCAGGTACTTGGACTACAATTGATCCGACTAAAGGAGAAGTAGTAACATCATTTACCTATTCCATCTCTGACAAAGGAGAAACCATAACAATCAATATTGATCTTTCAACTACAATTGCTGACATAGTTGAAAGTTCTGATGACAAATTCGTTTGGTCAACAACTGAAGATGGTACTCTTATTGAAACTACTATTGAGAAGATATAATCGATCTTTTTTAAAATCATTAATAAGGGGAATCATGCATATGCTTCCCCTTTTTGTATGCCTGAGTTTTTTTTCCTGCTCAAATGAGCCCATTCAAAAACCGATTGACAAGCCATCCATTGATTCCATTATACAAGAGGGTGATATAATAATTAAATGTGGGCATGGACAAATTAGCAGACTAATTACCAAAACTCTCGATGAAGAAATAGACATTTCTCATTCAGCAATCCTTATTAAAGAAAAAGGTGAGTTGGCTCTTTTACACTCCGTTTCTGGAACGCTTGCCGAAACCGATGGCGTGCAAAAAATCTCCTTGAAAAAGTTCTTGACGGACGTTAAAAAGGGAACCTTCTTTATACTCAGGCCAGAAATTGACTCCACAAAAACGCAGCTTGTTGTCAGTCAAGCTCTATCCAAACTAGAAGAAGACATTCCCTTTGATCATGAATTTAACAACGCAGACTCCACTGAATTCTATTGCTCAGAGTTCATTCAATTCATATTTGAAGAAGGGGCAGGAATAAGTTGTTTTGAAACGAAAAGTATTTCGGAAAAGGACATTTACATGTTCAATTCAATATTTAGCAATCCTAACTTCAAGGTAATCTACAAATGGTAGGCTAATCCTTCGAAAAATATCCAGCCGATTGATAGAGTCCTGTTTTTTGTTTTGCCAGTTGCATCAATATATCATTCGCCAAACGACTCGCTCCAAACCTAAACCATTCATTGGTCAACCATTGTTCTCCAAGAACTTCTTTTACCATCATTAAATAATGAAGCGCTGTTTTAGAGTCAGAGATTCCTCCGGCAGGCTTCATTCCAACTTGAATTCCAGTTTTTTGATAATGATCCCAAATGGCTTGAAGCATTACTAATGTCACGGGCATATTCGCGGCCTGTCCAATCTTGCCGGTGCTGGTCTTAATGAAATCAGGATTAGCTTGAAGAGCAATGTCACTCGCCTTGCGCACTTCATCCAACGATCCTAGCTCTCCGGTTTCAAGAATAACTTTCAAGCGAACATTGCTCGCATGGCAAATTTCCTTTACGGCAAGAATCTCATCTAACACATAAGTGTATTCACCTTGCAAAAACTTCCCTCTTGAAATAACCATATCAATCTCATCTGCGCCTTCGCCAATGGCATAAACAGTCTCATCAAGTTTTGCCTGTAAATTCGCTTGCCCACTTGGGAAATAGGTAGCCACGGCTGCCACTTTAACATTACTTCCTTCTAAAGCCTTCTTAGCAGTTTTCACTAAAGTTGGGTAAACACATACGGCAGCCACCGTTGGCAGACCTTGCATTGAATTATCAGGATGCATTGCTTTATAGCACATTTGACTCACCTTGTTTGGTGTATCCGCTCCCTCCAAAGTCGTCAAATCAATCATATTCAAAGCCATTTTCAGCCCTTGAATCTTTGCTTCGTTTTTTATACTTCTACTTTTTATCCGCGTGATTCGCTCATTGACTCCCATTTGATCTATGGGTGACCACTTGAAATTTTGGAGCAACTTTTCTGCTTTCATATAAGGCAAAACTAAAGGATTTAGGGGCTCTTTAACCTTTGATTCTAGCGGATTATAAAAACCAAACCCCATTACTCTATCGATTTAATAGGAAATTAACTGATGTACGCCTAATTACTTAACCTAATTCCTACATTTGCACGCTCTTAATGAAAAACGAAGGCCAAAATATTTACAGCGTTTTTGATGAAATCCTCTCTCGAGAGACGAAAGAATCTTTCTTAAATCAAAAAGCCAAAGTGATTTGGATGACCGGTTTAAGCGGATCAGGAAAAACTACGTTGGCAAAATACCTCGAGAGAAAGCTTCAAGAGAATGGGTTTTTCACGAAGCTCCTAGATGGCGACAATGTTAGATCAGGATTAAATAAAGGACTTGGATTTAGTGAAGATGACCGCAATGAAAATATTAGAAGAATTGCTGAAGTATCTAAGCTTTTCATGCATGGAGGAATAATAAGCATCAATTGCTTTGTAAGTCCAACAGAGCATGTTAGAGACCTAGCTCGCCAAATTATTGGAGAGAAAGACTTTGTTGAAGTATTCATCAATACTCCACTTGAAGAATGTGAGAAACGAGATGTAAAAGGCCTTTATGCAAAGGCAAGAAGTGGAGAAATAAAGGATTTTACAGGAATATCAGCTCCTTTTGAAGCTCCAAAAAATCCAGCAATTGAAGTATTTACAGCCGGAAAATCGATTGAAGATGCCGGTGACGATTTTTACCACAAATTGATTCCGTTCATAACGAAGGAAAAACAATGAAATACAATTTAACACACCTAAAAGAATTAGAATCAGAGGCGATCTTCATTATTCGAGAAGTGGCCGCTCAATTCGAAAACCCTGCACTCCTATTTTCAGGGGGAAAAGATTCAATCTTATGCTACCATCTGGCTAAAAAAGCATTTTGGCCAGGCAAAGTTCCATTTCCATTGGTCCATGTTGACACGGGGCACAACTTCCCAGAGACTATTCAATTTAGAGATGAATTAATTAAGAAAGATGGTGCAGAGCTAATTGTAGGGCTGGTTCAAGATAGTATCGACCAAGGAAAAGTGGTTGAAGAAAAAGGATTCAATGCGAGCAGAAATGGCTTGCAAACCGTAACCCTCTTAGAAACTATTGAAAATAACAAGTTTGATGCTTGTATGGGCGGTGCTAGAAGAGATGAAGAAAAAGCTAGAGCTAAGGAGCGCTTCTTCTCTCATAGAGATGAGTTTGGTCAGTGGGATCCAAAAAATCAGAGACCAGAGTTATGGAACATCTTTAACGGAATGAAAAACATGGGAGAGAACTTCAGGGTTTTCCCAATTAGCAACTGGACTGAAATGGATGTGTGGCAATACATTCTAGCCGAGAATATCGAATTACCATCTCTTTACTTTTCTCATGAACGCGATATTTTTGAACGCGATGGAGTCATCTATTCTGATGGCGAATTCATGAACAAAAGACCTCAAGAAAAAGTTGAAAAGAGAATAGTTCGATTCAGAACCATTGGAGATATGACGTGCACCGGAGCCGTTGAATCTCCCGCAGATAATCTTACCAAGATCATTGAAGAGGTCGCTGCTACTCGAACAACTGAAAGAGGAACCCGTTCTGATGACAAACGATCTGAAGCTGCTATGGAGGATCGAAAGAAGCAAGGATATTTTTAAGCATTAGCTACAGAGTACAATAAGATAGATATGAGCGAATCAAACAGCACAGCTGGATATTTAGATATGGAATTGTTGCGTTTCACTACCGCAGGCAGTGTAGATGATGGAAAGAGCACCTTAATTGGTCGTTTGCTCTATGACAGCAAAGCGATTTTCCAAGATCAAATGGAGGCTGTAGAAAAAGCCAGTAAGAAAATAGGCGGAGGCGAAGTGAATCTGGCGCTATTAACTGATGGACTTAGATCTGAAAGAGAACAAGGAATCACTATTGATGTAGCCTATCGCTATTTCGCAACTCCTAAAAGAAAATTCATCATTGCGGATACTCCAGGACACATCCAATATACCAGAAACATGGTTACGGGAGCCAGCACAGCCAACCTGGCTATCATTTTAGTGGATGCAAGACATGGGTTGGTAGAACAAACATCTCGTCACAGTTTTATTGCATCACTTTTAGGTATAAAGCACGTGGTTTACTGCATCAACAAAATGGACTTGGTTGATTACTCTCAAGAAGTATTTGACAAAATCAAATCTCAATTGGATGATTTCAGTTCTAAGCTCGAAATATCTGATGTTAGATATATTCCAATGAGCGCATTGTTGGGTGACAACGTAGTAGATAGGTCTAAGAAAATGGATTGGTACCAGGGTTCTACATTACTTTATACGCTGGAGACAGTGCATATTGCAAGTGATTCAAATCATGTTGACTGTAGGTTCCCAGTGCAAACTGTTATTCGTCCTCAAACTACAGAATACCATGATTATAGAGGATACGCAGGAAGAGTGGCTGGCGGAATATTCAAGAAAGGCGATGAGGTAGCTGTTCTTCCTTCGGGATTCACCTCTAAAATTGCCAAAATTGACACCTATGATGGTGAAATTAATGAGGCATTCCCTCCTATGTCATGCACCATACTTTTAGAAGATGACATTGATGTAAGCAGAGGAGATATGATCGTTAGGGTTAACAATCAACCAGACGTGTCTCAGGATCACGAAATGATGATCTGCTGGATGAGTCAAAAACCAATCCAATTGAATGGGAAGTATTCGATTAAGCACACTTCAAGAGATGCTCGTTGTATCGTGAAAGATATCAAGTATAAAGTTGATATCAACTCACTGCATAGGTTAGAAGATGATAAGGATATCAAGATGAATGATATCGCTCGAATATCCATAAGAACTACCGTACCTCTATTCACCGATAGATATCAGCGCAACAGGAATACTGGTAGTATAATCCTTATAGATGAAGCCACCAACGAAACTGTTGGCGCAGGGATGATCCTTTAATTGAGTAGGAATTTAATCGGCAGTTTCATATTGACTGCGACATTCTTCAACCTCTGTTTACCTGGTTTCCAAAGAGGCATAGCTTTTATTACTCTTATTGCCTCCTGACTTAAAACAGCATGTGGTGAGCCCAATATTTCAATGGTATTCTCTTCTATATCACCTTTTTCGTTTACTACAAATTTGATATAAACAGGGCCTTCTATGCCGTTTTCTTTTGCAAATGATGGATACTTCAATTGACTTCCCAAAAACCTAATCAAACCCTCTTCACCTCCCGGGAACTCCGGCATTTCTTCCGCAAAATCCAAAGGATCAATAATTGGTTCGTCAATATATTCAAGGGGTACATAAACATCATTTGGATTGATCTCGAAATCGGGAAGATCTCGTCTTTTATCTGCGTTATCGATCACATCAATAAAATTTGGAAGAATGACAGCCATCGCAACGCGCGGTTTTGGCTTAGGCATTTGTTTGGGAGGTTCTGGAAGTCGCAACGCAACCTGAACAGGATCTTCTTCAATCCAACGATCATTATCTAAATGAAATCCTTTGTATATGTAATTACCAAGGGGCTTTCCATATTCAAATGCACAAAGTGAAAAGCCCAAGGCCCAAGTAAATCCGATGAGCATACTCATTCGGTTCTTTCTTTCTTCAATTGCGTTCATAAAGCGATGTTTGACCTTTAACGCTTATAAATCGATGTGGATTGTTCAAGCAGAAATCAAATGAGAAAGCGGTCGGTATAGAAAAGAATAAGGCAAAAAAAAGCCACCCTAGTCGGATGGCTTAACTCAATTCTATAATTGGATTACTTCAAAGTAAATCTAAAAGGCAATTTATAATACACGCGCACTGCTTTACCTCTTTGTCTTCCTGGTTTCCAGTCAGGCATTTCCTTCACAACCCTCACCGCTTCAGCATCCAATGCTGGATGAACACCTCTTAAGATGGTAATCATATCATCATTGATAGAACCATCTTCCATAACAACAAACTGTACATAAACAATACCTTGGATACCTGCATCCTTAGCAATAGCCGGAAACTTCGTGTTCTTACCTAAGTATTTAAACAATGCAGCTTCTCCACCAGGAAACTCTGGATTCTCCTCAACAATAGTGAAAATCTGAGGCTCTTCAACCACTTCTTCGGGAATATCAACGAATTCAATCACTTCATCTTCGTCAGATTCTGTGTCTTCAATCACCAATTCCTCCTCTATTTCCTCATCATCCTCTACAATCTCAATGATCGTAGTTTGGGGCGGTGGCGGTGGTGGTGGTGGTGGCTGCTGTTGAGTGATCGGAATCATCTCTTCTTCTTCTAAATCAACCTGCAACTCACCAAGTGAGCCAACTGCCCCCTCGTATTGTGTCCATTCAAACGCCAACAAGATAACACCCATAGCCATTAACAACCCAATAAGGAAGTATACTGACTTCTTGTTCTCTAAATTAGCATCCGTACTTTTCTTTAATTCCATACTTATTATGTATTCAAGCGACCAAAATAATCACAATGACGATAAGAATGCGCTTATATATGTGAAATTTTCTTGATAATTAGTTTATGGTTAAATATACTTCCTTACTCCATAAATAGCTCCAAAACACGCAAAGCCCATTAAAGCGCCAACTGTGTTGAATACAATGTCGGATAACTGAAAGGATCTGTTCACAAATATCGTGGCTTGCATTACCTCTATTAGCGCTCCATAACTAACCGTTAGAATAAAAACCTTTCGAAGGGTAAACACTTTTAAACGATTAAAAGAGCTTTGCTTTAAAAATCCAACAGAAAGCAGAAAAAAAAGGACAGCATAAAGAAATGCGTGTACAAATATATCTGCATTCTCTATTTCGGAACGTTCAAACTGATCCCCAGGAAAACCACTAAGCATAAGAATGAGCAGCGTCCAAAAAGCACCTTGATAATTGTATTTCCAAAACATGGAATTACGCTCCTACTTCAGCCTTATAATCATCTGCGGATAGCAGCTCATCTAACTGAGATTTATCTGACACTTTAATCTTAATCATCCAACCATTGCCGTAAGGGTCAGTATTTACTGTTTCAGGAGCATCAGATAAAGAAGAATTTACTTCAACAATCTCACCTGATATTGGCATAAATAGATCTGAAACAGTTTTCACTGCTTCAACCGTACCAAAAACTTCTTCTTGATCGAGGTTATCTCCTTCTGTTTCAATCTCAATATAGACGATGTCACCAAGCTCACCCTGAGCGTAGTCAGTAACTCCAACAACAGCCACATCTCCTTCTACCCTCACCCACTCGTGATCTTTGGTATACTTTAATTCTGCAGGAATATTCATAGTTGAATTTTAGATTTTGACAAACCTACATGAATTTTCATGGGATAAAAGCTCAATTCATTGAAATTGAACTATGTTTTTGAACGACATATTCACAGCTTTTGAAAGTCTATCCAGAAAGTGCGAATCTTAAGCTAAAACCTGCGTTGGTATTTGCTGTCGGAAATGAATTAGAAATTGCAGGCCTATTAGCAACCCAATCATAAAACAACCTAAGGGTCAGCGCCTTAGTCAAAACATAGTCACCAGTAAATTTCAAGGAGTAAACCGTTTGACCCGCGGTGGTTTGAATCTCGTTTTCAACAATTTTTCGAATTAAAGTTTTAGAATTTCTAACGCTGAAATCACATCGAAGCGTGAGGTCGCTCTTTATGGCATTTCCTCGAATCATGAAAGGCATTTTCAGTTGTTTCAAAGTATAACCAGTACCAACGATATACTCCATATTTCCAATCTCCGTGATCTGATTATTACTTGTACTCAACGACAACGTTCTATCTCTTCGGACCTCAAGCCTCGTCAAGAGGCTATTCTTCCATGTCATATCAACATTAATCAGTGGCGAAAAAGACTCTGAAATAGTAACCTGAGAAATTATAATTTCAGGCCGAATTCTATTCGCATCCAAAGCAAATGAAGTATCCTGCGCTGCTGCCTTGATGTAGTTTCCAACAGTGTAAGTAGAGCGATAGGAGTGATTTAAACTAATAGTCCTGAAGTATTTCTGGAAAAACTTGATCTTATTCAACCCGGTATAATTCACTCTCCAATTAGGTAATGCCAATGTCTTCAAAGGATTCAAAGTCACCTTATTTCCGCTTTGACCAGAGTATGCAGCTATGAAGGCAGAGATTAACACATCTTGATGCGTTGCATCGTACCCAACAGTGTATCCTGCAGTATCCAATGTGCTTATGCCTTTGCCATCTCCCAAACGATTCGAAATAATTCTTCTGTTTGACAAAAATTGATCATAGAGAACGTTGTTAGAGGAATCAATGCTAGCAAATGCGGTGGCGATACTTATCATAGAAACACTGTAACTTCCTGTTTGAACTTCAGTCATATTATCCGTGAACTGAGGCATAGGCAGTGAGTCATTGTAGTTCCAATAGCTAGTTGTGGTGTTTGATCGAGTGCTATTTGCAGTGAGGTCTATCTTCAAGTCTCTAACTGGCTGAATACTTGACCGCAATGAGATGTTCTCGGTTTCAGTTCTTAAGTAAGGATTGAAAAGATTAGGGTTTTGAATGAGCCAATTTTTCTCGTTACCGGCCCAATCTGCAAAATGAGTCTCCGAATCTCCAAAATTTGTTTGCTGTCCGAATACAAAGCCAGCGCCAGGTGCCATAGCAGCATTGGGATCCATACCCAAGTATGTTGACTCGTGCTTAAACCCTGGAAGAGTAATACCTCTATTCAATGAATATGTTCCTGACACATTCTTCACCCCCATCATAGTTTTCAAAACTGCATCAAGCACTTTATGATCCTTCTTTTCTTTTTCTTCTTCCGCTTCATCTGATTTATCATCGCCATCTTTTAAAGCAATTTTACTCTTGGGTAAAGGCTTTCTTTTTGACTTAGATCTTCGACCTCTATTCACATCTCTTAAATAAGGAACCTTATTGTACAAAGAGATCATATTCAAGGTAGCGTTAGCCTGAAGTTGCTGTCCATTTGAGATTGTATGACCGATAGTATCTCCTTGGTAAGAATTAGGATTTGACTGTGCTATTTCCCTTCTTTCTTCTGGCTCAATTAATGGACCTCTCACCCATTCATAATCTGCAGAATATCGCGTAGTTGCGTTTACCCAATCCAAAAAAGGTATCTTATTAAGCGGCAAACTATAAGAAACACTTGTGTTTTGGTTATAATTGGTTGTCATCCCAAGATTCTTCAAACTTGAAATGAGAGAATCTCTGTGAAGCTGGTAACTCTCAATTTTCTCGCCCGTTACCGGATCTATATAATACCCTCCGAAGCCTGAACCGTCTGGATCCCTCTCAACTTGTTCCCCTTCAAACTCTCGAATCAAGGCTCGGTTATTAGCACTGTAATCAATCTTTAAGGCCTTGGTAAGGTCATAAGACATATTATACGTTCGATTCCAGTTAAATGCTTTGTCAACAAAAGGCGGTTGAAGCAGTGTAGCCTCAGGATTGAGGTTGCGCATCTTCCGTTCGGCATATCTCCTATCAAAGTCATTTCTAATGGCTACCTGCTTCGGAGCTAGGCTGAAGTTGAAATCACGTAACAGTCTGAAATACTTAGACTTTTTTAAGAATCTCACTTTACTTAAAGGCTCAATGGACTTTGGGCTATTGGAAAAGCTATACGCCAATCCTCCTCGGTAATTTCTGACAAAATCATATTCTGTATTGTAGTCTCTGAAATTCACCTCATTGAATGCGTAAGTCGCAGATAGGTTGGATACATCATAAAATCTAGATTTCCCTTCTTTGGTCTTTTCTTTTCTGACATTAGTGAAGTTCAAGCTTCTTCGAGTGGTTACAGTCTCAGAAATTGTCTTCAAACTATCCTTATCTTCAGGAGTTCTGCCATCAAGATAAATATCCATCGGTGTGTCTGGCTCTTCAGGGGCGAATTGAGGGGTGCTTGTAGTTTGAGAGTAACCTACATACATTGGAACTTTAAGGCCAATCTCTTCTGGTAAAAACTTATCCAATTGAACCTGAGCCGAAGCATCGAACGAGCTGATAGTTTCTCTTTGGCGCTCGCTCACACTAGACTCCAAACTACCCCAACCTGGAGTTGAAACTTGACCCGACAAAGAAACCGAAGCGAAATCAGCAAGATTAGCTGACATACTTGCAATGGCTGCCTCACCACCACTCTGGTCAAAATCAGTTAAGCGCAATTCATTAGCCCATACTTCAACACATTTTGGAAATCCATCATCATCAGGATTATTTCTTTTCGCTGGATTTCTAACTCCAAGCATTACCACTCTTGCTTCAGCCAAATTGGGATTACCCACCACGTATATTTTTCGACCTGCTCCTGCATCAACTTCATAGCGTTGATTTAATTGAATTGCACCTTCAATTCCGAGCTTATCATTTCTTTCCCTTTTTGCCCTCAACAGCTCTTCCAGCTGAATCACCACATTATTTTCTAAAGGCCATACAGCCTGCTGATCAGAAACCAAATCATTGTTATAATTACCTGAACGGGTTATGGAAACTGGCGTTTCATACTCATAATAGTTGTCAGTAAAATCAGTTCCAACTCGAATAAAAACTCTCACATCATTATCATCAACTGGCTGAACCGGATCCATTGCCTCAGCGTGCACAAACATTTCGAGTTTTTTAAACGATCGCATATCCATCTGGATATTTCGGAATGCCGCTTGAGCTTTTCCGTCTTCCAGTCCGCACGCTTGGAGAGCCAATGATTGCTCGTTTTGCAGAGCCAAATTTGGTGAACCTGCCTGAATTTCTCTCTGAAGTTGAGGAGGCAGAACGTAGTTTACTGGCTGCTTAGATGAGTTTTCCTCAATATTAACCGCTCCAATATTGAAAAGCGTATTCGGGTCATCTGCAATCACTTCCCCCTCTTGATCTAAATCTCCTGTAAATCTTCTCCATTCACCACGCACCAATTCTAATCGAGCAAACCTAAGTGTAACAGGTGCCTCGAAACCCTTCATGAACATGCGCATAAAACGAATCGATCTAAAGTCAGAAATGTTACCCACTTTCTTTTCAAATTCTCTAACAGGAATTTTAAATTGAATCCACCGAACCGGGCGATCAGGCTGCCCTTGAGGAGTTGTCTCTAAAATCGCATTAATGTAGTTTCGACCTTCTTGTTCTAAAGCAGCCTTGGAGATATCAATTTTGTATTGGTAATAGCTCTCAATATTATCTAATGTATTGTCTCTGTTAATATCCTCTCCATCAGGGATTGTAGAAGCAGATGTTGGATAACCTTGAGCGTTAATCGTCCGTGATTGCTCAGAAGTAGGGCTATTTCCTTCTTGGCCATTAAATTTCTTATACCGCTCAAGAATAGTTAGTTGCTGCTGATCGTAGTCATCATCGCGGTAATAATTGTAGTTGTCATGCGAAGGATCTTCTATCAACCGGTTCAATGCCGCTTGATCTGTAACTCTATTTCTAACAGGCTGAACATAAGCTGAATCAAAAAATAGTGCCTCTTCCTCGTCTCGAAGACCATCTAGTCCTACGTCTTGAAACTCTCTCGTTTGAGGATCATTCTCAAATGCATTTACAATTTGCTGACCAGAAGGTATCCTTCCCCAATCAGAAAAATTAGCAGGATCACTGAGATTAGAAGCTCCTGAAGCGGTAGTAGGGAAACCATTCTCAAAACTCTTGTACTCGTCTTTCAGTACATCTTCAGAAATATTTCCAATATTGAAATACAAAAATCCATCGGTGGGGCTCGTAGGACTTCCCGGATAACCTTCAGTCTCTTCCTCCGCATAAGGATCCATTACCCAAAATTGGATGAACTCAATATTAGCAGCATCAAAATCCGTTTGATCAATTCTTCTCTGAATACCAGCCCATCGTGATTCGGGGTTATTCAAATCCCCATTTTCACTTAAACCCGCAGTAACAGAACCAACGGGATCAACATCATAATTATATAGACCTGGCTCTGAAGGATAGAAAGACAAGTCAAACATGCTAGTGATGTTATTTTGCAATCCTGAAGCACTAGAGAATTGCCGGTTGGGGAAAACCTCTTGTTCCAATACTTGCCTCATTAAGTGATTGAACTGAATCTCAGTATTCCCTCTAATATGATCTGGTGTCGTATTATCATCACGATAAAACAGAGGATCAATCATGTACCATGATAATCTAGCCCTGTTTTTATTAAAGGTTAAATTATTTCTAAATTGGGCTGAAGCACCTTCGGGAAACAAATCGGGCTGACCTTGTGGTGTACTTGCGATCGACCACATGGTGAATGTCCTAAGATCAATAGTGCTTTGACTGCCTTCAAAATCATCAATGTAAGAGTTACCCTCATTCCCAATTGCACTTGAATGGCCCGGGAAAAGTTTCGCAGCCTCACCAGAAATATTGAATGTTGATTTCTCCTTGGTGTCTATGAATGGTATTTTATCCACGAGAGAAGTTAGGAATTGAGACTCCGTAGAGTAATTACCATCTAAGCCAATAACTGTGTTGCTGATAGGCTCATCACCAAAGTTTACTTTTTGCGTCAATGGTCTCTCTGAAAGATTCATTACAGTTCCACCAAAGTTCAATTCATCAGAAACTTTATAATCAAATCGTGATGCAAAGAGGGCTTTTTGATTGATTCCAAAAGCAGAATTACTCTCAAGCGAAGCAGTAATCGGCATTCCCGACTCTAAAATTCCTTGATTGATAATTTTGACTCTTCCTAGGGTATAATCGACAGTATAATCTTGATTTTCAATCAACCTTTGACCTCCAGCCGTTACATTAACAGATCCTTCTGGAACATTGAAAGCATTCAACGCAATTTCAGAGCTGTTTGCTGACTGATACGTACCCTTAATAGAAAACCTATTAACTGATGGATAATTGTATTGAGCGTTCGCTTGGGTATTGGTGTAAAGCGAGTCAAAAGCATATTGAGAAGCAAGCCGCTCATCATTCGTTACATCAACAATTTTCGATCGTAAATTGGATCCAAATGGCTCCAGAACAGGGAAAAATATCCTTCCGTTTGATGGATTAACAGTGATCTGAGGATTGGCTAAAAAGTCAAACATTCCATCAGGAACTTGAGCATTGTTATTGTTTATCCTATCCAATTCAACGAGCTGAAGAAGGGGTGTGTCATTAAAACCAGGTCTATCAATTGGCAGGTAATTAATGTCAATTCCTTTGCTTCTATCCAAATACCACACTCCCAACTCAAACCCAGTATTACTTAATTGATACGCACCGAGGGAGTAGACGTTCTTCATCATCAAATCCCACATCGGGAAGTGGGTATTCAACTCAGTGCTCTTAAGCATCTTCAAGATCATAGCCTCATCCCCATTTGTTTCATTTGAGAATTCGCCTACCTTATACGTCTTACCGTTATAAGTATATTCAAACGAAACGGCCAAAACTTGATTAGGCTGAAGCTCTTGAACCAAAGAGATATATCCCAATTGAGGGTTTAAGGTAAAATCACGGTTCAGCTCAAGCTTTCGGGCGAGTTCAACTTTTGAATAATCAAACCTACTCTGCAAACCATAACTATTCTCCAGACGCTGGGAAGCTTGAGTAAATCCACGAACTGCTGGGTCTTTATATATTGCTTTATACGCATCATTCACACCATTCTGCGCAGGTCTACTTTGATTTGGCGTATTAAAAACTCCGGTGAATTCTCTGTTATAAACCCTTCGTGACTCACCTAAATCCTGAAAGGCTATTATATTCCTATTCTCATTTGTGCTGAAGTTTGTATTTGTAATCCAGACTTCAACCCTGGTAATGTTAACACTAGAATTTATAATCGGTGTGTTACTAAGCGCCTTTTCGTAGATATCTCGGAAGAAATGCGATAAAAAGTAATGTTTGTATGCCTCATAATCATCAGCACCAACATCAAATTCTATTTCTTGTGCTCCTCCTTCAGTAGTAACCTCTCTTCGTTCACTTTTTTGTTGAGAGTATACGGAAGTCACGGTCATGCGACCAAACCTCAGCTGTGTTTTAACACCGAATAAAGACTGACTTCCACGGATCAAACTACTTTGAAGGGGAAGCGAAACATTTCCCAGTTCTATTTTTTGAATTATTTCATCTTCATACCCCGTATACTCGAGTTTCATTTGATTTTCAAAGTCAAATGTGGCTTGGGTGTTGTAGTTGGTTTGAATCTTGAGCTTATCCCCAATATTTCCAATAACATTAAGTTGAATATTTTGTCTAAAATCAAAAACCGATATCCTTCTTTGGTTGACTGGAATCGCAGGATTCTCAGTTTTAGAGCTATTAACACCAAAAGTTAACTCTGCCGCACCATTTGGTCTAATCTCAATAGTATTTCCACCAAATATTCTATCAAAACCCTCATTTTCGACATTAATAGAAGGCCGAAAGCTACTTCCTGAGGACCCGCTGGCATCGTCTTCACTTTCTTCTGCATTGTTTCGGATTTCCTTCCAATAGTCGTTCATTGACTTTTTGGCTTGATAATCCTGATACTCGTCAAAAGACATATATGAAGGTGGGCGGTAGTTAATATTGCCGAACTTTTGCTGGTATTCGTAATTACCAGATTCTGGATCATAGTCAAACTCCGTCTCGACTCCCGTTGGCTTTCCGCCATGGAGTTTTCGATCATCCTCTTGCAAAGGATCGTAGGTGTCATCAAAAGGAAAGAGCATACTATTCTTGGTAGTATCCTCTTGACTAAAAAGCACCAAAGGCATCATTACTGATGCCCAAACCAAAATGGCTACCCTATTTAAAATACGGAAATTCAAGAATCTATACTTCTGCTTATAGTTGCTTTAAGGACGCTTTAATCAACTGCTCCACGCTTTGAGGGGCAGCATCAGATTTAAGTAGATTATTAATAACTTTCACTGATGAAGCCCGATCAAAACCCAGCGCAGTGAGCGCAGATAACGCCTCTTGTCGCAAAGTATTGCCCGAATTAAAGTGTTCATCTACAGAAATATCGTCTTTAGCTATTTTATTTCTCAATTCATGGATCACCTTTTCAGCCACTTTTGGACCTACGCCTTTCACCGTAGTCAATGTTTTCACATCGCCACCCACGACAATGGTCTGAAATTCAGAAGGTTTGAATGAAGACAAAATCATCATGGCAATAGACGAACTAATACCTGAAATTGAAATCAATTGACGAAACATTTGCCTCTCCAACTCCGAAGAAAACCCATAAAGCTGATGCTTACTTTCTCCTGATCGAACATCAACACTAACAGAATAATGCGTCAATAACTTACCTGAATCAAGGCCATTGAGGTCAGAATAGGTGGTCAAACTCACCTGGACTAAATACCCAAGTCCATTGGTTTCAACCAACACATGTGTGGGTGTTTTTTCTGTGTATTTCCCTAGAATATACTCTATCATTTAGTTGACTTTTGACGAGTTTGAGCATCTACAACGGAGATAGTAATCATATTCACTATTTCACGAACCGAGCTTCCTAATTGAAGAATATGCACTGGTTTTTTCATTCCTAGCAAGATTGGCCCAATCGCCTCTCTCTCTCCCATCTCCTGCAATAATTTGTAGGCGATATTACCAGCTGATAAATTAGGAAAGATCAATACATTCGCTTTCTTTCCCGCCAATTTTGAAAACGGAAATGACTCTTCAATTAATTTGTTGTTGATAGCAAAATTGGCCTGTACTTCTCCATCTACTATCATCTTAGGATGACGTTCATGCAAGATCTTAACCGCATTTCGCACTTTAATCGCTTCTTCTCCATCGCTGCTTCCAAAGTTAGAATAGCTTAACAGCGCTATTCTTGGAGCGATTTTAAATCGTTCTACTGCCGCGTGCACTAACACGGTCATATCTGCCAACTCTTCAGCGGTAGGATTATAGTTAATCGTTGTATCAGCCAGGAATAATGGTCCTTGCTTTGTGATCATAACATACATTCCGACAAGCTTGTTGACATTAGGATCAGTGCCAATAACCTGTAATGCTGGCTTAATTGTGGCCGGATAATTTCTAGTCAAACCACTTATCAATGCATCCGCTTCACCACTAGCAACCATAGCCGCACCAAAGTAATTTCTCTCGTGCATGATCTTTCTTGCCTCAGACATCGTGAAACCTCTTCGCTTACGATTATCATAAAGCAATTTAGCATACTTCGTTCTTCTTGATCGTTCTTCATCAAGGCGAGGGTCTATTATTTCAATATCCTCCAAATCAAGTCCATGCTCCTTGATCAGCTCATCAATCATTTCCTTGTTTCCAAGTAAAATCGGGATCGCGACTCCATCGTCTCTTGAAATCTGAGCAGCTTTTAAGATCTTATAATTATCAGCCTCGGCAAAGACAACTCGTTTGGGGTTTTGCTTTGCCTTGGTTGATATACTTTGAAGTAATTTATTGTCTAATCCTAGTCTCGTATCTAGTTCTTCAATGTAAGCATCCCAATCTTTTATCTCCGTTCGTGCGACACCGCTTTCCATTGCAGCCATAGCAACTGCGGGAGCAACAGTTGTAATCAGTCTATAATCAAGCGGCTTAGGTATGATATAATCCCTACCAAAAGAGATGTTTGATTCGCCATAAGCAATGTTCACTTCAACTGGAACAGATTCTTTCGCCAATGCCGCCAGAGCTTTTACGGCAGCGAGTTTCATTTCTTCATTGATACTTTTTGCTCGTACATCTAAAGCGCCTCTGAATATATATGGGAAGCCAAGAACGTTATTCACTTGATTTGGATAATCACTGCGACCAGTAGCCATGATTATATCTTTCCGAGACGCAATCGCTACTTCATAAGCAATTTCTGGGTCAGGGTTGGCACATGCAAAAACAATAGGGTCACTGGCCATGGATTTAAGCATCTCTTTAGATACAATATTGCCAATGGACAGTCCGAGAAAAACATCCGCATCGACCATTGCATCTTTGAGTGTTACACAATCAGTATTAACAGCGTACTTGCTTTTTATTTCATCAAGATCATCTCTGGAAGTAGAAATCACTCCTTTACTATCAAGCATCAGGATGTTTTTCGGGTTTACTCCTAAAATGCAGTATAAGTTCACACATGAAATTGCTGCAGCACCAGCACCGCTGACTACTACCTTAACATCTTCAATCTTCTTCCCTGCTAACTCCAGCGCATTAAGCAGAGCCGCACTCGTAATGATTGCAGTTCCATGCTGGTCGTCATGCATTATAGGAATCTCCAATTCTGCTTTTAATCTGCGTTCGATCTCAAAAGCCTCGGGAGATTTAATATCCTCAAGATTAATTCCACCAAAGGTTGGGGCAATAGCCTTAACGGTATTTACAAACAAATCGATATCATTTGCGTCAACTTCAATATCAAATACATCGATATCAGCAAAGATCTTGAATAGCAAACCTTTGCCTTCCATTACTGGCTTTGACGCCTCAGGCCCAATGTTTCCCAATCCAAGAACAGCAGTTCCATTCGAAATAACAGCAACGAGGTTTCCTTTTGCCGTGTATTTGTAAACATCTTCAGGGTTTTCAGCTATACTAAGACATGGCTCAGCTACTCCTGGCGAATAGGCCAAGCTTAAATCGCGCTGAGACGAATACGGTTTTGTTGGCACAACCTCTATTTTTCCAGGTCTTCCACTCGAGTGATAATCCAGCGCTTCTTGCTTTTTTCTCTTGCTCATAAAGTTGTTTTCAGGGGAGCGTAAAAATAGAAATATTGCCCTTCCTAGTGCCTTTGAAGCAAGGTTATTATAGCTTTGGTAGGATAAAGTGTTAAAATGAAGAAAATTGTCGTTTTTTCTGGCGCTGGCCTAAGTGCTGAAAGCGGGCTGAAAACCTTTCGCGATGGTGGAGGGTTATGGGAAGAATATGACATCAATGAAGTTGCCACTCCTGAAGCTTGGATGGCAAACCCAGCCTTGGTTCTTAAGTTTTATAACTTAAGAAAGGAGCAGATTTTAAATGCAAAACCAAATCTTGCTCACATCTCTATCGCTTCCTTAGAAGAAGATTATGACGTGCATGTAATCACACAAAATATCGATGATTTACACGAACGTGCTGGCAGTAATAAAATCATTCATCTGCATGGGGAAATCCTAAAAGCGCGATCTTCTAACGACCCCTGTTTAATAATCAATCATAGCAAAGACCTTAAATTGGGGGACAAAGCTGAAGACGGATCTCAACTTAGGCCTCATATAGTTTGGTTTGGAGAAAGCGTACCAGAAATGGACAGAGCCACACAAATCATCTCTAAAGCTGAGATAATAATAGTTGTAGGGACAAGCCTAAATGTTTATCCAGCTGCGGGATTGATTCAATACGCACCGACAAATGCAACATTCTTCATCATTGATCCAGCAGAAGTAAATCATTCATCATTAAGAAAAGTGACCTTTCTAAGAACAACTGCGACCAAAGGAATTCCTGAAATTGTAAACTTGTTAATGAAAGAAGCTAAGGTTTTTTAGATGTTAGAAATTATTTTAGGAAACCAAGCTTGAAGACTAAATTCATCATCAATTCACATTGGCACAACATTAGCATTAGAGTAAATTCGCAAACCATTTGAATAAAAAACTATGAAATACATTCTACTTTCAATTCTTCTAATTGGAGCCATAAATTCAGGCATCAAAGCTCAAGACAGTGGTCGTAAAATTCCTGCCGTAGAAATTAAAAGCCTTGACAGCTCGCCATTCAATACTGGAGATATTCAAAATGATGGAAAACCAATCATTATTAGTTTTTGGGCTACATGGTGCAGTCCATGCAAAAGAGAATTAAACACGATTGCTGAAGATTATATCGATTGGCAAGATGAAACTGGCGTAAAACTTATCGCTATTTCCATAGATGATGCTCGTAACATGCAAAAAGTAAAGCCTTATGTTGACGGTCAATCATGGGATTATGAAGTTTACCTCGACCCTAATGCAGATTTCAAAAGAGCTATGAATGTGAATAATGTACCTCACACTTTCCTTATTGATGGTGAGGGGAATATAGTTTGGCAGCACAATTCTTATCAGCCAGGTGATGAGGACGAGCTATACGAACTTGTAGAAAAATTGGCTGCAGGAGAGTCGATCAACTAACTATTGAAATCGCGCTTAATGAAATTAACTAACCTCAATCTTGGGCTAATCACCCTATTCTCTTTTGCCACAATAATTGTTTCCGCACAAGATGGCAATCTGTTAGACGGAGTTCAAATTCATGGAAATTTTGACTTATATGCGCAGCAGTACAATAAGGATTCCATCATAGGCGCTCCCATCGTTCCTGAAAAAAGTGGAGTGAATGCTTTCACGAACTTAATTGCGACAAAGGGAAAGTTTAGCGCAGGAGTTCGATTAGAAAGCTACATACCGCCCGTTCAAGGATTTGACCCAAGGTTTGGTGATGAGACCATTGGTGTTCCATTTAGATATGCATCGTTCAAACAAGATGGACTAGAAATAACCGTTGGAAATTTCTACGAACAGTTTGGAAATGGAATGATTTTAAGAAGCTACGAAGAAAGGGGTCTTGGTTTAGACAATGCGTTTGATGGCGCCAGAGTCAGGTATTCTCCTGTCCAAGGTCTGTATATCAAAGGCCTTATTGGTAACCAAAGATTTTACTGGCAAAAAAGCGATGGTATAGTTCGAGCATTTGATGGTGAAGTTCAATTCAATGAGTTGATTTCAAAATGGAATGAAAGTGCTTTGAGAGTTTCGATAGGTGGATCCTTCGTAAGTAAATTTCAATCAACTGGTACATCATCATTGGATTTACCTGAAAACGTTGGAGGTGGAGCAGCGAGATTCCAAATGAACTACAAAGACTTTAGTCTGATGGGCGAATATGCTTATAAGGAAAATGATCCCACTAAATCCAACCATTACATATACAAAAGTGGGGAAGGTTTCTTTGCTTCAGCCACTTATTCAAGAAGAGGTTTTGGAATTAATATTTCCGCCAAGAGCATCGACAATATGGAGTTCCGTAGTGACAGAGAAGCTGGTTTTAATGATTTGTTCATAAACTACCTACCCGCATTATCCCGTCAGCATACATATAGTTTGGCAGCTACGCTTTACCCCTATGCAACTCAACCGAATGGTGAGATTGGACTTCAAGGAGATTTGATTTACAAAATCAAAAAGGGAAGTAAAATTGGAGGAAAGTATGGAACTACCATTCAATTAAACGTTTCGATGATCAATTCTCATGATCGAGAATATTATGCAGACGAAGATCCTGATGCTGCCGTGGATCTGCTTGATCAACAAGTCTATATCCCAGAAGACCAATCTAGAAAAGGCTATAAGGCTAATTTATTCAATATTGGCAACGAAGTATATTACAGGGATTATAATATTGAGATCGACCGTAAATTCAATAAAAACTTTAAGTTGAAAGGAACTTTTGCCTTTCAAGAATATAATATTGAACTCATTCAAAATAAAGCCTCAACCAACGTTTTGGCTAGAATATGGGTCTTAGAAGGGTTGAATAAATTATCTAAAAAACATAGTATCCGTTGGGAAGCACAGCAACTAACTACAGGACAAGATCAAGGAGACTGGGTTTTTGGACTGATTGAGTATGGCTATTCACCACATTGGATAGTAACTGTGCTTAATCAATACAACTATGGCAATAAAAACAAAGATTTAAGAGTTAATTATCCGACAGCCCAAGTAACATACGTTCAAAATGCCAATCGCATAAGTTTAAGTTACGGGCGTCAGCGAGCTGGTATTTTCTGCGTGGGCGGTGTATGTAGAAATGTTCCCGCAGCGAATGGTTTAACTCTTGCGATAACAAGTAGTTTCTAATTTAATTGATCATGCAAAAGACAAAAAATCGTGTCATCGCATCCTTCATTCTGCTAATAGCTATAGTAGGATGCGATAAAGTAGAAATGCCATTGCCTGAGCCAGATGTGCTTGTCTTGAATGATTCAATCACTTTTCCTTCGGTAGATTCTGCTAACTTGAATCGTGCCTTCAAGAAAACATACGTAGAGGAATTCACTGGTCATCGATGTACCACTTGCCCTGCCAATACCGAACTTCTTTTGGCACAACTCGCGGCAAACAAAGATCGAATGATCGTTATTGCCGTGCATGCTGGTTTTTTTGCAGAAGTGAAAGAATTTGAAGGATTCCCAACCGACTTCAACACACCATATGGAACGAATTTGTTCAATGCAGACGTCATTGGAGCTCCAATACCAAGTGCAAAGATCAATAGAAGAAATTTTGAAAACTTCAACAATCTCTCAATTTTTAATAATCAAAGTACCTTTTGGACTGAACCCATCAATTTTGAAAATTCCAACACCAACGCAGATTTCGCGCTAGGTATAGAGGCAGATTATATTGATAGTCTGGATTTATTTTACATTCAAGCCAGCGCTGAATTACTCAGCCCTGTGAGTCAAAACCACAGGCTGCTCATTCTTTGCATCGAAGATTCTGTTATAGCACCGCAAGAAGATAGCCGCGCTGACCCTAATATTTATCCAGGTAAGAGAATTCCAGATTACGTTCACCATCACGTATTACGGGCTAAGTTAAACCCTAATCAATCCATTGCTGGTGAACCATTTATTTCAGGCGGAGCTGCCGCTGGAGAATGGCTTGACTATAAGCTGAATGCCGAAATGCCCGCTAATGTCCTGAACAAGGAAAATACAACCATTGTGGCGGTCATAGTAAACGAGATCACAGGAGAAGTTATTCAAAGTGAAGAAACACATGTGCATGTGGTTGAATAAATTTTGCTTTGCACTATTTTTTTGCTTGACAGCATTTTCATTCGGATCGCAAGCTCAAACTGAAACTCCGAAAAAAGGCCAATTTTCGGCAATGGCCAAACTAGGACTTGTAGCAAGTCAGATCCACAATGATGACGTAGGCGGTTATAATAAACTAGGAGGCACTGCAGGTTTTGGTGTTTTCACGCCTATTTCAAGAACCGCAAAAATTCAATTGGAATTAAACTATGCCATGCGGGGCAGCAGATTAGCCGCACGTCCGGATAAAGGTGAATTCAATTCTTTCACACTCGAAGCACATTATATTGATATTCCTATTCTGTATAGATCTCATTTGGCCATGTTTGAATATGAGATTGGACTTTGTAATGGCTTCTTGGTGGCATCCAGACGAGTAGACCCTCTATTTATAACCACAGCTGCTCCTTTTAACCGCTATGAATTAGCTATTAATGCCGGAGTAAGTGTACCAATGAAAGGAAATTGGAGTTTTAATGCTCGCTTTCATTATTCCATGCTTCCAGCAATAGGGAAATTAGGTTTTGTAAATGGCATAAACATCATTGGTGGCGCTTATAACAATGCCATATCGTTCAGTATCATTCGAACCTTTACTCCTAAAGATTGAGGAATTTAATATTCCGAACTAAACCGGAGTATTTTGTGCGTTTCACAGCTGAACCAGAAAACAATTCTTGAAATTTTTCTTCGGTTAAATTATCCCATGCCTTCTTATCTGTGTCAAGCAACTCAGGATGCGGATCAAAATCTTCTTCCTTGTGTTGCTTGCTAAATCGATTCCATGGACAAACATCTTGACAGATGTCGCAACCAAACATCCAGTTATTGAACTTACCCTTATATTCAGATGGCAATTGAGCATCCTTGAGTTCAATTGTAAAATAAGAAATACACTTTGATGCGTCCAGCACATATGGAGCAACGATTGCATCAGTAGGACAAGCATCTATGCAGGCCGTGCACGTTCCACAATGATCAGTTTGAGGGTCATCGGCAGCAAGTTCTATATCGACAATCAAAACAGCCAAAAAATAAAACGAACCTTCATACTTCGTAATAATATTGGTATGTTTTCCCATCCAGCCCAAACCTGACCTACGTGCCCAAGCTTTTTCCATTACTGGCGCAGAATCTACAAAGCCTCTTCCGTCAACTTCACCAAATTGCTCATTCAGCAAGAATAGAAACTGCTTTAGGCGCTTTTTTATCACTTTATGATAATCTCGTCCATAGGCGTATTTTGAGATCTTAGGTGCATTTTCAGACTGAGTTAAATCAGAATAATAATTCATTGAAAGCACAATCACACTCTTTGCTCCATCAACAAGTTTTCTTGGATCTAAACGCTTCTCGAAATTCTCTTCCAAGTAAGACATCGAACCATTGCGCTGCTCCTTAAGCCAATTCTCTAAAAACTTCTCTTCCTCCTCAAGCTTACTTGCTTTTGCAATTCTGCAATCTAAAAAGCCAAGTTCAATGGCCTTTGTTCTAACCCACTCACTGCGGGTTTGTAATTTGAGGTCAAAGGCCTCCATTTATTCAAATATTGATCCTTGAGTTCCCTTAGGAAGTTCACGTCCCAAATGTTTATACGATTGATTTGTAGCTACTCTCCCGCGCGGGGTTCTATGCAGAAAGCCTTCCTGTATAAGGAATGGTTCGTACACTTCTTCAATTGTACCGGCCTGCTCTCCTACTGCAGTAGCAATAGTTGTTAAGCCAACTGGGCCACCAGAAAACTTATCGATGATTACTGAGAGAATTTTGTTGTCCATTTCATCCAGCCCATAAGCATCTACATTCAGTGCTTCCAATCCAAATGATGCAATCTTGAAATCAATTTTACCATCTCCCTTTATCTGTGCAAAATCTCTTATACGTCTCAATAAAGCGTTCGCTATTCGAGGGGTTCCTCGGCTTCTTCTTGATATTTCTTGCGCAGCTTTTGACTCTATTTCAATATTGAGAATAGAGGCACTTCTATGAACGATTTTAGTCAGCAGTTCAGAATTATAATAAGACAGCCTAGAATTAATACCAAAACGCGCCCTGAGAGGTGATGTTAGGAGACCAGATCTTGTAGTTGCGCCAATCAACGTAAAAGGCGCCAACTCAATTTGAACGCTTCTTGCACTTGGTCCGCTATCAATCATAATGTCGATTGTATAATCCTCCATGGCAGAATACAAAAACTCCTCTACAATAGGACTTAAACGATGAATTTCATCAATAAACAAGACGTCCTTTTCCTCCAGATTAGTTAATAATCCCGCAAGATCTCCTGGCTTATCCAATACCGGCCCACTTGTTGTCTTAATACCAACACCCAATTCATTCGCGATAATATTGGCAAGAGTCGTTTTTCCAAGTCCAGGAGGTCCATGCAACAAAACATGATCAAGCGCTTCACCGCGTTGAGATGCCGCCTGAACGAACACTTTAAGATTTTCTATAATGGACTCTTGACCCGTAAAGTCATCAAATTGAACAGGCCTCAACACCTTTTCAATATCCTTATCGGTTTGAGATAACTCTGAAGAATCTGGATCAAGGTTATAATTCATGCTTTGACAAATGTAGGAAGTGGGTTGATCATTTCGATCATAAAAAAACCCGCACAATGGCGGGTTTTAAAATTATTGTATTTCAAGTCTAGTGACCTGCACCACCATCCAACTCTCCTTCTTCCAAAGGAACAGTCTGTGGAACAAAATCATGCTCTTTCCCAGGCTTACTATAATCATACGCCCAACGATGAACAACTGGAAGTGGACCTGGCCAATTACCGTGAATAGGATCAACTGGTGTAGTCCATTCAAGTGTATTGGAACCCCATGGGTTTTGACTAGCTCGAGGGCCTCTAAACATGCTGTAGAAGAAGTTGAACATGAAAATGAACTGAGCCAAAGCTCCAACGATCGCGAAAACTGAAATCAATTCATTCAAAGACACGAATTCATCAAACATTGGAAATCCACTATTTGAGTAATATCTTCTAGGCATACCTGCAAGACCCAAGAAATGCTGAGGAAAGAAAACTCCATACGCAGATACAAACGTCAACCAAAAATGAGCATAACCCAATTTTCTATTCATCATTTTTCCATACATCTTCGGGAACCAATGATACACTCCAGCATACATAGCTAACACAGCCGATAATCCCATTACAATATGGAAGTGAGCAACCACAAAGTAGGTATCATGCAAATTGATATCCAAAGCACTATCTGCTAAAATAATTCCAGTTACACCGCCTGAAATAAAGGTTGACACCATTCCTATAGAGAACAACATTGCAGGTGTGAACCTGATATTTCCTTTCCATAGAGTAGTGATATAATTAAATGCCTTCACTGCTGATGGGATCGCAATTAATAATGTGGTAAATGTGAATACGGAACCTAAGAATGGATTCATACCCGTGATAAACATGTGGTGACCCCATACAATAAATGATAAGAAAGCAATTGCTAGAATCGATCCAATCATTGCACGGTAACCAAAAATTGGTTTTCTCGCATTAGTCGCTATCACTTCTGATGTTATACCAAGGGCCGGGAGCAATACAATATAAACCTCAGGATGACCTAAAAACCAAAACAAGTGCTCAAATAAAATTGGACTACCTCCTGTTTGCTCGAGGACTTCACCAGCGATATGAATATCACTTAGGTAGAAACTTGTTCCGAACATACGGTCAAAAATCAATAATAAAGCTGCTGAGAATAAAACCGGGAATGAGAGAACGCCAATAATGGCAGTTACAAACAAAGCCCAAATACTTAACGGCAATCGAGTCATAGTCATACCTTTTGTTCTAAGGTTAATGACTGTAACGACATAGTTAAGTCCTCCTAAAAGAGACGAGACAATAAATAAAGACATACTAACTAACCACAGCGTCATACCCAGCCCTGACCCTGGCATAGCCTGGGGCAAAGCACTTAATGGCGGATAAACTGTCCATCCACCAGACGCAGGTCCTGTCTCTATAAACAGTGATGAAATCATTACTAAACTGGACGCAAGGAAAAACCAATACGAAAGCATATTCATGAATCCCGAAGCCATATCTCTAGCTCCAATTTGAAAAGGAATTAGAAGATTAGCAAACGTTCCACTTAACCCTCCTGTTAGAAGGAAAAACACCATTATAGTTCCATGTATAGTTACAAGCGCCAAATACATGTTAGGATCTAAGATTCCGTCAGGAGCCCATTTATCTCCTAATAGGAAGTTCAATATCCAAAACGACTCTCCTTGCCATCCTAATTGAAGTCTGAACAAAGACGACATAATCATACCGATTACTGCCATGATCATTCCTGTAATTAGGAATTGCTTAGAAATCATCTTGTGATCCATACTGAAGATATACTTCGATATGAATGTTTCCTCGTGGTGGTGATCGTCTTTATGTGCTGCTTCTGTTGCCATATCTAGTTATTGTTCGATCATTGAAATTTCGTTACCAGAAATACTAATTTTTGAGGCCATACCTTCATCAGCTGGTTGAATGCTTTCATTGAAGGTCTTTTGCTCAGAAATCCATTTATTATACTCTTCTTGCTCCACTACTTTAATAACCATTTTCATGTTGTAGTGAGCTGCTCCACATATCTTGTTACACAATAACATGTACTCGAATTCTGGATTATTTGTCTTCGCACGCATCTCCTCTGTGGTTATGGTAGGAATAAAATTCATTGTAGTTGTCATTCCAGGTACACAGTTCATTTGAGATCTAAAGTGAGGCATATAAGCACTATGAATAACATCCCTACTTCTGAATATGAACTCAACGCTTTTCCCTCTAGGAACGTAAAACTCACTTTTCACTAAGATATCATCATCACCAGACACTAAACTAGCTGCGCTCAAGCCTTCAAATGAAGCCACTCTTTCCAATTGTCTTTTTCTTTTTGCAATTGACTCGGTCAATTCTTCATCTTTTATTCCACCTTTTGGAGCTTTCTCCAATTCCTCTTGGTAGTAAACTATGTCAGCTTTCAATTCTTCCTGCATTTGAGCAACGGAACCATTGGTGATAACACCCAGAGGATTAAAAGTTGAAATCATATTATAATTCGATGCTCCCAAAGTCGAATCCATGCCAGAATAACGAGCTGTCCAGTCAAATTGTTTAGGATAAAGTTCAATGGTTAAAGAGTTTTCAGGCGCTTCATCCGTAATGTCAATCCAAGCTGATAAACCATATACAATAATCACTGCCAAGAAAACTGCAGGCACTGTTGTCCAAAGTAATTCAAGCTTATTACTGTGCGTATAGAAATATGCTTTTCTGTCCTTGGAAAAAGTATACTTATAAGCAAAGTAGAAAAGAAACACATGTGTTACAACGAACACTATAGTAATGATCAAGAAGTTGAACCCTAATAATTGGTCTAGTAAGACACCATGCTCTGAAGCTGACTCCGGAAGCAAAAGCGGGACATATTCAACGTAAAGCCATGCGAAAAACGCAAAATAGCCCAACATGAACACAAACATCATTTTTCCCTGGTAGCTGTTTTCAGCATCCGTAGGAACGAAGGAACTATCATCCTTAAGTTTAGATGTGCCTTCAAATACTCGTACCAACTGCCAGATGGCAAATGATGTGAGAACAATGGCTAGTATAATTAGAATCGTTACCATATTTATTGTCTTTCCTTTATCCTACTACTTAATTAATGTGGTGGTGTAAACTTTCTTCTAACATTGGGTGATTCTTCACTAGCAGAGGCCTTTTAGCTAAAGCTCCTAATACTATGTATAAGAATAAACCAAGAAACCCTAAGAAAGTTCCAATTTCGACTAATCCAATTACTCCGTGGTCTTTCATCGCTCCGGGAGAAATGATCATGAAAACATCCATCCAATGGCCAAAGAAGATAATCACTCCTACGAACACCAAGAATCCTGGGTTACGCTTAGCATCTTTAGACATAAGAAGTAGCATTGGGAATATAAAGTTTATAAGCAAAGTACCCCAGAATAACCATGTGTAGTCATTGATTCTTGCTTGAAAATACATGACTTCTTCAGGAATATCGGAGTACCAATACAACATGAATTGACAGAAGAATAAATATGTCCACAAGAAGCTAATGGCAAATACCCACTTACCCATGTCATGCATATGGCTGTCATTAACGAATTCCATCAAGCCTTTTCCTTTTAGATAAACGACTAATAAAGTCATCATTACCATTCCGCTAATCCACATTCCAGAAAAAATGTACCATCCAAAAATTGTAGAGAACCAATGCGTATCAATACTCATTATCCAGTCCCAACTTGCGGTAACAGATGTGTATCCGAAAAAAACCAAGAATACGGCTGCAAGTGTCTGGTTCTTGATGAAGAATGGTTTTGGATCTACCGTTAACTCATCTTCCATTAAAGACCTCTTTCTAAAAAGCATAGTAAACCAAATGTAAACAGCCAAATAAGCTATAGTTCTAATCCACCAAAATGGAAGGTTCAAGTATGCCTGCTTATGAGCAATTAATTCATCATAATGCGGAGATGCAAGATCATATAATTCTGCATCCATCCAATGATAAATGTGATGAAAATGAAACGTTCCTGCCAAGAAAACCAAAATCAATGCGAGCGAACCAATAGGAAGATAAGCAGCAACACCTTCAAAAATTCTTTTCAAAACTGTCGGCCATCCAGATTCTGCAGCATATTGAATTGCTAAGAAGAAAGTACCTGTAAGTCCTACTCCAAAAAAGAAGAACCCACTTATCAAAATGCTTGTCCAAACGCGCTGGCTAGCATGATCACCGCCAAAGAAGCCCAACACAATAGATAGCAATCCAACTGCCATCAATATCAAGGTTAACCTCTTTGCTCTACCGTCAAATACGTATTCCATAGTTGTGATTCCGTTTAGTTATTCATTGCTGTTTCGTCAGACATTGTAGCTTCCTCAGTGGATGTGGAATCAGAAACAGTTTCTGTATTCTCAGCTCCTTCAGGATTTTGAAGAGTTTGAACGTAGCGTATAACTGTCCATCGTTCTTCGTTATTCAATTGAGAAGAATGTGATCCCATTAAGTTCTTTCCATACGTGATTGTATGAAACATTTTTCCTTCAGGGAGATTCTTCAATGAGGCACTGTTGTACGCAGGGGGCGGTGGGTGACCACCAGCAGTTACTGTAGGTCCATCTCCAGCTCCTGCCACACCATGACAATGACCGCAATACTTCGTATAAATAACTTTTCCATCAGCCAAAACTTCTTCATTTGAAGGAAGTGGATTCTTCAGCAATGATCCCGCCATTTCATATCCTTCCGTTGTATTCGGAATACCATATGGGAGGTAACCTCTTGCTATTGAACCATCAGCTGGCATTCGTGCTTCCATGCTATCAGCATAGTTGCTGTTTCCTGAATAAGGTTCCAAAGCAGCCGTTCGATACATGTCTGGCATATATTCAACTCCTGGACTTTGACTTTTTGAGCCGCATGATACCATATAAAAGCCCATCATGACTGCGGCAACCTTAGAAAACAAGTATAGTGTGTTCTTATTCATGCCTATTTTTCAAAAATTTCAACAGGATTCGTCTCTTTCAATATTGCGCGGATTTCATCATCAGAAACCCCAGAATTCTCATCTTTCGATATCTCAATCGCAAAATGATCATCAGTGGTTCTTGGATGAGGATTACGTGCCGCCATTCCAGGAAGTGTTCTATTCCTTATTAAGTAAGTAATCGCCATTCCATGAGCTGCACATAATACTGTGAACTCAAACGTAATTGGAATAAAAGCGGGTAAATTTTGATACAAAGTATTGTTTGGCTTACCACCGATATTCATTGGCCAATCATCAATCATAAAATACCACATACCTATTAAGGCGAGGGTCAAAGCGGTAAGACCATAAAGAAAAGCAGTGATCGCTAATCTTGTCCATTTAATTCCAAGTACATTCTCCAAACCATGAACTGGAAATGGTGAATAAACATCTTTGATACGAAGATTTTTTGATAAGATGCTTTTGGCACCGTCTACCATGATCTCATCATCATCATAAAGAGCATATATAGCCTTACTCATCTTAGTGTTGTTTTTTATAGTTGTCACCTGAAGACTTCAAAATGGACTTCAGTTCATTCAATGCTAATACTGGGAAGAATCTACTGAATAATAGAAACAGTGTAAAGAAGATTCCAATGGTTCCTAAGAAGATTCCTATATCTACAAATGTCGGGTGGAACATACTCCAACTTGATGGAATATAATCTCTGTGAAGTGATGTAACGATAATCACGAAACGCTCGAACCACATACCGATATTCACAAATATTGAAAGTACAAATGATACAATTAGACTCGTTCTCAATTTCTTAAACCAGAATAATTGAGGTGTAATAACATTACATGTCATCATTGACCAATAAGCCCACCAATAAGGGCCAGTTGCTCTATTCAAAAATGCATAAGCCTCATACTCAACACCAGAATACCAAGATATAAACAGCTCTGATAAATATGCCACCCCAACCATTGAACCTGTAATAACAATTACAATATTCATATACTCAGCATGCTTAATAGTAATGTAAGACTCCAAATGAAGAACCTTTCGTGCCATGAGGAGTAAAGTTTGAACCATTGCAAATCCAGAGAAAATCGCTCCAGCAACGAAGTACGGAGGAAAAATGGTGGTATGCCAACCCGGAATGACGGAAGTTGCAAAGTCCATTGACACAATGGAGTGTACCGAGAATACAAGTGGGGTTGCTAAACCAGCCAACACCAAAGAAACTTCTTCAAAACGAATCCAAGCTTTTGCGTTTCCAGTCCATCCAAAACTTAAAACACTGTAAGCCATTTTAGAAACTGGTTTTACAGCTCTATCTCTAATCGTAGCAAAATCTGGGATCAATCCAATATACCAAAAAACCAATGAAACCGAAAAGTATGTAGATATTGCAAAAACATCCCACAAGAGCGGTGAGTTAAAGTTTACCCACAATGATCCAAATGTGTTTGGAAGAGGGAAAACCCAGTAAGCCATCCAAATTCTTCCCATGTGAATACCTGGGAATAAAGCCGCCATCATAACTGCGAAAATTGTCATCGCCTCAGCCGATCTGTTAATAGCCATTCTCCATTTCTGACGAAAGAGCAAAAGCACAGCTGAAATCAAAGTACCGGCATGACCTATTCCTACCCACCAAACGAAGTTGGTAATATCCCAAGCCCAAGCAACTGTGGTATTCAAACCCCACGTTCCAATACCTCTACCAATGGTGTAAAGAATACATCCTAAACCCCAAAGTGCGACCATTACGGAAATGGAAAACACGATGTACCAATACTTATTGGCTTTACCTTCTACAGGCGCACAGACATCTTCAGTAATCTGATGATAGGTCTTATTACCTAAAATGAGTGGTTCTCTTATCGCTGCTTCTCTTTGCATGTGAACTGGTTAATTCAATTATGATCACGCAGTGTGTTCTGCTGAATTTTCTATGTTTCTAACTTTTGTCTGATACCAAACATTTGGCTGTACTCCAATCTCCTCGAGTAAGTGGTATGCACGGTCATTCATAGCACTTTCGCGCACTTTAGACGACTTGTCATTGATATCACCAAACGTTATTGCATTGGTAGGACAAGATGATGCACAAGCCGTTTGGATTGAACCATCAGGCACTCTTGTTCCTGCTTTCTTAGCATCAAGCTTACCTGCTTGAACACGCTGAACACAAAGACTACACTTCTCCATTACCCCTCTAGATCTAACCACAACATCTGGGTTAAGAACCATACGGGCCAAATTATCTGATGATGGATTCACATCAGTGAACTTGCTGTCGCCAACATAGTTGAACCAATTGAATCTTCTCACTTTATAAGGACAGTTGTTCGCACAATATCTTGTACCAATACAACGGTTATAAGTCATTTGATTAAATCCTTCATTGCTATGTGTAGTAGCAGCGACAGGACATACCGTTTCACAAGGAGCGTGATTACAGTGTTGACACATTACAGGCATGTAACCAACCTCTGGGTAATCTGAAGGAATCTCCATTTGGTCATAATTCTTCTCCTGACTAATATCACCATGAATATCTGGATCAGCCTCGCTACTGTAATAACGATCTATTCTCAACCAGCTCATTGAACGTGTTCTATTCACTTCGTCCTTTCCAACGATCGGAACATTATTCTCTGAATGGCATGCCGTAACACATGAACCACATCCGATACACGTATTCAAATCAATTGACAACCCCCAACGGTGACCTAAATCAATATCATGGTTCGCCCATAAGTCTAACGTACTCACAGGAACTTTTTCACCATAAGCATTGCTAATCATCTCTGCTGGATTCCAATGCTCACGATCATTTTGATTAAAGTCTGGCAATGTAGTCTCATTCAATATCTTCCTTCCCATCATCGTGTGCTGGGTTTGAGTAGAAGCAATATTGTAGCGTCTTTCAATCTTCTCAACTGAAGCTGATGACGAATATTGAACAAAGCCTTTAACTACTGACAACATTGCAAATGCGTTCTCACCAATTAAACGATCTCCTTCATATCCTTTTCCGTATCCAAGCGCAACACCAACCGTACCTTTTTTCTGACCTGGTGCAGCAACAACAGGAAGTTCCATGGAAATTCCGTTAACAGTTACTCTAACCATTCCCGCTTTCTGCTGCTCGCCCATCAAGGTATTCAAACCTTGTTCGCGCATGTCAGAAGGATTCATAGTGGCATATTGATCCCAAACTACTTTTGTCACTGGATCTGGAAGCTCTTGCAACCATGGGTTATCTGCATTTATACCAATGCCAATTCCCGTCTTCACATAAAATGCTACTTCCCACCCTTCTGATGGAGAAGATAAAGCAGATGCAGCGGCCGATACTGCTTCACTATTGAAAACAGGCTCAATAGCCATCTTCGGCATAGCCATCACAGAAACGCCATCTTGAACTGCAACGTTCCACTTACTTGCGAATATTACTGTTGAATCGTCAGAAGCAGAAACTTCACTGTTCCATTTCTTATGTAATAGATCGTAGTATGAATCAGACATTCCCATCCAAATCATCATGGTATCTTGCCATTGACGAGTATTGTTGATTGGATTAATTGTAGGCTGGGTGAACGTGACTTCATTCGCAAAAGGATTGGCGTCATTCCAACTTTCCAAATAGTGATGAACTGGAAGAATATAACCCGCATTTTGCGAAGTAGCATCAGGTTTTTCAGCAAAGGAAACAACCGTTTTCACTTTTGATAATGCATCAGCAAATCCCCAAGAAGCAGGAGAAGTATAAACTGGATCAGAATCCATCACCAACAACATATCAACTGAACCATTATTCATTTCAGATATTAATTCAACGACAGCTGCATCACTACCTTTTCTTAAGTTAATCGGATTATTGAAATCTATAGTAGAACCATAGTTATTCAACATTTGATTAATACCATTTACGATCGCCTGAACGTTAGGGTCGTTAGAATCGGAGATAACTATTGATTGACCTTTCGCTGCAACCAATTTAGCAGCAGCCTCCTTAATCTTACCTTCTACATTGTTATCATCGGAACTTAACGAAGCAGATATTTTATCTCCGCTTCCTATCATACCAGCAATAGCATTGCCAAGCATGGCAATAGCTGCACCCATCTCAGATGGTTTAATAGCACCCCTAACATCAGCGTTAGATCCCGTTGTAGACATCACTGTCTCAAACTGAAAGTGCTTACTCATATTCTCACCCGGAATTCTTGTCTTAGAAAAATCTCTCGCAAACGCTATTGGATTGATCCAATTCACCATGAAGTCAGCTCCAAAACTGACTACAACCTTCGCCTTATCAAAATGATATCCAGGAAGAATTTCAACACCATGTGTTCTTTTATTAGCATCGAGCATACCCGCTGCGGAAACGGCATCATACATTATGTGCTTCACAGTTGATTGAGCAGTTACTTCACCATCAACGGATTCGCTCACACTTTCGACCCATGTTCTAAAATCACCTAACAACGATTGAGACGAAGGACTAATCATTGTAGATGACAACACGCGAATGTTACCTCCATTAGATTTAACATTCTCGATTTGTTGCTTAAGTTCGGAATCAACAGTGGCCCAATCAATTGACTGGCCTTCCTTCATCGGCCCATCAAACCTTCTCTTGTTGTATAAAGAAAGTATAGACGAATTAACCCGAGCACTAACACCGCCTTTTGTAGTTTTCGAAAGCTTATTCCCTTCTATGTGAATGGGACGACCTTCTCTTGTTTTCACTAAAACACTGGCGAAATCATACCCATCAAAATATGTAGAAGCATAATAATTTGCAATGCCCGGCATCACCTCATCCGGCTTTACCACGTATGGCAAACTTTTCACCACAGGAGTTTCACAAGCAGCCAATGTTGCTGCAGTGATTCCAAAACCCATGAACTTCAAGAAATCTCTACGACTCGTGTTAGTAGAGTCTAAGTCTTTATTTGCAAGGAACTGATCAATAGGCAACTCCTCAGAAAATTCTTTCTCAGCACCTTTCACAAATGCTGGTGCCTTTTCGAGCTCCTCTGTTCCTCTCCAGTATACTTTATTATTACTCATAGTGTTCAATCACATGGATTAATAGTGACACTTAACACACTCTAGACCACCAATTTGCTCTACAGTGAATGTTTCTAGGCCTTCGCCCTTATATTTCTCAACTAGCTCTGCATGGACTGACTCGTAATAGCCATTATTATCCATACTCACATTTGTTTCACGGTGACAGTTAATACACCAACCCATCGTCAATTCAGAATATTGGTAAACCTCATCCATTTCTTCAATAGGACCGTGACACGTTTGACACTCTTGCTTACCAACAACAACGTGCTGACTGTGGTTAAAGTAAACGAAATCTTGAAGATTGTGAATTCTCACCCATTCGATTGGCTTTTGCTCATACCCCTTAGTGTATTGCAATTTATCTGGATCCCAACCGATGGCATCGTAAATTTTAGCAATCTCTTTTGTGCCTGAAACCTTACCTTCTTGAACTCCCATATGGCAGTTCATACAAATATTCACAGAAGGAATTCCAGCTGCCTTTCCCTTCTCAACTGAATTATGACAATAAACACAGTTAATTCCGTTTTGGCCCGCGTGAATTTTGTGGGAAAACCATATGGGCTGAGTAGGTTGATAGCCCTGATAAACACCTATTCCATTCAGCATATCCCACGATAAAACACCAACATAAGTCGCAATCAATAAGAAAACTACGACCATTACAGCCTTGTTCTTCGTAAAGAAGCCAATAAACTCAGTGAACATATCCACTGACGGTTCAGGCTCATCATTATCTTTTTGACGATTAAGATTCGTTAAACTCTTGTTAACCCCCCATAAAACCCTGAAAACAACAAACAACACCGCAATAATTACAATCAACCACATGGTTGGATTTCCAGTTGATTCAGAAGAAGTAGCTCCCGCGCCACCATCGGCAGCCACTGCTGCAGCAGGAGTTTCCGGCTGCCAATTATCTACATAGTCTAATAAAGCCACTACTTCGTCAGAAGACAAAGCCATTGGAGTCATTACTGTTTTGTTATAATCTTCATAGAGTTGCTTAGCATAAGGATCCCCAGTCTCCTTCATGTATCCTTGGGAATTCTTTATCCAGGCAATAATAGCATCATCACTACCAGTCCTTTCAGCCCATCTAGCGCGAGAGCCTTGAAGAGCAGGGCCAATAACTTTTTTGTCAATTTTGTGACAAGCTGTGCAATTGCCTTTGTAAAGCGCTTCGCCATCTTGAGCGTTAGCTGGCGATGACATTAGGAGCATGGACAGAATTCCAGTTACCGTTAGCAACTTTTTAGTCAGGCTCACCCACGTATTTCGCATAAATTCTTTCAATTTTCGTTGTAAAATGGCGGTCAGAAAGCGATGGCAAATTTATAAGAATGAGCATATGAGCGTGAACATTTATTCAAAAAACAATGCGTATAGTTTAATTTAAAATCATTCTATATAACAAATATTGTATTCTGATATAGAGACACTTAATACAATGCATTTTTAAAGCTTAATAGCTAAAAATCTGAACGCGAGTAACTTCGCAAAAATGTAATTTATGAGGAAACTCCTTAGCTTAATGTCAATAACGGTGCTACTTTCAGCTCACTCATTTTGCCAAACCACTGATAACGTGAGCGCTAAGAGCCAATTCGTAATAGACAAGCTAGTAGACTCTTCAATCATCGGCATGAGTATTGAATTGAACGAATACTTCATTTTGATGGACAGTATTGATTCAAAAACTTCAAAAAACTCGGGATATCGTATTCAAGTTTTTTCTTCTTCAGGGCCAAATGCTAAAAAAGATGCACTTCAAAGTCAATCTGATTTCTTAAAAATCTATCGAGATTATCCATCCTATACAAAATGGAATTATCCAAATTGGGTTGTTCGCCTCGGAGATTATAGAACCCAACTAGAAGCAATGGAGTTTCACAATGAAATTACCTCATTATTCCCTGCATCCTTCATTGTGAAGGATGAGATCAATGTTCAATAAAAGGAATTAAAGCTTGCGTGCAATTTCGACTTCTGCGTAACCTTCGATGATATCACCTGTCTGAATATCATTGTACTTATCGATATTCAAACCACATTCAAAGCCCGCTTTAACCTCCTTAACATCGTCTTTAAACCTCTTCAATGAGCCTAAGTGACCGTTGTATTGAACAACGCCATCTCTGATCAGTCGAACCTTAGTATTTCTGGTTACCGTGCCATCTAGCACATAACAACCTGCAATGGTTCCAACCTTGCTGATCTTAAAAGTTTCACGAACCTCAATGTTGCAAACGATTTGTTCTTCAATCTTAGGCTTAAGCATTCCTTCCATAGCCGCCTTCATATCATTGATGGCGTCATAGATAATGGAATACATTCTGATTTCAATTCCTTCATTCTCAGCATGCCTTCTGGCTTGTGCAGATGGACGAACCTGGAATCCAATAATGATAGCATCTGAAGCAGTTGCCAACAATACATCAGATTCAGAAATCTGACCAACAGATTTATGAATAACCTGAATGGCAATATTCTCCGTTGATAATTTAAGTAATGAATCAGCCAATGCTTCAACAGAACCATCAACATCACCCTTGATGATCACATTAACTTCGTGGTAATCACCCAATTGAATTATATCTCCAATATCTTCAAGAGTTCTTCTTCGCTGGGTTCTAATACTTTGCTCACGCTGCAATTGCTGTCGCTTTGTAGCGATATTCTTCGATTCCCTTTCGTCATCCATGATGAGAAAAGTGTCTCCTGCACTTGGCGCTCCATTCAAACCTAATAAGCTAACCGGATGAGATGGTCCAGCCTCTTCAATCGGCATCCCTCTTTCGTTAAACATCGCTTTCACACGACCAAAATAACTTCCTGCAAGCATGATATCTCCAATCTTCAGTGTACCAGACTGCACGATTAATGTCGATGTATACCCACGACCTTTATCCAATGTTGCTTCGATAATTGATCCTCTAGCATTCTTGTTGGGGTTAGCCGTCAATTCAAGTAATTCAGCTTCGAGCAGCACTTTCTCAAGCAATTCATTGACATTCAAACCGGTCTTTGCGCTAATCTCTTGACATTGGAAGTTACCTCCCCAGTCTTCGACTAAAATATTCATGTTAGCCAATTGCTCACGAATTTTTTCAGCATTCGCACCATCTTTATCAATCTTATTGAAAGCAAAGATCATTTTTACACCTGCTGCCTGAGCGTGATTAATCGCTTCTATCGTTTGCGGCATAACTGCATCATCTGCAGCAATTACAATAATGGCTATATCTGTTACTTGAGCACCACGAGCACGCATCGCTGTAAAAGCTTCGTGACCCGGAGTATCTAAGAATGTGATAACTTTTCCGTTTTCCAATTCCACGCTGTAAGCCCCAATGTGTTGGGTAATGCCTCCTGCTTCACCTGCAATCACATTTTCTCTACGCACATAGTCAAGTAAAGATGTTTTACCATGATCAACGTGACCCATTACAGTAACAATAGGAGGACGCTCTACCAGTGAATCTGGATCATCAATATCTTCCTTCTTCACAGACTCTTGAATATCGGCACTTATGAACTCAACGGTATAACCGAATTCTTCCGCGAGCATTGTAAGCGTTTCGGAATCTAAACGTTGGTTAATAGACACCATCATGCCAATTGACATACACATTGAAATAACCTCCGTTGGAGATACATTCATCATTGTAGCCAATTCACTAACGGTAACAAATTCCGTTACTTTAAGTACTTTTTGATCTTCTTGAGCTTGTTCAAGCTCTTGCTGCATTTTCTCACTTACAGCATCTCTTCTTTCTCTTCTATACTTCGAGCGAGTAGTTTTACCCTTGCTTTTAAGTGCCGCTAAAGTTTCTCTAACTTGGCTTTGAATCTGCTCTTCAGTAAGCTCTGCTCTTGGAGCCGCTTTCTGAGGTCCGGCTTTTTTGAAAGGTGGACGTTTATTATCTCTATTGAATGGCTCCTTTGGCTTCTCAGGACCAGCAGAGGGTAATCTTTTTCTCTTTCTCTTGTTTCGAGCATCATCGTTAGAGCTCGAAGCGTCAGGCTTCTTAGGGGCTTTTGGCTCAGGAAGGACTATTTTTCCAATGAACTTAGGCCCATCAAGCCTTTGAGCCGTAGCCTTCATCAACTGAGGCTCTAAAGGAGCAGTCGGAGCAGCTGGCGCAACTGGATCTTCCTTCTTCTCAACTTTCTCAACAGTCTTTGACTCTGATTTAATTTTCTCAGCAGCCTTAGATGCTTCAGCTTCTTGTTCTCTTTGAACCTTAGCCTCTTCTTCCTTCTCTGCTTTTTTCTTAGGCCGGTTAGACTTAATTGAAGATAAATCGATTTTACCCACAACATTTGGCCCACCATCTCGAGGAGCTGCTGGTTTTTCTTGAACTTTCGGCTCTTCTTCCTTAACTTCTTTGACAGACGCTACCTCTTCCTTAATAGGTGCTGCTGCTTCAACCTTCTCAACGGGCTTCTCTTTTTCTACAACCGTCTCAACAGGTTCTGACTTTTTTATAGTCGCAGGATCAGCCATCCCTCCAACATTCTTGATCAGGATTTCCTCCTGGTCTTGCTTGTTTTCAGTCTTTACCTTCTTCTGATCATCGAGCGTAATAGTCTCACGAACAACCTTTGTTTGGCTTAATTCGTTGGACTGCTGCTTTTTTGCACGATCAGGTGCAAACTCATCCATCAGCAATTGATATGCATGCGCCTCGATCTTGGTATTTGGCCGAGCTTCAACATTGATGCCCTGCTTCGCCAAGAACTCAACAACTGTTGGAAGTCCTACGTTAAACTCTTTTGCTGCTTTACTTAGTCTTATTGGTGCGCCTTCTGCCATAAATATATTACGAATCTCGTTATTTTTAAAGGACTATCCCGATTATTCAAATTCAGATTTCAAGATCCCTACAATCTCTTTCACTGTTTCTTCTTCAAGATCTGTTCTTTTAACCAAGTCTTCAATTGTTAGTTCTAAAACGCTTTTCGCTGTATCACAACCAATGGCCTTGAGCTCGTCAATAATCCAGTGGTCGATTTCATCCGCAAATTCTTCCAAGTCCACATCTTCATAATCATCATCAGACTCTCTGAAGACGTCAATTTCATATCCTGTAAGCTTTCCTGCCAGCTTAATATTGTGTCCTCCTTTACCAATTGCAAGTGAAACTTGGTCTGGCTTTAAATACACACTTGCTCTAGCATTCTCCTCATCCAACTTAATGGAAGTGATTTTTGCCGGGCTTAAAGATCGCTGAATGAATAACTGAGCATTGCTGGTATAGTTTATTACATCAATGTTTTCATTGCGCAATTCACGCACAATACCATGAATTCTTGATCCTTTCATTCCTACACAGGCTCCTACTGGGTCTATTCTATCATCGTATGATTCAACAGCAACTTTAGCTCTTTCCCCTGGCTCACGAACGATTTTCTTGATGGTAATCAATCCATCAAAAATCTCAGGAACCTCCATTTCAAACAGACGCTCTAAGAATGATGGTGACGTTCTTGAAAGAATAATAACAGGGCTGGTATTCTTCATGTCAACCTTGCTGACAACCGCGCGAACAGTATCGCCCTTTTTGAAGTAATCTGTTGGGATTTGCTCCATCTTAGGAAGAACAAGCTCATTTCCCTCATCATCAAGAACAAGAATTTCGCGCTTCCAAATTTGATAAACTTCACCTGTGATGATATCACCAACACGATCCTTGTATTTTTTGTAGATACTATCTTTTTCAAGCTCCTGAATCTTAGATTGAAGATTCTGACGCATTGATAGAATAGCTCTTCTTCCAAAATTTTCGATCTTTAGTTCTTCTGAAGCTTCTTCACCAATTTCGAAGTCAGGCTCAATTCTAATGGCTGAGCTATATTCAATTTCAGAAAGCGGATCTTCCACTGCACCATCTTCAACAATGGTTCTGTTTCTCCAAATCTCTAAGTCTCCTTTATCTGGGTTGATAATAATATCAAAACTTGAATCATCTTCAAATTCACGAATAATCATTCCACGAATCACATCCTCGAGGATGTGCATCATCGTCACACGATCGATATTTTTAAACTCTTTAAAGTCCTGAAACGACTCAATTAATTCATCAGCATTCATGATCGCACTGTTTATTTAAACGATATTAAAATTTTAGTTTCTCTTATATTTTCCCAAGCGATAACTTCTTCTCTCTCAGGTAATTTTTTCTTCTTAGAAGCAGGTAACTTCAGCTTCAAGCTATCACCCACTTCGAGCAATTCACCCTTCAACTCTGCACTATCTTGCAGTAGAATTTTAACTTCTCTACCAATATTCTTTTCAAATTGTCTTTTATCCCTCAGTGGTTTATCAATACCAGCTGACGAAACTTGCAACTCAAAATCTTCTTGATCTCGGTCTAAATTAGACTCGATTTGTCGACTTACTTCAACACAATCAACAATAGCAACACCAGACATACCGTCAATTTCAACAACAATTTTGTTATTAGAACTCACGCTCAACTCTACAATGAACATATCTGTTCCTTCGAGTTTCTCCTCAACTAACTGCCTTATGTAGCTCTCTGAAATCATATTTATTCGCAAAAAAAATGAGGGGAACTCCCCTCACTTTCTTCTTTTCAGGTGCAAATATAGAAAGATTATTCTCTAATTAGCTAGTCTACTCTTATTCCGTTCTTATAAGTCATAACATTCAGAACATTGCCTTTATCATCGTAGTTAATAGCCTTTCCATCTGGAACGCCATTTTTATAATTTCTAACACTTATTAAGGCTCCTGTTTTGTTCCACATTTTACTCTTACCAGAGATACGATCCATTGCATAAGTCTCTTCCCTCATCTTAGATCCGTGAGGGTAATAGTATACACTTTTGCCATCTTTTGATCCATTCGTATAGCTGGTTGTATAATCCAAATTACCAGAGTCAAAATAATATTCCCAACTACCGTCTTTCAGGCCATTCTTATAACTTCCTGTTTCGCGAGTCTCACCATTTATATAGCCATACTGCCAAGTACCAGCCTTTTTTCCTTGATTTTGTTCTCCTTGATAGTTCAACTTTCCGTTATCAAAGTAGCCCTTCCATGATCCGTTCATAATTCCTTTATCGTAAGTACCTTCATCTTTAAGCTGTCCATTTTGATACCATGCGCTCCATAATCCATTTTCCTTCCCAGCTGAGAAGTCTCCTTCTTGCAAAAGTTGACCGTCTTCAAAAAACGTTTGCCAATGGCCATCTTTCTTATCGTTGTGATAAGTACCATTCTTCCATTTAGCTCCAATTTTATAGAACATTTTCCATTCTCCCTCTCTTTGATCCATAGCAAACTCTCCGATACTTTCTACCTGTCCGTTATCAAAATAATAGGTCCAAGTGTCATGCTGCTTACTTTCTTTGAAAGATCCTTTCATTTCCACTGTTCCTTCCTTTGTATACCAAACCCACTCGCCTTCCTTATAATTGTTCTTGTACTTGCCTTCAACATTGAGTTCCCCATTGGCATACCATGTTTTGATCACTCCATCTAGCTTGCCATTTAAGTATTCAATGTGTTTCCATTTTTCACCGCCTTCAAAATAATATTTCCAAAGGCCATTTTTCTCTCCATCAAGCAAGCTTCCCTCTGACTCTAGATTGCCATTATTATGGTAGTATTCAGCCATCCCATTATAAAGAGAATCTGTTACAGCCATTTTTGATTTAAGCGGACCGTTATCGTAGTAATCGTAGATAATTCCTTGTCCAGCAATCAAAGTCTGCTCTCGTTCTTTATTCCAACCTTCAGCAGGATGATCCTTTCCATTGTTATATTGCACAACCCGCCATTTGTCGCCTTCGGGAAAATAAGACGTCCAAATTCCATTTTTTACTCCGTAATAATATTCCCCTTTTTGACTTAAATTGCCATTTGGAAACCACTCTTTATAAGTACTGTCTCGTAAACTCTCGAGCCTAGACATTTGATAAAAAAGTTTGAAAAATCCTTCAGCTTTACGCTGACCACTTTCATACCAATAAATTACATTTCCACTAAGCAGACCATTGTTGAAGTGACTTTCTTCTTGCTTCTTTCCATTTTCAAAGTAGTAAATCCACTCACCATGTTTTTTACCTTGTAGGAGATATCCTTGACTAAACCGATGTTTATGCTCATCATCATAGAACGTTTCAAAATATTCTGGTTCAATTGCAGCCTGCTTTGCTTCTTGAGCAACCAATTGCAAAGACATCATTACAAATAGGAGGAAAATGGACTTCTTCATTGTATCAAAACTAATTTCATGCGCCTCAATCGTAGACGGAGATTAGAAAAGTTTTCCCCATGACATGTTAACTCTAAAAGCTGCGGATGATTTAACAGAAAACATTTTCTTTGTGGCAAACTAAAAATGATGACTGAAGCCTACGTAAAGCACAACGTAATAGATGGAGTTTCCATCATTGAATTCTTTCATCCTCAAAGCAACTCATTACCGGGCCATATTCTAGGAAAGCTTGCTGAAACCATAAGAATGGCAGGAAAAGACCCAAATTCAAATGTGATTCTTCTTAAAAGTGGAGGGGATAGAGCCTTTTGCGCTGGCGCAAGTTTTGACGAATTGATTGCCATTGACAATGAAGAAACAGGTAAGGTGTTTTTTAGCGGATTTGCCAAAGTGATCAATGCTATGCGAAAATGCCCTAAGTTTATAATTGGCCGAGTTCAAGGCAAAACTGTTGGAGGCGGTGTTGGTGTTGCGAGTTCTTGTGATTACTGTTTTGCAACGTCCAATGCATCCATAAAACTTTCTGAATTAGCTGTTGGAATTGGGCCGTTTGTAGTTGGGCCAGCAGTGGAACGAAAAATTGGCAAAGCTGCCTTCAGCGAATTATCCATAGCAGCAGCCGATTGGAGGAGTTCATCATGGGCTAAAGACAAAGGTCTTTTCGCAGAAACAAGCGACAGTGTGGAAGAAATGGATTCAGATATTGATGCGTTCATTCAAAAAATCAAATCCTTCAATCCAGAAGCTATGGCCGAAATGAAAAAAATATTTTGGGAAGGAACTGAACATTGGGATACTTTACTCTTGGAGCGTGCACAGGTGAGCGGAACGTTAGTTCTATCGGACTTCACCCGCAACGCTATTAACAGCTTTAAAAAGAAATAACTTAACTAGCCTAACATCTAATCATGAAACGACTTTTACTCATCATCTGTCTTGGCCTAACTATGTCAACTTTAACTGCTCAAGACTCCGCTTCTGTAGCGGAAAACCCTTGGAAAAAAGGCGCTTTAGTAGGCCTCAACTTTTCTCAAACCTATCTAGACAACTGGCAAGGTGGAGGTCAATCAGCAATCAGCGGCACAGCGCTTGTAAATCTTTTTGCAAATTATAAAAAGGATAAATGGACGTGGGATAATACGTTTGATGGAGCTTATGGACTGACTCGAATTGGCGAAAATTCAGTTTTTCAAAAAACTGATGACCGCATTGAGATCAACTCTAAGTTAGGCCATACCACACCGATGATGAATGCTTTTTGGACGGCAATGTTTACGTTCAGAACACAATGGGATGCAGGTTATGATTATGGATCTGCTCCTAACCCGCTTATTTCTGACCCATTCGCTCCGGCATATATTTTATTAGGTCTCGGTATCGACTACAAACCAAGTGAAGGGTTCTCCATCTACATCTCTCCGGCCACAAGTAAAACAACTATCGTAGACAATCAGAGACTTGCTGACGCAGGTGCATTTGGTGTGGAAGGAGCAACTTATGATGCTTTCGGAGTGAAAACAGATGGAGAGCAGATCAGATATGAAGCGGGTGGATACGTGAAGATTCAATACACCAAAGAAGTTTTGAAAAATGTGAAGCTTAGCACTAGGGCTGATTTTTTCTCAAACTATCTTAACAACCCTCAAAACATCGACATCAATTGGGAAACTTTAATTGCTATGAAAATCAACGATTTTCTCTCTGCCAGCATTACAACTAACCTTATTTACGATGATGATATTAAGATTGATGTTGATAGAAATGAGGATGGGCTGATAAACGGAAGAGGACCGCGCACCCAATTCAAAGAAGTCTTTTCATTGGGCGTTCAGTACCAATTTTAATCGAGTAAAGGAGTCATTAAAAAGTTCCTTACAGGCAAGCTAACTTCGAAAGCCTTAAATATTTCATCTACCAGTTTATCACTGGTAATCAAATCAGGGTCTAGGTTGGCGAAATAATAGAATTGCTTATTGGCAATGAGCGGCTGTTGGTCAAGAATTTCAGCAAATTCAGGATCCAGCCGCTTGTTTTTTTCTCCTCTTATTTCTTGAAAAACTCGCTTGAAGCTCTTCTCATTAATGACGTTTGAGAAATCTTCTGTGTTGTAAAGAATTTCTTGTCTCAATTTTCTCAATTGTTCTTTATCTGACTGGTAGACTCCTCCGTATACTCTCAAATGTTGGCTACCCAGTTCAAGATAAACACCTGTTAAAGACGACTCTTTCTTACCTCCTTTGCCAACGACTGCCGACATCTGAACTTTATATGGTGTTTTATCCTTCGAAAAGCGGATATCTCTATTGACTCGAAATATGGCATCTTTCGGTTGAATCTGGCAAGCACTATCATACTGCTGCATGCGCAAAATCAAATCGGAAACGAATGCCTCAAAGGGCTTCTTTACGTGCTTTTCATAACGAGATTTATTAGCATTAAACCATTCACGCTCGTTGTTATTATTGAGCTCGTCAAAAAATTGTTCGTATTCCTTCGTGAACCAAGCCATAATCTATCGTTTTCACGATAATAAACATAAGACACGAAACACTTATTGTTTAAGTGTAATTCTGAATGTAGTTCCTCCTCCCAATTCTGACTTCAACACATAAATTTTACCACTATGGTATTCTTCAATAATGCGTTTACTCAGTGACAATCCCAATCCCCAACCACGCTTCTTACTTGTAAAGCCAGGTCTAAAAATAGTCTTGAATTGATTGGCAGCAATTCCCTTACCCGAGTCTGTAAACTCTATATGAACCTTGTTTTCAAAATCTTCAACGTGTATATGAATACTTCCTCTTCCTTCCATGGCATCTAGTGCATTCTTAACAAGGTTTTCAATTACCCATTCAAAAAGAGAGGTGTTCAACGTTGCCATTACCGGATGAGATGGAAAGGCGGTTGTGAAATTGACGTTTCTGCCATTGCGGTGCTTGAAGTATTCAACTCCTTCATTGAGTAATGGAATTAAATCTTGTTCCTTTAAGGCAGGTTGCGATCCAATTTTACTGAAACGATCCGTAACCACTAGCAGTCGTTCAATGTCCTTGGTCAACTCTTCAGCGACCTGCTTATTCTTTTCATCCTCCTTAAGCAGCTCCACCCAGGCAATCATAGAAGACAATGGCGTGCCTAATTGATGTGCTGTTTCTTTGCTCATTCCAACCCAAACTTGGTTCTGTTCTGCCTTGCGGGCTGTGCTGAACATTAAGTAAGCGATGACAATAAAAAGACCAATGATGCCAAACTGAACAAAAGGATAATACTTCAATTGCGTCAGTAAGAACGAGTCTTCATAGAACGCAAAGGCCTTTTTACCATTGATTTCAACTATCAAAGGCTCGTGCTGACTCAGCATCATTTCGAGCCTTTCATTCAAAAGAATTGAATCCTTGAGAATTGATTGTTCAACATTGCCTGCTTCAACAACCATTCTTGAGGCAGAGTCTAATAAAATCAATGGACTGGAGGCGGAATTAAGCATTAATTCAGAAATGAAAGACTCTTGCAGATCAGCGAATGTGGTTTTCAACTCAGAGAATAATCGCGAATCCATATAATGAAGAAAGACCTTGCTCTTGCCATAATAAGCGATCTCTATCGGATCATACTGAGCATTCATCTCATCAAGAACTTGACGTAAATACTTGCGCTCTTCCCTTCCTGTTGGAATTATAATGTTCCGATGTGAAGTAATATCTCCCTTTTCATTGGTAAGGATTACAGGAACTGTTGTATTGTCATTAAGCACATTCAACGCGAAGCTTACATCAGTAATATCAGGTCTTGCGAGATACTTTGTCGCTTCCAAATACAATTCTACTTTTCTTCGTTCGCCTGATTGCAGCTTTTCAAATAATTGACTTGTATACTGCACAAGTGTTGACCTCTTCTTTACCGCCTCAGCCCATATCTCCACTTTTGAGCGTTCTTCTTCAGCAATTTTATCTACCAAGGATTTTGTATACCAAAGTGACAAAGCCACGAATGACAATGCTGCACCAAACAAAAGAAGTTTCCAGCGCTGTTTATTGGAGTATATGTTGTAGGACCTAAACATTCAACTTTACGAATAAAAGACTATTTCAAACACGAATAGAAATTGAGAAGATCTAGAAGTCATCATCTTCGAATTCACCATCCTTCAATTTCTTTTTATCAGATTCGGTTTTCTTCATTAATTTATTGAGGAGGTTGGTTTCTTCTGGTTTCTTTTTATCGGGATCCTTGACTTCCTTCTTTTCTGTTGACTTCTCTTTTACGCCTTCAGGATCAAACTCTATTTGAAGTTCAGGCTTGTGTTCTTTGGTCGACTTTAGAGTTGTGTCGTTCTTGAAAACTCCGAACTCTTCTTTGAGCAAGCTTCTCACGGTTCTACCTTCCTCCTGAACCTCAGTTTTCACACTCTTGGAAATGTCAGTTCTTTTCACCTCCACTTCAAAGTCTTGTGCAGTGCCAATCATGGATAGATAAATTCGAGTTTTACCTTCATCGTCTCTTTGCACAAATTCATTGTAAGGCTCTTTGCGATCTTTCAATTCAAGCAATTCACTGAAGGCGAAATCAAGCTGATAGTCTATTTTATTATCAAAACCGTGTGTTCCGCTCACATTTATATTCAGAGCAGAAGACTTTATTTCCATTCTAGGAATACTTACTACCCCGTTTAGAATCGTGATTTCATTCTCAAGTGTTGCAAAACGAACTATTTCAAGACGTTTACGCAGTTCATCGGTTGAAATGAACAACCTAAGCATAGGCTTCTTCTTGATTTCATCAGCAACACTTATCAATGGCTTAAATCCGACCAAAGCTCCTTCGCTGATTTTAAGATCAATGGAAGAAGTGATACTTGGTGTTTGAATATTAAGCATAGAATCACATAAAGCCTGAAAGCTAATGTCTGCATTTAACCGACCTTCCAATACATCAGAAGTGATAAAGCTCTGTTCGAAATTATTAAAGGTTTCAAACAGTTGCTTCACATCAACATCAAAGGTTCTAAAATTCGTTTGAATCCCAAATTGATTTTCGCTAAAACGATATACGCCAATATCACCTTGCATGGTTCCACTTTGACTCATGAATTGTAACGCAGACGCTTCCACCTTAAATGAATTCATGAGCAGCCTACCACTGATTTCTTTAGCTTCGAATTTACCTTGTCGAAATGCTTTGGAAATAATCGTTAAATCCCAATTTGCGCGTGATGGAAAAGCCACCACTACGCCACTTTGACTGGAAGAAGTAGTAGGGAAAAGATCGTCCAAGTTTATTTCACCCGTTTTCACGACTCCTTTAACATCCAGATCTCCCGTCTCACTGAAAAAGTAGTTTAAAAAGCCATCTGCTTTTCCTTCAAGGTCTATCTCACAGGTATTGATTTTACCTCGATATTTTATAATTTCTAGAGAATTGTTCAGGATAGAAAAAGAAGCCGTATCAATTCTATATGAGCGCTCATCTTGTGGTAATTTAATGTCGGCATTATAAAGTTGAATGCTTCCGCTCGCTCTCGAATTAAGGAAATCTCTTGCTTCTGGATTTGACGGATTCGCAAGTGTCGTTGAAATACTGGCATCAAGAACAAACTTTCCCGTTGAATTAGCCATCCATTCAACATTGAAGAAACCACTTAAGGCTTCAAGGTTTGATTCAAATCTTACAGAGCCATCAATGTTAGGTTGATTGAAATTTGACACACTAAATTTCGAAGAGAATGGATCACCATTCAATTCTCCTTTTAGATCATTAAGTATTATCTCGGCCGAAGAAAAAGCCTTTCTCGCTCCATTAGTTATGGATCCATCCCCCGTCAAATCAGTCAATTTCCAACTACTAGCATTCTTATAAATCGAACCATCCGAAACGGAAAAAGTAGCTTCGAAATTTGGATTATCCGTTTTGCCAAATGCACCTTTCAGCGTGCAATCAAAGCTCAGCTCTCCTGAACTTGTGTAGTCATCAAATGCGGATCGCGTTTCGATTGGAATAAGAGAAAGGGTCTTAATGATATCAAGTTCAGAGCCCAATATTCTCAGGTCAATCCCATCTCCCTCAAAAGCACCTGAAACTTTAAAATCGAGTGTTTTGTCAATTATTAAGTTGCCTTTGCGGAAGGCATATCGTTCAGAAGAGGCGGTAATATCAAGATCTGTATCTACATCCACGTGTCGGTTTTCGAGATAGGTAGTTCCTCTAATACTGATATCATGGACTTCGCCTTGACCATAAACAGCCATGGTATAGCTTTCATCTGAGAATCTGCCATTGAAATAGAGCTCATCCGCTAAAATATCATAGCGTTGATCACGTAATAAATTGTGATAGCTGAATTCTGTATTCTGAATATGCACGCGATCTAGCTCCAAAAGAAATCCGGTTGTATCCTTGTTTTCTACCCAGATGTGAAAATTATCATATCCTTCTTGATCAATCTTGAGGCGCATGAAGCCATCACGCGTTTCAATTTCATTGATTTTGTATTGCCCATCTAGGATGTCAAATAAGTTCAGATTGAGGTAGACCTTACGAAAGAAAAATAAAGTGTCTGCTTTACCAATTTTAACCAAGTTCTCTTCGGCCCAAACGCTATCCATCACAAGAGAAGCAGAAGGAAATCGCTCTAAAAGAGAAAAATTAATATCCGAAACGTGAACTGGAGATTGAAGGCGCTTATTAACTTCTTTGAGAATATAATTACGCACTGGCTCTTCGTACTTTTTAGCAAGGTAGTATGCTCCAATCGCAAAAACGACTATGGAAATACAGATCCCGAAAAACCAAGCTAAAAATTTACGCATAGTGAATAAACGAATCAATGAACCGAATATTCGAAACTACAGGCTAAACTCCTGATAAAAATTACGTTTAAGAAGATTTATGAACGCGAAGACTTTAGTTACTGATGAGTTAAAGCATTCTTAGGTAGCTCACTTCTTTGTCAGTCAAGAACCTCCATCTGCCTCTGGGAAGACCTTTCTTACTCAATCCTGCAAAAGCAGCACGATCAAGGCGAGTAACTTCATATCCCATTGCTTCAAACATTCTCCGTACAACGCGATTTCTGCCCGAATGGATTTCTAATCCAATTTCGTTGCGCACAGAACCGTCACCGGCAAACAATGCCGCATCAGCCTTCGCAATTCCATCATCCAACTGCACTCCAGTCTCTAATTTCTTTAAATCAGCTATGCTCACATTCTTGTTGGTAATAACGTGATATACTTTTCTGATTTCGTTGCTAGGATGGGCCAACTTATCTGCTAAAGCACCATCATTTGTGAGAAGGATAAGTCCTGTTGTATTTCTATCCAATCTTCCTACAGGAAAAACACGCTCGCTACAAGCATTTTTAACCAATCCAATCACAGTGCTTCTTCCTTTCTCATCACTCACAGTGGTGATGCAATCTTTTGGCTTATTCAGTAGCAAGTATCGTTGAGTTTCAGTCTTGATTTTCTCACCAGCATACTCTACAACATCGCCTTGCTTCACTTTTGTTCCAAGCTCTGTAACGACCTTACCGTTTATTGAAACCAAACCATTTTCAATAAATGTATCTGCTTCTCGTCTGGAACAAATTCCAGCCATGGCGATGTATTTATTCAATCGGGTTAGTCCTTCATCTTGAGCCGTTGGCTTCTTTTTTTCGAAGCCAGAAAAAGGCTTGTCTTTGGTAAACTTACCGTACGAACTTTTTCTATCGTTTTGACGAAATTGCTTATCAGCATTTCCTCTGTTTTTGAATCTATCATTTTCTCCTTCATCTCCATCCCTCGTAATGAATTGGGTAGGATCAAATTTTGGCTTCGAATCGGATGTTTTTCTGAATTTATCTTCTCCTATTTTACCCCCTCTTGTTCTTGGCTTAGGACCATCATGAGATCTGCTTCTATCACTTCTATCAGACGAAAAAGACTTGGCACCGCCTCTTGTTCCTCTTGAATCACCTTCTTTACGATCACCCGCAGCTCTCGTGCGAGGACCTCGATCAGATTTCTCTGAATTATCAGTATTCTTATCAGTAGGAGGCTTTGTGCTTCGCTTCACTCCTTCTTTCTTCCTTGAAGTGGTTCCACCGAGCACTATAAATTCTTCTTTCTGCACTTTTTTAGCACGCTTCTCCCAAGTAGTTTTCTTAGCCATAACAACAATTTGAAGGCACAAATGTACGCTAATAAATGCGCATCATAGGACAACGTACATTTGGCAAATGCGATGGAAAATTGCTCAGTGGTTTGAACAACGATGGTGGAAAAGCTACTTAGCGGATAAAAATCCGCAGGATTATTTAGACTGGAAGAAGAGTTATTGGAAGGTTTTTATTGCAAAACTCGATCTTGAGCATCCAAATGAAAAGGCAATTTTAGATGCCGGTTGCGGACCAGCTGGAATATTTATCCATCTGGAAGGAAATCAGGTTACGGCTACCGATCCTCTCATAGACGGTTACGAAAAACATTTAGACCACTTCAACAAATCGAATTACCCTTGGGCAGACTTTCATCAACAAACTTTGGAAGAAATCAATTTCAAAGAAAAGTTTGATTTGGTTTTCTGCCTCAATGTGATCAACCATGTAAAGGATATAGATCAATCTTATCACAACTTGATTTCAGCCCTAAAACCAGGAGGAACATTGATATTGAGCATCGACAGCCACAATTATTTGCTACCTAAGCTACTCTTCAGATTATTGCCTCTAGACATTCTTCATTCACATTGAAGGAATATGAACGTCATTTGACAGAAAGAGGCCTAAAAATTCTACGTTCGGTAAAAATAAAATCAGGTTTTTTGTTTGACTATTATGCCATTGTAAGTGAAAAGCTTTAGCCTAATCATATTATTCTCGATCATCGTTCTGTTTTCTAATGCACAGAAGTGGTATCAAAATGCAGACAGCCTTCATGTTAAAAGAGCATCCTTGGCTCTTGGCACTGAAGGAACCGCATTTATAGGTACGTTGTCAGCACTTCAATTTGCATGGTATACCGATTATCAATCTACCCAATTTCACTTTTTCAACGATTGGGAGGGTTGGATGCAAATGGATAAATTAGGTCATGCCACAACTGCTTATCAAGCAGGTAATAATCTTTACAAGATAAATCGCTGGGCAGGAATCAAAGAAAAGAATTCAATCTGGCTCGCAGGTGGATTGAGTTACAGCTTTCAACTTGCTGTTGAATTGATGGACGGATTTTCTTCAGGATGGGGTTTTAGCAATTACGACCTACTGTTCAACACCATCGGGTCTGGTCTGTTTATTTCGCAGCAGCTCGGCTGGCACGAACAACGTATTAAATTAAAATTCACCTTTTGGCCGAGCGGGTTAACCAATTTGCCTGACCCAGAAGGCAGGAGGGCTCAAAATCTATTCGGAACGGGGTTGCATGAGCAATGGCTGAAAGACTATAATGGGGAAACCTTTTGGCTGAGTGCCAACATTTGGTCGTTGGTTGGAAAGCCCAACAACTTTCCGAAATGGATCAACTTGGCATTGGGTTATAGCGCCAACGGAATGCTCGGAGCAGAGAGCAATACTTGGAAGTTTGAAGATTCTCCAAACCTGATTTCCTCCTCAAGACCTCGTGAAAGACAGTTCTTATTATCACTAGATATTGAGACCGAAAACATGAAGCTTCCAAAAGCGCTCCTTTGGATCAAGCCGATATTCGGAGTTGTGAAAATTCCATTTCCTGCATTGGAATGGAACTCAAATAAAGGGATGGTCTTTAACCCATTATACTTTTAATACGCTACCATTTGGGTTGAAAAGCATCGACCAAATGCAGCAATCGCTCTTCATGGTTATTGGCAATTATGCCAATAACATCGAACCGAACTTCCAGATCTAAATCCTTTTTCTCTACATAAGCATGAGCCGCTCGAATTAAATGCGCTTGCTTTGATTTACTGACAAACTCATGCGGTTCGCCAAAAAAATCAGAATTGCGTGTTTTAACTTCAATAATAACAAGCTGATCCTCTAATCGTGCGATGATGTCTATTTCTTCTTTTCCGAAGCGCCAATTGCGCTCAAGAATCTGATAGCCATTTTTGACGAGGTGAGCTTCAGCAATTTCTTCTCCTCTATTTCCAAGATCATTGTGGGTAGCCATTTCCTACATTTCTTTTCTTAAATCATAAAACACGAAATCTTCATTTTCAAACAATACAGGCAGTTGAGTATGAAATTGACTTGATAAATGTTTGTCCCAAATCAAATACGAAGCTCCTTCGTACCTTAGGGTTTGAATTTCCCCCTTTTTGCTGAGCGTTTCTGCATCAATTGACCACCCTCTTCGATGGGCGAAATACATCATTTGTGGATTTTCTCCACCGTTGACAATCACTAGTTCATCTTTTTCTGCAACCTCTGAAACAAGTGATTCAAGACCAAGCTTATACCAATTATTGTCCTTAATGAAAAAATCATGTTGTTGGTTCAATATTCCTTCAAAAACAATTATTGTAAGCAGTAAATAACCCCAAAACGGCTTTCTAACTAAGGACAGACCATAACCAGCAATTAAAGCCATCAAAGGAACGTAGGGCAGCGTGTAATATTCATGGATCCGAAATCCATACCCAGCTTGGAGCATGAAAACTAAGAACGCGAACGAATACAACACAACCACAGCCAGCAACTTAATGTCTTTCCGTTTGATAATCTTGTACACTCCAAATAGTGTCAAGGCAAACCCTGAAAACTTTAAGGCATCGAAGTAAAAATTATTGAGCGTTAGGTTTGGTGTGGCTATTAATTGAAAAAAACCTTTTTGGATTCCAGGTCCCATTCTATAAAGCACGAAATCATCCGTTATGTGATCAAACCAGTAAAAATACCACCATGCGGAAAATGCTAATGGAATAATTGAGATTGAGATCAACCAAAATTTCCTTTGAAGTGGGTAATGTTCTGATAAAATGGAAAATGCCAATGGAGTCAGCACAACAATTGCAGGAATCTTTGATAAGATACCTAATGACGCGAAGAGGCAATATAACAACAACTGCATAAAACCTCCATTCTTCAAAAACCTCAAAGCAAAAGCTAGAGAAATTAGGCAGAGTGAAATACTGAACGTATCGGGCATTATTTTCCTGGAAAAAGCAAACCAAAGTGACGATAGAAGGACAATCGTTCCATAAAACGCGGTCTTTTCTGAAAAATGATCTTTAACTACTTGATAGAAAGCCCAAATACCGAAAGATGAAACAATAAGATTAATGAGTCGGCCATACCAATGCGAATAGCCAAAAATCAAATTTGATAAGTAGATCAAATAATTAAACAATGGGAATTCCGTGCCTGAAATCCCGCTCGAATTTCCAGCCGTGTCAAATCGAGGATAAAATATATTGTTATCTATTTCATGAAAATTTCGAGCTACAGTGTTTACTGCCGTTTGTCTCCAATTATGGGCGACTTCTAGCGGTGGATTTGTTATTCCTATCAATCGAATCAGAAAAAACAAAACAATCCAAAAGCGGATATCTCCTAAGAGTTTCTCCAGCTTTTCCATTAAAAAGAAATTATTGACTGAGCAGAATTCAAGGACAACCTGACCCCTCTCCCGCAAAACACCGCTTCATTATGATCGACATGGCCGATCGGGGCATTGAAAGCAACCGGGTATTCAAAGTCGCTTACTGCATCCAAAATAATTATTTCCGCTGATTTGCCAAATGGAATGGCATTGTCTTCCATTTCAGTGAATTGACCAACTACTAATCCTTTCAATTTTGATAGATGACCGGCTCGCTTGAATTGCATCATCATGCGATCGAGATGATAAAGGTTCTCAGTTAAGTCTTCTAAAAAGAGAATTTTACCATCATAAATCGGTTGACTCGGTGTTCCTGAAATGGAATAAAGAACACTCAAGTTTCCACCAATGATTTGACCTTCTGCCTGACCTTCTCTATTCAGCGAGTTGACTTTCCATTCAATGCTTTTATGCTCACCAAAAAGCGCGTTTCTCAACGACTCACTTCCTTCATTTTGGATACCATCCTTAAAGAAAATGGGCATTGTTGAATGCAGCGTTTCTATTTTTAAATGACGGCTAACATGACTGTGCAACACAGTCAAATCGCTAAATCCGCATAACCATTTTGGATTCTTTGAAAAGTGAGACCACTCTATGATGTCAATAATACGTGCTGTACCATAACCACCTCGAGCAAACAAAACGGCTTTTATTTCATCATTATCAATTGCCCATTGCAAATCGGATGCTCTTTGTTGATCGGCTCCAGCAAACTGCCGATCAATAGCATAAAGATGAGATCCTGAAACCACCTGTAAGCCCCATGATTCGATTTCATCAATCGCTCCATTAAGCCGACCTTGATCGATTTTTTTTGCCGTTGCTATCAGTGCAACTTTGTCTCCTTTTTTCAGATAATTCGGTCTCATTCTGCGACTAAGATAATTCTACTTTTGAAGCTATGAATTTGGATGTGATTCAATCATGAACTTCCTATTCTGAATAATATATTTCAATCATGCCGAAACGACATTTAGTTACATCAGCTCTTCCCTATGCTAACGGACCTTTACACATAGGTCATATTGCTGGCGCCTATCTTCCAGCGGATATTTACGTGCGCTATTTGAGAAGGAAATACGGACACGAAAACGTATTGCACGTTTGCGGGTCAGACGAGCATGGTGCAGCTATCAGCATGAAAGCCATCAAAGAAGGAACGACCCCAAAGGCTATTGTCGATCAATTTCACGCTATCAATAAATCTGCTTTTGAAGATTTTGGGATTGATTTTGATATTTACCACAGAACTTCATCTGACCTGCATAAAGAAACATCACAAGCATTTTTCTTAGAGCTTTATGAAAAAGGTATTTTCAAAAAAGTGCACAGCGAACAAATGTTTGACCCAGAAGCACAGCAATTTTTAGCCGATCGTTTTATCATAGGCACATGCCCAAATTGCAGTAGCGATAGAGCTTATGGAGATCAATGCGAAAATTGTGGTAAAGCTCTAAGTCCAACAGAATTGATCGATCCAAAATCTACATTGAGTGGATCGGAGCCTGAACTCAGAAGCACTTGGCATTTTTATCTGCCGATGGGTGATCATGGTGAGTGGATTGAAAAATTCATCAGAGATGGAAGATTAAATGGAGCGCCTCACCACGATGCCTCTAAATGGAGAAAACAAGTAGTTGGACAATGTTTGAGTTGGATCGATGGAGGTTTGGGAGATAGAGCAATGACTAGAGATCTTGAATGGGGCGTTCCTGTTCCTCTCGAAGGAGCCGAAGGAAAGGTGCTGTACGTTTGGTTAGACGCCCCTATCGGCTACATTTCTGCCACGAAGCAATGGGCTATTGATCAAGAAAATCCAGAAGCGTGGAAGAAATGGTGGCAAGATGCGGAAACTGATATGGTTCATTTTATAGGGAAAGACAACATTGTTTTTCATTGTATCATCTTCCCGATTCTTCTAAAGACACATGGCGATTACAATCTACCTGTAAACGTTCCCGCCAATGAATTTTTAAACTTAGAAGGGGATAAAATATCAACCTCACGAAATCATGCTGTTTGGTTGCACGAATACTTAGAAGACTTCCCAGGAAGAAAAGACGAGTTAAGGTATGTACTAACCTCCATAGCTCCAGAAAGCAAAGACAGTGAATTTACCTGGAAAGATTATCAAGCTCGGGTGAATAATGAATTGGTGGCCATTTTAGGCAACTTCGTGAACCGTGTAATTGTACTCACTAATAAATACTATAATGGGGTTGTACCCTTCGAGAAGCTTGATGACATAATCATTCAAGAAAGTGAACGATCGCATCAGAGTATTGAAGAGTTTTTGAGTAATTATAAATTCAGAGACGCTCTTTCAGAGGCCATGAATCTTGCTCGTTTTGGAAACAAATATTTAGCCGATCAAGAACCTTGGAAACTTCAAAAAACTGACCCTGAAGCGGTAAAGCAAATCATGTTCAATGCATTGAATATTACTGCGTTTTTAGCGGATGCTTTCGAACCCTTCTTACCAGACACATGCAAAGAAATTAGGTCGATGCTTAAAATCGACAAGGTCTTCAAAGGCTTTTTAGACGGTCATGAAATTGGCGAAGGGAAATTGCTTTTTAGTAAAGTAGAAGATTCTGACGTTGAACATCAAATTCAAAAGCTTTCAAAAGATAAACCAGTGGTTGAAGAAACTGAAGAAAACACAGCCAACACAGAATCAATGACTCGACCTTTCAAAGAGAATATCAATTTTGACGATTTCATAAAAATGGATATTCGCGTTGGCACCATTACAGCCGCTGAAAAAGTAAAAAAAGCGGATAAGTTACTGCAGCTATCGGTTGATTTAGGCAGCGAAGTGCGAACAATTGTTTCTGGGATTGCACTGCAATTTACACCAGAAGACATCATTGGAAAACAGGTTTCGGTGCTTTGTAATTTGGAGCCACGGAGACTTAAAGGTGCAGAGAGTCAAGGAATGATCTTGATGGCAGAAGATGCGTCCGGTAAGTTGAGTTTTATAGGTCCAGATTCAGACTTTGAGAATGGAGCAGAGATTCGCTAAATACTGATTTACTGACACTTAATCAAGTTCATCATCAACTAGCCATTGGTCGGACTTAACGAATCACTGCAAGGGAATAATAGCTCTTTGGGCATAAAAAGGAACATTTAGTCCGGTTAAGAACAAAGTGAGGCGTATTTTTGTTAATTCACGCGTACCTTAAATATTACAAATGGATTTTACAGCCTACCGATTCGACCGCAAAATTGACGCTGACTTTTATAAGACCCTTCGGGCTAGAGTCAATGGGTATTTTGAAACCAATAATATTTCGCGCACTGCTAATTCAACCATGGTCATTAAAACCATCACGCTAATAGCATTGTATTTAGTTCCTTACTTTTTCATCATAACTGGACTAGTTAGCGCCACTTTGCCCTTTTTGGCGTTGTGGTTAGTCATGGGTCTTGGGGCTGCAGGAATTGGATTCAGTGTTATGCACGATGCCAATCACGGTGCCTATTCTACCAACAAATATGTAAACACGGCCTTAGGTCAATTGATGAATATTCTAGGCGCTAACAGCAGCATTTGGAAGCTTCAGCACAATGTTCTTCATCACAGTTTTACAAACATCGAAGGGGCAGATGGTGACATCAATGCACCAGGATTTTTAAGATTTTCTCCTCATCAGAAGGTGAAGCCAATACATCGTTATCAACACATTTACGCTTGGTTCATGTATGGCTTCATGATCCTCCTTAAGGTTCTTTACACGGATTTCAGTCAAGCGGTTCATTTCAGGAAAACTAGATTGGTAAAGACGCGCAAAGATTTTGTGACCTTACTCATGAAGATTAGCTTTTGGAAAGTGATCTATTTCGGTGCTTTTTTAGTACTTCCTATGGTGTTACTCCCGATTTCAAATTGGCTAATTCTTCTAGGCTTTTTCTTAATGCATTACGCTGTTGGAATGGCGATGGCTGTCATCTTTCAATCGGCTCACGTAATGCCTGAAACTCAATTTCCGTTGGCTACAGAAGATGGAAATGTAGAAAACAACTGGGCTGTGCATCAGATGATAACGACAACGAATTTTGCACCGAACAACAAATTACTTTCTTGGTACGTAGGCGGTTTAAACTTCCAAGTGGAGCATCATTTATTTCCAACGATTTGTCATGTACACTATAAAGAAATTTCCAAAATAGTGAAGGAAACAGCCAATGAATTTGGGGTTCCTTACAATACAATTGGAAGCTTTAGGAAGACCATCGTTGAGCATGCTAAGATGCTCTATATGTTGGGGCATAATTCTCCGCAAGCAGCTTAATTACTTGCTTAGGAGTTATATTTACAGAACCCTCTCTTATTCAAGCTCACATTTAGTGTTGCCTCCCAAATCTGTTTTATAGTCAGTGCATTCCTGTTCTGCTTCAGTTCGCGTAGCGGCCAAAATTTCGTAGTCTTCACTTCCTTGGGTAACACCCAAAGTGCAGGTACAATTGCAGTTATAATCACTGGTATCTGCATCAAAGTGTATTGGGTGCCTTCGATAGTTCTGCCTGACACATCTAATAATTCTACGCTAGTTCCGGTTGAGCGTTTGTTCATTTCAATTGTTAGAACACCATGAGTCGGATTCGGATATGCTTTGATGTTCAAACCAAATTCAATTAATGTAGCCCCGGGCAGGATCGAACTGCCATCTAAAGTTTAGGAAACTTCTATTCTATCCATTGAACTACGGGGCCAATAAATTTTGGTAGCGCAAATATAAATGCGAGCTTGAAGATGCGGTTAATTATTATATGCTATTGACCCAAGCATCAACATCAGCGTTTTGAGCAATCGGTCATATATAGTTCACTTGACGCAGGATGATCAGGTATTCGGCACTAGCTTGTGATGAAAGGATAAGAGTCCTCTGCTAGTTCCTCCTTTCACATAATGCCTCCATTTTCAGAAGTCTTAGACTAGCTGCAGAGAAACTACTCTATGACCACACGCATAGTTTCATTGATCAATTCTCCGTTAAACCTTACCAAGTAAATTCCGGGACTTAGATTCAATTGAAAGTTTTGGGAAGTGCCTCTCATCGAGATCAATTTATCCTGGTGGACTATTTTTCCGGACAAATCATAAAGTTGCATATCTACAACTCCAGTATATCCAATAAGCTCAACATTGAAACTACCATTGTTCGGGTTTGGATATAAGCCAATACTAAAGTCATCTGTCTTCTCTACGCTGAGAGGATAAAGATTATTCCCGTTCACTTCAAACGTATCACCACCTATAACTACGGCAGGTACTCCATTCACCTCTATGAAAATCGTATCAATAGTCATCGCATCTATCGCAAAAGCGAAGTCAATCTTATGACCAAATTCCGGTTCGAAATTTTTAAGCAATCCTAACGCACCATTGTTAAACGTCCAAATCCTAAAACTACCTGCCCCTTGATTCGAATTCGCCCAATAGGACAATCCATCATTCGCCTGATCGGTAATTTCAATTCTATAACACCCTGTATCTAAACTAAGTGTATCACGATATATGGTGTTGGATTGCAGTTGAGCACCGCTTCTTGAGAAAACAACATTGTTCATTGCATCGTACAATTTCAGCTCATTTTCTGATGAAAAATTATTCGTTGTTAGATGCAGAATAATCTCACCCTCTGTCACGGGAGGAAGTTCGAAATGTGAATTAAGCGCATCATTATCCGCATATTGATCCACAGAACCATTGGGATTAGAAATAGTTGCTGTGAAAACATTTGAACCATCACCCAAATAAAAGGCACCATCTTGAAATGGAAGTGTAACCTCTTCTTGCTCAAGGAAACCCAAAGAGCCCGTCCATTCGTAATTTTTTGGTAAACCACCGGCAACTTGATAGGTAATATTTGCACTCGTCAGCACAGTTGATCCATTATTACGAATTACGATTTTAGGCGCATAACAAACGGGGTTCATTCGAGAAAAATAACCTCGATTTGAAGGAGCTATTACATCATAAACCTCAGCATCTAATGCATGAGCTGGTTCATCATATTGAATCACATGCATTGCCACAACATAATTTCCATTACCCATACCTTGATTATTATTAGGCACAGGAGTAATTCTATAGTCAAGATCATATGTACTTCCTGAAATCATATCGGTAATATCATATTCAAAGTTTTTGACTAAATCACCAGGGCACCATCCTTCGCGAGCTCCCGGCCACGTTCCTCCTTGAGGATAAACCGGGTTAAAAGCACATTGATTCGTTTGCCAGATATGCCAATCTGTAGCTAGATTATTATTTACATAAAGAGAATGGGTATTGTCTTTCCATTCGCAGCAGTGCGGGAAACTCCCTGTATTACTGTTGTGTCCATGTCCAGTGAATCGAGCAATCACCTTCTGTCTTGCCGCATTAGGATGTACATCTATTGAAATTGGTTCTAATGCGTCATCATTATCCAACGCACTGTAAGACATTGAACGAGATTGCCCCCAAGGTCTCGTTAACTCAACGACATGAGCAGGAGGTGTTCCTTGAACAAATGCAAACTTTAGATCTAGTAATTCTTGTTGGTTTCCTGATGAAATATCTACTTCTCCTCTTAATAAATGAGCGTAATCTGTTACATCATAAACCCATGTAAAGCCATCAGGACCGAGACTCAACCCTATACCATATGGCGTTATAAAGCGGCCAATTTCGTATCTATCTATTACTTCAAATGGCGGGTAATAAAATGAAAGGTCAGCATTGGTCCAAGTAGTGTTGCCAGCATAGTAGTTCGAGTCGATTGCAACGCCCATGGCATTGTAGACATAGCTGTACCCATCCGGTCGGACATATGTGCCATTGATCGCCTCGGCTGCATTTCCAACGACACCATATTCTACGATCGAAAAGAGCGGCTGATTAGCTGTATCGTTGACCGTTGTTGTAACGTAACTATCAATGTAGTCTCCTTGTGATAAGGTTAAGCGCGGCACTTTATTCGTTTTAGTTGCATTACGAAACATCTCCCATCCAGGATAAGTTTTAACTATTGGCGCTCCATGCCAAAAGCCTTCAAGGCCTGAACCTGCGGAATTCACCAAGTTATAACCATCATCAAACTTGAAGTAGATAGCCATATCAGAATAGTTCGGGTGGGCACTCGTAACATTCTTATACATCCAATTTTGAATCGTTGCTTGAGTTAATTCCTTTTTCCAAACACGGAATTCATCCATCTTTCCAAAAAATGGGTTGCCATTCATACCACTTCCAATAATCATTCGTTTTAGGACTCCTAAACCACGATTCTTATCTGTTCCTGTTTGCCACTGGGTTCCATTAAGATAAATCTTCATCTCACCCGTTGCCGTATTCTTCGTCATTGCCCAATGATTCCATTGACCCATCATATCATTTGCATTGGCAGCCTTATTGATTCGATCATAACCTGACCCATCACCCGCATCCCAATAAACACTGCTATTACTCCAAGGCAGATGACAATTCAACGCTCTAACATCGTTGATATCTGTAGCTTCAAAAATGGAGGTGTTGGCCGGTAAATTTCCTGGATCACCATAGGCCCAGAAACTGACCGTAATTTCATCTTCGAAATCGTAAGAGCTCAATGGCACTTCAATACGGTTTCTGTTTTCGCTAAAGGTCATATAACCATCATCGCCATTTACAAACCAACCCAATGAATCAATTTGAATTTCTGCCTGCACAGTTGATGATGCCCCTGCATCTGTATTTGCGAAGCTTATATCTACCAAAACGTTATTTGTTCCATCCCAAACAAACGACTCTGTTAGATTCAGCGTGTTTAACCCAATAGTAGCTAAAGTAATATTCTCTTCTAAGACCGTTGTCAATCCAGACCACTCCATTCTAGTGATAGTGTTGGGCGCGTAATTCCGCATTCGAACAGTAAAATGCTCTAGCGCTGAACCTATACCTTGAAGATTTAGTGATAGGCGATCTATAGTATCCGATGCCAAACCACTTGCGATGATATCCTCTTTTTTGATCAGATACTGGAAGCGCGAACTTTTCATATCACTTGCAATAACATCGGTTGAACTAGATGCTCCATTGCCATAATCAAATATGTTTTCGCTAATCACACTGCTAATTGAACGATTTGTTTGACTCCACTGGTAAACATCAAACATTGGAGTTGTGTGCGTTTGGATGGTCTGAAAATCGTTGCCTCCAGCTAAATATTTGCGATGGGTTGCCAAATTTGAATCAAGAACTCCTGTATGATCATATACGAATGTGTATGTTAAGTAATCCCACTCTCCACATGCAAAACCATCTTGAGTTGTAGCTTGATCACATTTAAGCGTCTTATACATTAACACCTTTCTAAACGCCTCAAGTGAGTCAGGAAACTGATAGACATTTCTACGTTTTGTGATGTCGTCAAACGTGAAAGTTTGAACAAATGTGGTGTCTTGTGCAAATAGCGATAAGGCAATTACAAATAAGAGAGAAGTGGTAAGTAGTTTTTTCATGCAACACAGATTAGGGACGTCAATGTAAAAAATTCTAAGCGACACCTTTTGAAAAAGTATCGAATTAGAACAAAAAAGGGCGACCAGATGGTCGCCCTTTGCATTGAAATAAATCTAATTCGCTTATTGGATAGAGAACTTCTTGATTACTTCTTCGTCATTTTCAAGGGTGATAATTCCCATGTAAATCCCTGAAGTAAGGTTCGCAGTATTCAACTCAATTAAATTTGAATTAATGTTTGCGCTTCTGTAAACAACACGGCCAGTAATATCAATCAATTTGATGCTGCTTATTGCATTTTCGGCATTGTTTGACTTAAAGTTAATACTAGTGCTTGCAGGGTTTGGATAAATGGCAACATTATCAAGCTCTGATGAAAGTTCAGAAACCTTTAATACTTCCCACTCTCCAATTTGTAAACCAATCATAATCCGCGGGTGAATGTAGCTTTGAATAGAATCGATGTAAATCAATGACTGAGCCTTGGCATTAGGATTGCCAGCATCTGCGCCATCAATAATGTCTTGTGCAGCACCTAATGTGGGTGGTCCAAATCCAAGTTGTGTCAAATAAGCGTGGTATCCTTGGAAATCAGAATCATTCCACCATTCCCATGGGGAGCTTTTTCCGGCAGGCATAACCAAAGAGAATAATCCTTTAGCTTCTGTGCTAATGGTAACAGGAGTTGCACCAATAATTATTGGAATATCTGTGCTTATAGTTGTCCCATATAAACTTTCTGCTCTAGCAGTCACTGGATCAAACAACTGAATGTCGTTGAAGGCATCGTTGTTTCCAAATGAATTCACTACTGGCATAAAGTCGTTTGGACCATCTGCGTCAACAACTGCCTCTCCAGTGGTAGGAACAATTACTGTTCCTGACGAAAAAGGAGCGTTCGGATCTCTTACCGCATGAATTGAGATACTTGGAGCTTCTCCACCTTCTACCCAACTCTTATCACCCAAAGCACCTCCAGCATTAATGCAAAATGCAATAGCTGCAGAGGTTCCTGGTACTGATTGGTATTGGTAAAAATTCAACAATCCACCAAGACCATTAATTTCTCCTACGTTAGCTTGATTGATAACAGGCACTCCCGTTAAATCTGGATCAAACTTTTCTAAGGTAGTTTCTTCGTATTTGTCTAAGAAGTTGGTAGCAAGAGAAACATATCCTCCTGAGCCTTGTCCGTAAAGAACAATTTTATCTCCGTCAATACCCAGCGCTGTAGCATTCGTTTTAAGAGACCTTACTACTTGCTTCACATCAGTAATAGCGCGGAAAACGCCATTCAATAACGTACGTGTTCTGTCGGATTGAAGTGTTCCTAGTGGATTCCATCCTAATCGGTAGTTTGGTGCCACAGCAACATAGCCTCTTTTTGCCCACTGACGACAAAACTCAACAGCTGCTGAGTCGTCCTTCGAACCAGTAACGCCACCATTTAAACCTTTTGGAAGGAAATTTCCTGTGTGGATGTAAATGATTGCAGGACGATCCGTTTCTGTATCTACTGATGGTGATGGCATATACACATCCATCATTCCCATTTGAAAAGGATTGATAACACCATTTGCAGGATCGTTAGCAAGTGGAGTAATTAACTTGATGATTGTGGAAGGATCTAATGAAAAAGGATTGTAATAATTGCTAGGAATGTTTGGCATTGTTCCCGCTGCAATGGCACTTAGAAGAGAATCTCTAATCTCGTTGTGCTCTGCCGTAATTTGAGTAAGATTTGCTTGGATGTATGCGTCTGAATACAACTGCTGATTCTTTAAGAAGTCAACATTTATTCCATAAACTTGATTGGATTGTGCCTTCACAATCTCAGCATCAGTGAAAATCTCATCCTGATAGCGATTTTGCGCATTTGAGCTAAAGTACGCTCCACCTATCAATACAAGTGCAAATAGGGTTTGTAATTTTCTTTTCATAATTATATATTTTGGTATAAAAATAGGATTTAATTCTTATTGTTACGCCAATCGTAAATAATTGAGATGTAAGCAAGTCTGCCAACTTGGGGTCCACCATATACTTGATACACTTTATTATTCAAAATATTAGACGCTCCAAGCTTTAACATGGAATGGATTTTTGGTAATGTATAATTGATTTGCGCATCCACTAAGTCGTAGGAGGCAATGTTTCCCGTAAACTGAGGAGAGCCTTCGAAACGGAAGCCTTCGATCCATTTGTAATTGATGCCAAAACCGAAGTGACCTGATTTAATAAAACTGATTTTAATATCTCTTCCGGTAAAACCAAGGTTGAACTTGTTTTTTGGCGTGTTAAATGCCGGAATCAAGGGGTCATCTTCTCCGCTTGTTAATTGATTGTAGCTGTAGTTACCGTTTAAGCTGTACACTCTATTAAGGTAGTAATTTAGACCAACAGATAAGCCTTGGGTGGTTACCTGACTTTTCGCGTTAGAAGCTATTCTATATACTTCCACATTTCTTGGGTTTAAAAAAGGGTCGATTTCAGTATCGATTCCAAATCGGTAGCCAATAAAATGCTGATACCAACTATAATATGCACTCGCATCCACATATAGTTTGTCGAAGAAAAATCCTCTATATCCGAATTCAATCGTTTGAACTTGTTCAGGTCGTATTGGGTCAACACTATAATATTCAAGTGTGTCAGGGTTTTTACTATCCACAAAATTCAGCAAGCTTTCTATTGTAACTAAAGAGTCAAAACCATTTATGTTTCCTAGAAGAGTGGCACGTCCAACATCATAAAATAGATATTGATCTGCTAGCGTAGGATTTCTATTTCCAGAAGTAAATGTTCCTCTAATGGTGTGCTTTTCATTAGGCAAATAGACAAGTGAAAAAGCAGGAGAAAATAGATAATCGAAATTTTGATTCTTATCAACTCTGAGGGTAATAGTTGAAATCAGCTTTTCATTGATGAATTTACGCTGCACTCCAGCATAAAACCCGAATTGGTGATTGGTGATTTTTGTGAAACTTGAATCTGTAAAAACAACTCCCGAGTCAGTTGTTAGGCGCTCATAAGTCATGGTGTCTGAAAAGATAGTGCCATGGGAGTTTGGAGTATAAATTCGAGCATTTCCACCGATAGTTATTTCAAACTTTTTTGGTCTAAGAATATATTCTCCTTGAATGTTATATAGTGCAGAACGATCAAAGAAAGCGGCACCGCCTTGTTGACCTAAAGTTCTTGTTGTGATGTCATTGAAAAGAGAATCGAAACGCGGGGTTCCTGGTTCAAATTTTGGGATTCCACTTGAACTTTGAAATAATGCAGAATCGGTATAGTTCAAGGTTTCTTTATGAAGTTGGGCTATTAAATCCTGATTGTTGTTATACCAGGGTAGGTAGCGATTTGTCGCCCATTCCTCCAAGTCTTCTCCTGTTTGTCGGGTAGGATAGTCGGGAAGGGCGGTAATCTTGGGACTTTGAATGAATTTAAAGTAATTTGAGTATTCGGTATTCCAATCTTTTTCTGAATTCGCAGCTTCTTGAAGGCGAAGGGCGGCAGTAACAATATCATAAGAGTTGCCAGCGTCTTCATGCGTTGCATAAGCTCTTATGAACCAAGTGTCTTTTTTCTTGAGCTCTAACCTGTTTTGGAAAAATTGGATGTTTTTAAGACTAAAACGATTTTCTCCTTGATAAATGGTAGTGCCGTAGCTGTAGCTTGTTGAGGCAATTGCCTCAATATCATGTTTTAGTCTGTAATGAAAAGCGGCATTTAATTTTAAGTTTTCAGTTTTGTAATCTGCCAAATCAATTTCATCATATCCAGATCTTCTGAAAGAGCCAAGTCCAGGTAAATTCCGATAATCGATGGGCCTTTCATAGCTATTATTCGTTACACTGGTTAATTCATCACCGTATGTGTTAACAGCATCATAGCCGCCTGGGTTATTGGCGGTCAATTGCGTGTCGTCTACGGCTTCTTTATTGGTTGCTTCCCAATCATCTGCCCGCATATAGAAGATATTCAGTTTGTATGCAAATTTGTCTACCCCATCTTTATTCTGGATCACGTCTGCCCAGCGAATGGCGTACTCATGAAGATTTCGTTCGCCATATTTTCCGGAAACGGCCAATCCAGGAAATTGAAAAGGATCTTTGGTGGTCATGCTTATCACACCATTAAAAGCTCCAGGGCCATAAAATGCAGAGCTGGCCCCAGCAATTACATCGACTTTCATCACATCCAAATCAGAAGAACCTAAAAAGTTACCCAAGGAGAAGTTTAAACCTGGACTCTGATTGTCTACTCCATCAATCAATTGCAATGAACGCACAGGAGAGGTGGAATTGAAACCGCGCGTATTGATCACCTTAAATCCTAAACTGGCCGAAGTCATGTCTACACCTTTCATGTTGGCTAGTCCTTCGTAAAAATTTCCAGATGCCACTTCTTTAATGGCAATAACATCCATCGATTCGACCGTGAGCGGAGCTTGTTTTTGCTTTTCAGAAATACGTTCACCAACCACTTCAACAGCTTCGAGCATGGCTGCAGATGGCTTCATTTTGATATCCAGTTTTTGATCTGTGCTTAAGACAGATATAGTTTGCGGTTCGAACCCAATAAAACTTATTACTAAATTGAAGGGTGGGTTTTGGTTTACTGAAAATGAAAATTTCCCATCCAAATCAGTTGTTGTTCCTATAATAGTTCCCTCTAAAACTACAGCTGCTCCAATCAAGGCTTCACCAATACTTGGATCAACGACCCTTCCACTAACGTTAGTCTGAGCAAAAGAGCTCACACTCAAAATCAAAAATATAAAAATAAAAAATTGGCGCATTGTCATAATGACCCCAATAATACTTAAGAAAATGCTATAACTTACTGTTTATATCAAATCAAACTAACATTCGATAAATGAAAAAATTACAGGTTTAAAGTTTGGCCTTAACGTGACTTTCTAGCTTAGTGAGTTTATTTAAAAACACCTTTTCTTCGATCATATGATGAATGTGTAAATCAGTTTTGAACTGGGTCAATAGGTTTTTAAAAACGCGGTACGCAAATGTTTTATTGACCATTGGAATATCCTCCTCAATTAAAAGAATAATATCTTCCAAATGATCTTGTATTCTATGATCATGGTGTAAACGAAATTCGTGCACAGAATAATCTTTTGGCAACTCCTCAATCATAAGCTTTTGAGCATAGGGGAAAAGACGTCTTTCCTCCAACTCAATGTGCTCCAGTAAATCATTTTGATACTGCTCAAAAAAGTGTTTCAAGAGCGGAACAATATTATGATCAGGAAACAAATCAAAAATATTTTTGATGGTCATTTCCATCTTAGGAAGAATGGTGTTGATATAAAACTGATGGGTTCGCTGCAAATAATCGAGAATAACGTCTAAAGAGTATTGCTCAAATTGGTCAATTTCATCTTTTCTCGGATCGCTATAAAACTTAATTAAGTCTACAATGAAGTTTACATCCTTGATGGAGCCTGGATCACCATTATCAAAGGAAACATCTCCTTTACTAAGGTCGACATTAAACCGCTGCAAAGCCAATTCGGTGAGCGGTTCGAAGTGAATGGCATCATTCACGGAGGTTGATGAATGGATCATGATCTTGGCATTTATAATTACCCTTCGAACTTAATCCATTGACCTTTCTTTAAACCTACCTTAAATCAGGTATATGGCTGATAGTTATCAATGTGATTTGTGTAAAACCTAATGAATCATCACAATGCGATGTGTCTCTGATCGACTGTCTGAGCGCAATTGAAGCACATAGCTTCCCTGATTCCAAGATGTGGTGACGATATTGCCATCCCCAACTAAACCTTGTTCAACCATTCTTCCAGAAAGATCATATACTGCAAAGGTTAATCTTTCTGATCGAGGCGCTTTGATGTGCAAGACATCATTGGCAGGATTAGGGAAAACGGTCCATTCAATATCGGTGTTTTCTTTTAGTCCGATAGTGTTCGTTGTATCCTCAAAAGAAACAATCTCTAAATCATCAAAATAGAATCCATCATAGCTAACGAAGGGATCTGTCACCATTCGAAATTTGATTTTAATCTGCTGTCCTAAGTAGTCATTAAGACTAACCTCTTCCATCACCCAGTTGCTCTGAAAGCCATCCCACAAAGGCTGACCTTGATCTTGAAAACTATTTCCTTTAACAGAGTATTTTCCGCATAAAGGCGACCAGTTTTCTTCGCCTACTGGAGAAGCCAAGATTTGAGCGTAGTCCCAACCTGCCTCGATGAACCATTTTCCTTGAAATTGAAGTTGAGCAAGCGTGCTATTCTCAAGATCTACAGCGAGTTCTAATTCAAGATCATTCATCATATTGTTCGGTGATATACCAAATGGTGAATCAGTGATTGACTTACTAGGACTCACAAAATCTTCTGTGGTTTCGTTCCAATCACTTCCTGAAACAAACGCTGAAATATCTCCATCATTTTGGGTTATTGCGGTTGCTGACCCAAAGACGCGAGTCACTCTTTGCTTTACACTGAAACCATTAAATGTTGCCACCAAATCATACACCACATCTTCCCCTTCGATAATCAACGGATCTAACTCATAAGAAACTGATACTGGGTTTGCTTCAGCAATAACCATTGCATTGAGGTCAAATGCCGCACCTAGGTTAGAAATATTTGAAGAAATTGGCTCTACGCTAAAGCTATAAGGACCATTGAATTCCAATCCAAGTCGCGTAGCTGAAAAGTTAATGTTACCGGTCAAGTCTTCTATAAATTGAGACTCTAAGCTAGCTATAGTGGCGTAATCTCCGGCAAAATGAGCCAACAACATATTTGGCAATAAATTCTCCTGGCTTAAAGGAGTGATTCTGGACGTCATTGGCCAAAACCCATCGTCCTGTTTCCCAACTTCTGGCGTCATAGAAAGCATCTTGTTTTTGGTTGTTTGCTCGCCATACATCCAATCATCTGAGTCGCCATTCACATTATATCCCACAGTTTGCACTCCAGTGCCAAAGACATAGTTATTAACTCGCGTCATCTCAGTTGCTAGCGCTATGAAGGTATTCGAGTCTGGAGTTAATACTGTTCCGGTTCCCCAAGGATAGATCAAGTAATTTCCATAAGCATGATAGTTAAGAGCAAGTGTGAATTGATGCTGCTCACTCAACCAAGCCACCGCTCTGGTTTCTTGCTCGGAGAAAGCTGATAGACCGCGATATGTTTCACTGCCCGTGTTTGGAGACGAGCCTTGATTATCAATTCCCCATTCGTATCCATAGTTTCTATTGAGGTCCACACCATCTGTTCCATCACCATTATTTCTTCTGTTCTTTCGCCACATTCCACCTCCATTAGGATCGGTTGTTTCATTATAGATATAGCCATCAGGATTTACCATCGGGACAAAATACATTTGTGTGTTATCAACCAGATATTTCACCTCATCATCAGTAGCGTAATTTTCTAACATATACCACATGAAGAAAATCAATTGAGTCATTGATTGAGGCTCGCGAGCATGATGAATCGCAGTATATAGCAACTCTGGCTCATTTTCATTAACCGATACATTGTCTGATATTTTGACTTGATACAACGGAAGTCCCTCGTGCGTTAAAAAAGTGTCAATCACCGCTCGTTCTGATATCAAATCAGGAAACAATGCATGCATCGAATCTAAATTTTGCAAAAACTCTTGATAGGTGTAAAAGCCTCCCATACTTCCTAATTGGAAATTTTCAGGAATGTCTATGGTATCGTTTTGTGTGGTGAAACAAGCATCCCTATTTCCTCTTGAATTAGAATTATCTTTTCTGGTGGTATAAAAATGTTTTACATCCTCAATTAAAACATCATACTGAATGCCAGACTCATCCATCCACGCAATGGTTTCAGCATCAAAGTCATTGATCAGGAAAACTCCCTTTTTCACGATACCGTGATCCAATTCTAAACCTCTTTCTTGAATAAGGTTTTCAGCAATCGGGTTTAGGTATACTTTAAGTTTAGAATACTGTTGTGCTTGAATATTTATAGCACAAACAAGCGCAAATAGGAATAATAATGTTCTCATGTAAAGCAAGTTAGGTGTGACGAATATAACCTCGATAGAACGATATTCAATTTAAGACGTAGAAATAAATTGAATCGCTTATTTTCGCTAAAATTTTAGACTATGTCACACGATACGCACAACGACAAGCCAAAAGGATTCTTAAACACTGTTTTTGACGAAACAATGGGTGGATTTGGAATCGTTTACGCTTCAAGTCTATTGATCGTCATTTTCTTAGTTCTACTTTTAGGGTAAGCCCTAAAGTGTACTTTTAGACTTCGCGCCATTCTGGTTCAGGATGGTGGAAATCAAAATGGTGCACATTCCACAACACATACAAGATCTAAATTCCTACAAGCCTGGGAAACCTATAGCTGAAATTATTGCTGACCTTCAACTAAAAGAGTGGGCAATTCTTTGGAATAATGAGAATAACCTGGGGCCATCTCCTAAGGTGATCGAAGCCATAGAAAAGGAGTCAAAAAACCTAAAGGTTTATCCAGATCCCGCATCCGTAGCACTTCGGAAAAGCATCGCTAAAGCACATAATTGTGACATTGAGAATGTAGTTGTAGACAACGGATCAGAATCGTTACTTGACAATGTTTTCAGGTCATTCCTTAACGCTGATGACGAGCTTTTGACATGCGAAGGCACATTTGTAGCCCTTTATATTTGGGCGAAAGCCAACAATAAAAAATTGAGAAAACTTCCTTTAGGAAGAGGTTATCGATTCGATGTAAAGCGTATTGTAGAATCCATCAATCCTGAAACAAAAGCAATTTATATCGCTAACCCAAACAATCCAACCGGCACCATCATTACGAATGATGAGTTGGATGAAATGATTCAGTTGGTTCCAAAGGATGTTTTGATCATTATCGATGAAGCATATTATTCTTATGCGCATTCACTTTCTGATGATTATCCTGACAGCTTTGAGCTGAGACAACCCAATGTAATTACATTAAGGACATTTAGTAAAGCATACGGTATTGCTGGAATGCGTATTGGATTTGCACTTGGACCTGCGCCTTTGATTGAAGCCATGGCTAAGGTGAAAATGACGTTTGCACCTTCTAATATTGCCCAAGCTGCTGCTTTGGCGGCTTTTGAAGACCAAGAGCATATAAAGTCAGCACTTGAGCTCAACAAAAAAGCGCTTACTGACTTCTACTTAGCGCTGCACGAAGCAGAGTTAGACTACATTCCTTCTTATGGCAATTTTGTGATGGTAGATTTAAAGACCGAAGAAGCAGCCAAGCAATTCACGGATGACATGCTCAACAAAGGAGTATTTATCCGTCATCTCAAAGCATTTGGATTGACGCATTGTGTGAGGATTAGCACTGGGACGGAGGAAGAGAATGGCTTATTTATTAAATCTCTTGATTCTTAGAATTGCAGCACCCGTTCGATCGCAGCTCTCACTTCTTCCTCATTCGGCAAATAAGCTAGTTCTAAGATTTCATTCAATGGAATCGCTGGAGTGTCTTTTGCTCCAACCACTATGACAGGTGCGTCTAAACTTTCAAAACAATCATCCACTACTCTGCCGGCAATGCCTTGTGCGAATGAACTTCCTCGTGGTTCTTCGGTCACCACAATTACCTTGTTGTGTTTCTTAGTCGCCACAAAAATTGCATCGGAATCCACTGGTTGAATAGAGCGTAAATCCAAAATCTCCACTTGACCAGGAAAATGCTTGGCAGCAGATTCACTCCAATACACTCCACGACCATACGTAATAACCACGCAGCTTTCGCCTTTGTCAATTCTGTCTTGATCAGCCTCTTGAACGATACGCGCCCTACCAAATGGAACTACATAATCTTCGCTTGGCTCTGTTGTTTTCGCTCCTTCTGTTCCTTTAATTTTCGACCAATACAATCCTTTATGCTCTAATAAAACACAAGGATTTGGATCATAGTAAGCCGCTTTGAGCAATCCTTTTAAATCGGCTCCTGTGCTCGGGTAAGCCACTTTTATTCCTCGGATGTTTGACAATATGCTTTCAATGGAAGAACTGTGGTAAGGACCTCCACTTCCATAAGCACCAATTGGCACACGGATCACACAACTCACAGGCCATTTTCCATTACTCAAATAGTAACTTCTGCTCACTTCTGTAAATAGCTGATTCAGTCCAGGCCATATGTAATCTGCAAATTGAACCTCAACGATTGGCTTCAAACCCACAGCACTCATTCCAACGGTAGAGCCAATGATAAAAGCCTCTTGAATTGGAGTATTGAAAACACGGTCTTTTCCAAATTGCTGCGCAAGTGTGGCTGCTTCGCGAAACACACCACCTAATCTATGACCTACATCTTGTCCGTAAAGCAATGCTTCAGGGTGCTTTTCCATAATCTCTCTCACAGCAAACAAAGCACTATCTACCATTACAGTTTTCTCCTTGCCTTTTGGATCACGTTCGCCTTTTTCTTCCGTAATTGGAGTTGGAGCATATATATGCGTCAAAAGATCTTCAGGTCTTGGTTCTTCAGCCTTTTGAGCGCGTTTAAAATCTTTTTCAACTAACTCAATGGCGCTCATTTCCAAGCGCTCTAAGTCTTCACTCTTAATTCCAAAACCCAGCAGTTGATTCTTGAGATACGGATATGGATCTCGCTTTTTATCGTCTTCCAAATCATCACGATACCACTCCATGCGAACCCCAGAAGTATGGTGACTCAGCAACGGCACTTTCAGGTGTACTAAAAATGGCCTCCTTTCCTTTCGAATGGTTGTTATGGCTTTATTCAAGGCTTGATAACAGTCGATAAAATCATGTCCTTTCTCAACGGTGATTACTTCTAGGCCTTTGAATCCTCTCGCGTAATGCGTTGCATCGCCTGCTCTAATTTCATCGGCACTTGCAGAAATATCCCATTCGTTGTCTTGAATGAAATACAACATTGGAAGCTGCTTCAAAACTGCCATTTGAAATGCTTCAGCTACTTCTCCTTCTGTGATGGACGCATCACCTAATGAGCAAACCACAACAGGGTTTTCCCCTTTGTAATCTTCCGCTAAGCCTTGATTTTCTTTGTATTGAATTCCCATGCCAACCCCTGTGGTTGGAATAGCTTGCATTCCTGTTGCAGAAGATTGATGAGGGATTTTTGGTTTATCAGCATCATTTAATGACGGGTGACAATAATACGTTCGACCACCAGAAAATGGATCATCTCTTTTGGCAAAAAGCTGAAGCATCAAATCGTAAGGTGTCATTCCAATTCCCAATAGAATGGAATCATCTCTATAATAAGGCGCAACAAAATCTTGAGGTTTTAATTGCAAAGCCAATGCGAGTTGAGCTGCCTCATGACCTCTGCTTGTAGCATGAACATATTTTGAAGTGATCTGAATATTTTCATTATAAAGATTACTCATCCTCTTAGCTGTGCACATCAATTCCCATGCTTTAAGCAGGGTTTTCTTATCCAACGGCAACCTCACTTTATCCTCTTTCACTTTATCGCTCATATCTCAATATTATAGGGCCGTCAAAGATAGCATACGAAAAGCTCTTTTGCAGAATGAGGAAACACATAATTATCAGATTAATAACCCATTAAAAGTTTTCAGTTATTACATTCAAAACAAAATTCTTTTGCACCTTTCGTGCTGAAAGCTAAAAAAATGAACCAAGACGAAAAACCTGCAGTTGATTCGCCTTCTGATGAGATGAAAAAATCTGAACCGCGCATTAATTTACGGAGAATAATCAAGGAACTTGCTGTTTTCCTCAGGCACAGGCTTAGTCTTGAAGATGATAACGCTGACCCAGCTGACACCATCGAGTACATTAAAAAAGGTGTAGAATTCAAAGGAACTAATATTTGGATTTTGATTTTTGCGATTCTTATCGCATCGATCGGTCTAAACATGAATTCAGCTGCCGTCATTATTGGTGCGATGCTTATTTCACCATTGATGGGGCCGATTATGGGTCTTGGAATGGGAGTTGGAACCAATGACTTTGCGCTAATTAAAAAAGCTGCCAAGAATCTGGGAATCATGGTTGGGATTTCTGTAATCACAAGTACCATATACTTTTTCCTCACCCCTTTAAGCGATGCCCAAAGCGAACTTTTAGCGCGTACAACGCCTACCATCTGGGATGTTATGATTGCCCTGTTTGGAGGTTTGGCCGGCATTGTTGCAGGATCAAGAAGAGAGAAAAGCAACGCAATTCCTGGAGTAGCAATCGCCACCGCTTTGATGCCTCCATTGTGCACCGCTGGTTATGGAATAGCTACGGGAAACCTCGCTTATTTCGCTGGGGCTTTTTACCTGTTCACGATCAATTCTGTATTCATCAGTTTATCCACTATTATCATCGTTCGATTCTTGCGTTACCCAACAAAATCGTTTGTAGACACCATCCGTGAAAAACGTGTAAAGCGATGGATTGCGATAATCGTAGTCTTGGTTACGCTTCCAAGCTTTTGGATCGCCTTTAACTTAGTAAAAAAAAGTGTTTTTGAAAGAGAAGCAGCTATTTTCATAACTGAGAATTGTGTGTTCGATAATGCCCAAGTAATCAGTAAGAATATAACCTCAGATGGTGAAATTAAACGCATTGAATTGGCCTTAATTGGACAACCGATTCCTGAAGAAACAATCAATCTTTTGAAAAATAAAATCAAGCAAAACACTAGATTACAAGATGCAGAACTGATCATTCGGCAAGGTGCAATTGGAGAAAAAGGACTGGACATGGAAACGGTTCAACTGATGAATCAAAACATGAAATCCGGAATCATTGAAGACCTTTATAAACGAAATGAAGAAGTGCTGCAATCGAAAGACGAGCAAATTAGAATCTTAGAAAATGAAATCTACAGATTCAGATCCAGAGAACTTCCCGTAACAGATATTTCCGCAGAACTAAAGGCACAGCATGAAGGTGTTCAGGAGTTTACTTTGATGCGTAACCCAGTTGTAAGTATGGATAGTTTGCGTGTTGACACCATAACCTTTGCCTATGTTCAATTTAAAAAACGCCCATCTCAGAGTGAAAAGGAACGACTAGAAAACTGGTTAAAAGCTCGCACCAAATCAGAAAAATTGAAATTGGTGATTCAAGTGAATTAGTCCTTACCCATTCTTCAAGCATTGGATTTCATATCTTGCCCGCTCAGTCAAAATTCTAAACTAAGCGCATGAGTGCATATACCCTTGTGATTGCCGCATCGGTGATCGTAATCATTTCATATTTCTATAACCTCATCGCCAAGCGTTTCAATGTACCATCAGTTTTATTATTGATCATTACTGGAATCATCATCAAGCAAGCGATGAACTACTTTGACGTGGGCAGGATTGACTGGTTTCCATACCTTGAAATATTAGGAATTGTAGGATTAATCATGATCGTTTTAGAGGCCGCTCTTGACTTGAAGCTCGAACGCGAAAAAATGCCTCTGATTGGTAAATCATTATTGATTGCCTTGCTGGGTTTGGTTGTTTCTTCAGCTGTTGCAGCATTCATCATCATGCTCATTTTACCTGACTTCTCATGGTTAACCGCCATGATTTACGCAGTGCCGTTATCCATATTAAGCAGTGCCATTATTATTCCATCTGTTGGCAATCTAGCTCAGAAAAAGAAGGAATTCTGCATTTATGAAAGCACTTTCAGCGACATTTTAGGAATCATGTTTTTCTACTTCCTCATCTCCCTAACGGAGTCGGGCTCAAGTGGAGATGCCGTAGGAGGCTTCTTTCTTAATCTTGTCATCACTGTAGTCGTAAGTATTGTTGCCGCATATGGTTTGATCTATGTTTTTCAGAACATTAAGACTCAGATCAAGACATTCTTGCTTATCGCAATTCTCATTTTACTCTATGCCATTGGCAAACAACTTCACCTTTCAAGTCTCATTATTATACTCGTCTTCGGTCTAGTAATCAGCAATTCGAAACTCTTCTTCCCTGGGTTTCTCAAACGCATTCACAAAGAAGAAAGCATCAAATCACTCTTTCATGAGCTGCACATAGTAACTGGCGAGACAGCCTTTATTGTGCGCACATTTTTCTTTATCATCTTCGGTATTACGATCATGCTCAGCTCATTATTGAGCATTAAGGTTATCTTGATTTCTGCATTGATTTTAGCATCTATTTATGGCTTGAGGTTTTTGATGTTTCAACTTTTCCTTGGTAAAGACATTCTACCCGAAGTTTATATCGCACCGCGCGGATTAATTACTGTTTTATTATTCTTTGCCATACCAGCAGAACTTCAAATTGAGTCCTTTGATAATGGCGTTTTACTTTTCGTAATAATTGCCACTGCCTTAGTAATGACGTGGGCCATGATCAAAGCAGACAGTAAGGACCTCGATGACGAGGTTCTTGAAATGTTGGGCAAACCTCAAAAAGACGAATCAGAAGAGGATGCTACAGATTCTGACAAACCTGAACAATACATTTCTTAAGTAGTTCTATTCTTCAAATAAGAGAGAATTATAATTATATATGTACATACATTTATTGTATTTGTATATATTTGACCCTGATTTAAAATCCACCATGAAAAATCCCAAGACACCAGAAACGAAATATCCCATATCAGAACTGATTTCAAAGCGATGGAGTGCACGTTCATTTGCTGACAAGGCAATCTCTGAAGAAACTGTAGAGCATCTTTTCGAAGCTACATCATGGACCGCCAGCAGCATGAATGAGCAACCATGGAAGTTTCTTTATGCTTATAAAGGAAGCGAAGGATTTGACAAAATGTCAAACTGTTTAATGCAAGGAAATAAGGTTTGGGCTGAGAATGGTGCAGTAATGATTTTAGCGCTAGCTAAGAGGAACTTCTCGAACGGAACGGCAAACAGGCATGCCATGCATGATATTGGAGCCGCTAATACAACACTCCTTTTGGAAGCTGCCTCATTGGACATCTATGGTCACATGATGGGTGGTTTTCATTTCAACGAAACTCTAGAGGCTTTCAATTTAGACGCGAATGAATGGGAACCCGCATGTTTCACCGTAATTGGCTATCTGGATAATCCCGAGAAACTAGCAGAGCCCTTCAGAAGTAGAGAAACAGCTTTAAGAACAAGAAAACCCTTGAACGAATTCACAGAAAAGCTTTAGTGATGGAATACGAATTCAGATACAGTGAAGAAAACGCCAAAGGACTTATCGAAATGTGGAAAGGTGATGATTGCCTTGCCCGAATGACCTATTCACGTTTGGACCCGAACAACATTATTGTTGACCACACGGCTGTTCATCCAAAAGCTAAAGGAACAGGCGCTGGAAAACGTATCGTTATGGAAATGGTTGAATGGGCTAGAAAGAACCATCAGAAGGTCCTTCCAATATGTCCTTTCGCGAAAGCAATTATTGAAAAACACCCTGAAACACACGACATACTGCGCAAATAATTCCAATATGAAACGCAATGAATTTTTGAAAAAATCGGCTCTGGGAGTTGTAGGTGGAATAGCGGCTGGTAAGCTAATCGCTAGCGATCTAGAATCCTCAGATATTGAAAAATCAACCTTTAACTCTGATGCCGAAAGAGTGGGTTATAATCATTTACCAAATACACCAATGAAAGTCATGGAGCATATGATTTTACATCGCTCAAACACGCGCGGAAACGCCAACCATGGTTGGCTCAATTCAAACCACACATTCAGTTTTGCGAACTATCACAACCCAGAACGAATGAGCTTTGGCGTCTTGCGCGTCTTGAATGATGATCATGTGGAAGCAGGAATGGGATTTGGAACACATCCACACAACAACATGGAAATCATCTCTATTCCGTTGGAAGGAGATTTAGAGCACAAAGACAGCATGGGTAATCTTGGCATCATCAAGCAAGGCGATGTGCAAGTGATGAGCGCTGGGACAGGTGTTCATCATAGTGAATACAATAAGAATAAAGATCGTGCAGTAAAGTTCTTGCAGATTTGGCTTTTCCCTAATAAGAAAGGAGTAACTCCTCGCTACGATCAAATGTCATTTCCAAAAGCTGATCGCCATAATAAATTGCAACAAGTATTATCTCCAACGGCTGATGATGAAGGCGTTTGGATTCACCAAGATGCGTGGTTTCATTTAGGAGACTTTGAGAAAGGTTTCCAAACCTCATACGACATTAAAAAATCTGGAAATGGGGTTTATGCTTTTGTATTGAACGGCTCTATCAACATCAATGGACAGGAACTGAATACAAGAGATGGCTTGGGTATTTGGAATACCAATTCATTAAAAATTGAATCAACGACAGACTCTGAAGTTCTTTTGATGGAAGTACCAATGGAAATTGGATAATGCCATTACTTTCGTTTAAGACAATGTCTACAACGAAACCACATAAAGTTTTTTGCATAGGATTTATGAAAACGGGCACGACTACTCTTAATCGTGCCCTTTCCATGTTAGGTTATCGCGTCAGCCACAACTCATGGAAATGGTTAAAACTGATTGTCAAAAATGACTGGCCTGGCATTCAACAAAAAATGGATTCATGGGACGCTGTGGAAGATAATCCCATCCCCTTGATCTACAAAGAGCTTGACGCACTTTATCCAAGAAGTAAGTTCATATTAACCGAACGAGAACCTGAAAAATGGTACAACAGCGTTTCCTATCACGTTGGCGATTTATCAAGCCCAATGCATGAATGGTTGTTTGGTCGTGGTAAAGGGCTCCCTAGAAATGATAAGAAACACACGCTGAATGTATTCGTCAAACACAGAGAAAATGTGATCGAATACTTCAAAGACCGACCTGATGACTTGCTGATTATCGATATCACTAAAATTGAAAATTGGGATACAATCTGCACGTTTCTTGGCGAAGAAATTCCGGAAGCTGTCTTTCCTCACGCCAACCGAACTGCTTATGATGCCGACAAAAATGCTGGACTCAAACGGAGAAGCAAGTACTTCAAAAAACGTATTCTCAACCCATTGAAAATTTGGTGGTATAATCAAAACCACTACATTCCAACTCCCAATCAAAGACTAGAGCAATTATGAGCGCCAACATCACAAAAGAATATACCAACGGTGAAATAACAGTGGTATGGAAACCTACGACATGCATTCATTCTGAAAAATGCTGGAGAGGTTTGAGTTCAGTATTCAACCCGAAAGGCAAGCCTTGGATCAATGTTGAAGGAACTAGCTCTGAAGAGATCATGAAGCAAATTGATCAATGTCCTTCAGGTGCATTGTCCTACTACAAAAACAGTGAAGGAAAGTCAGCAACTTTGGACGTTAGCGAATTAACCAAAATAGAAGTAATCCCTAATGGTCCCGTTCGGGTTCATGGTGATATTGAAATCACTCATTCCAATGGAGCTGTAGAAAAAAGAGAACGAATCACGGCATCGTGTAGGTGCGGTATGTCTAGCAACAAGCCTTACTGCGATGGCACCCATAAGCGAGAAGGCTGGCAAGAAAGCTAATCGAGGCTCGTTTCAATTAGCACTTCACTCTTCAACGTTTTATGCACTGGACATTTTGAAGCAATCTCCATTAGCTTTTCTTTTTGCTCTTCCGTTAAGTCGCCTATCAATTCCATTTTCTTTGAGATATGATCAAGGTATCGTCCTTTCTCATTCTCCTCTCCTAAATCATTGATGTGGCGCTTGCTATGCGAAATATAGACGTAAACTTCTTCTAGATTCCATTCTTTTCGTTGAGCATAAAGCTTTAATGTCATAGCAGTACACGCAGCTAATGAAGCAGAAAGTAAATCGTATGGGGAAGGACCAAAGTCATCACCTCCCGCATCCGTTGGCTCATCAGCCGTGATGCAATGAGATGAGGTTTGAATAGCGGTGGTAAAATTATCCTCGAGCAAATTCAAGTGACCTACCAGCTGCTCGTTTTTGGTGTCTAATGCCGTTTCATTATCAACAGGAAAATAACGTTTCACCCAACTTCCAATAACATCCCCTGCGTAGATGCTGTCTTGCTTATCGCTAAGCAAATGATCTGCACCATCTAAACTCACAAAGCTCTTAGGGTGAAAGGCATTCAAGAACAAATCTTGTGCGCTTTTAATTTCAACGGTCTTATCAAAAGGGGCGTGCATTATGAGAATTGGTTTCCTTAAATCATGAACGATCTTAAGAAGATCTGTTGACTCAAACCCTTCAACAAACTCCTTATTGATTTTAAACGGTCGGCCTCCTATGTCCACTTCTATTTCGCCTTTGGCTGGAATTTCATCAATGCGATGAGAAAAATGCTTTTTCGTATGCTCCACACTCGAAGGGGCACCAATTGTGGCAACTGCTTTTACATCTTCTAACCTCGATGCGGCATCGATTACAGCCGCCCCTCCTAAGGAATGACCAACCAGCAATGTTGGCGCCATGTAATTCTCTTTTATAAAGGCATGAACATCCAACAAGTCTTGAACATTCCCTGAAAAATGACTGTCCGAAAACTCACCCCCACTGCGACCCAATCCAGTAAAATCAAATCGAACAACTCCAATTCCATGATTAGTCAAGGATCTACTGATATTTTTCGCTGCAATAAGAGTACTAGAACATGTAAAGCAATGCGCAAATATGGCATAAGCATGAGGCCTTTGGTTACTCGGTAATTCAAGCGTTGCGTAAAGTGAATTTCCTCGAGAATTCTTTATCTCCAGCTTCTGATTACCCATAATAATTCAATTTAGGTTTTGACGAATTAAAGATCAAAACATTACGAAGGTTATTTCACGCCATCCATTTGGTCTTGCTTATCCATATCGGTAGGCATTTTCCAACCTTCCCTAGTTCTAACAGGAGTACAATCTAATGTATTGGCAGGGCGCATAAACATGAAGCGAATGCTAAATATTATTGGTCGGTACCTACTTGCAAAGAAGCCATGAGAAGATCGACCATTTTCAAAAGGCCACACATTTAATATGGGTGTCTCTAATGCCGGAATGATGAGCCAATTACCCCGCATTTTAATTCCAAACCCCAATTTATAGTGCAATTGAGCGGCAATTCTTCCGGGGTTTTCGTTACCCACAGGCGATATTGTTGTCCCTCCTTGATTGGCCAAAAAAGCATAACCCGCATTTGCCCCTAAGGAGTGTTGAATGAAGTTGTATTTGCTGATTCGCCAGATATGATTGAAATTGACAAATGCCTCCGCATAATGAAATCCGAAGGTGCCTTCAGTTTGCTCCAATGGAAAAAGTGGAGCTTCAGATGGAATTGAAACCAATTGCCCATTCGCCTTCTCACTGCCTCTTAATCCTTTGTAGGATATACCGTAGTCCATAAACTTGAAAAACCGCCAATACTGAAGCATTTTATATCGCCCTACTTCTGCGTAAATACCCGGTCGCCCCAATCCGCGTGTGCGGGCATCAAACTTCTGCGAGGATGTTTCATCAAACGTTCGGTTTTGGTAAATAAATGGCGTCATCATATACGTTGCCCCTGGCGCAAAGAACCAACCACTCATTTTATACTGAGGTGCTTTTGGTAAAATCTCATTGTAATGCTTCTGAAAAGAAACGGGTTTTTTCCTGCCTTTTTGAGCATATAAATTACCGCTAAATAAGATCGAAATAAAAGCTATAGTCAATACCAGTCTCATACACCAAAACTACATTAAGCTTCATTGCCCTCTAGTTAACCCATAGAGATATTTAAACAACCACTCGGTTAATTCGATAAAATTGACACAAGGCCTAATTTTATTCTTAGCTCAACAAGAAGAATAATCAGATATTTAGCCGCTATTAATTTCCATTTACGCCATATGTTTCATGACGTCAAGTAAGTTATCAGATCTACTTAAAAAGTATCTCCCGTACATCGCGTTATTTCTTTTGGTTGTTTGTATTCTAGGCTTTAACCATGTGCTTGAATTAAGGGCCGCAGAAGGAAGAAGAGCTATAGTTACATTCGAAATGATGCAGAATAATAATTGGATTGTTCCCTATCAATATGGTTACCCTTATTACAATAAACCCCCGTTTTACAATTGGGTGATTGGTTCTTCCTTTATCTTATTTGGCACCATTAATGAGTTTGCCCTCCGTTTTCCGGGAGTTTTATCGCTCTTGCTGACAGCGTTTCTAATCTATTCTATTGGTAAAAATTACCTCAACAATCATGTTGCATTGCTGGGTACTGAAATTTTATTTCCGGCCAGAGGACATTTACGATACACACTCAACCCAAGAAACATGATCTTTGTAGGATTTGAATTGGAGGGCAACAGTTACCGTGTTGGAAACCAAAATAGTGCTTTCTTAGATCCTTTTGACGGGAAAAAGGATGAGCTAGAGATAAGAAGAAGCAAACTTAGGTTCAGGTTTATATATGAACGCCAACTGATAGGTTTCTTTTGGCTTTCAGCTCAGGCAGGTTATCGCGTAAACTACTCCTACAACATTGATGAAGTTCCAAACGGCACTGATTTCTATCGTGGATTTTTCGGAGATCAGCCACTTGCAGTGCAAAATACATTGGGCAATCCCTTTTACTTCAATGTGAGCATCAACTTAGTAAGTCCTTAAATTTTAGCGCAGCTTGTATTGATAATGTTAAAAGCAATTTAAGGCGTTTTTAAGGTCCGCTAAAGAATTGAAATGGAAGTATAGATTACTTTCATCGCTTAAAATTATCACCCATGAAAAACAAGAGTGTCTTAGTCGCATTGTTGGTTATGGCAGCCATATCAATTCAAAGCTGCGGAAAGCAAGATCCTGTATGCGATGGAAGCGAGCCAACATACGATAATGAAATTGGAGCAATCCTAACGGCCGAATGTGCTACGGGCAGCTGTCATCCATCCTATTCTACTTATAGTGGCATTCAAGGCATCATAAACAACGGGCAGTTCGAAAGAGAAGTACTCACAAATAAGAGTATGCCGAGAGGTGGAAAGTTATCGCAGTCTGAGATCAATGCAATACAATGTTGGGTTGATAATGGATATCCTGAAAACTAATATTGTGAAAGAAAAAGCGAACGAATTCCCGCAATATCTCGCTAAGCCAGCGCAGGAGACATTGCTAACCAAGGGCGTTTTTATCTTAAACGATCTTTCGCGCTTTACTAAATCTGAAATAAAAGCATTGAAGGGCATTGGTCCAGAAGCCTTTGCGAAAATTCAGAGCGACCTTTGGGATGAAGGGATTTCCTTCAAAAAAGAGAAGCACTAACGCGCCAACAGAGCCAACATCATCTCCTCCACCTCTTTCGAATCCCATTTGGCTTCGATATTTGGCATAGCCATTACCTCATCCATAATACTTTGTTGACGCTGCCCTTCTTTCCAAGCTACTGAATAGCGGATATCTGAGAAAGTGGTCATACTATACAATGGCATCCATTTGTCAGGATACTTTTCTGCGAATTGAGCTTCAATCTTCTTTTGCAGCAAAAACTTTGGATCAGCTACATAATCGCGCATCACATGGTAGTTGTGCAGAGATAAATCTTGTAAACCATCTCCATCAGGCTTTCGCACAACACTGTACTCTGCAAAGATTTTATCCCAATCGTGATTATGCTTAATCATTAGATCATTCATTACGGTAGTATCCTCAAAACCCGCATTCATACCTTGTCCATAAAAAGGAACAGTAGCGTGAGCTGCATCACCCATCAAAGCCGTTTTTCCATGATGCCAAGGATAACATCGCGTTATTGCTAATGAGGCCAAAGGATGATCTTCCCATGCATCAGCAATGTTTGGCATCATTTCATAGAAATCAGGGAAGGTTGTTTTGAAAAAATCATTCACCGCCTCTTTAGATGTAAGTTTTTCAAAGCTATTTTCTCCTTCAAATGGCATAAATAAAGTACACGTAAATGAACCATCCTCATTAGGAAGGGCAATCATCATGAATCGACCACGCGGCCATATATGCAAAGCACTCTTTTCAAGTTTATAGCTGCCATCTTCATTGGCTGGCAAAAGAATTTCGCGGTAGCCGTCTTCAATATACGTCTGGCTATAATTGAACCGATCAAGCTTCTGCATAGAGTTATACCTAATAGCTGAAAAAGCCCCGTCACACGCAAAGATCAAATCACTTTTAACTTCAAATTTTTCTCCACTTTCACTATTTTCAAAGTAGCAAATCCCCGCTTTCATATCTGCGCCTAAGCACTTTGTATTGTAGGTGATTTTCGCATTTCCCACTTGCTCTGCAATGTCCATCATGCGAGCATTTACTCCACCTCTCGAAACAGAATTGATTGCCTGCCCTTCCTTTCCATAAGGCTGATACGTTAAATTACCTGCTAAATCATGCATAATTCTACCTGGCATTGGAATGGCAATTTCGCGGATCAAATGATCTACACCTGCTCCTTTTAAAGCCTTCCATCCTCTATCAGAAAGAGCCAAGTTAATAGACTTTCCGGCAGATATTTCAGCTTTCCGAATATCTGATCTACGTTCAAATATTTGAACTTTATATCCTGCCTTAGACAAATAAACCGCCCATAGCGACCCAACCAATCCTGCTCCAACAATAGTTACCTCTTTCATTCTATTCCTTTTTTAAGCTGTTAAGCAGTCAAAGCTTTTTTCAATATTTCACCAAATCGATATACGTCTTCATAAGAGTTATAAAGCGGCACAGGAGCCATTCTAATCACATTGGGTTCTCTCCAATCAGCAATCACGCCATCCGCTGTGATTTGATCAAATAACTTCCTGCCATAGCCATGAGCAACCACACTCAATTGACACCCTCTTCTGTGATGCTCTTTTGGTGTGATAATTTCCAAGTCAGCGCCCGTCTCCTTTACAACTTCTTGAATCACATACTCCAAATAATCAGTCAGTGGACGGCTTTTTGCCAACAAACGTGGCATTGTTGCTTCTTGAAACATTTCAAGCGAAGCCAAATAAATGGCCATATTAAATACTGGTGCATTGCTCATTTGCCATGCCTCAGCACTTTGCATTGGCACAAATTCAGGTTCCATTTTAAACCGTGTTTCTTTGTCGTGCCCCCACCAGCCTGCTAGAATTGGAAATTTGCGTTTATGATGATTCTTATGAACAAACAATCCACCTACTGAACCTGGCCCTCCATTTAAGTATTTATACGTGCACCACGCGGCAAAATCAACTTGCCACTCATGCAACTTCACTTCAATGTTTCCCATTCCATGAGCCAAGTCGAAACCGCAATACGCCCCAACCTTATGAGCTACATCAGTAATCACTGCCATATCAAACACCTGCCCACTATAATAGTTGACACCGCCAATCATTACTGTAGCTAGTGAATCGCCAAGCTCGTAAATTTTTTCAATGATTGCATCTTCCGTGATGATATCAGAACCCTTTGCTGGGGCAATCTCTATAATGGCATCAGCGATATCAAACCCGTGCAATTTTGCTTGAGATTGCATGGCATAAGTATCTGATGGAAATGCTTTTTTCTCACACAATATCTTGTATCGTGTTTTAGTAGGCTGATAGAAGCTCGCCATTAAGCTATGGATATTTGCAGTAAGTGAACCCATTGCAACAACTTCAGACTCCTTAGCACCAGCAATTTCGGCCATTGCTTTTGAGAAAAACTCGTGGTAAGAATACCATGGTCTCCGTGCTTCAAAATGACCTTCCACTCCATATTTCCTCCAGTCTTCTAATTCTTGTTTCAGATAAGCCTCTGCAGATTTTGGCTGAAGTCCAAGGCTATTTCCGGTAAAGTATAAGGCCTGTTTTCCATTGATCTCAGGGTGATAAAACAGGTCTCTAAAAGATGCAAGAATATCAGCTGCATCTTGCTTTTGGGCGTATTTAAGGGTGTTTTCCACAGTATTCAATTATCTATTGCAATGTTAAGTAAGGTAAGGCTTTCTATCATCATTAAATAGGTACCGTAATCAATATATCTAGGTGACAAAAGTCACATTTCGCTGTGATACCGGGCATAAAATGGGAGTACAAACGCCTCCACATTTGTACCATCAAACAAAAACAAATGAAAGCAATCAACACTATACTAATAGCCACCTTAATATCAAGCTCAGCTTTCGGCCAAACAAAAATGGTAATAACCTCTGCTTCTAACATCTCAATATACGGTACAAGTAATGTGCATGATTGGCCGGAGCATTGTGAGTCGCAGGTTAAATCCATCACTGTAAACATGGAAGAAAACAAGCCACACTATGGATGTATACGCGGTCATTGCTCTTTAAATGGGACATTGCTTCCTCTGCCGTGACAATTTTCATTACAATTTTTGTTTTTGTTTGAAGCGCGAAAGTTAGATTTCTGAATTGACAATAACATGATTTTCGTTTGGTTTACGTGTGAATCTCATCTGTATACATTGTCACTGAAGCTATGGATTAACATCTCTATTTTTGAGCTCAATTTGGAAACAATGAATCACACCATCACCTTTGTTTTACTCTTCACTTTTGGCTTAACGGCATCTTGCACTTCGATTGTTAAAGAGAAAGAAATTACAATAGAAAGTGGAGATCAAATGATCGCGGTTGTTCCTCACCCAGGAGAAAATCTATTCAAGGCTTATTGCTACTCATGTCACAATGGAGAAGCAAGGCAAGATTCAAGAATTGCTCCTCCCATTTTTGCTATTCAAAGGCGCTACAAAATGGAATATTCAGAAATGGATGCCTTTGTTAGCGCATTAGCTGAATTCACCCTTAACCCCAGTGAAGACAGCGTATTAATGTATGATGCCATTGAAAAATTCGGGCTAATGCCTCCAATGGCATATGACAAATCAGACGTTCTAAAAATCGCTGAATACATCTATCAAGCTGACTTCATACATCCTGGAAATCAGTCAGCAATTGGGAAAGGCGAGAGGCTTCAACCAAAGCAAAGAGGAAAGTTTGTTGCAAGTGCAACCAAGGCGAACCTTGGTCAAAATCTAATGGCTGCAATAAAGTCTAAAGGAACGAAAGGAGCAATTGAATTTTGCAATATTCATGCGATAAGCATAACTGATAGTATGCGAAACGAAATGGGTGTCGAAAGCATTCAACGAGTTAGTGACAAAGCCCGAAACCCAAAAAACACAGCCAACAAAGAAGAAATTGGTTATATCAACACATTCAAAGCTCAGCTTGAAAACGGGGAAGATTTTGACGTCATATTGAATGATCTAGGAGAAACATTTGTTTACTATTCTCCCATCACCACAAATAAACTTTGCACTCAATGTCATGGTGCTGAAAAATCAATCAAGCCTGAAGCATTGGCTCGAATCAAAGAACTCTATTCCGAGGATAAAGCAACTGACTACTCAGAAAACGAAGTAAGAGGCATGTGGAAAATAGTCATGGCTAAAGATTAATTATCACATTTGTTCACCAACCAATCTGACTATTTGAAGGTCTTTATTACATGAACAGAGCTATTCGTCATTCATTATTCGTGGTCATTGCATTTGTGCTGAGTTTTTACTTTTCGTCTTGCGAAGACGAATTCAATGAATTTGAATTTGCAAATGACATCGTTGTTTCAGGGAACCTGATGTTTGATGGCGACTCAACTAAAGCAAATCAGAGGGTTTTTTTAATCCTCGAATATGTAAGATCCCCTGCGATGTCATCTGAATATCTCGATCAAATAATTCTTGATGAAGACACTACTGATGAAAATGGATTCTTCTCTTTTACTTACAAACAGAACAATAAAATAGTTGGTTCAGATACCTGCGGCAATAACTATGCTGAAGGACTAAGAATGAGCTCTGGAAATAATACAGTGTTTTCTTGCTTTCCTTCGAACAGAAATCTCACAGATCTTGAAATCTATACAATACAAGACCTGACATTGAACCTTACTATTAACCTTGGTATCGTTGATTCTGATACAATATTTTTCAATTATCCTCCATTAGACACCTTACACCCTAACTACATTGAAAGATTCGACTCCAATGGCGGCAGGCACCAACTATTTTACGCGCTTTCAAGTCCGAATAAAACCATCATCGCATCTTATTCTGCCCAACTTAAAAATGGTCGATATGAAGGCTTCTCTTCACAAAGGCGTGGTTTCGAGTCGATAAAATACGCGATAGGCTTTGATGCATACCTTAATGCAAAAGTCAAAAGCTGGCGTCCTGAAGGCAAACCATTTACCGATCAATTGGAAATCTCCATCAATTGATCATTTTTGCGTCATTATGAACGTGAATAACCTCATTATTCGAAAAGGAACTCAACAGGATGTTCCATCCTTGTTAAGTTTAATCAAAGAATTAGCCATCTATGAGAAAGCTGAAAATGAAGTCATCGTTACCGAAGAAATTCTTATCCGAGATGGCTTTGGCGACCATCCGCTTTATCATTTAGCCGTTGCTGAATACGAAGGCTCGGTCCTTGGGATTGCCCTTTATTATTTCGCCTACTCAACATGGAAAGGGCGCTATCTCTATTTAGAAGATTTTGTGGTTAAAGAAGAAATGCGCGGCAAAGGAATTGGAAAGCCATTGTTTCAGTTCATTGTAAATATTGCCGAAGAAGAAGGTGTAAAAAGAATGGGATGGCAAGTGTTAGATTGGAATGAGCCAGCCATTAAATTCTACGAGACGTATGGGGCTGACTTATCATCTGAATGGCTCAACGGAAGGCTATATTTTGATTAATCTTGAAGTCTATGAAAGTGTTCAAATTCGGTGGGGCCTCTGTCAAAGATGCTCAAGCAGTCATAAACCTCAAGCAAATTATTGAGACTGAAACCGGCAATCGACTTCTCATTGTGATTTCCGCCATGGATAAGACGACCAACTGGCTTGAACGTGTGGTAGAAGCATTTAGCGCAAATCAAGCATGGAAAGAACTGCTTCTTAAGGTATTTGATTTTCATCGTGCACAACTTGAATTGTTAGTGGGCAAAGAACAAAGCTCAGCCACTGAATCAATCGATAAAATCCAACATTATGCGTTCACTTTCTTGGAGCAAGACGAAAACACTGACTTCGATTTTGTTTATGACCAAATCGTATCGCTAGGAGAAATCCTCTCAACGAAAATCATTGCCGCATATTTAGAGCGTGAAGGATTAGATATTAAATGGGCAGATGCCAGAAAATTGGTTCATACAGACAATACCTATCGCGATGCAAAAGTGAATTGGGAAGAAACAGAAACTAGAATCAAGGAATTCTGGTCTTCTGAAAAAGCAAATTTTATCGTCACTCAAGGTTTTATTGGTGGTGGTGAACACAATCGAATGACCACATTAGGACGTGAAGGATCAGATTTTTCAGCAGCAATTTTCGCCTACTGCCTCTCAGCAGAATCGGTTACCATTTGGAAAGACGTGCCTGGAATGTTGAATGCAGATCCAAAACATTTTTCCAATACTTCTTTACTCGAGAATATCTCATACCGCGAAGCCATTGAGTTGAGCTATTATGGCGCTTCCGTCATTCACCCTAAAACCATAAAGCCTCTAGAGAATAAACACATTCCACTTTACGTAAAAAGCTTCAAAGAACCAACCGAACCTGGAAGTTCCATTAATGATAACACAAGCGAAGACAGCAAAATTCCGAGCTACATCTTCAAGACAGACCAAGTCTTGATTTCTATTTCAAGTCGAGATTTTTCATTCATTGTTGAAGAACACATCAGTGACATTTTTAAACGATTTGCGACCCATCGATTGAAAATTCAAACGATGCAAAATTCAGCCATAAGTTTTTCAGTAAGTGTGGCAAACCACCCGAGCCAAATCAAAGCGCTCATAAAAGAATTACAAAAAGACTATAAGGTGCTGTATAATGACGGTCTGGAGTTACTCACTATTCGACACTTCAATGAGCAAATAGTGTCTGAGTTAATAAAAGATAGAGAGGTTATGCTGGAGCAGAAAACAAGGCATACGATGCGCATACTTATGCGTGGCCAAAAGCTTCTATAATCTTGTCCGCTAAAACGGATGAAAGCTTCTCGTAAGACTCTGCTGTCAGTCCTGCTATGTGAGGTGTAAGAACAACCTTTTCATTCTTCATTAAAGCATTTGCGGTTTCGGGAAGTTCTTCTAAAGGAGGCATTTTTAAATTCTCCGTTTCGAATTCTAAAACATCTAAGCAAGCACCCAAAACTTTTCCGTTATCTAGGGCTTTAAGTAAAGCTGATGTATCAACTATGTTTCCCCGTGATGTATTAACTAAATAAACTGGCTTTTTAAAAGACGCCAACCAATGATCATTAACTAGGCAATGTGTTTCCTCATTATAAGGAAGATGAATGCTCACCACATCGGCAGATTCAAATACATCTTCCATTGTGCTCTCCTTCACAACTGTAGAATCGAAGCCTGATTTATACTTATCGAACGCCATTACTGGTGTTTGAAAACCACTTAACACTCTAGAAAATGCTTCTCCAGTATTTCCGAATCCGATGATTGCAATTGTTTTTCCTTGGAGCTCAACACCTTCATTGGCTTTTCGAAGCCACAGTCCTTTTCTGACCTCAACATCCGCAGTATTTATGCGATTAAACAGCGTTAACAGCAATCCTAATGCATGTTCTGCTACTGCCTGCCTATTTCCTTCTGGAGAACTTAATACAGCGATACCCTTCTCTAGAGCGAACTCTTTATCTATATGCTCTAAACCCGCCCCGACTCGTCCAATAAACTTTAAATGGGAGAAACGATTAATAAACGCCTTATCCAAAGTCATCCTGCTTCTCAAAACCAATCCATCTGCCCCAGCAAGAAGCTCAAAGACGTCATTATCATTTAATCGAGAGGCATCAACACACACATGTCCGTTTTCTTCTAACCTAGAATAGAGTGATGCATGAATGGTATCTATTACTATGATTTTCATTCCTTCTTGGCTCCAACTACTCTCACTTCGACCCTGCGGTTCCTTTCATTAGCAGCATCTTTTTCAATCTTACTTGGCAAAGACATTATTACATGATCAGCAAGTAGGGGGATATTATGTTCTTCATTTACAGTTGAAATTCGCAACTGATCTATTCCTTTCTCAGCCAACTTAGTTTTAACGTATGTTGCTCTTTCTAGCCCTAATTCTGGCTTTTCGTTTAATGCTGTATGCCCAACAAGTTCGATTTGAAGTGCTGGGTTCAGCTCTAAAATTTTCGCCAGTGATGCTAAAATAATCTCATCACTGAGGGTATCAGCTTGCGTAAAGCCGCCATCTTGAGAATAGCTTCTGTTCGCATCTGCAAATTGAAAACTGTGTTCTTGAAAACTAAAAGGAGGCATTTTTCTGCCTTGGGCGAATGATACAAATGAGAGTAAAGTGAAGAGAATCAAAAGCAATTTCATTCTCTATGCGATGTAAAGAAGGTGTCCAATAATGAAGTAAATAAACAAGCCAAGCACGTCATTTACTGTCGTGATAAAAGGTCCTGTAGCAAGCGCTGGATCTATATCGTACTTATCTAAAATTAATGGCACAAAGGTCCCGAAAAGAGTAGCGATAATAATCACACTCAACAGCGCTAAACTCACGGTATAGCTCAAAGCAAGAGAATCGCCAAAAATCATATTATATCCAAATATGATGACTGCACAAACAAGTCCATTCAATAGGCCAACCATGAATTCCTTTCCAAGCTTAGGGAGTATTCCGGACATTCCCATTGACTTTGTTGCCAAGCCTTGAACAATAATTGCTGATGACTGAACACCAGCATTTCCGCCCATCGCTGCTATCAGCGGAATGAAAAACACCATTTCTGGATAAAGTTGCAGATCTCCTTCATACAACTCAATAACTCTTGCTCCAAGAATACCACCAAGCAATCCTATTAACAACCAAGGTAATCTAGCTCGAGTTAAAGTGAGAACATTATCGGATGAGTCTACATCGCCAGAAATACCTGAAGCAAGAGCATAATCCTTCTCAGCCTCTTCGCGAATTACATCAACGACATCATCAATCGTGATTCGACCTTGTAAGCGACCAAATTCGTCAACAACAGGAAGCGCAACAATGTCATACTTCTCCATCATACTCACCACTTCCTCCTGATCTTCATCAACCTTCACAAATTTTATCTGAGAATCATAGATGTCAGAAATCAAAGTTTTTAATGGCGTTAAGAGCATCTTTTTAATAGGCAACCTTCCAACCAAGACACCTTCTCCATCGACTACATAGACTGTATAAACATGATCAATTGCTTCCGCTTGTTTCCGCATTTCTTTCACGGCTGTTGAAACAGTCCAGTTCACATTTACTCTGATCAATTCTTTTGCCATGAGCGCACCTGCCGTACCCTCTTTGTAATGCAATAGGTCAACAATATCTCTTGCTTGTTGACGGTCTTCAATCATAGAGATAATCTCCTCCTTTTGCTCTTGAGCAAAGAGATTCAACATGTCTGCAGCATCATCACTATCGAGATTATCAATAAGCTGCTCTGCAATTTCTTTTGAAGAAAGTGATCCAAGAAATCTATCCCGTTTATCCTCGTCCATGTGCGTAAGCACATCAGAAGCGATATTGGCGTCTAGCACTTTATAAAGTACTGTGGCTTCTTCCAACTCAAGTTCGTCCAAAATTTCGGCAACATCTGCTGGATGCAGTTCATGCACGAGCTCAATGAGAGCAAGCTCATCATTGCGAACAATGGCCTCTTTTAGGTCATTAAGATATTCTCTAGTTAATTCGAACTGCATGACTCAGTAATGATCGAGCCAAAAGTATAATTATTTAAGCGGTGCTAAAGCGTTGGTGAGCTCAACAAATTCAGTATAATCTAATTGCTCAGGTCGCATCGTTAAATATCGATCAATAAGCTTACTGTTCTCCTCGTTAATCAAGTCTTTCAAAGACTTTCTCAGCATTTTTCTTCTTTGATTAAAAGACCGTTTGACGATTGACTTGAAGGCGATTTCATCGCAATCCAATTTCAATATTTCCTTTCGTTTCAAGATAATGACTCCTGACTGCACTTTAGGTGGTGGCTCAAACGCTTGAGCATCAACCGTAAACAGATATTCCACATCATAGTAGGCTTGAGTCAAGACACTAATTATTCCATAAACTCGGCTTCCTTTCTTTGAGGCAATTCTTGCGGCTACTTCCTTTTGAAACATGCCAACCATGCCCACAACGTTGTACTTATTCTCGATGATCTTAAATACAATTTGACTTGAAATATTGTATGGAAAATTACCAATGACAGCTATCTCGTCTTTGATATCCCATTGCAAAAAATCCTGAAGCTTAATTTTATCCACGTGAATAGGATAGGTCCGTTTCAAATAATCAATAGATTCTTGATCAACATCAAAAAGTTCAAGCTTCCTATATCGCTCGACCAGATGTTTAGAGAGCACACCATCTCCTGCTCCGACTTCTATCAAGGAATCAAAAGAAAGCGGTGCCAGTGCATCAACAATTTTCAACGCTACATTCTCATCTCTCAGAAAATGCTGGCCAAGATGCTTTTTTGCTCGAACTGGAGACCTCATTAGATAACTTCTAATAAGGTTCTGAAAGCAACAAACTTGTCTTTATACCTTTCGGCATGATCGCGCTGAAGAGCTGGAGCGTGTTCTGCATAATACTCTTCCAACTCATCCATGCTTTGACATTTATATTGAAAAGAATACGTGATGCCATCCGCATCATCCACTAAAACTTTAGCTACCTGATGATCGATAAACTTTTGAGTTGCCATAACCTCAGGAATATGAATTGATCTCATCCACTCCATCCACTCATCGTGAACATCATTATCAACCTTAACGGTAACGTTGTAAATTATCATGGCGATAAAGTTAAGACCTTAAATCACTCAAGATTAGTTTACAATAATCTTGGTTGTCATAACTGTGTTTTCATGCCTCCAAAACACTAAATAGTGACCCGGGGAAAGACTTTCTGCATGAAGTGTATGCTGATCTAAAGCAGTGGCACTCAATTTCCAAATACCGACCGAAGCGCCAGTCATGGTGCATACTTCAACTACACCTGTAACGCCAAGGTCTGAAAACAGCTCAATCTCAAAGCTTCCGTTATTTGGATTTGGATATACCAGCAAAGTGGGGGCGCTTGTCTCCGATCTAAGATTCACTTTTCTAGATGGTGTGGTCATCACCGAGCCATCAAAATCGACTTCATGAAGCCTATAATAGGAAGTGCCTAGGAATGGATTGGGGTCAAATAACTCATAATACCTCTGAGAATTAGAATTACCTGCTGCGATTACCTCTCCATAAAAACGTATTCCCGCATTAGTGACCTCAACCCACCTGAAAAATAAAGGTTGGCAAAGATAACACTCATAGCATTCGTTTTGATTCTATTGGAGACTTTCATTGTTAATTATCAGGTTTTTATCAATTAAACTATTTTAAAAAAACTTTGCGGAATACTATACGGATTAAGACGAATAAAGATTCACTAACGCTAAATTCGCGGCTTATTTTTTAGCAATGGAATACGATTTCTCAGATATTGAATCGAAATGGCGCGCATATTGGTCTGAAAACCAAACGTTCAAAGCACAGACTCAAACAATTAAACCTAAATACTATGTCCTAGACATGTTCCCATACCCATCAGGTTCTGGACTTCATGTTGGACATCCACTGGGTTATATCGCCAGTGACATCTATGCTAGATACAAGAGACATTGTGGTTTCAATGTTTTGCACCCGATGGGTTATGACGCGTTTGGACTTCCAGCAGAACAATATGCTATTGAAACCGGTCAGCATCCTGCGGCTACAACAAAGACCAACATAAAGAGATATCGAGAACAATTAGACCTTATTGGTTTTTCATTTGATTGGAGCAGAGAAGTAAACACCTCTTCACCCGACTTCTACAAATGGACTCAATGGATTTTTATTCAATTATTTCATAGCTGGTATGATCAGGCAAATGAAAAAGCAAGACCCATTCAAACTCTTATTGAGCAATTCGAAAAGGATGGGAATCAATCCATAAATGCTGCAAGTGATGATGTCTTAAGCTTCTCAGCTGAACAATGGAAGTCATTTGCAGATAATAAGAAACGTGAAATTCTATTAAACTACAGAATTGCTTACAGAGCTGAAACAACAGTCAATTGGTGCCCGGAATTAGGCACTGTTTTAGCCAATGATGAGGTTGTGAATGGGGTAAGCGAAAGAGGTGGCTTCCCAGTTGAGCAAAGAAAAATGAAGCAGTGGTCATTGCGAATAACAGCCTTTGCTCAGCGCCTTCTTAACGGACTTGAAACAATAGAATGGACAGATTCTCTAAAAGACATTCAAAGAAATTGGATTGGAAAAAGTGAAGGTGCCGAAATCGAATTTAAGGTTGCGGAGCATGACCACAACTTTCGAGTATTCACAACCCGTCCAGATACAATATTTGGTGCCACATTTATGGTTCTTGCGCCAGAACATGAACTAGTATCCAAAATCACCACAACCAATTGCAGCACTGAAATTCAGAACTATTTAGAATTCGCAAAATCTCGCTCGGAGCGCGAGCGAATGTCTGAAGTCAAGGATGTCACGGGTGCTTTTACAGGCGCATACGCTGAAAATCCGCTTACTGGCCAGCAAGTCCCTATTTGGATCAGTGATTATGTCTTGGCCAACTATGGCACTGGAGCTATCATGGCTGTTCCAGCGGGTGATCAAAGAGATTGGGATTTTGCAACAAAATTTGACTTGCCGATAGTGCCGATAATTAAAGATCAAGACATCAGTCAAGGTGCAGATGACCGAAAAGATGGTATGATGATTAACTCTGACTATCTTGATGGTAAATCTGTTTCAGACGCGAAAATTGAGGTTATCACTAAGATCGAGTCCATGAAAATAGGACAGAAAAAAGTGAATTATAAATTGCGCGATGCCGTTTTCAGTCGCCAACGATATTGGGGCGAGCCTTTTCCAATTTACTACAAAGACGACATACCGTATACTATAGATGAGGACAAGCTTGATGAAATAAAACTACCCGAGATTGACAACTTCAAGCCCACTGAAACAGGAGAGCCACCATTGGGTAGAGCAACACTATGGAATTGGGACCGTGAAGCAGGCAAAATAGTTGAAAATGGCAAAGGATATGCAATGGATTTGAACACTATGCCAGGATGGGCAGGTTCGAATTGGTATTACCTGCGCTACATGATGGAAGGTAATCCAGAAAAGAGGTCGATGGAATTCGTTTCGAAAGATGCTGTTGAATACTGGAAACAAGTGGATCTATATATGGGCGGTGCTGAGCACGCTACTGGCCACTTATTGTATTTCAGATTCATCACCAAGTTTCTTTTTGACTTAGGATATATTCCTTTTGACGAGCCTGCTAAGAAATTGGTAAATCAAGGAATGATTCAGGCTGAGGATGGTCAAAAAATGAGCAAGCGATATGGAAATGTAGTCAACCCAGATGATGTCATTTCAGAGCATGGCGCTGATGCCTTACGCTTGCATGAAATGTTTCTTGGCCCTATTGAAATGCATAAACCTTGGAACACAAAAGGCATTGAGGGCGTCTCTAAATTCATGCGAAAACTGTGGCGCCTATTTCATGTTGGAGATGAATTCGTTGTGTCCGATGAAAAACCAACAAAAGATGAATTAAAGGCATTGCATAAATGCATCCAAAAAGTTACTGAGGACATGGAAAAGTTCTCCTTTAACACTTCAGTTAGTGCTTTTATGGTTGCCGTAAATGAACTGACAGATTTAAAATGTAACAAACGAGACATTCTCGAAAACCTTGTAATCCTTTTAAGTTGCCACGCACCTCACATTGCAGAAGAATTGTGGAATCGACTCGGACATGAAGATTCTATCTCTGAAGCTGAATGGCCTGCATTGAATGAAGATCACTTGAAGTCTGATGTTGTGAATTACCCTGTTTCTTTCAATGGTAAAACGCGGTTTCATCTTGAGCTACCTGCCGGCTTGGATAAATCATCGGTTGAAGAAGCTGCTTTGAGTCATGAAGTGGCGGTTAAGTGGCTTGATGGAAATTCTCCTAAGAAAGTAATTGTTGTTCCCGGAAGAATAGTCAACATCGTGATTTAAATTGTATTTGGCACATACTTTGTTTTCATTCAGACAAACAATGAATTATGGAATTTAGTTTCATCTTATCGGGGTTGCTATTATTTCTGCAGCCAGTCGTTAGTGATTCATCTCCTCAAATTACTGAGCAAGAGTTAACAATTGTGCTGCCTGAGGTTAATCATCATGCATTCAAAAGAGGCGAGCGTCTGGAATACGAAGTTTCTTACGGTTGGTTAGATGCTGGTGAAGCAATCATAGAAATCACACAAGAAAAAGAGAAAATTGCAGGACGAGATGTTTTTCACGTGATTGGAACTGGAAACTCCCTCGGAACTTTTAATTGGTTTTTTAAAGTGAGGGATAGGTATGAAACCTACGTTGATGAAAAGGGCGTGTTTCCATGGATATTCATTCGAGATATCCATGAAGGAGGGTTCGACCTAAAGCAATACTATACGTTTGATCATTTCAAAGAAAAAGTAAAGACCAACAAGGGTAAGGAATACGACATACCATTAGGTGTTCAAGACATGATCTCCGCACTATACAGAGCACGCGCATTGGACGTAAGCAAGGTTAAACCTGGTCAGGTCTTCGAAATTCAAGCCTTCGTTGATAATGAAGTTTGGCCTTTGAAGATTAAGTATCTAAGAAACGAAACCATTGAAGTTGACAAAGGCGACTTTGACTGTATGGTTTTCGTGCCAGTTGTTCAAACAGGGCGTATCTTCAAAAAGGAGGAAGACATGATGGTTTGGGTTACAAATGATCAAAATAAAATCCCAATTCTAGCGAAAGCAAAAGTCGTTGTGGGTTCAGTTACGATGGAAATTCGCGATTATAAAGGTTTAGCAAATCCTATTTCTAAAGTCGATTAATTCCGCCTTCACTTCTGATTGTTAGAAACTGCTGATCTTCAGGTTAGCCAACCATCTTTTAGACGCTAATTTCGAACATTGCATAATAAGTGATTCAGTGAGTGATTCAAAAGAAGAAAAGCTAGCCAAGCTCAACGAAAAATATGAGTCGATGGGGCAGGATATAAATGCCTACTTAGATGGACTATTAATATCCAACTACCTAACTTATTGGGACTATATCCATCTGGACACTTTGCTCACCTTGCAACATCCAAAAACAGATTATCCTGATGAGCAAATCTTCATCATGTATCACCAGATCACTGAGCTTTACTTCAAGTTAAGCCTCCATGAATTCGATCAGATTTCAAAAAACGGAAAAGTCATTGGTGAAAACGGCCATGATATGGGTTGGAATGGAAAAATTACTGGTGAATTTCTAACCGCTCGTTTAGCGCGTATAAATTCATATTTCGAAGCTTTGACTAAAAGTTTTGAAATCATGGTAAATGGAATGGAGAAAGAACAATTTCTCCGTTTTAGAATGGCATTGCTCCCTGCTAGTGGTTTTCAAAGTGCACAATACCGCATGGTAGAAATTGCATCAACTGACATGCGATTCTTGGTTAGCAAAGCAGAGCGCGTTGACCTGAATTCAGAAGACACAAGAACCATCGAAGAAAAATTCGCCTGCATCTATTGGAAACAAGGCGCCACAGAAGCGGAAACCGGCAAGAAAACTTTAACGCTCAAGCAATTTGAGCAAAAGTACAGTGACGAATTACTCAAAATGGCCCGGGAATATGAATCTAGCAATGTGTGGCAAAAATTCGGCAGTCTTACTACAACAGAACAGTCTTCAAAGGACCTTATCAGAGAAATGAGACAATTGGATGTGAACGTAAACATCAATTGGCCTCTCATGCACTATAAAAGCGCTGTAAGGTATTTAGCATCTAAAGATGGTGACGCCCCTGCAACTGGAGGAACTAATTGGCAAAAATACTTGCCTCCAAAATTGCAACTTCGAATTTTCTACCCAAATCTTTGGAGCAAAGAAGAAATTGATCACTGGGGAAAGGGTTGGGTTGAAGAAGTGCTTTCTGATCGAATCAAAACTAAAGGATAAGCTGTGAATCTTAACTTAAGAATTCTTATACCCTTTGCGATTATCTTCCTCATTGGGTTGAGCGTATTACTTTCTAAGCGAGAGTGGAATAAGGAAATGGCAACTTATGAAACTGCCGACTCTCTTATTATAGAGGAATGCAATGAAGAATTCGGTATCGACCTGCATGATTTTCATGTTGAAAAAGGCAGAATCAGACCAAACCAATTTCTTGCTGATATTCTCCTGCCATATGGAATTAGCTATTCATTAATTACTTCACTAGCAGAAAAATCCAAAAGATCTTTTGACATCAGAAAACTAAATGCAGGTAAAAACTATACATTAATTTGCTCATCCGACAGCAACTCATTGACTGCTAAATTTTTCATCTATGAAATCTCAGCCATAGATTTTGTCGTTTATGATTTAAGAGACACCCTCGATATCTACTTTGGAAGTCGTCCAACTGAATTAGAAGAACGAGTGGCCTCTGGAGAAATAAACTCATCATTATATCAAACACTCATTGATCAAAGTTTAAGTCCAGCTCTTGCAATGGAGTTATCGGATATTTACGCTTGGTCTATTGACTTTTATCGCATCCAAAAGAAGGATAACTTCAAACTGATTTATACGGTTAAAAAAGTAAATGATGAAGTTGTTGGTATTGATGAAATTCAGGCTTCTTTGTTTAATCATGACGGCAATCCTTTTTATGCATTCAAATTCGCCCAAAACCAAAAGGAAGATTACTTTGATGAAACCGGCAATAGTTTGCGCAAGGCCTTTCTTCAGGCCCCTTTAAAATTCAGTAGATTGACCTCTGGCTATACCCAAAGGAGATTTCACCCCGTTCAAAAACGTTGGAAAGCCCACTTAGGAACAGACTATGCCGCACCAACTGGAACTCCAATAATGACCGTTGGAGATGGTGTAATAACTGAAGCGCGCTATTCAAAGTTTAACGGCAACTATGTGAAAGTGAAACACAATGGCACCTATACTACTCAATACTTGCACATGAGTAAAATAGCGAGTGGGATGAAACCTGGAACAAGAGTTAAACAAGGGCAAACCATAGGCTATGTTGGAAGCACAGGTCTGGCTACAGGTCCGCATGTATGCTTCAGGTTTTGGAAATATGGCAAACAGGTTGATCACAGAAGAGAGAAAATTCCACCGAGTGAACCGATACAAGATGCGTATAGGTCTGAATTTGATCAGCATCTAGAAAAATGGAAAGCCAGACTCGATAACATCGGCCTGGCTTCTCAAGAAAGTAATAATCTCGCTTTACGTACTTCTACTAAATAGAAGACATTCCCAATAATACAATCGGGTTCTCAATATATTTTCTGAAGGTCTCTAAGAATTGAGCCCCTAATACTCCATCAACTACTCTGTGATCACAGCTTAGGGTAACTTTCATTCTATTACCAATTTTAATCTCTCCATCTTTCACGACAGGCTCTTGTCGGATTGAACCGACAGCCATTATGCAACTATCCGGTGGATTGATAATAGCAGTAAACTCTTCGATCCCAAACATTCCCAAATTGGAAATAGTGAAGGTATTCCCTTGCCAATCCTCTGGCTGTAATTTCTTTGTCTTTGCACGTTTAGCATAGTCTCTTACCTCTGCAGAGATTTGAGTAAGCACCTTACCGTCAGCATGCCTCACAACCGGCACTAACAAACCTTCATCAACCGCTACTGCTACACCAATATGAACGTGCTCGTTGTATCTAATGAAATCGCCAAACCAACCTGCATTTACATTTGGATGATCTTTCAGCGCTATGGCAGCAGCCTTTATCACAAGGTCATTATATGAAATTTTCTCAGGAGTAATAGCATCATTAATTGCCTTTCGAGCTTCAACTGCTCTATCCATGTCAAGATCGATAGTCAAATAAAAATGCGGAGCAGTGAACTTACTTTCACTCAGTCTTCGAGCAATCGTTTTTCGCATTTGTGACGTTTCAACGTCTCTATATCTTTCAACTTGTGGGATTTGAGAAAGATTGGAGCTTTCAATATCTCGCTTCACAATTCGTCCATTCTCACCAGAACCTCTAATTCCCCTTAAACTCACACCGCGTTCTTCAGCCAATCTCTTTGCCAATGGAGAGATTTTCGTGCGAGAATCATCTGAAACTACAGGAGATTTCTCAACTGGCCTTGGCTGCGCTTTCACAGCAGGAGCAGCGGGTGAAGGCTTTGACTCCTGCTTTACAGGAGCCGAAGTCGAGGGTTTAGATTCTACTGTTTCTTCTTTTTTAGTCGGAGTTTCTGCTTTAGCCGCCTTCAGAATAGCTTCAATATCTTCACCTTTCTCACCTATAATAGCAATTACGCCATCAACCTGGGTTGACTTTCCAGCCGGAATTTCAATATGCAGAAGAGTACCTGCATGGAAAGACTCAAATTCCATTGTTGCTTTATCAGACTCAATCTCAGCTAGAACATCTCCTGCATTGACTTGATCTCCAACTTTTTTCTCCCATGTAGCGATCACACCCTCTTCCATGGTGTCACTCAACTTGGGCATTTTAATTACTTCAGCCATCTAAATATCTTTTATTAATCCATTATATATGGATAGTCATCATGAGAATAAATATCGGTGTAAAGCTCGCTTTCATCAGGCATTGGCGAATCCTCTGCAAATTTTACAGACTCCTCGACCATGTCCTTAATATCAGCTTCAATCTTTTGGACATCAGCGTCCTTTAACCAGCCCTGCTCCAAAATAGTATTGAGAACTTGGCTCAAAGGATCCTTGTCTTTATATTCTTTCACCTCATCTTTTGATCTATACTTCTGTGGATCACTCATAGAATGTCCTTTGTATCGATACGTTCTAATATCTAACAAATAAGGACCATTGCCTTCACGTGCGTGATCAGCAGCCTTTTTGATGGCATTATGAACAGCTTCAACGCTCATTCCATCAACGGACTCACCTGGCATATCGTAACTCAAACCGAGTTTTGAAAGGTCGGTAACATTCGTAGTTCTCGCGACTGAAGTTCCCATTGCGTAATTATTGTTCTCGACAATAAATACAACAGGTAATTTCCAAAGCATCGTCATATTAAAGGTTTCATGAAGAGCACCTTGACGAACAGCTCCATCACCCATGAAGGTTAAACAAACATTTTTGGTTCCGTTGTACTTCTCTGCGAATGCAATGCCCGCGCCCATAGGGATTTGAGCTCCAACAATACCATGACCACCCATCATGTTTAGCTCTTTACTGAACATGTGCATTGAACCACCTTTTCCTTTGGAACAACCTGTACTCTTTCCATAAAGCTCAGCCATTACATATTTAGGATGCATACCCAACGCAAGGGGATGCGCGTGGTCTCTGTATGCAGTGATAATTTTATCGCCTTTGTGCATTGCCGAGGCAAACCCAGCAGCAATAGCTTCCTGACCGATATATAGGTGACAAAAACCACCGAATTTCTGTTGTAGATATAGATTTCCACACGTTTCCTCAAAGCGTCTCATAAGGAGTATATCCTTATACCATTTTAAGTAAACTTCTTTGCTAAAGTCTAATTTCTTAGAAGCTGTTTTCTGAGCCATAATTCCTTATTGATGGACGGCAAAAATATAACATGAATACTTCAAAATAGCATTCAGATCAAATTGCTCACTTCTTCAGTTGGGAAAGATAAAAATGAAATGGTAGTATAGACTCTGAATCACTAACTATCAAGACCTTACCTGAAGTGGAGGCCATAATAATTTCAATGCTAGAATCCTGTAGTTTCTCCGTTTCGCATATTACTTGACGACAAATACCACATGGTGCAGCAGGCTCAACCATTTGAAAACGGTTAGGTTTTGCAACAACCGCCAGCTTTAAAATCAGTTTTCCTGAATGATGATCTGAAACAAAATTCAATGCATTTCTCTCTGCACATATTCCTGCTGGAAACGAAGCATTTTCTTTATTACTGGCTGTGACCACAGTGCCGTCATTCAAAAGTACAGCACAACCCACATAAAAATCAGAGTACGGAGCGTACGCTAATGATGAAGCCTCCTCAGCTGCCTTTATCAGATTAACTTGATCTCCTGTGAGATCAGAAAAATCATCATGAAATTCGTAATGAATGGATTTCGTAACCTGCTGTTTCATATTCTATTGCTTTTCAAGCAAAACCACCGCATAGGCTTCAATTCCTTCTCTTCTGCCAACGAATCCTACCGTTTCACTTGTAGTAGCCTTAACCCCAACTTCATCATCTGCAAGATTGCAAAGTGACGAAATAGACGCTTTGATGTCAGAAATATAAGGAGAAATTTTAGGCACCTCAGACACAAGAGTGGCATCAATATTACCGACATTATAGCCCTTATCCTTGATCAGCGTCATTACATCTGCAAGAAGGTTTCTACTATCTGCATCTTTGAATTCATCGCTTGTATTCGGGAAATGAAACCCAATATCTCTTAATCCTGCAGCTCCTAAAATAGCATCGCAAATAGCGTGTAAAAGCACATCAGCATCTGAATGGCCATCGGGTCCTATATCTGAAGGTATTTCTACTCCTCCTAGTCTACAAAGGCGTCCTTCTTTGAGCTGATGAACGTCATAGCCAAATCCTACTCTAATCTTCATTAATTCGAATCATCAGATTTAGCCATCTCATCAAAATTAAAAGACAATGAGAAGCGGAGCGTATTTGCAAGGGGAGATGTGGTTCCAACATTTCTACGCACGTTGTACGTAGAGATCAAATAACTAAAATCCAGACTAAATACATTCAACTTCAGTCCTGCTCCTAGCGTTACATATTTTCTATTTCCCTTTGAGTAATGCTCTGTAAAATATCCTGTTCTAAAAGCAAATTGCTCATCATACCAATACTCAACACCAACCCCCACAGAAACCTCATTGAGCTCCTCACGAAGAACACCCGCATTGATAGGAACCCACTCTCCAGATTGATCATAGTCTCCATAACCCGGAGCATCATAAAAAGAAGTGAAAACAGCCGAAGGAACAGGTCGGTCAGGATCTTTTCCTTTAGAAATAATAAAATTTTGATTGGCGTCAGTCTCAATATTTCCGTTGGCATCCTCAGAATACTTTGGTGGACTCGGAACCAAATATTTATTCAGATCAACCGAAACACTCAACTTATTAAATTCATTAAGATTCCAGGTCATCGTGGGCCCTACCCTAAGATTCATAGGCAAGAAATCACGCGTAGCGGCATCAGTGTATGAAATCTTAGCCCCAAGATTACTTATGGCGGCACCCCATGAGATAATGGCATCCTTGTCAAACATTACGATATCATCATTGGTGTAAAACACTCCTAAATCAACCGCGACAGTTCTTCCTGGCTTTGAATTTGCACCTCCTACTGTTTGACCACCCGTAAGGTTCGAAGTAATGAATTTGGCGCTCAGTCCTCCTGAAAGTCTTTCAGCCAATTTTCTAGAATATCCAGCATTTAAAGCAAACTCATTAGGCGTAAACTGGACCGTATTATTTCCAAACTGATCTGTAAATTGAATATTACCCAAAGAAAAATAACGCAAGCTTACCGCCACAGCGCTCATTTTATCAATCTTGTAGTATCCAGTAAGGTAGGATAAAGAAATATCTGGAACCAAAGCCCTAAGCCACGGTGTGTAGGAAATGGAAGCGCCTGACTTTCCTTCAATAAAAGCATACTTAGCAACATTCCAGTGCAAAGAATTCCCATCTGGGCTGGCAGAAACACCAACATCACCCATTCCACCGCCTCTGGTTTCTGGATTAATAATTAGAAATGGAACCGCAGTCGTTATCGTGTTCAATTGCAGAACAGAGCTGCGCACATCGTCCGACTGAGCCTGAATTGCGTTCATAGAAAGTGAGCATATGATAATGCTCAATATTTTTCTCCTTCTCATACTTAAATTTCAATCAAGTAAACTTCTTGCAATAGGCGTTTTTTATAAGGACGGCAAATATAACTAATAAGTCAGGGACTATTTTAACAAAACTAGACGTTCGTATTTTTCAACGGACTCTCCCAAGATCGTTTTAACGGAAACACGATACAGGTAAACTCCCCTGGCAATAACATCTCCAAACTCATCGCGCCCATTCCAATTGATTGGGCCAATTCTAAAACCATCGGACACAAAATCACCATCCATTGTTTTCACTAATTTACCAGCGATCGTAAAAACTTCAATTCTCACTCTTAACGATTGCCCCGGTTTGTTGTGCTCAAAATAAAAGTCTGTGTTTGTAGTGAATGGGTTAGGGTAGTTTAGCACATGATCGAGCGCTAACTCCTCATCATTCGCTACAATAAACTCCGTGTAAGAATCAGAAGGGTTGTTATTGACATCCCATACTTGAAGCTTCAGACTGTGCTTACCCTCTGTTAAATCATTAAAAGGATAACTTACCTTACCACTGGTATAAGAATCTAGGTCAGATTCATAATAATCGTTCAACACCAAGGTGTTTGACGTGTTATTATCGAGAACAGCCGTTATATCATGACCTATTCCACTTCCCACCATATTAATTCCGTTTTCGTCCTCAACCTCCGCATACAAATTAGGACTCTCATTTGTCAAGCCACCGAAAATAAATTTTGAATTATTCAGGTAAAGATCAACTGCAGGACCTTCACTATCATCAATCGGATTGTCGGACAAACCACCAATATTAAACAACCTAAAATCTCCGTTTGCATCCAATTTCGAGTTATCTGCGTAAAGGTTCACTCTGCCAATATCGAAAGTTCTATTAATATCCTTAGGTACTACGAACTCAAAAGAAAACGCTCCATTTTTAACACTAGTTTTTCCTTTAAAAACCAAATTCCTCCATTCCTGGTATGAAAAAGGGCCAGAATTGTCGTTATTCAAAGATTGCGTGTTTGCAGCTTTATCAAATACCGATGGATATAGTATTCCATTAAAATCGTTCAATTGATTTCCAAGGTAATCCGTAATAATCCCACTGACTTTGACCTTCCCCAAAGCACCAATTGTATCCGGCATAGATGTAATCTCAATTCGGTTTTCTGGATATGCAAGCCTAAGTGCTGGATCTCCTAAAAGCGCAAAGCTCCGACTGTTTAATGCGGCACTTGAATTTGTATCTAAAGTCCGAATCTTGGTTTGAAGCATAAGATCACCAAGTCGTGGCTTTTCTGAACCCAGATTTTCAAACGCTTGAGCCGTAAATTCTGTAGTGAGTGTCAAGTTCGGACTAGAGTAGACAGCCCGCGTAGTAGTCAACAAAGCAATTCCACCACCACTCGGGTTTAATAGCACATACTCTCCACCAGAAGTTCTTCTCGGATCATCGAAACGGCCGAACTCACAAGTCGCAGTAATGAACAGTGGCAGGTTGCTGATATTGGTCCATTTATTAATGGTAGGCACTTCTAAAATTCTTTCGTGCGCCCAACCCAATTCCCCACCATGCCCGATGTAATACATCATCAAGGCACCCTTTCCAATCCTGTCCGAAACGGCATCAGCTCCATCAGGATAGCGCGCTCCTCCGGATCCCAACTGCTGCTTAAAAGAATCCATATAAATCTTATCAATTAAAAACTCCTTTGCATTCTGATCAAGCACAGTGCCCAACGTCTCAAAATCTCTCATGAATGTTAGCCCATCGCCTCTATCAGCATCATCAGCAACAAAAGCAATCTTATTCCTCCACTCTCCAAACGAAGATGAATTTTGAGCATAACGCTCGATTTTATTCACCATGTCTTCAGCTTCCTTGCTATTTCTTGCTGGAAGCCTTCCGATTCCTATATCAAGGAAATCGTACTGAGATTCACCTTCATCATCATCAAGTAGACCATAATAATCATCCGAAGCAATAGAACCTGTGGGCGAAAGACTATTGAGCATTTGGTGTGTTGGAACAAAATTTGAGTTGCCAGAAATTTTGTCCTTATAATCATAAGAGGCATCGCCAAACAACAAAAGGTAACGCGGCTTTATTCCGCCCGAAGAGTCGGCCTCATGATAAAGCATTCGCATAAACTCTTTGATCGCAGTTATGTCTTGAGCACCTCCCGAAAACTCATTATAAATCTGAGCTGGAGTTACAACAACCGAAGTTAGCCCATCAATAGACGAATGTAAATCCGCTAAGCGTTCTGCGTTTACTTTAAAAGTAGGGTGCGAAACAATGACATATTCAATGTTTGATAGAGAGTGTAGATTCTGATTTTCGATAAAACCAATTTTCCTAGGTGATAAATAACTCGATTCATTAAAAACCACAAACTCCCTTAAAATAGAAGTAGATGATTTAAAGGAGAATCCATTTACAACTCCGCCAGTCAGATCTGCTTCTTTGGCTTCATTAATATTAGTAACATCCCATACCCGAATCGCTTCTGAGGCTTTAACATTAAATTGAGTTATCGCATTTACTCCTACACTTTTAATGTCTCTAAATGACATAAAAGGAGGTAAGAAATTTATAGATCTTCTCGCGTGTAGTTCAATGTAGTCAAGCCAAGCTTTAGACTGAAGATTAGGCCCCTGAATGAGTTCAAACTTGGTCAACAAATCACCATCAGAAGGCATCGTAGAAAGTTCAAGCAAACCATTGTCTGCATATAATGCTCCATAAAAATCTGCTACTGGAGAAATAGAATTAACATCAGAGACGCTTCCTTGGCTCGGCAAAGACAATGAAACTGAAACTCCCGAAATACCTATAGATCGAGCCGCATAGCGAGCCTTGAGATTAACTGAAGAACTTCTATCGATATTTGGAACATTGAATCCATAATCTCTTGAATTCACTGAACCAAATTCTTGACCATACCATCTCCTGCCAGACTTTATAAGATTCATATTTTCTTCTTCATACAAGTCGAGAAAATCATACGAAGCAGAAGTAGAGGTTGCAGCAGCAGTTAAAATTTCTTCCTGAATTCTTTTTGCAGGCTCTGCGCTACCATTTATCGTTAGAAAGTAGAACACGGAATCTGAAAACGGATTCAAATCATGCGCAAATTCTCCATCTTTTGATGTCCATGTAATACGATCTTGTCCATAAAACAAGAAGAAATCGCCTTGATCAAAAGTGCCATCCCCTCCATCTATAACATCTATTGGAATCTGAACAAGATCATCAGGTCGCTCATCACTGTTCCTCATAGATAACATCCCTGCCTTTGCACCGAACATCTTTATTTGATCGCTATTCAACCCCGATATACCAAATCCATATTCCTGCATATCAGCTAAAGAAACCCTGTAAATACCGTCTTTCCCTGTCGCCAATTTAAACCACTGACCAGCATTTAAAACACTGTTATCAACCCAAGAGTTCGACCCTCTTCCGCCTCGTGAAAAGGAGTTGACTTGATTTTGCTTTGTCAATCGAATGTTAAACCCAAGCAGTTTTTCAACCTGCGATGACGATCTCCTCAAAGGCTCAACCATAATCACTAGATACTTTTTGCCTGAAGAATTTCTAATTATTGAGCTTACCTTGAAATCTGATGGTAAATCATGTTTACTAAGTAGAGCAGTCTCAATAGAGTTTACTAAAGTTGACTTAACTCCATCTAAAGAAACTTTCACTGATTCAGTGGCATTATCAAGTTCAATTGTAATTGCAAAATAAGGCAGATAAGAATCTGACTTTACGCGTGCTCCATCAAAAACGATCTGAGAAATCATCCTTTCGTCAATAGTTCTATATTCCCTAACACCGCGCCAATCAAGAACGTAATCACTAGCCAATTCGACTCCTTTCTGATCAGAGTTCAGAGCGGATTGCCTATTGGGTAACACCTTCTGCGCACACAAATCAAACCCGAAAAGCAAACCTAGAATCAGAAAGGAATATTTAAACTTCATACTAAAGGGTCTATTTTTTCGACAAATCAATATTTTTTGTGGTTATATTTGTCATTCTTTTTTTTCAGACGCTTAACGCACCGCAAAGGATGTTATTGCAAAAGGAAGAACGAATGTTGGAAGGTAAAAGTTCACGGGGTAAATATATTCGTATAATTGCGGATATTGGAAGTCAATTGGCAATGAAAAAACTAGGATTACTATTTATATTAGCGTTAGCATGCTTAAACATGGATTTACAAGCACAAGATGTTGCTTTTAGTCAGTTTTATGCTAATCAACTTTATTTAAACCCCGCATTAGCTGGGTCAGCTAGGTGTCCTCGAGTTACATTGAACTATCGTAATCAATGGCCTGGAATACCTTCGACCTATGTGACCTATTCAGCATCTTACGATCAATACGTTGATGCATTAAGCGGAGGAATAGGTATTCAAGCCTACCACGACAGACAAGGGACAGGTATTATTCAAACCAATTCCATTAGTGGAATGTATGCATATCAGGTCGCTTTAGATCGCAACATTAGCTTCAAAGCAGGCATGCAGGCGAGTTACTATAATAAATCCATCGATTGGAGTCAGTTGACCTTTGGAGACATGATTGACGCTCGTTATGGCTTCATCTATCCTACTGGGGAGGTTCCGATTGAGGCTCCTGTGAACAAATTAGACTTCTCAGCGGGTGGCTTATTATTCACTCAAACATTTTACGTAGGTTTTGCTGCGCATCACTTATTTGAGCCGAATGAATCATTCTTTAAATCAGCAGAAAGTAGATTACCCAGAAAATATACCGCTCATGCTGGTGCTGTAATCCCTCTTGACAATACAAACCCAGAAGACGGAAGCATATCTCCAAATATTATTTATCAAAGGCAAGGAGAATTCAACCACTTAAATTTAGGTCTATACTTGAATAAAGGTCCAATTACTGGAGGTGTTTGGTATAGATGGGATGACGCCTTAATCTTCTTAGTAGGTCTACACACCGATCAATTCAGGTTCGGCTATAGCTATGATATAACTGTTTCAAGTTTGGGTACGCAAACTTTAGGCTCACATGAGATCAGCGTAACATTATTGTTGCCTTGTAAGCAAAAGCGCAGAAAATTTAAAATGATGCGTTGCCCTCAGTTTTAATTGCGCGATAATAAAAACTCACCTATCTTCGTTTACTTAACAAACCAGCGACTTCGCTCTAAAATTAATAACACTATGAAAGCAAAAAACCTTTTTGCTCTATTAGTAGCGCCCCTTCTAATTGCATCCTGCGGATACGAAAAGTCTTCTATTACGGGCTGGAATTACAACGATCCAGACAATGGAGGATTCCAGAAATATCCATTTGAAGAACAGGAAACTGGACCAAACTTAGTTTTAATTGAGGGTGGAACCTTCACTATGGGACGGGTCGAACAAGATTTCATGTACGATTGGAATAACATTCCGAGAAGAGCCACTGTATCTTCATTTTATATGGATCAAACTGAAATAAGTAATTTTCACTGGCTAGAATACCTCTATTGGGTGAAAAGAGTTTATGGTGTTGATTATCCTGAGTTGTATAAAAAAGCGCTGCCAGATACTTTGGTTTGGAGGTCAAAATTGGCTTACAATGAGCCTTACGTTGATTACTATTTAAGACACCCTGCTTTCCGCGATTACCCTGTAGTTGGCGTGAACTGGCTTCAAGCAAGTGATTTTTGCAGTTGGCGAACTGATCGTGTAAATGAATACATTCTGATCAGAGAAGGTATTTTGGATCACTATCCCGATCAAATTGGTGAGGATAACTTCAATACTGATGCATACTTATCGAATCAGTACAACTCTGGAAAAAGAATTGAAGGTCTTCCAGACTTAAATGCGAATAGCAGCGGTTACAGAAACGTAAAAATGGAAGATGGAATTCTTCTACCAAAATACCGTCTACCTACAGAAGCTGAATGGGAATTTGCTGCATTTGGTTTGGTTGGAAATAGTATTGGAGAAAGAGTTGTTGAAAGACGTCTCTATCCATGGAACGGTCATGCGGTTAGAAATCCAGATGAGGCCTATATTGGTATGATGCTGGCAAACTTCAAAAGAGGTCGAGGTGACAACATGGGTGTTGCTGGGAAATTAAATGATAACGCAGATATTACAGCTCCTATATTTTCTTATTGGCCTAATGACTATGGTCTATATAATATGGCTGGAAATGTAAGTGAATGGGTAATGGATGTATACCGTCCTCTTTCTTTCGAAGACATGGATGACTTTAGACCTTTCAGAGGTAACGTTTTCAATACGAAGCAACGAGATAATGAAGGCATTCTTCTTGACAAGTATGATATTCCTATCTACAACATTCAAGGTCTAATCAATTATTTGGTAGAGTTCCAAGACAAGACTGCAGAGACTATTAATGATCTAGAATTTGATTTAATATCAGCTCTTCAAGAACAAGCAGACAGAGCTAATCAACTTTTAATAGACGATCAGAAATATGAAGCAAACCTCGTAATTGTTGAGGAGTCAATTGAAGCTATCAAGGCTTCTGATGAAATGGTGAAAATCGCACCTATTCTCTTGAAAGATTATAGCTCATATATTACTGCTCGTCCAGGAGAGTTGAGATACCGAGAATCAAAAGTTGAAGAGAACATTGACAGAAGAAACTATAAGCGTTCCGACAATATCAACTATCTTGATGGAGACCCATTGTCACATTCAAGCGAATTAAGTTGGGGAGAATACGATGATTCAGAAAGAACTGAGACTGGCTCGATGTATGCTTATCCTGGTCAAGGTGAGGCCGCAGAAGACTACTCTTCTCTAATCAATGATCAAGCGAGAGTCTACAAAGGTGCTTCTTGGAATGACAGGGCTTATTGGATGGTTCCAGGGACAAGAAGATTCCTTGATGAAAGACAATCATTATCAACTTTAGGCTTCAGATGTGCAATGGACAGAGTTGGTAGCCCAGTTGGATTAGGCGGTTCTAGATAAGAATGGTTGATATATAAATAAGTTTTATGAAGGCCTCAATTGAGGCCTTCATTATTTTCGAACGGTGATGATCTCAGCAATTTACTCTACTTATTTGGATTCTTCTGGCGTTTGCACAGACACCAGAAACATCAAGGAAGGCTCTCTTTTCATTGCTTTAAAGGGTGAATCTTTCAATGGAAATGATTTCATCCTTGCTTCCCTTAACGAGGGTGCTTCGCATGCGATTGCAGATGAAAACCGAGAAGAATTCAGAGGGAATTCAAGGATAACAATTGTCATTAATGGATTAGAAACTCTCCAAGAATTGGCAAGGTACCACAGGTCTAAGTTCAAAATTCCTGTTATCGGACTGACGGGAAGCAATGGTAAAACTACCTCGAAAGAATTATTGAACGCTGCTCTCTCCCAGAGTTATAATGCATATGCCACAAAAGGCAATCTCAACAATCATATTGGGGTTCCTCTTTCACTTCTCGAAGTAAACAAAGAACATGAAATTGCAATCATCGAAATGGGGGCAAATCATCAAAAAGAGATTGGTTTTTTGTGCTCCATAGCTGCGCCTGATTATGGATACATCACTAATATAGGTTTGGCTCACCTAGAAGGGTTTGGAGGTGAAGAAGGCGTATATATTGGGAAAAAAGAACTCTTTGACTTTCTCCGGAATAATGATGGAAAAGTATTCGTGAATACAGATGATCAAAAAGTTGAAAAGGCTTCCGAAGGGCTTAACTATATTTCCTATGGTCAATCTCATAATGCTCTATATCAAGGAGAATACGCGATCGAAAATGGTCTACTCAACGTCTCTTGGTGGAGAGATATAGACCCATTCAAACGGTTAATAAAAACTCAGCTTTCTGGCGCCTATAATTTCAGTAATGTAATGAGTGCAGTAGCATTGGCAAGATATTTTGGGGTTCCAGATCAGAAAATCAAAGTTGGCCTAGAAAATTACATACCTGAAAACAATCGATCTCAAATAGAACATACTCCCTTAAACAATACTGTAATAGTAGATTGTTATAATGCGAACCCCAGTAGTATGCTGGCTGCTATAGAAAACATCAGCAACGAATCATTCAACAATCCCTTTGTGATTTTAGGGGATATGCTAGAATTAGGTGAGAGTTCTATTGAGAAGCATAAAGAGATCCTTCAAATACTGATTGACAAGAAAATTCAAGGATATTTCGTAGGAAATGAGTTCTTAAAAATCAAAGACACTATGAAACATGGGCGTTTCTTCGAGAATACTTCTGATGTTGCTGAATACCTCATGAAAAACAAACTTGAAAATTCATCTATCTTACTAAAAGGCTCAAGAAAAATGAAGCTCGAACAACTGCTCGAGCTTCTCTAAAACTATATATATTCTTCCTTTAAGAGGCTTCGTCAAGCACAGCTCGACTTATTACGATTCTCTGCACTTCGCTGGTTCCCTCGTAAATCTGAGTGATTTTAGCATCACGCATTAATCGCTCAACGTGATACTCTTTCACAAATCCATAACCTCCATGGACTTGCACTGCCTCCACCGAAGCTTTCATTGCAGCCTCTGAGGCAAAAAGCTTAGCCATAGCGCTGAACTTACCAAATGGAAGGCCTTGATCCTTAAGCCAAGCCGCTTTCAAACATAATAGCCTAGCAGCTTCTACTTCTGTTGCCATATCTGCCAACTTGAAGGCTATTGCTTGATGCTGGCTAATTGTTTTACCAAAGGCTTTTCTTTCCTTAGAATACGCGGCAGCTAACTCCATTGATCCTGAGGCAATTCCCAGAGCTTGAGCGGCAATACCAATTCTTCCGCCTTCCAATGTTTTCATGGCGAATTTAAATCCAAAACCATCTTCACCTATCCTATTCTCCTTTGGAACCTTAACATCATTAAATAATAATGTATGAGTATCAGAACCGCGAATACCTAATTTATTCTCCTTTGCCCCTACGATAAAACCATCCATTCCTCTTTCAACAATGAGACAGTTGATTCCCTTATGACCTTTTTCAACATCGGTTTGAGCCATTACCAAATAAACTGAAGCATTGCCTCCGTTCGTTATCCAATTCTTTGTTCCATTAAGAAGGTAATGATCACCTTTATCTTCAGCCGTTGTTCGTTGGCTTGTAGCATCTGAGCCCGCTTCTGGCTCACTCAAACAAAAGGCACCAATTACCTCTCCTTTAGCCAAGGGTACCAAATACTTCTGCTTTTGTTCTTCGTTGCCAAACTTTTCTAAACCCCAACATACAAGGCTGTTGTTGACCGACATGCATACGGAAGCACTCGCATCAATTTTAGAAATCTCTTCCATTGCCAACACGTAAGACACTGCATCCATTCCACCGCCTCCATATTCTGGCGCGACCATCATACCCATGAATCCAAGTTCACCGAGCTGTTTTATTTCTTCCTTTGGAAATGTTTGTGTCTCGTCTCTTTCAATCACTCCTGGCTTTAAAACACTTTGAGCGAAATCTCTAGCTGCGTCTCTGACAGCTTTTTGTTCTTCTGATAATTCAAAAAACATAGTTATATGCGTTTTCCTGTTAAACTTTGCGGTAGCCGACAAAAGTAACTTTTGCAATGATTCAAACACCATTTAGAGGAATAGGTTTAATGTGCGGAACATCGCATGATGGCATAGACATATGCGATGTTTCTTTTGAACTGTCCAATTCAACTTGGAGCTTTGATGTTCACGCGTCAGATTCTATTCCACTTAGCGGTCCTTTAAAGGAAAAACTATCCCGAGCAACTGAAATGACGGCTATTGAATATGTCATTCTAGACAAGGGGTTTGCCACTTTCAGCGCTGAGGCTGTTGTCAATTTCATTAAAAAATCTACGTCAAAAGCATCGTTTATAGCTTCACATGGAGTCACTATTTTTCATCAACCAGAACGAGGTATATCGACTCAACTTGGATCTGGTGCAATCATTGCTGCGTTAACAGGTTTACAAACTATAAGCGACTTTAGAATTCAAGATGTTACCAAAGGTGGACAAGGCGCCCCATTAGTTCCTTACGCTGATAGCATGCTGTTTAGTAATTATGATGCTACTTTAAACCTTGGAGGATTTGCAAATATTTCTCGCTTGAAAAATCCAGTTACTGGATTTGATATTGGAGTTTGCAACTTGTTGCTGAATCATCTGAGCATGAGATTGAATTGCACTTTCGATGAAGGGGGAGAATTAGCAAAGTCTGGACAAGTCAATAAACAGCTGTTGAATCAACTGAACGATCTTCCTTTTTTTAAACAATCAGGTCCCAAATCTTTGGGAAAGGAATGGTTTGATCAGGTTTTGCTGCCTGTAATTGAGAACTTCAATTCAATCAGAACTCAAGACCTATTAGCGACTGGATCAGAGCATATCGCTTTTCAAATTGGTAAAATCCTCAACATTGAAAAAGAGATTTGCCTGGTAAGTGGCGGTGGAGTTCATAATGCCCATTTAATAGAAAGGATTAAGCATTTTTCGAAATCTGACATTATCATTCCAAGTGCATCCATCATAAACTTTAAAGAGGCCATTTGTTTTGCCTTTTTGGGTAATTTAAGGCTACTGCAATCAGATAATATATCTAGGTCAACAACAGGTGCAAATCAAAATTCATGTGCAGGTGCAGTATACCTTCCATGACAGCCTGTATTAATATTAGTATAATGCACTAAGCACGCTTGAATTTATACATTTGCAGCGCTTTTTTAAAGCTTAAAAAACTGCAGTATGAAAGATCTATTAGCCAAATTCGAAAATAAGACACCGGAAATTGTTTTTGAATGGCAAGACTCAGAAACAGAAGCTAAAGGATGGGTTGTAATCAACAGTCTGAGAGGCGGAGCTGCAGGTGGAGGCACAAGAATGCGCTTAGGACTCGACAAGCGCGAGGTTGAATCACTTGCGAAAACAATGGAAGTGAAGTTCACAGTTGCAGGACCTGCAATTGGTGGTGCAAAATCAGGCATAAATTTTGACCCAAAGGACCCCAGAAAAGAAGGTGTATTAAAACGCTGGTACAAGGCTGTATACCCCCTTTTGAAAAACTATTACGGCACGGGTGGAGACTTAAATGTAGATGAAATTCACGAAGTGATTCCAATCACAGAGGACTATGGCCTTTGGCACCCTCAAGAGGGTATAGTAAATGGACACTTCACCCCTGATGCAGGACAGCATTTAAAAAAAGTAACTCATCTTAGACAGGGTGTCTCAAAAGTCTTAACAGACGTTCGATTCTCTCCGGACATTGAAAGAAAGTATGTGGTTGCCGATATGATTACAGGATATGGAGTCTCAGAAGCAGTTGTCCATTTTTATAAAATATGGAAAAACAAGGACGTTCGTGGTAAAAGAGTGATTATTCAAGGATGGGGAAATGTTGGTTCTGCAGCAGCCTTCTATATGGCCCAAGCTGGGGCTAAGGTAGTCGGCATTATAGATCGAACCGGTGGAATAATGAATTCAGATGGTTTTACATTCGATGAAATTAAAAACCTTTTCACGAGAAAAGAGGGCAACACTTTAGTTTCGGATAAAATGCTTCCTTATGAAGAAATAAACGAAAAAATATGGTCTATGGGAGCAGAGATCTTTTTGCCATGCGCAGCTTCGCGATTAATCACTCAAGCACAAAGCGACTTAATGATCAATAATGGGTTGGAAGTTATTTCTTCTGGAGCTAACGTACCATTCGCTGATTCAGAAATTTTCTTCGGTCCAATTGGAGACTATGTTGACAATCAAGTGAGTTTAATCCCTGATTTCATAGCTAACTGCGGCATGGCTAGAGTTTTCGCTTATTGCATGAGTGATGACTATGTAGCAGAGGATAAACATATTTTCAAAGATGCCTCTGAGACCATTAGAATTGCTCTTGAAAAAGTTCATGCGACTCACAGTGATGATAAACGAATCGCCAAAACTGGTTTTGAAATTGCTTTAAGGCAATTGGTTTAATGGAGTTCCTCAACGACATATATTTTGGTAATACCGTTCAAGACTACTTATGGGTAGTCGGGTCGTTATTGTTTGGTGTGATCCTTGTCCGATTTATTGCACATCGAATAAGTAATACACTTTTCCGTGTGATTGCTGGGAAGACTCAAGGTGTCAACAAAAACGAGCTATATAATCTACTTGAAAAGCCATTGAAATGGTTGATCATGCTGATTATTCTTTACGTATGCACATCACATCTTGATTATCCCCAAGAATGGAATTTAGCCCCTAAGGAAGAATTTGGCTTAAGGATGTTTTTGCACAGATCTTTCATTGCTTTCTTGATTATTGTGATTACGTGGTCTGCACTGAAAATCATAAAGTTTTTGGGCATTATTCTCATGGCAAAAGCTGAATTGACGGAGAGCAAAAGCGATGATCAAATCATTCCTTTCTTAATGGAAATCATTAAAGTTGTGGCAGTCACACTTGGTACTTTCATTTTTATGGGCTCTGTGTTTAAAGTAGATGTTGGAGCATTAATTGCCGGACTAGGAATCGGTGGATTAGCTCTGGCTCTCGCAGCTAAGGAGAGTTTAGAAAACTTACTCGCTTCCTTCGTGATTTTCTTTGACAAACCTTTTGTGATTGGCGATTTAGTTACCGTAAATGGAGTTACTGGTTCAATTGAAAAAATTGGCTTTAGAAGCACACGAATTAGAACCCTAGAAAAGAGTTACCTAACCCTTCCAAACAGATTAATGATCGACAATGTCTTGGATAATCTATCCTTAAGGACTTTCAGAAGGGTGAGCTTCAAAATAGGCGTTCTATACGGGACAAGCGAAGTACAATTGAAGCAGATTGTTGAGGAAATTCAGAACTTCATAGATAATCACCCTCACACCAACCAAGACGGGGAGATTCATTTTATAGAATTTGGCGCAAGCTCATTAGACATTATGGTGCTCTATTACATCGACACGATGGACTGGAGTGTATTCCTAAAAATAAAGGAAGAAATCAACTTTGAAATTATGCGTATCGTTCAAGCTCACGGTGCTGATTTCGCATTCCCTACTCAAACAATTCACTTAGAAAAAGACAAATAAAGTATCAGATTATGTATCTATTAATGGTCGTTGTATTCGTATTGGGGTATTTGGCAATTGCTTTGGAGCATCCGATTAAAATTGATAAAGCGGCAAGTGCTTTGCTAATTGGCTCAATTACATGGACGATTTTTGCTTTGGGAGCAGATTCAATCATGAATAGCACGGTTGAAAGTCAACAACTGTTAGCGACTTATCTTACTGAATTTAAACTCCTAAACCCAGGCGAAGAGACCAATGCCATGCACTACGTTACGCATGAGCTAAGTCATCACTTGGGCCAGATTGCAGAAATTTTATTTTTCCTTCTAGGTGCAATGACCATTGTAGAGTTAATAGACGCTCATGAAGGGTTTGCGCTTATCACGGATCGAATCAACACAGCCAATAAAATAAAGCTCGTTTGGATTTTAAGCGTGCTTACTTTCTTTCTTTCAGCAGCATTAGACAACCTTACTACAGCAATTGTAATGTCTGCTCTCCTAAAGAAATTGATAAAAAGCAAGGAAGATTTATGGCTTTTTGCCGGTATGGTAATTATTGCTGCAAATGCTGGAGGAGCATGGTCGCCAATTGGTGATGTAACAACTATCATGCTTTGGATCGGAGGTCAAGTAACCGCGGTTAATATTGTTCTCAAGCTGATGCTTCCATCAATGGTGGCACTTTTCGTCCCACTAGTTGTTCTTTCTTTTACTCTTAAAGGTGATGTTGAAAGAAAGCTTGGTATGGTTGATCGGGCGCATTTAGAAGATCGCACAACTCCTGGAGAACAAAAAACGGTTCTATTTTTAGGTGTTGGCAGCTTGCTGTTTGTTCCTATTTTCAAAACAATCACTCACTTACCTCCATATATAGGTGTTTTACTGGGTCTTGGCGTTCTATGGACCGTAACAGAAATAATGCACAGATCTAAAAACCAAACAGATAAATCGAAGCTCTCTGTCATTGGTGTATTGCAGAAAGTTGATACTCCAAGTGTATTATTCTTCCTCGGAATTCTTGCCGCGGTGGGTTCACTTCAGTCTGCAGGTCACTTAAGAATTATGGCAGGCTTCTTAGAAGAATCAATCGGCAACATGTACGCCATAAATATGGTGATCGGGGTTTTGAGTTCGATCGTAGATAATGTTCCTCTGGTTGCCGGAGCTATGGGAATGTATGAACTACTCCCCGTAGGCGCTGAAGCCATTTCCGGGGTAGCATATCCAGTAGATCATAGTTTCTGGGAGTTTCTAGCTTATTGCGCAGGAACAGGAGGAAGTTGTTTAATTATTGGCTCTGCAGCGGGAGTAGCTGTTATGGGTATTTTGAGTATTGATTTCATCTGGTATATGAAGAAAATCACTTGGCTCGCTCTTATCGGATATGTTTCAGGTGCCGCAGTATTTATCCTTGCGGATATATACATGCACTAAATTAACAGTCGGCTATTCACAATTACATTTTGATTCAGTCGTTTAGGGAATGATGGCTTATACCTTAGCCATTCATTAATTCCCTTACATATGTTTTTAAATCTGTTATTACAGATCTCTACTGGAGCTGAAGATCTGACTGCTGAAGGTGTTGAGGAAATCGTTCCTCATGAAGAGACGTTATCCGTCATTGATCTTATAGTAAGCGGAGGATGGTATATTATGATTCCTCTTGCTGTATTATCTGTAGTTGCTATCTACATTTTCATTGAGCGCTTTTTAGCCATTCAAAAAGCCAGCAAAGAAGATCCTCAATTCATGAATCAAATTAAAGATTTCATTCATGAAGGAAAAATTGACGCGGCAAACCATTTATGCAAGCAAACCGATTCAACATTTGCCCGAATGATCCAAAAAGGGGTCAAGAGAATTGGCAAGCCACTTGGAGATATTAGCGCTGCAATCGAGAATGTAGGAAAGCTGGAGTTATTTAAATTAGAGCAAAGTCTTTCCACACTTGCAACCATTGCTGGAGCGGCACCTATGATAGGATTTTTGGGAACTGTAATCGGAATGATTGTCGTTTTTCACGAAATGAGAATCAGTTCTTCAGGCATCGAAATCGAGCAATTATCAGGAGGCATCATGCAAGCTATGGTAACCACTGTGGCTGGACTCGTAATCGGAATTATCGCATACATCGCATACAACATACTAGTTGCTCGCGTTGAAAAAGTAGTTTACAAAATGGAAGCAACTACCATAGAATTTATGGACCTGCTTCAAGAACCAGCTGAATAATGAGTATTAAGTCAAGAAACAAGGTGAGCGTGAGTTTCAGCATGTCTAGCATGACTGATATCGTATTCCTATTACTCATTTTTTTCATCATACTTTCTACATTGGTGTCTCCTTTCGGAGCTAAAGTTGACCTACCAACCGGAAAAGCCAGAACCAAAGAGCATCCAAAAATCTCTGTTTCTATCCGACCAGATTTATCTTATAATATTGACGGGCAGGATGTACGCAAGGATCAAGTGGAAGCAATACTTGTAAAACGCAAAGCCGAAGTTGATAAGCCAAGTATCGTTTTACGGGTTGACAAACAAGTTCCAACTGGAGAAACAGTAGGTTTTTTAAGTGTTGCAAAAGAATATGGCTTTAGTGTCGTTATAGCTACTAAACCCTAATGATGGACCGATTTCAAGATAAGAATAAGAGAAGAGGACTAATTGGCACGATTGTGTTTCACTTGGTCTTGTTACTTATCTTTTTATTTACAGGCCTCGTTATCCCTGTGCCAATGCCAGAAGAAGAGGGACTTCCTGTTGAACTTGATCTTGGAAATACTGATTTTGGTTCAGGTGATGAGCAGCCGCAAAGCACTTCTGAGCCTGAGGTCACAGAACCCATAAGTGAACCAGAGCCTGTGGAAGCAGCTCCTGCTGAAACGGTTGAGGAAGTTGCAACTCAAGACGAAGTTTCTGATATGACTATGCCTGTAGTAAAGCCAGTGGAGAAACCGGTAGAAAAAAAGCCAGAGCTTGATGAACGTTTGAAAAAAGTGATTAGCAGCAATCCTTTCCAGACCAAGCAGGACAACGATAGCAAAGGACAAGGATCAACCGATCAACCCGGAGATCATGGCAAGGCAGATGGGTCACCAACAGGAGATGCTTTACAAGGAGATAAGACTGGTGGAGGTATATCCTATAATTTAGGTGGAAGAGGTTTCAAAGGCGCTCCTCCCATTCAAGGAAACATGCAAGAAAGCGGCAAAATTGTCGTAGACATCATTGTAGATAGACTAGGAAATGTGATTCGGGTTACGCCAGGTGGAAGAGGCTCTACAATCAACAATAACGAATTAGTCAAGAAAGCCGTAGAAGCTGCTCGTAAAGCAAAATTTACACCGAAAGCTGATGCACCTGAAGAACAAAAGGGTACCTTGACCTTCGAGTTTATCCTTGAATGACCTATCCTGAAACACTTGATTATCTTTTAAGCCAACTCCCAATGTACCAGCGGGTTGGACAGGCGGCCTATAAGGCAGATCTGAACAACACTATTGCCCTAATGAAACTATTGGGCAATCCGGAATCTAAATTCAAATCAATACATATTGCAGGGACTAACGGTAAAGGATCTACCTCACACCTATTAGCATCCGTATTTCAAGAAGCAGGATATAAAACTGGACTCTATACCTCACCTCATCTTTTAGACTTTAGAGAACGCATTAGAATCAATGGAGAAATGATTTCCGAAAAAGAAGTCAGCTCTTTTGTCGAAGAAAATAAAATCAGCTGTGAGCAACTCGACCTTTCGTTTTTTGAGTGGACAGTTGGTTTAGCATTCCATTCGTTTGCTTTAAACCAAGTCGATATCGCGATCGTAGAAGTAGGCATGGGAGGCAGACTTGATTCGACAAATGTTCTTTCTCCTGAACTATCTGTCATTACTAATATTGGGTTGGATCATGCACAATTCTTGGGTGATACTTTAGATAAAATCGCCTTAGAAAAAGCCGGTATAATCAAACCCAAGGTTCCAGTAGTTATCGGTAAATTCCAGAGAGAAACAGAAGGTTCTTTTAGAAGAATCGCCCTTGCCCATGAGTCAACCATTTTATTTGCTGATCAGCAATTTCCAATGGATATTCCACCTTGTCCATTAAAGGGTCACTATCAAGCCGAAAACTTTCAAACTGTTCTAATCGCTGCAGATCATCTTAATACAGCAGGTTGGAAGCTTTCTAACGAAGCTATAAGTGCAGGCTTCGAGAATGTGCTCAAGAATACTGGTCTTAGAGGTCGCTGGGAAATTCTTAATGAAAAGCCAAAAACCATCTGCGATGTCGGACATAATCTAGACGGCATAAAATCCATTGTTCATCAACTTGAATCGGAAGAATTTAAGCAGCTGCATCTCGTATTGGGATTTGTATCTGACAAAAATGTAGAAGAATTAATATCTCTTTTTCCAAAAAACGCCATATTCTACCTGACACAACCTTCGATTCCTAGAGCCATGCCTTTAGATCGTCTTGAACAAATCGCTGATGGAAAGCGCATTAACTACAAGCGGTTCGAAAATGTTGAATTAGCGCTAGAAGCCGCTAAAATACGAGCCAAACAAGATGACATAATATTCATCGGGGGAAGTACCTTTGTAGTTGCCGATCTATTGTCGATCGTTTAAACTATATTGTATACTTATCGTCTACGGTTCTGAGGGGGTTAAAGTGAAGATGATGATAAAATACTATCAAGGTGAAGATTGGAAAGAGCTGAAGTTGGACTATACCATTCAAAGGAAACGATATCTCCTTTCGAATTATGGTCGGGTAATCAGTTATTTCAAATCCGTTGAAGAAGATGGACGATTAATCAAATGCTATCCCATAGATGGCTATCCAAGTTTTAGATACAAAGAGCCGACCATTAAAAATGGAGAAAAAGGCGTAAAAACAGTTACCAAGTACATTCATAAATTAGTTGCAGAGTACTATTTAACTGCTCCGCCATCCGAAGAATACCACTTTGTTTTACATCTCGATTATGATAAAGTCAATAATCAAGTTCGAAATTTAAAATGGGCTAATAAGGAACAAGTTGAAAAACACTTGGCGAAAAACCCTCATTACATTGAGGCGAAAAGACTCCGTAAAGAGAAGCCTGATCGCTACAACACGAAGCTGAGCGAAACGGAAGTAATCCGTTTAAAGAAGAAAATATTTGACCCAAATCGTAAGACGCGGTATAAAATTCTTGCGAAGCAATTTGGAATTTCCGAAATGCAACTTTACAGAATCAAAACTGGTGAAAACTGGAGTAATGTCCACGTTACAAATGAACCAAAAAGGGACTGATAAGCGTTCCATTCTCTTAACAATCCCTTCCTTCTGGATGTTATTTTAAAGCGGTGCTTTTGTCTAAGATTTCAGCTAATTTCATTAACTGCAGGCATTCTCGTCTATAACCTTCTCGATCTTCTCCCAGGGAGTTTTCTGCTGATTCAATAACCGATCTGTAATCCAACCCCCTCGCATATTTTGAATGTCTGAGGAGCATTCCAAACCCAGCCACGGCCATAGACCATTTAAGGTTATTGCTGGTCATTTCAGCAGATCTTATGTCATTTTGCACTGTTTGCGCAAGAAGCTCACTGGCCCCTCTTTCTGTAGATTTGTAGCGCATCTTTACAGTTGCAAGCTCATTGGTAAATTGCTCTTTGAAGGGCGGTTTGCTGAGCTTAGGACCCAGCCCATATTTTAGTGGATACACTTTAGAGTTTCCGTTGTTGCCTTTTGGCACAATTTCATACAATGCTGTAACCACATGCCCTGCACCCATTTCTCCAGCATCTTTGGTGTCATCATTAAAGTCTTCCTTATTGAGTAATCGATTCTCGTACCCTATCAATCTGTATTCAGCTGCATTCTGAGGATTAAATTCTACCTGAAGCTTTACATCTTTCGCGACTGTAAACAATGTAGCTCCAAACTCATTCACCAGCGTCTTCTTAGCTTCAGTCAAGTTATCGATGTAGGCATAATTACCATTTCCCTTATCAGCCAAAGTTTCCATTTTAGAGTCTTTGTAGTTGCCCGTTCCAAACCCTAACACTGTCAGAAAAACCCCCAATTCTCTTTTTTCTTCTATCAGTCGTTGCATCTCTCCATCGCCAGAAGCACCTATATTGAAGTCTCCATCGGTGGCCAAAATCACACGATTATTTCCCTTTTCAATTAAGTTTTGCGCAGCTACTGAATAAGCCAACTTTATCCCTGCTCCTCCATCGGTAGAACCTCCAGCATTCAGATTGTCGATGGCTCTGTATATTTTATCCTTTTCATAACCAGGTGTCGACTCCAATACAAGCCCTGCCGCTCCAGCATACACAACAATTGCCACACGATCATCATCTCTCAGTTCACCTACAAGCATTTTCATGGCAGATTTGAGTAATGGCAACTTAGTGGCTGCGTTCATTGATCCAGATACATCCAAAAGGAAAACTAAATTGCTTGCAGGCAGTTGATGTTTGTCCAACTCTTTGGCCTTTAACCCAATATGCATCACGTAATGCTCAGAATTCCATGGAGCAATGGCGACTTCAGAAAATATTTCAACAGGATCATCTCCCGATGGAGAATCATAGTCATAATTGAAATAATTGATCATTTCTTCAACCCTAACGGCATCGATAGGCGGCAATGCTCCGCCATTAATAAACCTTCGAACATTGGAGTAAGAGGCCCTGTCAACGTCAATGCTAAAAGTGCTTAATGGTTCATCCACTGTAGCATGAAAATCATTTTCATTTATAGGACTGTATGACTCCGTATTATACATCAATTCGGACGGATGAGAAGGCGCGAACGAATAACTCATCCTCTTGCTGGCACCAGTCGAAGCTGGAATGTCTTCACTCAAAGACATCACATCCATCTCACTTTCTGCGAGCACATCCACCTCAATGAGAATTGGCTTTAATTCAATCGCAATAAACCTTGATGAAGACACTTCTGATAATTGAACATGAAAACCACTCTTCCATGATGATACTTTCATTATCAGATCTTTACTAAAAAGTGTAAATAAGCCATTGGCATCGGTAATCGCTCGTTCCGTGGTATCTTTAAGATTAATAACTGAAACATTTGCTATGGGAATTCCTTTCGACTGAGTGATTTGTCCTTTAAGAACGTTTTGATTTAATTGGCCCTGCGAAACCAATGCACAGATCATAATGGCGATAAAAATGCTTAGCTTGTTCATAGTAGTTTAAATTTGATGTTCACTAATAGGATGCACACCAACACGGAATTCCACAATTCACTTTAATAAATTTTGAATAAAAACACTTTCATAGATTTAGCAAATGCCCCAGCACTGAGCGATGAAGAGCTTTACAACTCTTACATCGAAAAACAAGATCGAGAGATTTTGGGCACGCTTTTCAGGAAGTATATGCCTTTAGTATTTGGTGTTTGCATGAAGTATCTGCGTGAAAAACATGTGGCTCAAGACAGCACAATGGAAGTTTTTGAGCGATTGATCCAACACGAACCAGCATCTGAAATAAAAAACTTCAAAGCCTTCTTGTATGTCGTAAGCAAAAATCATTGCCTAATGAAACAGCGAGGAGAACGAATGATGAGTATAGAAATTTCAGAGTCTGATATGGAATCGGCCCTGCAAATGCATCTTATTGATAGTGAGCCCGATGAGAAACAAGATCAACTTTTGCAGAAGTGCATGAAGACGCTCAAAGATTTTCAGAAAGAATGTGTGACAATGTTCTACCTGAAAAAGAAGAGTTATTTAGAAATCAGTCACGATTTGAAAATGAACCTCAATGCTGTAAAAAGCCATATTCAAAACGGAAAGAGAAACTTAAAAATCTGCATTGAAGCAGGAAAATGAAACACGACAGCGATATAATCAAGCGAATTAAAAGCTACTTCATGCAAAGAAAAAGCGCGGGAGAAGCCTATAAATTCGAACGCGAAATAGAACGTGATCCATTTTTATATGAAGCCGTGGAAGGGTTTGAAGACATGCTCACGTCTGACATTCAGCAAGCCCTTGATGAGTTAGATGACCGATTGGATGAAAAACAGAAAAAGAGTCTGTTCGTTTTCACTTGGCAAGCTGCCGCCATCGGATTGGTTTTAATTGTTGGCGTATCTGTATTTGCGATTTTAGGTAGTGGAGATGACTCTAGTGAAACCTACACAACTGACGAAACAGACTACAATCCACGAAACGTGAATCCATCGTTTTCTGAAATGGATGAACTTAAAGATACGTGGGCTTCAAACGATAACGAAGAGCAATTAGATGAAGCTGAAAATGAGCCGTCATCAAAAGAGATTGATTTTGCGGTGAACGATCCTCAGCCTAAAAAGGAGCTGATCAAGAAAGATGCAATACTTGAGACCTCCGAAGAACCAAATACACAAAAAAAGAAGATAGATACCGAATCAGATCTAGCTATCTCAAAGTCAAATGATGGTAATGCTAATGAGGAATTAGATGAAGTTACAGCGGTATCTCCCCGCACTAAATCAGTAAGTGCTTTAAGCGCACCTTCCACGGCACCGAAAAAAGAATATATTTCTAGTGAACAGACAGCAATGCCTGTATCTCAGCCAAAAGGTGGGATGGCTTCATATCAAACTTATTTGAAAAAGAGCCTTCAAAAATCCAATGGAATGCCCAGCGGCTCTGTTGTGGTTACGTTTGAATTTGATAAAGATGGCACACCAAGAAAAATAGAAGTAGCCAAATCATTGTGCACGGCATGTGATGCTGAAGCGATGAGAGTTATTGAAAACGGTCCTAAATGGAACGTTAACGAGCGGAAAGAAAGGGTTTCTGTTACGATATCTTTTTAGTGTTAGAAACCCCATTTCAATCGGGCAAATACTGAAGTTCCATAGTTTCTAAAATTCACCCCATTGTCAAGCATACTTGTTTGAGCAAAAACGGAGAAGTCCCAGTTATTGGCAACTGCTAAGGATAAAGAAGGCATCACGAATAATAGATTCACACCGGGAGAATAGATGGCTACAAGCGATCCATTGATGAGTGGTGTAATCGGTTTTGAAATAGATAAGAGCGCAGAATATTTTGCCGGCATTAGAAATTTTGCACTTGGCGGAGTAGTGCTCACGATAGCAGAGTTTGCCAATGCCGAAAAGTTGACTGTTGAATCTGCACCAAGTGAACTGAATAATAATCCTCCCATGACATAAAGATTCCCCTTGAAAACATAGTCCATCGAGATAGAAGCGCTTAATGCTCCTGCCGTATCTTCCCAATTATCTTGGGGATGAAAGTAAGTGGCTTCGCCCTTGAATCCAGCTGTCTTTAAATTCCCCGCCCAACCTGCTCCTAGCGCAACATCTTCATTCCACCAACCTGCTAATACTTGAAAATCATACGTCCATTTATTGAAGCGGTACATACCTGCTCCCACCCAAGTTGAATCAAATTGTGAAGGAGCTATTGCAATTTCAAAAGATGAATAATCTTTAAAAAATCGCTGAACCCGAATCGCATCAGATCCTGGACGTTCTTCATAGTCAAAGTCCACCAAATTGAAGGTGTTGAACAAGTCATTAGAATTCCAAAAAGCGTTCAGTCCCCAATTGATCCGTTGTCTTCCAATGGTGACATCCCATTGATCATTGGACCATTTTACCCATCCACGATCAATCTGAGTTAAACCGGCAATACCTGATTCGTTTAACCACAGCCAACTCAAGTCTACCAAGCCATTATCGAAATCGACATTATTAGAAAATCCTGGTTGAAACTGAACTTGATCTCCAGTGAAAACTCGATTTCTTACTTCCAAGCCAATGGTAAATGACTTCGATGGATAGATTTTCAAGTTCAGTCGATTATGAATCAAATTACTGTGTGAGATATAATTGAGATCCACCATTTGAAACGACTGCATATTCTTTACATATCCTTTCAATTGTACTTTATCCCTCCAGGATTTGCTCTCTGTTTCTTGAGAAAGAGCAGCCAATGGCAAAAGACCAATCAATAGGTATGAGATCAGTGTTTTCATTTTCTGATATCGCTCTCAATTTTACCATCTACTAGCGTAATAACACGCTTAGCGCGATCAATCACACGCTGATCGTGCGTAGAGAAAACAAAGGTTGTGCCTTCCTCTTCATTCAATCGGGCCATGATATCAAGTAAATTACTTGTGGAATGAGAATCAAGGTTTGCCGTTGGTTCATCAGCCAGTACAAAATCAGGTTTTGAAGCAAGTGCTCTAGCCACTGCCACGCGCTGCTGCTGACCACCGCTTAATTGGGATGGTTTACTTTTCATTTTATCTCCTAATCCGACCTCATTGAGCAATTTCTCTACCCGCTCATCTCTCACTTTCTTTTCGATGTTTTGAAGCAACATGATGAATTCTGTATTCTCTTTTGCGTTGAGCACTGGAATCAAATTATAGCTCTGGAAAACAAACCCAATATGATTCAGACGAAAATCAATCAATTGATTCTCAGATAAGCCTGTTAAATCCCTTCCATTCACTTTTACGCTGCCGGAAGTTGGTCTGTCTAATCCGCCAATCATATTAAGCAAGGTTGTTTTTCCAGATCCAGAAGGACCAACAATAGCAGTAAACTCATTGTCTTCGATCTGCAAGTCAACGGCATCGACAGCCTTCACTGGAACAACCCCTTCGTATATCTTAGAGATCGCAATTGTTTCTATTACCAAGTTTTTCATTTTTCAGTCACTTTATGTTCTGTACTTGTTGACATTATATTTTTCTAATCGCTTCTGAGGCGTTTAACTTCAATGCTTTTCGAGCTGGGTAGATCGCGGCAATGAATGCCATGCAAAACACCATGATCGTAATGCTTAAATATGTTTCAAAACCGAGCTCAGGGTATATTACCGCAGCAAAGCCCATTTCGCTGTACACTTCACCAACAGATCCAAGATCAAAGCCAACCTTTCCTAAGCGCTCTATAAATCCGTATGCGATAAGCAGTCCCAAAGGAGCTCCAATCATCGAGAGAAAGACCGTTTCGAGCATAATCATTGAAAATATCTTTCTTCGATTCAATCCAACCGCCTTAAGCATGCCAATCTCGCGGGTTCGCTCCATAACGGCCATAAGCATGGTATTGACTATGCTAAATAATAAAGCAACCAAAATGATTCCTACAAAAATGTAGGCGAATGTTCCTGAAGCTTCCACCATATAGCGCATGCCAACAGCCAAATCCAACCAAGGCAAAACTTCCAAATTAGGGTATAAATCAGCATACTTTTTCGCGTACTGTTCTGCCAAACTATGTTCGGTCAATAGCACGGCTATTTCATGAAACTCTGAAGGCTGCAGGTTAACAATGTTCTGCAAATCACTTCGCTGAACAAACACATTCATTTCATCAAACATTCCATTGTTGGACTTATAAATGCCAGCTACTCTGAAAGAAGCAGAGATTATTTCACCATCAACATCTTGAAGGGTTAGGACAAGTTTATTCTTTACATCTAAATGATAGTCATCGGCAATCTTCTTGCTGATCAGAATTGGATTGCGTTTGATTCCTTCAAAATATTCTCCTTCTACTATTTTGTCATTTAATTGGGTAACAACGGCCTCATCGCTTGGTAAAACACCCACAGCCTTTATCCCGCCAGATTTATTGGCAGAAGCGATCATTGCAGTCGCGATAACTCGACCACTGGAACCAACTACCTTTTCTTCACTGTTTAATTTCTCTCTTATCTCTTCCCCATTCTCAATCACTTCCTTGATAGCCAGCTCATCTCTAAACTTCTTATGATGAAACTGAAAATGAGAATATTCATTCTCGATGACATCATTGATTTTTTGACCGATCATCCCTTCATAGAATCCTGAAGCGAAGGTTCCTGCCCAAAGGCCAAGGGCAATAGCAATAATGACAACAAGACTCCTAATCTTGTTACGCCAAATATTTCTCCATGCAATTTTTAGTATCATAATCAGCTTCGCATTGCTTTGTTAGCGTTTATTTTTAATATGGACAGAAATGGGTAGATCGCAATGATCATAGCCACTAATGCCACAATCATAGCTTGATCTAAAAAGACATGCGGTTCAATTGATGTCTGAATCACAGGCTCCATTCCATAATCTTCCATCATCTGACCGGCTTCTTCTCCTCCAAATGGAATTGGGTTATAATACAACGAAGCACAAACTGGAAAGGCACCCAATATTCCAAGGAAGGCACCAATAACAGAGATTATTATCGTTTCAAAAAAGACCACAGCTGCTAGTTTCGAGCGCTTCATTCCTATTGCCACCATCACTCCAAACTCATGTTTTCGTTCAGCAAGCATCATTAAAACAGTACCAAACATTCCAAAAGAAATCACCATGTAAAGGATGAACATGAATACATAGCCTTCTACCTTATCTGCTTCAATCATATTGACAAGATCAGGCACTAATTCAGGCCATGCCATTACTTCATAACGTTCATCCACCTCTGCACCAATCGACTTAGCGAGTGAAGTAGCATCGGAGGCGTCATCCATCAAAACAACAAGATTTGTAATGCTGCCTTCTGTACCAAAGAAAATCTTGGCCTGCTCAATAGGCAGTATAACCAATTGCTTGCTCAATTCAGGAGATCCAAACTTTACAATCCCTTTGATCGGATACTTACCCGCAGCGTTGGTGCCATGATAGCCTTGACCTAACAAAACCAATGTATCCCCTACTGATATGTGATGGTAATCGGCCAATCCTTGACCAAGCATTACTGCGTTATCCGCTCCATCCAAATATTCACCCTCTATAACCCTTTCGTTCATTTGTGTCATGAGCATTTCTGCTTTCGGATCAGTACCAACGACCATTGCACCCTTGGTGGTTGAATCGGTAGCGCTTAAAACAAAGCCTTCAATACGCTCAACCATTCCTGTAACCTTAGGATTGCTATTGATGATATCTTTTAAGCTGTCTGATAAAACAAAGGCATCATCTATACTCTTGCTCTCCCAATATCCATTTGCATGGATCTGCACAAAGCCGGTGTAAGAAGCGACCATAGATTCGGTCATATTCTTGTAAACGCCATACTTGATGCTCATCATTAATGTCGCCAAGATGACGGCAAAGAATACTGAAGCGAGGGTAATTGCAGTCCTCCGTTTGTTCCGCCATAAGTTGCGCCAAGCCAATTTGAGAATCATCTGTTTTCTTTTTTAGTTATCTAATATTCTTCATGTTGTGGACCGTGAAGAATGCATCGTCATAGACCTCATTAAACTTTATCGTGTTGATGGTCATGATCGTTTTTTGCCCCTCCTTTTCGATTGGAATCAACTCAAGACGAGTAGCGAGAATCACACCATCCATTTCTTTGACTTCTGATCCCAACATTTCATTCACGAGATAGCCATCTTCATCGTATTGTTCTGCTTTAAGCTGCACATAATCCTTCTGATCTACAAAAGCTACCACCTTTCCCCAGACCACCGCGGCATCCGGCTTAGGAGTCAGAATCACTTTCCAGCATTTCTTTCCATCTATAATGGAATCCTTTCCTAAAGCATGCGTATAATCGGTCACTGAAGATGACTCTCTCACCAAGTCATCATTGCTCATATCTGTGCCCATCCAACTTTGCATCATCATGCTAGGAGGCATTTTAATAGAACGCTCAATGCTCGGCACCCAATTCCATACTTCCTTGTGTCTTTTAAGAAATGCTGTTCCCGCATCTTTGGCAGGCTCAGTCAATACCATCAGACTGTAATCATTGCCTCTACTCCAACTTTTTAAGCCCATAGTGCGCGTCCATTTTGGGCGAATCACCTCGATGGTCATCTCCGTATAGGCAGATTCTTTTCCACGCATTTTCTCTTCCGCTTTTCGGATAATCTCTTTCGCGTCCTGTGCATAAAAAGAAAGTGATAGAAGGAGAAGTGTGGTGGTTAATAGTGTTTTCATGATTTTGCAAATTGTTGGATCAAATATTCTTTTGCCTTCTCGGCCGGAAAATTTTCGGGATCAAGTAAACAGTGCATCTGAATACCATCGAGCACAGCAGTAAAAATGCGCATCATGGCCATCGGATCTTCATACCCTTTACTCTTGAAATACACACTCATGGCATTCATGTATGGAAGCATTTTATCGGCCATTTGAGCCATGAGCATCTCGGTTACATCTTTTTGAAAAACAAAACTCATATACAATTTCCAGCGCTGTGGTTCCTTCAATGGAATTTGAATACTCAACTCAATAATTTCAGCAAAGCGCTCATCGGTTATAACCTCATCAGGTTGGATTTTCATCAAATCCATGGCATAGTCAAACAGATCATACATCAGCGTTCGAAGCACTGCCTCTTTACTGTCAAAATAGTTGTACATCAGCCCTTTAGAAACATTCGCCTTCTTGGCAATGCGACTTACAGAAGCGGAATGATATCCTTCTTCAGCAAAAACATGCAATGCAGCGTCTAAAATTTCACTGCGCCTTTCCTGCCGGATGGCTTCAAACTGTTTTGTTGTTCTTGGAGACATATATTTTTAATTAAACGACTGGTCAAAAATAGTTCTATTTTTTAATTGACCAAACGGTCGGTCAAAAAGTATTCAAAAAAAAGGCCCGACATAATGCCGAGCCTTTTCTAGGTATTATTTGTTCATTAGAGCTTCACAAACTTTCCAAGCTTTGTGTCTGCCTGAATAAAGTATATGCCTGCTTCTAATTCAGAAACATCGAATTGATCTTGATTCAAAACAACTGACTTCACCAATGAGCCATTGATCGCATAGATATTAATTGTGCCATTGGCAGTAAATCCTTCCACAAATACCATGTTTTGAGCAGGATTAGGATAAACTGAAAGGCTGTTTTCATCGAATGACAACTCACTCAATCCTTGCGGTTCACCATTGCCAGTTGTATCAGTGGTGTCTCCAATAATTTCTAAGAAAGTCACATCACCAGTTGTGGCATTGTCAGACCCGTTGTTTCCATTTCCATTTACAGCGTTTGCGCCAAAATAGAAATCTACATTACCTGTCCCTGGTTCTGGAGATAACCACTTAAATGAAAATTGACCAGCAGCATTGGCTTGGTTATGTTCAGCATACTGTCTTGAGCTAGACGTTGAAAGTTTTACACCATTTCCCGGATCACTAAAACTATTTAGACTGGTGTTTCCACTCATTGAGATCACCTGAAATCCATATCCGGCAGGGTTGCCAGCAGAATTAGTTACCGTTACATCAACGTCATACAATTGCTCTGGCACATACTCTGTTACCGTATTGTTTTCTGAGTCTTTCAGTTCCACTAAGACACTCACATTTCCAAAACCTCCACCTGAGTGACACGTTACACATGTGGAAGCACCATCACCTGGGGCGCCAGTAGCTCGATTCCCGTTAGAAGCAGGGCCGCTTGCATTAGATTGTAAGAGAGTAACTATTGCGATGAGCACAACAGAAGACAAAGCGAAGTAATTTTTTTTCATAGAATAAAGGTTTGAGGTTAGACGCAGTGAAACGCACTATGGTTTGCAATGTTCATCTGAACTTTAAATTACAACAAAAGAATATACCTTTGCACCCGCAAAACAAGGTAGTTATGATCGCAGCACACAACGTATCCCTAGCATTCGGAAAACAAAAGCTTTTTGATGACGTAAACATCAACTTCACTGAAGGAAATTGCTACGGAGTTATTGGAGCCAATGGCGCAGGGAAATCTACGTTTCTTAGAATTCTTTCTGGAGATATTGAGGCCAATACTGGTCACATTAGCATTGAGCCTGGTAAGAGGATAGCCGTACTTCGTCAAAATCACTTTGAGTTTGATGAAGTTCCTGTGCTAGAAACAGTAATCCGAGGACACAAGCGCTTGTTTGAAATCATGCAAGAGAAAGACGCTATTTACGCCAAACCAGATTTTAGCGATGCAGACGGTATAAAAGCATCAGAATTGGAAGGCGAATTTGCTGAGATGGAAGGCTGGAACGCTGAAAGTGATGCTGCGGCTTTGTTAAGCGGATTAAGAATTTCAGAAGACAAGCACTATAGCCTGATGAAAGATTTGAATGGTAGTGAAAAAGTGCGCGTGCTTTTAGCACAAGCGATCTTTGGAAACCCTGACATTCTAATCTTGGATGAGCCTACCAACGACCTTGATATACTTTCAATTGGTTGGTTGGAAGATTATCTACTCGACTTCAAAAACACCGTGATTGTTGTTTCTCACGACCGTCACTTTTTAGATACGGTTTGTACGCACATCGCTGATATTGATCGCAGTAAATTGCAGTTGTTTAGCGGCAATTACTCGTTTTGGTATGAATCAAGTCAATTGGCATTGCGACAGCAAGCCAATGCAAATAAAAAGGCTGAAGTAAGGAAGAAGGAACTCCAAGAATTTGTAATGCGATTTAGTGCAAATGCTTCTAAATCTAAGCAAGCTACAAGCCGTAAAAAATTGATTGAAAAAATCAACATTGATCAAATTCAGCCTTCAACGAGAAGGTATCCTGGTATCATATTCCAACAAAACAGAGAAGCCGGTAACGACATTCTTAAGATTGAAGGATTGAGCTACAGCAATGAAGGAAAAACACTCTTTCACGATCTCAACCTGACGATTGAAAAAGGAGACAAAGTCACTTTCTTGAGCAGAAATGGAATGGCCGTGACTGCGTTATTTAGAATTTTAGTGGGTGAAATCAAAGCTGATGCAGGAACATTCACTTTTGGACAAACCATCACTCATGGATATTTGCCCGTAAACAACGAAGAATACTTCAATACGAATAAAGACCTTTTGGATTGGCTTCATCAGTATTCACCGAGCGATATGGATGATACGGATGTGCGCGGATTCTTAGGGAAAATGCTATTCAGTGGAGACGAAATCAAGAAGAAAGCGAGTGTTCTTTCTGGAGGAGAAAAAGTGCGTTGTATGCTTTCAAGAATTATGATTGCAGGGGCTAATGTTTTAATAATTGATGAGCCAACAAATCACTTAGACCTTGAATCAATTCAGGCGTTCAATAACTCCTTAATGAACTTCCCTGGAACAGTGCTCTTCACTTCGCATGACCACACGTTTACGCAAACGGTGGCGACAAGAATTGTTGAGTTAACCCCTTCCGGTTGTGTGGACAAAATGATGCAGTATGACGACTACATCGAAACGGAAAAAATTCAAGAGCAGTTAGAAGGGATGTATGCTTAAACCATCCTTATTCAAGGAAAATAATTGATCATAAAAGAAAAGCTGCTCGAAGATTGAGCAGCTTTTCTTTTATACGACAAACTGGATTACTTAGTGATCCAGGTTTATCCGAGAAGTGGATAAAGCCTGCTGAGCTCCGCACGTCTTGAGCTTTTTTTGATGTTCACAAATTCAAATGCGCTTCGCTTTTTGATTTGCTCCATAAAAAAAGCCCGTCTCGCTTCGCGAGACAGACTTTATCATCTAGTGGGACATACTGGGTTCGAACCAGTGACCTCTACCTTGTCGAGGTAGCGCTCTAAACCAACTGAGCTAATATCCCAAACTTAGTAAGTCAAAAAAGCCCCGACTAGCGAGGCTTAAATTGGTGGGAGATGAGGGGTTCGAACCCCCGACCCCCTCGGTGTAAACGAGGTGCTCTGAACCAGCTGAGCTAATCTCCCTAAACCCTTAAAAGGGGCGCAAATATACATGAAAGTTAATTTGATGCAACAGTAATTTATTACAGCAAATAACTTCCCATTAAATTTCAATTACCCAAGCATCTTGAAGGGCCTTCACTTCTTTAAATGTCAGCGCCTTAGGAGTTGAAATTACCAGCTTATCATTTTGACTTGACACTACCTTACCGGATATCAAAGCCGAGGTTTTTCCTTCAGGAACAGAGTACAGTTTTCCTTTTTTCACTTCAATCATTGTTCCCTTTTCACCAACACTGCGAAGCTGTCTATCATCCATATGACGATATTTTTCGTGGGTACTCAGCAATCTTACAGCCAATCTGCCACTGGCGTGTTTCATGAGCATCGATTTAAGTTCAGGATCTGTGGCAATCATCTTGTCTATGTTATTCAACGAAACCCAAAGAATGGTTGCTGGCGATTCTGCAACTACTGTAAAAGCACTCTCTTCTTTTGTGAAATAAGTGATTTCACCAATGGCATCTCCTTTGCCCAAGACTTCAAGCGTGTGATCTCCATCCTTAACATTCACACTTCCTCTGGCTATTATGTAAAGCCCATCTCCCGGTTTAATATTCTTAACGATACGCTGGCCAGTGGAGTAAATTTTAGTCTGACAGGCATCGTTTACAAGCTTCTGACTTTCTTTAGACAAGCCCTTTAACCATGAAATTGACAGAATAAGCTCTTTTGTGTCGGGCAACTCGATGCTCGGTGGCTTCTCCATCAACATCTTCATTCTAATCTCAATATCACTTGTAATTCGACTTACTTCTGAATTATTGAGTCGACCTTTACTCTTCAATCGATGCACGGTATGCAATTCATAATTAAGTACAGAACGAATAGCCTGTCTTGTTGAAATTGCTCGAAATATCTCCGGATATGTATTCCGAAGGTTTCTCATAAACGTTTGTCCGCTAATGACGTTTTCGTTGATCTCTTGTTCGATTATCTCTAAATTCTTTCTCTCTTCAACAGCTTCAGCACGGTACATGCTTTCTAATAATTTCAGACAATCTTCTTGGGCTGCTACAAAACCTGCAGCACAATCATAACTAACCGCTAATCGATCGAAAAAGGCATTCTCTGTAATCCGGCCTATAATCGGCCAAGATTGAGTCACACTTAACCATTTGGCTGGTTTCCATAGTTCCTCCAAGTCTTTACGTGCTGAAAGTGACGTCTCACCCTTGATATCAAGAATCTCATTGACCGTATCCGTCAATGTTCTCAATGCATCTGCCCCTAGTGTTCCATCTTTAAATTGACGCCAATAGCTGCCTTTCTCCTTTTCCAAAATGCGCGTTCTATGCTCCGCCATTTTAGCCACCTCCAGTTTTGATTCATCAATATCTTGGATGAGGGCTATTTCTTTGGGAAGATATTCTGCCACAGAACTCCAATTCACTTTTCTGTATTGCCGATCTGCTTTCAGTTTCTGAACGTGTGATTCAGCGCTGCTTAGCATATACTCACTTGAGCTCTTTATCATGAGTGCTTTGGCTGGCGGAAGATCAAGCAAGCCAAGTTTCTGAACCAGCATTTTGATCGTAGTGGCATTCACCAATAGCGTCAGAGTTACTGTTCCAGCAATCAAGAATAAGAACTGGTCTTTTATAACCGTAGCCTGATCCGGTGTTATATCCATCGATTCGGCCATCAGATTTGAATCCACTCCTGCCACCATCAGCGCAAGAGCCAACCCAATCGCTCCGCGAAGAGCTCCATACCAAACAACGATAGCATCCTTCACGGGCAGACCATACCCTGTATTTTTCATGAAAGGATAGTGCACCAGGATAACCAGTGCCCTTACTACATGAATTCCAACATATATAATTCCTAATGACAGGAAGTCGTTGGCACTGAATTCTGTTCGCTCGGCTATCACAAAACCAACGATAAGGAAGATAAGACAGTTAGCAATGAAACCTGCCAATTCCCAAAACTCATGCATAAAATGCTCTACTTGAGGAGAGATACTCGATCGACCGAAGCCTCCAATTAAAAGTCCCAATGCAACCAAGGAAAGTACACCTGAAACATGCAAGAAATTCTCTGCGACATAGAAGGTAATGTATGCTGCTGCAACCACCACGGAGATTTCAACCATGGCATCGTTGAACACCTTCTTTAACCAACGCAATACAATCCATCCAAAGAATAATCCGACCCCAACTCCACCAAGGGCAACTCTTAAGAATTCAACAAAACCATTCTTATCAGATGCTTCTCCAGATATTCCTAAAAAGAAAACCATGAATAACACAATGGCCGTTCCGTCATTCAATAGTGACTCACCCTCGATTAATGTCCCTAATTTTTTACTCGCGCCTAAATCTTTCAAAAGCGCAACAACCGCCACCGGGTCTGTGGCGCTAATGACCGAACCAAACATAAAGGCTAAACTCCAGTTTGCCCATCCTTCTAATCCAATATCAAATATGTCAATGGCATAGACCATTACACCAGTAAGAATCAATGCCATCAAAATACCAGGAACCGCCAAAATCACGGAATTGGCAGCCGATTTCTTAAATGTGTGAAGATCCATCGCAAAAGCCGCCTCAAAAATTAAGATGGGCAGAAACACGAAGAATAGCATGTGAGGATCAATATGAGCTGCCCAGATGAATGAATCATGAATAAAGCTCACATCCACATCGCCCCAATGCATGAAAAGCCCCATGCGATTCAACACTCCCAATACAATACCAATTATCAAGAGTAAGGCCGTAAAAGGTACTGGAATCTTCTTCAAAAAATGTCGTGTAGCCGCTCCAATAAAGACAGCCAGAATGATGAAAAACAAAGGGCTCGTATCTGGCCCGTGATGGCCTCCACCTTCATCTGCGTGATCAGAATGACCTTCTGCTGACGTTGCTTCATGAGCAACAACCTCATGGTCTTGAGGGTCTTCAATTTCGACACTTGAAATGAAATCCAACGACTCAGGAAGAAAATCGAAAGATAATGCCGAGGCAGAAATAGAAGTGAAAATGACTAGGCAAAGCGTTAATGCAAAACGCCAAGTTCTGAGGTTAAGTAGAGGCATATTTAAGTAGGTTTTGAACTTAAGTTGCGCCCAAAATATTCAATTTGTACTCTACAATTGCTATTTAAAACTTTTCAGGATGAATTTTTTTATTTCAACCGCATAAAATTCAAGTTCAAGGGCCCTCACTTTCTGCTCAATATCTTCAGCAGAATCAGACGATTCAATAGACACTTTATGTTGAACAACTACACTTCCTTCATCATAGGCTTCACCCACCTGGTGAATGCTAATTCCAGATATATTTTCTCCAGCTGCTTTTACTGCTTTATGAACATGATGTCCGTACATGCCTTTTCCTCCAAACTTTGGCAGTAAGGCAGGGTGGATATTCAATATTTTTCCTTTGAACATTTTCACCATGTAAGATGGTATCAACAACAGCCATCCAGCCAAGACGACAAAATCTATCCCATTTTCTTCAAGAACCGCTTCCACAAGCTCTTCATCACCAAGATCAGCATTATTGATTATAGCATATTCCACCTTCCACTTATCCGCCACCTTTATCACTCCAGCATCTGCCTTATTTGTAACAATAAGTCCAACATTGATCTCCGAATCATTTTTAAAATATTCTAGAATTGCGTTAGCGTTTGTTCCAGTTCCTGAGGCGAATATTGCGATTGTAGCTTGTGCCATTACAGAGTAAAATTTATCTATTTAAATTGCCAGGCAAAAGTAGCATCACCTATGAATCAAAAACCACGATTTATTTCGCACGAGCCCTTACGTTTTGAAGAAAAGGAGATTATTTCAAGATCAAAAGAATTACTTGAGCTAGCTCAAAAAAGGCGAAGCATCCGAGAATTTTCAGATAAGGACATACCGTTCGAGGTGATCAAAAACGTAATTATGACCGCAAGCTCTGCTCCAAGCGGAGCGCACAAGCAGCCTTGGACGTTCTGCGTAGTTCGATCTTCAGAAATAAAACGTCAAATAAGAGCAGCCGCGGAAAAAGAAGAAAAAGAGAGTTATGAGGGCAGAATGAGCGAGCAATGGCTAAAAGACCTCGAGCCATTTGGAACAGATTGGAGAAAACCCTTCCTTGAAACAGTTCCATGGATAATTGTCGTTTTCAAGCGTGCTTTCGAATATGAAAACGGAGAAAAGCATCAGAATTACTACGTAAATGAGTCTGTTGGAATCGCTTGTGGAATGCTTATAAACGCAATTCACAATGCTGGTTTAGCGACCCTAACTCATACACCAAGTCCTATGAATTTTTTAACCAAAATCCTTGACAGGCCTGACAATGAGCGACCATACCTCTTACTTCCAGTGGGCCATCCTGCTCAAGAAATAAAAGTCCCAGATCTGAAAAGAAAAAGCTTTGAGGAAGTGGTAAAAGTTTTCGATTAAGAATCTATTTGGATTAATTAATCTAAAAGATATTTCTTTGCAATCTCATAAGCATAAATAAAAATAAGCACTATGGCCGATATTAAAGAAAGAGTAGTAGCTATCATCGTTGATAAGCTCGGAGTAGATGAAGCAGAAGTTACTCCAGAAGCAAGCTTCACAAATGATCTAGGAGCAGACTCATTGGATACTGTAGAATTAATCATGGAATTCGAAAAAGAATTCAACATTGCTATTCCAGACGATCAGGCTGAGAATATAGCTACTGTTGGAGAGGCTATCAAATACATTTCTGAGCACGTTTCTTAAGAATATATTATAAACTCATTAAATATGACGCTTAAGCGGGTAGTGGTTACCGGAATAGGAGCTTTAACTCCTATTGGCAACAACGCAAAAGAATATTGGGATAATCTCCTAATGGGCAAAAGCGGAGCGGCACCTATTACCCGCTTTGACGCGTCTAATTTCAAGACCAAATTTGCATGTGAGGTCAAAAATCTTGACCTCGATAATTTTTTCGACCGCAAGGAAGGAAGGAAGCTTGACCTTTTCAGCAAGTACGCTATGATCGTAGCTGATGAAGCAATAGCAGACTCTAATTTGGTTTCGGAAAAATTAGATGTTGATCGGGTCGGTGTGATTTGGGGTTCAGGAATTGGCGGCATCACCACCTTCCAAGATGAAGTTGAAAACTTCGTCAATGGAGGAGGAATACCTCGTTTCAACCCATTTTTTATACCAAAGATGATTTCAGATATAGCTTCTGGTCATATTTCAATTAAATACGGTTTCAGAGGACCAAACTTCAGTTTGGTAAGTGCTTGTGCAACAAGTACAAACTCCATGATTGATGCATTCAACTATATCCGTCTAGGAAAAGCTGATGTCTTTGTTACTGGTGGCTCAGAAGCAGCAATTAATGAATCCGGAATTGGTGGATTTAATGCTATGCATGCACTTTCGACTAGAAATGATGATCCTCAAACTGCTTCACGTCCTTTTGATAAAGATCGAGACGGTTTTGTTATGGGCGAAGGGGCTGGTGCCTTAATTCTTGAAGAATATGAGCATGCAAAAGCAAGAGGTGCTAAAATTTACGCTGAAGTTGCCGGTGGAGGTCTTTCTGCAGATGCTCATCACATTACAGCTCCCCATCCTGAAGGATTTGGAGCCTTAAATGTTATGCGGTCAGCAATGTCAGATGATCCCAGCATTACTCCTGATAGTTTTGATTACATCAACGTTCACGGTACAAGCACTCCATTAGGAGATGTTGCAGAGTTGAAGGCAATCCGCGGTGTGTTTGGTGATAACGCTGAAAAATTAAACATCAGTTCGACCAAATCAATGACAGGCCATTTACTTGGTGCTGCTGGCGCCATTGAAGGAATCGCAACGTTGCTTGCTGTAAAAAACAACATTGTTCCTCCTACTATCAATCACTTTACTGATGATGATGCTATAGATTCTAAATTGAATCTTACGTTTCATAAAGCTCATAAAAGAGAAGTGAGAGTGGCATTGAGTAACACATTCGGATTTGGCGGTCACAACGCCTCTGTCATCTTCAAAAAGTGTGAAGGCTAAAGTTCTTCTTACCTCGTTATTTTTTTCAAAAAAATTATCCCCAAGACAAAAACGTCTTGACCAATATCTGCGCGATAATTGGGGTGTGAGCGCCAAGGATATTTCCTGGTACGAAAAAGCACTTAGACACAAGTCTGTTGTCGGTTCGGGAAAATATGAGCACGCTGACTGTAATGAACGCCTGGAACTTCTCGGAGATTCTGTCTTAGACACGGTCATCACTGAATACCTTTTTAAAAGGTACCCTGAGAACAATGAAGGAGAATTAACCAAAATCAGAGCACGCATTGTTAACCGGCAAACTTTGGGAACAGTTGGGAAAGCATCAGGCCTTCATGAAGTGATAGAAGCTCGCATTGGCAGTGAAGACTCCATGGATAAAATTGTTGGCAATGCACTTGAAGCTTGGTTGGGCGCAATTTACATAGACAGAGGCTTTCAAGTTGTAAAAACGAGTATAGATAACTTCTTGCTTCCCCGTTATATCGATATTCAGCAAATTATTGAGCAAGCATTTGACTTTAAAAGCAAGCTAATAGAATGGACTCAACAAAGAAAATTAACGTTAATATTTGATACTTCCAATGCTCCGAATGAGGATAACCTCTTTGTTTGCTCTATCATTGTGAACCAAGAATTAATTGCACGAGGCAAGGAGCGTTCCAAGAAAAAAGCGGAACAAATTGCTGCGCGAGAAGCTTGCTCCAATCTCACGATTTAAAAATATGTCAAAACATAGGCTACAATTAGACGATGAATATGAGTTTTTAGCCTTTGGATTGAGTTGTCATCTCAAAGACTACCGCGTGGCATGGCTATTAAGTCGAGCTCTTCGGCTTGACTTTTTAAGAACTATGGTCAGCCCATCTTCGAATGGAGCAGATTCTGCAGCTTATGCAAAATTTATGGGCAAGGATGAAGACAAACATCTGAATTACATCATTTTATCAAATCAAAATGAAGACGCATATCTCTTTAAAGAGTTTAAACAATATGACTTTTTCATTTTAGTGGAAGGATACATAGACATTTTTGACACTTCTTCATTTATAGATTTACTCCAAAATATTGAAAGTTTCCAATTTGTATCCGCAATGGATAAAAGGAAATTCAACAAAATTCAATATGCTCTATTTGAAGAATAAAGTGTTGATACATTAATTATTCTCCCCTGAAAGAGGGATTGCCTTTACATACTTTCGTTAGAATCAGATGATAAAAAACAAAACAAAAATAGTAGCCACTATGGGTCCGGCATGTTCCGATAAGGAAGTGCTAAGAAAAATGATCCTTGAAGGAATGACGGTGGCTCGGCTTAATTTTTCTCATGGAAGTCATAGCGATCATGAAGCGTTTATAAAAACAATTCGCGCTTTAGATGGCGAGATGCAAACTCACACCGCTCTTTTGGCGGACCTAAGCGGTCCGAAGTTGCGTGTAGGAAGTCTGTCCTCCGATCAAGTAGAGCTGAAAATGGGCGCTGAGCTCCGAATGACATCTGATGAAATCATCGGTGATGTAAATCGTGTCATGGTGAGCTACCCGAACCTCACCAGAGATGTGAAACCTGGAGAAACAATCTTACTTGATGATGGTAAATTAAGGGTTGAAGTAATTAGATCTGAAGGAACTGACGTGGTTACTAAGGTTACCCAAAGTGGAATGTTGAAGCCTCGAAAAGGTGTAAACCTGCCTGACACTAAAATTTCACTCCCTTGTCTCACTGAAAAAGACCTTAAAGACCTTGAGTTTGCGCTTAGTCATAATGTTAGCTGGGTAGCACTTTCGTTTGTCAGAAGCGAAAAAGACATTGTTGAATTGCGCGAACACATCAAGAAAAGCGGTAAACAAGCCAGCATCATTGCGAAAATTGAAAAACCAGAAGCCTTAGAAAATATCGATGCCATCATTCATGAAACCGATGGTATTATGGTAGCTCGAGGTGATCTTGGAGTTGAAATTCCATTGCAAAATGTGCCTTTGGTGCAAAAAGAGATCGTCCGTAAATGTCAGAAAGCTGGCAGGCCGGTCATCATAGCTACTCAGATGATGGAGAGTATGATTGATAACATGTCGCCAAGCCGTGCCGAAGTGAATGATGTTGCCAATGCCGTAATGGATGGAGCTGATGCTGTAATGCTTAGCGGTGAGACCAGTGTTGGTCAGTACCCTGTGGAAGTGGTGAACACTATGTCTAAAATCATCACTCGCGTAGAGGACTATGATGGGATTTACTTCCGAGAAATAGAGCATGAAAGCACCGATGATCGAATAATAACTGACGCTATATGTCACTCAGCAGTTCGACTAAGCCAAAAAACTGGAGCTAAGGCAATCGTCACGATGACCTTCTCAGGATACACAGCATTTCGAATTTCATCCTACAGACCCAACGCCTGGATTTTCGTATTCACGTCAAATTTCAAAATACTCAACATGTTGAGTTTAGTTTGGGGAGTCAAAGGTTTTTACTATGATAAATTCGTCAGTACTGACCACACCATCTCTGATATTAAATATGAGTTGAAGAAGGCTGGATTCTTGGGTGAAAATGATTTACTCATCAATATCGCAAGTATGCCGATTGCCAAAAAAGGAATGTCGAACATGCTCAAGGTGAGCAATATGTCTGATTAATAAAACTTAGTAAAAAGAAACGGGTAGGGCAATAGAAAACAGTGAATTTTAAGAAGACCATATCATATTTTGCAATAGTCCTTTTTGCTTTTAGTTCCTTGACTGCTTCAAGTCAAGAGGAACTGAAGAGCTACTATTCTCGCAGTGACGGTTCCTATGAGTCAAAAGCCTCTTGGTCAGATAGTGATCATAATGGACCTCGAACAGGAATCAACCCAGGGTGCAAAATAACTTCTGGATCAGAGGTTTTGATCGAAGATTCACTGATTAAAGAGTGCAATCCAATGATCATCAATGAAATGGGTCGTGTGCTCGTCAGAAACGGTGGGAAATTAGAAATCAACGGTGATCTCGAAATTTACGGCAAGGCAATATTGGAGATAGACCCTTCGTCAACCGTGACCATTAATGGTCAGCTCACATTATCTGGAGGGGCCCAGCTTATTATTGACGGCAACTTAAATGCTCATGGAAACATAAGTGTTACTGGAAGTGCGAATGCATGTGGAAATGGCCAAGCCAATGTTTCTGGTGCGATTTCCGGTAAGGGTTGGTGCAATTCAATTCATGTTTTACCAATCGAGTTAATTGACTTTTCAGCAAGACTATCAGATGACACCAATATTTTACTAGAATGGAGTCCTAAGCTTGGCACTCCTAGCGATAAGTTCATCCTTGAAAGATCTAGTAACGGTATGACGTTTAAAGAGATCGCAGTTTTAAAAGAAGATGATCAAACCTCGAATGACGATCTCAAGCGCTATGTGGATGAAGGCCTCAGAACAGGCACTTTTTATTACCGAGTTACCCAAGTAAACTTTTTAAACGTTTTCAAAGCTTCTAAGCTGATTGCAGTATCAATTACAAAAGCTGCGAATAGTGATGCTTGTGAGTTACTTGTGAATCCAAATCCATGCGTTCCGTCTTGCACAGTCACTCTTAACGACTGTCCTAATTCAGTTTATAAAACGTTTGTGATGGACGGAGCGGGACGAACAATATCGGAACTCATTCCTATATCAAAAACGAAACAAAGAATAGAGTATCACCTTAACAAAGACAACTTTATGCTTCCTGGAGTTTATATTATTCGAGCTACATCTGAATCAGATAGTCTGTACAAAAAAGTCATGATTAGATGAGCAGACAGAAATTAATATATTTCTTGCTGGTATTGTTGCCGATTACTTCATGCGATGGAGGCTCAAATTCTGATGATCGATCTGAATCCGATACTTCTCAGGTTCGAGGTCATGAAGAAATTTTAAAGAACACTGCCAAAGTGTTGACCCTACCGACACCTATGCAAATTCCAGCTCTTCTTAAAAACACTAACGCTGTTTATGACGCGAGCAATCTTCTTCCTATTGTCACTTCGCAGAAATCTTACTACAAATCTGGACTCTTGTTTGGCATGTACATGCTTGATTTAGGCTACACATCATCGTTTTCGCATCAGCAAGCAAGCTTGAATTATTTCAAGGCATGCAAACAAATTGGAGACGATCTTGGGTTAGGTGTAAAAATCACCCAAGGGCATGTCAATCGTTTCAATGAAAATTTAAACAAGCCAGACTCTCTAGGAAGAATAATTCTTGATATGTATGACTTGGGCCACAAGGTTCTCATCGATCAAGAAAAAGAAGGACTTGGCTTCCTAATGGTTCTAGGATGCTATATGGAAGGTCTAAATATAGTTCTAGATCAAGCCCAAGATCATGATCTTATTCTCTTCGTGCATTTGTTGAATCAACAAAAGAATTACGGAAACAACTTGAAATCGGTATTAAATGGTTACGAAATACCTCTTGAAATTCAGCAGGAAGTCAAAGACTTCAATACTGTTTTAAATACTTTGAATAAAATTGATTTACCGTCTGTTTACGAATTAAAATCAGGCAGTAAAACAATAGTCGGAATAAAACGCGAAGACATCACCTTGATTAAGCAAAGTGTGAGTAGCTTCCGCAAATCAATACTCATCTAATCTATAATCGGTGAAAAAAGTTACCGGCATAGGAGGAGTATTCTTCAAATCAAAAAATCCAGCTAAGTCTAAAGAATGGTACGAGATTAACCTCGGCATCAAGTCAGATAAATACGGTCATTCATTCAAATGGAGAGATCAAGAATACCAATCCACTGAGTGCATCACTCAGTGGAGCCCAATGGCAGAAGACACCGATTATTATCATCCCAGCAAGAGTGAGTTCATGATAAATTATCGCGTAGATAATCTTGAAGCACTTCTGCTCGAACTGAAACGTAATAAGGTTAAAATAATCGGTGAAATGCAAGAATTCGATTATGGGAAATTTGCATGGGTAATTGACCCTGATGGAAGAAAGGTAGAACTTTGGGAACCCAAGGGCGAATCAACGCTTTAATGATTCACAATCCAATCGTGAAACCGAATATACTCGTCATAAGCAACTACAATGACCCAGTCAATCCAATAAGACCTGAAGCAGAAATATTCATTGGATTAGCTGCATTAAAGTTTAACATAACGGTCATCACACCTACGCAGGGAGAATATCCAGCAAAATTGGCATCAGCAGGATGTGAAATAATTGACTATTTGCCTAAAAACAAATTCGATAAAAAAGCAATCGAGCTGATTAAAGAAACCATACAAAGAAAAAACATTCAGGTTGTTCACGCCTTTAATAGCAAGGCAATTGCCAATGCTTCTTGGGCACTGTGGAATAACAAAAAAGTAAAGTTGGTCACCTATCGTGGTTATACAGGCAACATTAAATGGTATGACCCTACGAATTACTTATCGTTTTTAAATCCTCGTGTTGATTACATGGTATGCTTGGCTGAGAGCGTAAGAGAAATGTATCTCAAAAGCGGAGTGTCAAAAACCAAAGCTATTACCATAAACAAAGGTCATAAACGATCTTGGTATGATCACATAGAGCCCGCCAAATTGGATGAGTTCAATTTTAATGAGGGCGCTGTGGTTTGCTCATTTGTAGCAAATTTTAGAACTAAAATGAAGGGTGTTAACTACCTGATAGACGCTGTTTCTAAAATACAGAAGGACTACAACATCTACTTTTTAATGATTGGCGAAGGCCTGAATACAGATGAAGTTATAGCTAGTATATCGGATCTAGGACTTCAGGATAGGTTCAGGTTTACAGGTTTTAGAAAAGACGCCTCAAACCTTGTAAAGGCATGCGATATATCAATATCCGCGTCCATTTATGGAGAAGCTACTCAAAAAGCAATGATAGAAGCCATGTACTTGGGCAATGCCGTGATCATGACTGATATTTCTGGTAACCGAGGAATGATAGAGAATAATGTGTCGGGTATAATTGTCCCCCCGAAGAATGCGTCAAAGTTATACGAAGCAATTACTCGTTTAAGTGAATCCCCTGAGTTGAGGAATAAACTGGCTAAAGGATCTTTGGAGCGCGTTTCTACCCATTTGTCAAATGATAGGACCGTCAAAGAATATGCAGCCTTCTACGAGCGAATAAGTATCTAAAACAAAACGATTCTAATTGTTTTGTCCGAAACATCGCTATGCACATTAAGGAAATAACCTCCTGCCTTCATTCCTTTAACGTCTAAAACAGTCATTCCGCTGGACATATTAGACGGCACTTCCAAAATATTCCCCTGTTTATCAGTCAGTTGAAGATTCTCAGGCAGTACAGTGCCTGTTCGATCGCTATTCATGACAAAAATCTTTTTAAGCTTTTGATCTGCAAAAACAATTGGTTGGTTTACTTCAGGTGAACGCATGATAATGTAGTTTTAATTCATCTTCATCTAATACGCTATGCGTGCATAATAAGTTTCATTTATTTAACTTTATATATTCATTCAATATCTTAAGTGCAATCTAAACACAAATATCTACTGGCTTACAGCATTCCTCTGGTTACCTTTTTAAGCCTCTGGCTTCATGGATGGTGGAGCTTTGCAACGCTAATAGAATCATTTGTGATTATTCCACTTTTCGAGCTGATTCTTTCTCCAGATTCCAGTCTAAAAGATGATGAACATCCATCAAAATCGTGGGGATTTTATGATCTGCTGCTTTACTTTATGGTGCCCGTTCAGTACGTCCTACTCATCTTCTATTTGTATACCATCACTACAGTACAGTTGCAGACGTATGAAATTATTGGCATGACGTTGAGCATGGGAATACAGAGTGGTGCCGTTGGCATCAATGTAGCACACGAATTGGGACACAGAAAGTCTCGTTTTGACAGATTTCTCGCCAAATCACTTTTACTCTCTTCACTTTACATGCATTTTATTATCGAGCACAATAGAGGACATCATAAGAATGTGGCAACTCCACAAGATCCTGCAACCGCAAGATTGGATGAACCTGTTTATTTTTTCTGGTTCAGGTCAATCATCGGTACATTCATTTCAGCTTGGAAAATCGAACAAGGTCTGCAGAAGAAAAAACACGGATCAACATTCACTTTTTACAATGAAATGATCCAACTCATTTCAATTGAATCACTGTTCTTGCTTTCTATATATCTATTATTCGGTTGGATAGGTTTAATTGGTTTCCTAACTAGTTCCATCATCGGAATCATCTTGCTTGAAACCGTAAACTATATTGAGCATTATGGCTTGATCAGAAAACAACATCAAAATGGAATGTATGAGCGTGTTCAACCCTGGCATTCTTGGAACAGTGATTTTCCGATTGGAAGAATCATTCTTTTTGAATTAACCAGACATAGCGACCACCACTACAAGGCGAGTAAAAAATATCACACTCTTCAACATCTGGAAGAAAGCCCTCAATTGCCAACTGGTTACCCAGGAATGATGCTTTTAAGTCTAATTCCTCCGTTGTGGTTTAAAATTGTAAACCCAAAACTAAAGCGACTTAATCAGTCATCACAATGAGGTATTTCGAGATACTCCAAAACAGCTTCGGTGCCTCAATTACAAGTTTGCCATCTTTGATTTTATAGCTCTCTGATGGGTGATCCGTAACAATCTTGACCGTGTCAATCCCGACTTCTATCTCAGAAAGCTCACGAATGTCATAGGGAGTAAAAGCCAGTCTGTCTAAATCATCATTAACACCATCTGATTTTAAAAACCCTCCTCTTTCTAATACTCCAGACTTAATCAACTCTCGTTTTGTACCCACAGCAACATATGCCGTATTCAAGTTATTCTTAAGCTCATTCATTTGAGCCTCCATTGTACTCAAATTTCCTTCCATAGATTGAAGGTTTTCTTGAAGGACCATTCTATCTACCTCCGCCTGCATGTAATCATTAAACATGTCTTTGAAGTCATCTCCTAAAGAACCCAAATCATGATTTAATCGTGCCAGGCGCAAATTATTATGCATGACTTTATCCTCCATGTTACTGATGATCGAAAACAAATTCATTAAAGTAGAACTACTCGTACTTAAATTATCCTCCAATCGATCAATATAGGATTGATTCATGGCCATAATTCCTTTGAGTTTATCCACATTTTCTTTAATCGCATCTCCATTGCGATCAGGTGATTTCATCTGCTCCATCAATTCACCTTCGATGGATTCCATGCTTATCATGTTCGAATCAATCATCGAAAACGTGCTTCCAATGGCCTCAAGCAAAGAATCTCTATTTGCTACTTCAGCCTTTGCCTCATCTAATTCACTTTGAAGAGGCGTGCAATCTTCCCCACCACAAGATGTCATACTGAAACTAATTATGACGAGCCCTAATAATGAGAAAAAGCTGAAATTATTCATATTTCTATCGTTTGAATGTCAATAATACTACTCCAAATGAACTAATTCAACTATACATCCAAATGAAATTCGATAATCATCAAAATAGAACTAGTGGAGCGCTTTTTTTTATTTAAGATTGAACGGTGAAGATTAAAGTGATAATTCATGGGCGTTCAAAAAACAAGGACAAGCTCTTACTTCTAGCAAAAGAAAATGCAGAGGCCATTGAGTTTGAATTAACGCAAAGTGCGGAACATGCTCAAGCTATTGCCGCTAAATGCGAGGGTTATGACTTAGTTATTAGCTGTGGAGGGGATGGTACAAACAATCATGTTGTCAATGGTATTATGAACGTTGCTTCTGATAATCGACCTGCTTTAGGGTTTATCCCCGCTGGGTCTGGAAATGACTTTGCAAGGGTGTACTCCTCAGGCTCGATTGATGAAATGATTCAACAGTGCAAAAGCTCAACTTTTGGTCACTTGGACCTTATAAAACTGAAATGTGACTCTCTCGAAACGCATGTGCTCAACATGCTGACATGCGGTATAGGTGCTGAAATAGCAAAAACCGTTAATGCACGAAAATTCAAAATGCCAGCTGCTTTCAACTATTACACAGCCATAATAGCTTGGCTCGCCAAATACAATGCCCCGATGCTTGAAATCAAATTTAACGATGAGCTGATTCAGTCTGAAACGTTCTTAGCGGCCATGGGAAATGGAGCTTATGCAGGCAATGGATTAGGCCTTAACCCTCAATCTAGCGCAGATGACGGCATGATTGGGCTAAGTATCATAGGCAACGTGGGAGTTGTTGACTTCTTGAAATACCAATCTGCGTTGAAACGCTGCGAATACGTCAAAGACCATCGTGTTTCTTACCATAAAACCACAGAAGTCTTCATCAAAGTGCTTGAAGGAACTTTACCTATCGAAACGGATGGTGAATTCTGCGCGCGACTAAATGAGGGTGAGCACCTATGCGTTCAATTATTGCCTTCAGCGCTGAAGGTTGTTTAAACCTTCTTTGACTTCAACCTGAAACCCACATAAGTCATCCGGCCAAAAACTGGCCCCCAAATCAATGAACCATCAAAATAAGTCCCAAAGGGGTTTTGATCTGAGAGAATTGGATTGGCTTGCCTAACGTTTCCTATATTTTCCATGCCGACATAAACGTCAAAACGATCTTTAAATCCTTTTGAAACTTGAGCATTCATTAACCATAGTGCAGGTGATTCTGATGCCAATTGATACTCAACTGGATTGGACTTTGTGCTAGGAATTCGTTTTGCACCTTGCCACTGCAGCGTATAATCAAACTTCCAATCGTTCTTGGTTTCATAGGCTAAGTTGATGAATGCTCTGTGCCGAGAAACAAATGGTTTTGTCAATAATGTTCCGCTATACTCTGTCATCACATCATACCATCTGTAAGCCAAGCGCACGTCAAATCTTCTCACTATTTCATAATCAAACTGGGCTTGAGTGCTTGTAGCATAACTCCGACCAACAAGGTTGTAAACTCGCACTTGCCTCGGGTCTTCCATATCAATCACTGTTTGATTTTCAAACTCTGTTTGATAGGCATCAATACTCAAAGTAGCTGGCTTATAGTTTATCCTAAAGTCTTGGGTGAAATTCAGACCAAAATTCCATGCTATCTCTGGCTGTAATCCAAAGCCTTGGATACTCGAATTTCTGGCAATATTCCACGTACGCGATGTCGCCAATAATGAAATATTTTCAGCAATCACGTTGGCTGTACGCTGTCCTCTTCCGCCAGAGGCACGTAATACTGAACCTTCTCGAATTTCATAGCGCAAGTGAAGTCTTGGTGTTACAAAAAACCCATAATAATTATGGTAATCAGCTCGTAAACCCGCCACGGCTGAAAATTTCTCGAAATAAGTTAATGTGTATTCAAAGAAAGCGCCTGGGACTATTTCCTCTCGGTTGAATGCATTTGTATCTAAGAGCTCATCATACTTATCATATTGAAAGCTAATGCCCGCTCTATATTTATGCGTAGATGTTCCTATGATGGATTGATAAATCGCTTTAGCATACAACGATTGCTGGGCAGCATTATAAATTGTATTTCCAAAGTAATTCTCATTGTTGTGATACAATGCCTTTGCTTGGAAACCAACACTGCGATACTTAGCATTTGGAAAAACATAACCCATTTTTCCCCAAGCACTGTATTGTTCTGTATTCCATCCTAGCTTATAAGGATTAGTCAATTCATTGTCTGATTGACCTCCGGTGCGCTCTTCGTTGATGGCTTGAGCGCCTACCTGACCTTCCCATCCTTTAAGATTGGTGAACTTCCATCTATTAAGCAAGTTAAACGTTTGCCCTACTGGAAAATCTAAAAATGAATCTCCATTTCCGTTCACTTCAAACGGCCGTACGTTAGCATGTAACAGCAATCCGGTGGAAACTTTGTCATTGATCTTCTGAGAGACATTCACATTCAACTCAGTTCGACCACCTTGGTTGGCGTAGCCATTGACAAACCATCGATCCATTGATTCTGGCTTATGTAACTCTACATTGATCTGGCCAGTGACACTTTCAAATCCTGACGCTACTGAGCCGGCACCCTTATTCAATTGGATTCCTTCAATCCAAACCCCAGGTATATACGTCAATCCCTGAACCGTTGACAAACCTCTAACGTCAGGAATCGCCTCTCTGGTAATTTGGGTATACTTTCCATCCAGCCCGAGCATTTGAATTTGCTTTGTTCCTGTAACCGCATCAGTATAAGCAACATCAACGGATGGGTTGGTTTCAAAACTTTCAGAAAGGTTACAACAGGCTGCTTTGTACAGTTCATCTTGACCAATATTTTCGGTCTTGATCGCATTCATGTATGAAATCTCCGTTGACTTTTGACGATAAATCACCTCTACTCCATCGAGCTGCTGTTCTTGCTTAAGTACGATGGTCAGCTTATCTGGTTGATCAACAACTACGGTATCGCTCTTGTATCCTACATAGCTAAACACCAATTTGTTGGTCGACTTTATAGCTGGAATTTCGAAGTATCCAGAAGTATCAGTTGATGTTCCCTTTTGGGTTCCAAGCCAATACACATTCGCAAAAACAACAGGAGTAAACTTGGCCTCTTTACTTTCTTGAATTACCATTCCGCTGATGCTTTCTTGAGAAAGCAAGCTGTTTCCTAAGATCAATAGACCTAGGAAGACTATGAGATTTTTCATGACCTAGTGCTTACCTAGCTCTTCGTATCGGCAACAATCAGGAAGCTTCGCATATGCTTCTTCTGGTGCTTTTTGATCAGCAGTGCTGTGTCCAGCATTCAGAATACGATCTTCTATTTCTGTAATAGAAGTTTTGTCGGATCTGTAGGCAACAGACAATTCATCTGTCACTTTATTCCAACTCACGAATTTTACGCCCTTTCCAAAGGCGGCCTCTTCGATGCGCTCTTTGCACATACCGCAAATACCTTTAACGATGAGCGTATCTTCTTTCACCGTTGATTGTGCAATTGCTGAAAGAGAGAATAATGACAGAAAGAAAATGGGGAAATATTTTAAATTTTTCATGACTAATAATTTATGTAAAACGTGTTTAAGCTTAATCCTTTGAAGAAAGTTAAACCGCTCAACCGTAAATTATTAGCGCGTGATATTCGATTACCCGATCTACAGACTTGGGTGGTCCGCGATCTAAGAATGTATATGTTTTTACGCTGACATCTTGTTCAATATTGAATGGACCCCAGTCGAATAAAGCAATTAGTGGAAGAACCGTGTTGGACACATCAATCAATGCTGGGGTGCTATGCTCTTCTTCTAGCTGAACGAAGAACGATTTTTCTTCACAGCATCCTTTGATTGGCTTTTTCACCAAGTCGTCACAAGCACAATGCGTATCAAACAAGGCGTAATTCACATCAGAAATTTCTCCTAAGCAATAGTGCACTTCCAATCCATAGCCTATGGAGCTGATGAAGTAAAACAATGCTAGAATGACCCCTGATAATTTCACAAGACAAAAGTAATGCAGACAAGCTTTGCCTTCACAACATGAATGTTAGCAATCCTTATAATCCTATTTCTGTCTAAAGAAAATCTGAATTGGAACACCGCTAAAGTTAAAGTGCTTTCGCATTTGATTCTCAACGAAGCGCCTGTATGGTTCTTTAATGTATTGAGGCAAATTGCAGTAAAAAGCAAACGTAGGAGCATGTGTAGGCAGTTGCTGCACATACTTGATCTTGATATACTTTCCTTTTGTTGCGGGAGGAGGTGTTTGCTCAATGATTGGCAGCATTACCTCGTTCAATGCATTGGTCTTTATACGCTGTGTTCTTCTCTTATATACGTCAAGGGCTTCTTGCAATGCTTTGTGGATTCGTTGCTTTTGAAGCACAGAAGTAAAGATGATTGGAATGTCTTCAAAAGGAGCCAATTTCTTTCGGAGTTCATCTTCAAAAGTTTTAGAAGTATTGGTTTCTTTTTCAACCAAATCCCACTTATTCACCAATATCACAACCCCTTTTCGGTTCTTATCGATCAATCCAAAAATATTCAAGTCTTGTTGACCTACACCCTCTTTTGCATCGATCATTAATATGCAGACATCCGAACTCTCAATGGCCTTAATGGCGCGCATAACTGAGTAAAACTCCAAATCTTCATGCACTTTGGCTTTCTTACGAATACCTGCCGTATCGACCAGGGTGAACTCAAATCCAAAAGCATTATAGTGTGTATCAATAGTATCTCGTGTGGTACCTGCAATATCTGTAACAATATTTCGATCGATACCCAAAAGGGCATTTACGAAACTTGACTTACCCGCGTTTGGACGACCGACAACTGAAATTCTTGGTAGTTCATTTTCATCTTCAGGTTCCTCCTCAGGGAGCAATCCTATCAAGTCATCTAAGAGGTCGCCTGTTCCTGCACCATTAACGGCAGAAACTGGATAGATCTTGTCAAACCCTAACTCATAAAATTCGAAACTATCGGCATGATTTATCGGATTATCAACCTTATTAGCGACCATCATTACTGGCTTATTGCTTTGACGAAGCAATCTAGCCACATCTCTATCGAGATCATTGACTCCGTGTTTTGAATCGCAAACAAACAAGATTAAAGTCGCCTCTTCCATAGCGATCTTGACTTGCTTGGCGATTTCCTTTTCAAACACATCATCTGTTTCTTTAACGAAACCTCCGGTATCAATCAAAGAGAACTCACGCACTCCCCAATCTGATTTTCCGTAATGCCTATCGCGCGTAACGCCTGAATATTCGTCAACAATTGCTTGACGTCTTCCTATAAGTCTATTGAAGAGTGTGGATTTGCCCACATTTGGTCTTCCTATGATTGCTACTAATGCCATTGAAGGTGCAAAGGTAGACTTCTTTTAACCCCTTTGATGTCAATGGTTTTGAAAAAAAATTCAAGGCGACCAAACAATCTGATCTTCATCTTCGTGTAGGGGAGTAAATCACTAACAATTTTAAATCATGAAACGAATTTTATCAATTTTAGCATTAACCGCCTTATCCTTCGCAGGATATAGCCAATGCCCTATAAACATACAGGCATCAACTACCACCGCAAATGCTGGAGACAGCATTAACTTTTGGGGAGGTGGAAACACCAGCAACAATGGTGTTTTTACTTGGACTATTCCTGGTGGCTCACCTTCATCTGGATTTACGTATGACACAACGACCTCCATTATGTCAACTTTTTCAAATCCTGGCACATATACAGTTTGTGTAACATGGAATGATAGTTTATGGAACTGTGTCGACAGCAACTGTATTAATGTTGTTATTAGCGGAACTAGCGTAACTACCATCGATTCTATTGCATCGTCACCAACTACCTGTGGATCGTGCAATGGTACTGCCACCGTTTATCCTGGTGGAAATGGTGTAGCTCCTTATTCTTACACATGGTCTTCTGCTATGACTTCTCAAACTGTTACAGGTCTATGTGCTGGAAATTATTCGGTAACCGTTACGGATGCCAATGGAGATAGCGAAGTAGCAACAACGACAGTAAACGGAGTCGGAGGAAATGTTCCAGTTACCATTGCAGCGAGCAGCCTAACTCCTTGCGCAAATGATTCAGTATCGCTAACAGCATCACTCAGCGGAGGCGGAGCAAGTTATATTTGGAATACTGGTGCAATGGGAAGCACAATCTACCCAACGACATCAGGTCAATACATTGTGACGGCAACTGATGCAAACGGATGTACAGGTTCTGACACTGTCGAGATCAATTTCGAAAATGCAATTGTTCCTTCAATTAGCACGATAAATGAAACTTGCGTTTCATGTTGTGACGGTGAAATTGGTTTATCAGTAACTGGTGGTAACGGATCATTTACTTATTCTTGGAGCAACGGTTCTACGAGCGCTAATCAGTCAAGCTTGTGCCCTGGAACGTATACTGTAACTATTACAGATGCGGTTTCTGGATGTACTCAAGTTACTTCAGCTACAATCTCAGCGTTTACTTGCGCTTACATCAGTGGATTTATCACTCAAGATGCTCCTGCCGTTGTTTATTTAATCGAAGAAAATGGTGGAGTACTTTCTGCTGTTGATAGTGTTGTTCTTGACAGCATTGGAGCATATTATTTCCAAGCTTGTCCTGGCACTTACTATGTGAAAGCGGCTTTATTGCCAGCTCACCCAATGTATGCATCCTACATCCCAACGTATTATGACAGTGCTGCATTATGGTCTCAAGCCAATGCTATTGTTGTGGGTAATTCAAACATTTACAACCTAGACTTCTCTCTACTTGCTGGAACGAACACTGGAGGACCAGGCTTTGTTGGAGGTTCTGTTCTATCTGGAGGAAATCGCGGTGAAGGAGATCCTGTAGCCAATGCTCAAGTATTCATTACCGATATGGATGATAACGTTGTAGCTTTCACTAAGACTGATGCTGAAGGAAACTTCGACATGACTAACTTGGCGTATGGAGATTATAAAATGTATGTTGACATTTTAAACAAGACTTCATATCCGCACATTTTCATGCTGAACGAAGAAGCTCAAGGGTTTGAAAACGCTAACTTTTTAGTATTCGGAGAGTTTATCAAGCCAGCAACGCCAACAGGAGTTGAGTCTATTGAATTGAACAATGCGAAAATGTTCCCTAATCCAGCTCAGAATCAACTTTCTATTCAAAGCGAAAACCAAATTCAGAGTGTAGTTATCTACTCAGTATTAGGAGAGCAAATGATTCAAATAAGAGTTGCAAGCAACGTATTGAATCTTGACCTTTCTGGTCTAGCATCAGGGCAATACATTGTTGAAATTCAAAATGAAAATGGAGTGCAGCATCAAATTCTTGTAAAAGAATAATGATGCCTTTGAAAAGCAACCACTAACAAGGATAGGAGGGCGCAGTTGAAAGACAGCGTCTTCCTTTCTTAAATTATTAATGTCTATTGAAGATCACTGATGATCTTATAACACGAACTAAAAAAGGAGAGCGCAAAGCACAATTTGAGCTCTACAGGGAGTGTTATGGCCTAATGATGAAGATCTGCTTACGTTATCAAAAAGATAACGACAGCGCCAAAGACTTGGTAAACCAAGCCTTTTTGAAAATCTGTTCGAATATTGATCAGTTTAATGGGTCAGCGCCATTCGAACAATGGATGAAACGAGTGACCATCAATATGTGTATTGATGAGTACAGAAAAAATAAAACAAGAAACGAAGTGACTGACCTCCAGAATTTTGGAGAAGAATTTTGGAGCGCTAAAGTGACAGCTTCAAATGAAGGTTCGCAGTCCATGGATGCAGAATCACTGAGAAGTCTCATCAGATCACTTCCTTCTGTTAGCCAGAAGGTGTTTAACATGGCCGTATTGGATGGCTTTCCGTATAATGAAGTAGCGAAAAGTATAGAAATTTCAGAGGCAACGTGCCGTTGGCATGTGCATTTCGCCAGAAAAACCCTACAAACGATGCTCAAGAAAAGTATGAATACCTTAACAACCGTATTGTTATGAGTCAAGATAATTTGAAAGACATATTTAATGATGCTTTTGCCGCTGAGTCAATTCCATTTGACAATGCCGCCTGGCAAGAGATGAATAATCTTCTGATTGCACAACGAAGAAGAAAACTTCTCTTTGGATGGCTTACAGGCAGTGCTATAGCACTTGCAGTTCTTGGAGGTCTTTACCTCTTCTTAACCAATGCAAAAGAATCCTATACCCCAAGATATTATAATTACTCTTTCGAGAAATTTGAAACTAAACCTATCACTACTGAATTGGCTTCCCTGTCAGCTGTGACGAGCGAATCAGCTAATCTTTCTGAGACTGCTCATCCATCTTTAGAAGAAAAATCTTCAAGCACAAAAACTTCAGTGGTCAACGCTCAAAGCCAAAAAGACGAAGTGTCAAGTGCGGCATCGATCAAATCTCAGCCGGTATTCACCGCTGCAGATGAAGTGTCAGAACCTGAACCGATAATCAAAACAATCACGGCACAATCTGAGTCTAAAGTAGGCACAGAACCTAAGGATGTTCTTGCTCTTGAATCAACGCAATCTGCAGGCGTCATCACTTCATCAGAAGCAGAGCAAGCTATTCCTACCGCCATTTCATTGGAGGTAAAATCCATCGATCAATTGAAATTGATGCCTATGGTGACATTGGAAAACAATTCTGATCCAATAGCCTTTGAAGATCGCACGATTCCAAATCTTGAGAGTAAAAAATCACTCAACACCTACCTGAGCATCGGATTTTCAAAATCCTTTGACAAACCAGCTTCTTTAGGCTTTAGCCGATGGGGACAGCGAGGTGGAATTGGAGCTACGTATCAACTTCGAAACAATCTATTGCTGGCAGCTGAATTGAACATAGCGCGAGATATGGTGAACTATGAAGAGGTGTCAAACAGAACAGAATACGGTTACCAGAAATATGAGTTTGAACAAACCGTGCGCGTCAAAGAGATGCTTTTGACTGAAATTCCAATTTTGGTTTACTACCGTCAAAACCGTTTGATGGTTGGTACTGGAATCAAACTGGGCTATCTTCTTTCTTCCAGAATTGAAGAAGAAAACAGCGAAACAGTGACCATAAAAGATGTGGGATTTGCCAATTGGAAAGACCTCAATTCAATGCGTATTTCTGTACCCATTGATGTCAACTATCAATTAAATCAGACATACTTTGTCGGATGCAGGTACCATTATGGCCTCAATGACGTGTTTGACAGAACCTCAATTATTGATCGTAATAACCGATTTGACCTTTACCTCAAAATGAACTTAATCCGATGAGAAAACTCACCCTCTTCATAGCTGTGGTATTCGCTTTGGGTGGTTGTAAACCTTACGAGCCTGAAATGATTGAGCCTAGCACTGATCCCATATTCAGCCTTGCCGCTAGTTTCAACGGAAACGCATTTATATTAGATGCCAATGCAGATTATATCTCCAAAAGCTCGTTTGAAACGGACTCTTTAGGGGTTGTATTCTATGCCGGTGAGATGGTGCCTTGCTCCAACTGCGCTTCAGAATTCATCTTTAGATGGAGAAGCAATGACAAAAGCAATCCGAGCTTAAACGAAACCGTTTTAGAGAGCAATCCGCAATATCGATATGCATTTAACACTGAAACGCAGCAAGTGTATAATGTAACGCTTCAAGCAAAGCCGAGTGCTGCTGTATCGAGCTATCAATGGACAATCGAAGGAGTCACCCACACTACAGAATCTGTTGAACTAGAGTTTTCGGCATCTGATGATTTCACCAAATTTCCAGTGTCACTTGAAGTGATCTACGCATCAGGATGTTCATCAAGTATTGCAGACACCGTTTATTTACCGAATCACGGTTGCGACTGTGACATTAAAGCTAAAATCATTGATTCATTGCAATTGAATTATAAGGCAATTGCCTCCGGTGGAAGTTCGTATGATTATGCTTGGACCTTTGAATCAGGTAGTCCAGCATCCTCATCAGAAGTAACTTATTACTATGATAGTGTTCCCGCAGATGGCGTTGATGAAATCCAATTAAACATTCAGACCGGAAACTGCCGAGCAAGTAGCAGTTGGAATCAGCTTTTCTCTCAAAACTCTTCGGCTTGCGTTATCAACTTTAGCAAGAGTATTGAAATTCAGACTGTGATTGTTCCTGGAGAATTGGGTGATGATTTAGGCGAAATTGAGATCGAATACACTGATCAGAATGGTAAAATCTGGAAATCAATACTGGCCGATCAAGATTCAATTTCGAGCTTCAGGGTGCTAAGCGTGGAGGAATACATCGATCCTTTCTCATCTAATTCGGAAAGAAGAAGTATAAAAGTTGAAGCCGAGTTTAATTGCTTGCTATCGAATGGAAGCGAAATCGCGAGAATGACTAATGGTACGTTCGTTTTGCCAATAGGACTCGGAGCAAATCAATAACCGTATTTCTTCAATTTTCGATCATCATTTCTCCAATCTTTATCCACCTTAACAAAGGTTTCTAAGAAGACTTTCTTACCGTAATAAGCCTCCATTGATTTGCGGGCTTGAGTCCCAAATTTCTTGATCATTGACCCACCTTTTCCGATGATGATGTTCTTTTGAGAATCGCGCGCTACAATGATTACTGCTCGGGCACGAATGATGTCTGGCTCTTCTTGAAAGCCCTCCACCACTACTTCCACTGAATACGGAATCTCTTGCTGAAAATTAGTCAAGATTTTCTCTCGCACAATTTCTGAAATGATGAAGCGATCATTTTTATCAGACAGTTGATCTTTAGGAAACCATTCTGGACCTTCTGGAATTTCAGATTTAATAGAGCGAAACAACTCTTGAACGTTGAATTTCTCTGTCACAGAAATCGGGAATATCTTCTTCGCTTTAGGGAAAATCTCCGCCCAATAAGCCATTTCAGCGTCTAAAGCTGCCTGATTCCCTAAATCTATTTTATTGACCACTACATACAATGGCTCTTCAGCTTCTTGAAGTTTTTGAAGGATGCGTTCGTCTTTGAATTCACGCTCGCCCAATTCAGCCATAAAAAGAAACAAGTCGGCATCTTGTAGAGCTTCCTTTACAAATCCCATCATGCTTTCCTGCATTTTGTAAGCGGGCTTTATCACTCCAGGCAAATCAGAAAATACGATTTGGTATTCCTCATCATTGTAAATACCGAAAATGCGATGCCTCGTAGTTTGTGCCTTCGCATTGATAATGGCCAGTTTCTCACCAACAAACTCGTTGAGCAAGGATGATTTCCCTACGTTGGGATTCCCGATAATATTTACAAAGCCTGAGTGATGTGCCATTAAACGCGTTCTATAATTGTTGCATAACCTTGACCAACGCCAATGCACATCGCCACTAGCGCATACTTCTTATTCTGCTTGTGCAATTCAATGGCTGCGGATTGCAGAATTCTTGATCCAGTCATTCCTAGAGGATGGCCAATAGCAATAGCTCCGCCATTTGGATTGATTCGAGCATCGTCATCTGCAATACCCAATGCTCTTGTGCACGATAATGTTTGTACGGCAAATGCTTCGTTAAATTCAAGGATGTCCATATCATTCAGGGTTAATCCCGCTCTTTTCAGCGCCAATTTAGATGCTTCTACTGGCCCGATTCCCATAATGCGAGGCTCAACGCCAGAAACTCCTGATGACACGATGCGCGCCATTGGAGTAAGGCTGTGTTGCTTCAATCCGTCTTCGCTGGCAATCAACATAGCTCCTGCCCCATCATTCAATCCTGAAGAATTTCCAGCCGTTACGCTTCCACCTTCCTTTCTAAATGCTGCGCGCAACTTTGCCAATCCTTCCATCGTGCTGGTTGGCTTAATAAACTCATCTTGATCAAAGATCAATGCATCTTGTTTTCTACGTGGAATTTCCACTGCAATAATCTCTTCCGCCAAGCGACCACTCTTTTGAGCAGCAGTTGCTTTTTGCTGGCTCCACAATGCAAACTTGTCTTGATCTTCTCGGCTCACTCCAAATTGATCGACCAAATTCTCGGCAGTTTCTCCCATGGCATGGGTGCCATATAATTCTTTCATTTTCGGATTAACAAATCGCCAGCCGAAGCTTGAATCATACATTTTGCTGTCGTTTCCGTATGCACTTGCGCTTTTACTCATCACCCAAGGTCCACGGGTCATATTTTCTACTCCACCCGTAACAAATAAATCGCCTTCGTTAGCTGCTATGGCTCTTCTGGCATGCACTGCGGCACTCATTCCCGAGCTGCATAATCTATTCACCGTTTCGCCTGGCACTTTCCAAGGCATTCCGGCCAATAGCAAAGCCATACGCGCTACGTTTCTATTGTCTTCACCCGCTTGATTGGCACAACCAAGGATAACATCATCAACCGCATTCCAATCAACGGAAGTGTTCCTGTTCATTAATTCTTTGATGACCAACGCAGCTAAATCATCAGTGCGAACAGCTGAAAGTGTTCCTTGAAATTTCCCAATTGGGGTGCGTATTGCGTCAACTATAAAAGCATCTCTCATATTCTTAGTTAAAAAGTTAATTGGTGAAGAGCGCTTCAACCTGCACTTTTTCGTGTTTGCAGATACTTGATGTATCCATTGATAATTTTTTTCAACTCAATGTGCAAATTCAAGAGTCTATCAAACTCTTCAGCACTTAAATAATTTTCATCCAAAGCTACAGTTAAGTGATCAAAAACCTCAACTAGCGATCCTCTCGCCTGCCTGCAAAACTGAATATTTTCTTGATAATGAAACCGACCGTGCCCTTCGGCTATGTTAGCAGAGATTGATCTTGATGCACGAATCATCTGATCCGCAAGCTTATACTTCTCATCTGGAGGTAGTTTTTTCGCAAAAGCACTTATTTCATTCCTGAAATCTCGCGCCTTTTGCCAAGCAATAAGTTCTTTCAGCTCCATATTATTTGCCTATTTCATCGCTCTAAACCCTATCTTGATACGTTTCTTCAACTCTTCAACTCTTCAACTCTTCAACTCTTCAACTCTTCAACTCTTCAACTCTTCAACTCTTCAACTCTTCAACTCTTCTTCTAAACTTCCCAATCTTTTCCCGTACGATATACTGTGCCTTTGAAAAGCGCCACTGTCTTGTTTTCTTGATTTGTAATAGTGATGTGATACACTCCGATCTTATTGGAAAGGCTTTTCTCTTCTGCTACCGCAGTGATCACATCTCCCTCTTTCAGCGATTCTGTATGCGAAATGCTGGTTTCAACACTTACCGCCATTCTGCCATGGCCATTGCTTGCAAATGCCAACGCTGAATCTGCCAAAGAGTAGGTGATGCCTCCATGAGCAATATCAAACCCGTTGAGCATATCTTTTCTGATCGTCATTTTTAGAACTGAACATCCCGCTCCATCTTCTAGTCGCTCTATTCCAAGCCACTGACTGAATGGATCGTTGTTGAACATTCTGTCGACTACTTTTTTCGCAATACTTTCGTCTTTCATGAATCGTTGGATTATGCGGTACAATATTCGTACAATCTAATTTCAATACCGTAAAGTGATGAAACATCTTTCCATTTTCTTGCTGGCATTGCTTAGTTTAAACGCCATTGCTCAAGACCGTTCTTTATCCACTGCCGAAGTAGAATTGCAGCGCTTGCGCCAAGATCCAGGACTTAAACACGGTGAAGTAGGCTTCGTAGCCGTTAATCTGGATAATGGTGGCATAATAGCAGAATTCAACAGCTACAGAGCGATGATTCCCGCTTCGATTCAAAAATTGTTGACCACCAGCAATGCATTTTCAACGCTAGGAAACGACTATCGATTTAAAACGCGCATTGCTTACACGGGCGAAATCATTGAAGGAATATTGCACGGAGATATCGTGATTTATGGAGGAGGTGATCCAACTTTTAACTCAAAGTATTTCCCCAATCAAAATCATGATCAAGCCATAAAAGAAGCCGCCACAAAGGCTGGAATAAAATCGATCACTGGAAAACTTGTTTTTGACCTTTCAATCTACACAGAGCATACCACGCCAAGTGGATGGGTTTGGGAAGACATGGGCAATTACTTTGGTGCTACACCAACTGCTTTTATGTGGGCTGACAACACCATCAATTTAGACCTGAGAAGCGGACAAGCTGGAACCGATGTAATGTTGGCTGACAGCTGGCCAAGTGATAGTCCGTATACGTTGGATGTAGACATTAAAGCATCCACAGAAAACAAAGACAACGCTTGGTTTTACAGCGCCCCAAAAGGAAACACCATCTATGGAAAAGGCAGCATTCCAGCGCATAAAGACCGCTTTACGGTGAAGATTTCAGATCCTGATCCGGTGCAGTCTTATGCGAAGCATTTAGAGAAGTTGCTCGGACTAAAAAACATAGCTATTCAGCGGAATTATGCGCACATTGAATATGCCAGTGCGAAAACATTGATTGATCTCTCTTCTCCTTCATTGAAGGAAATCATTAACGTGACAAACAAACAAAGCATCAACCTGTATGCTGAAGCGCTCAACCTTATTTCTGACACTGCTCAAGAACTCAAATCGGTAGAAGGAGGAATTCAATCACTTGAAGCCTTTTTGACGAAGAACAAAATACGCCATCAGGGAAATCGGTTCTTAGATGGAAGCGGTGTTTCACCGATGAACAGAATGACGCCTCAGGTGATGATTGATTTGCTGTCGGTGATGTATAGAAGTCCCATGAAAGATGATTTTCAATCGACCTTGGCTGTTGGAGGACAATCTGGAACGTTTAAGTATTACTTCAAATCTGGAAAAGCCGCGGGCAATATCATGGGCAAAAGCGGCACGATGAACGGGGTGCGCAATTATGCCGGATATGTTAAAAACAAGTACGGAGAAACCATTGCTTTTTGCTTGATGATGAACGATTATGATGAAGATCGAAAATCAGAAATCATGAAGAAAGTAGAAACCTTAATGGAGGCTGTTATTGAGCATTAATCTCGATAAAACTTGCGCTTAAACGCAGCGTATTGTCTCAATAACACGCTTGCTCTGTAACGCTCTTCATGGTAAGCTAAGTACAACTTATCCAATCCGTCCAACACTTCTTGAATTCCTTTTTCATCGGCCCATTGCAGCAAACCTTTTGGATAGTTTACGCCCTTGGTCATTGCCAAATCAATATCATCTCGAGAAGCAACGCCCAAATGCAAGGCATCAGCCGCTTCGTTGATCAACATGATTACTATGCGCCAAACGATGGCTTCGCCCACCACTTTGTTGGTTTCTGGGATTTGTGCCTCAGCTCCTTCAGAGTAATCGTAATATCCTTTGCCCGTTTTTCTGCCGAGGTAGCCTGCTTCCATCATGCGTTTTTGGGTGAATGACGGTTTGTAACGCGGGTCATAGTAAAAGGCTGTCCAAACGGTTTCCGTAACGGTGTAATTGATGTCGTTTCCGATGTAATCCATCAACTCAAACGGCCCCATTTTAAATCCGCCAATTTCTTTCATAGCCCAATCAATGGTCGCCATATCAGCAATTCCTTCTTCGTAAATACGAATGGCTTCGCCATAAAATGGTCGCGCAACGCGATTTACGATAAAACCCGGAGTGTCTTTTGCAATCACCGTTTTCTTCCCCCAACTGTCGATCATATCCTTGGCTTGTTGCAAGGTTTTAGCACTGGTTTGCACCGCAGGAATAATTTCGACCAATGGCATTAACGGTGCTGGATTGAAAAAATGGATGCCGATAACGCGGTCAGATTTTTCGCACGATGCCGCGATGGATGCAATGGATAATGAACTTGTATTTGAGGCCAAAATGCAGTCATCAGCAACTTCTTCTTCCAAGCATTTGAAGACTTTCTTCTTCACCTCCACATTCTCGACAATCGCTTCAATGACCAAACCGCAATCGTTGAACGAGCTATAATTTAATGTGGTGTGCACCAAACCGATTATTTCATTGGCTTCTTCCTGCGTCTTTCTTCCTTTTTCAACCAAGCGGTTCATCACCTTTTTCAAGCCCTGCTCTGCTTTTTCTAAGGCCGCATGATTGGTGTCAAACAACCACACTTTATGACCAGCTTGAGCAGCAACTTGGGCAATTCCGCTTCCCATTGTTCCTGCACCGATAATTCCAATCTCCATTTTCATATCACAAATCTATTCTCCGGTAAATGTTGGTTTTCTCTTTTCTAAAAAGGCTTGCACGCCTTCTTTGTAATCTTTAGAAGAAGCTGCTGCGATTTGCTCATCGCCTTCGCGCTTCAACTGTTCTACCAATGTATTTTGATAGCTTTCGTTGAGCAATCGCTTGGTGAGGCCTAAACCAACCGTTGGTCTACTCGCCAATTTAAGCGCCAGTGCCCATGATTGTTCTTCAAACTGATCGTCTGCAATGCTTTTGTAAATCATTCCCATTTGCGCTGCTTCGGCTGCTCCAATTTTATCGGCCAACATCATCAATGCTGATGCTTTTTGCATTCCGATCAATCGCGGTAGGAAGTAAGTTCCGCCCGAATCTGGTATCAATCCGATGCTGCTAAACGCCTGAATAAATGCACATGATTCTTTTGCAACCACTACATCACACGCCAAAGCAATATTGGCTCCAGCACCTGCCGCTACGCCATTTACAGCGCACACGATGGGTTTTTCAATTTTTCTTAACCTAAGAATAATGGGATTGTAATGATCTTCAACAATGCGCTCAATGCCTGGCCCTTTAGGATCGATGACTTCGCTCAAATCTTGTCCAGCGCAAAAGGCTTTTCCTGATCCTGTGAGGTAAATGGCGCGCACAGAAGCATCTGTCTCGCACCGGTCCAACGCGGCTTGAAAGGCCATGGCCATGTCTTTGTTGAAACTGTTGAATACATCGGGTCTGTTCAGCGCAATTTTGGCTACTGAATCAATGATTTCAAATGAAATTGTATTGGATTCCATGTACTTTAAAGTTTGGCCCAAAGTAAAGGAATGTGGAGGATTTCTGGGGTATGCTTACAAGCATTTAAAGTAATCGAACGGCTCTAGGCATTCTTTGCACTTGAAATGTGACTTGCAAGGCGTTGACCCAAACTGACTAACCATGAGCGTATTGTTGCTTCCACAATTTGGGCAGGTGACTTGTCTTTCTTCACCCATCAAGGCTTTTTTATCCACCAATTCGTCTTCAGGTGGCGCAATGCCATATTCTTTGAGCTTGCGTTTTCCTTCATCAGAAATCAAGTCGGTGCTCCACGGTGGACTGAGAACAGTGTTTACTTTGAATGGCTCCAGTTTGGCATTTTGCAATGCTTCAATCACCATTTCTTCAATCACCTGAGTAGCAGGACAACCGCTATACGTTGGTGTGATGTTTACCTCTAACTCTCCATTGCTTTCAATCACATCTCTTACGATGCCGAGCTCAACAACGGAAATCACAGGAATTTCTGGATCTTCTACTTTGTTAAGGGCTTCCCAAGCTTGCGATATGAGCGACTCAGCTGTTACCATTGCGCATCAGGATAAGCGCGCGGCAAGTATTGCATCTCTGCCAAAATGAATCCTAAATATTCTGTGTGCACACCTTCTTTTCCGCCAGATTGCATGAAATCATCTGTGGGCATTTCTAACGTAGCATCCGAAATTAAGCGCTTGATTTGTTCTTCCCATTGTGCTTTTAACGCTGCCGCATCAGGCAAAATTTCTTCAGCTACCAGTGCTTTCTCTTCATCAGTTTGGATAAACATTTCGCCTGTAAACATCCACATATCATCAATGCCGCGTTGCATTTTTTCTTTGCTTTCTGCTGTGCCATCGCCTAGGCGAACAACCCATTCAGAACTCCAACGCTGATGGTAAGAAACTTCTTTATGTGCCTTTTGGGCTATGGCGCTCAATGTTTCATCCTTTGACTCCATCAATGCTTTTGTGTAAAGCACATTCCACTGATCAAAAAAGAACTGGCGGGCAATGGTGTCTGCGAAATCACCGTTCGGAATCTCGGTGATTAAAAAGTTTTTAAAATCCAATCCATCTCTGTGGTAAGCGAGGTCATCTTCATTCTTGTTTTCGCCCGTTAGCTTTCCTGCATAATCAAGGTACATTCTTGCTTGACCGATAAGGTCTAGAGAAATATTTGTCATGGCAATATCCTGCTCAAGCACAGGACCATGACCACACCATTCTGACAGTCTATGTCCAAGAATTAGCGCATTATCACCAAGATGAAGCACCGCATGGTAGAGGAATTTATTCTGATTCATAGTTTTCTAATTTTTCTCAGCGCATTCAAAAGTAAGATATACTTTACTGTTTTGAAATTCGTGAATTATGGTTAAACAAACAAGAATCCAGCGTTTTTGATTAGAAAAATCATTTCCATGACTTAAATTCGTAGGATAAACGCAGATTCTTATGAGGAAAATATACTTTTTAGCCCTTATGATATTGCCAGTTTTGGGTTTCTCTCAAGACTTTTCATTCGATATTTTAAACGACACAGCCGTTAATACTACAGTGGGTGCTGACGTGAATGTTGACATCAACATTGTGAACAATACTGCCAATGATTTGAACCTAAGATGGCGTATGACCGCTGATTTTGTTGGTGAAGAAAATTGGGAAGATTACATCTGCGAAGGTACGTTGATTTGCTGGCCAACTACTAAGCGCTTTAACGACATCGTGGTTGACGCTAGTGGTGAGTCTGAGATATTCCATCACATTTTGGTCAAGACTGATTCTGGAGCTGGAGTGAGCGAGTTTTGCGTATTTGACGTGAACGATTCAGCAAACACCCTTACATGCAGCAATTTTTATGTGAGCACAGAAGCGGCAGCTCCAAATGACACCATAGAAGGTTTTGTAGATGGCATTCCAGTAATAGTGGTGAATGGTGACACTTTCCAATTGATTGGCGGACAATATGTGCCACTTGGGTTGGATGATGTTGCTTCTGCTTATGCGAGCGGTATTTCACAAAACGCACCAAATCCTGCTAAGGATTTTACGGTGATCAACTATCAATTGACCTCTTCAAACGGAATCTTAAAGTTTCATGATTTGACTGGTAAATTGGTGAATCAAGTTTCATTGAACAATAATTCAGGACAATACACTATGAACGGTGAATTGGAAGCTGGTATTTACTTCTACTCTCTTTGGGAGAATGGAGCGATGATAGACAGCAAGCGCATGCAAGTGATTGACTAATGCGTTGTACTTAATAGAATTGGAAAGCCCGTCTTTGAAGGACGGGCTTTTTTTATGTGTCTTTTTGTAATTGACCTGTCACTTTTTATATGTTTGTTAGGATATGGAGGCTAATTCAGGTCAAATAGAGGTTAAAATCAGAAGGGTTTTTCATCGAGACAAGTTTCGTCTGGGATTGTTTTTTCCATTCAGCAATGCATTAAAACAAGAGGCCAAAACCCTTGGCGCCACCTATTCAAAAACACACCATTGCTGGTATTTGGAGGATAAAAACGAGACGATTGAAAAAATCAAACATGCCTTTAAAGACAAAGCTTGGTTAGACTACAGGGAAATCAATGGATTGCTTTCACCTTCTGAGGAAAAGCATTTTAAGATTGCATATAAAGCCCGCATTTCAAATTATAAAATGCCTCAAGCTGTTGCCTCAGCAGAAAAACCCGTGTCAACACTAAGAGTGCCTGATGAGTATAAAGAAACCCTATTAATAAGACGCTACAGTCAAAGCACTGTCAATACTTATTCAGGTATGTTTCTCAAATTTATGCGCTATGTTCACCCGAAGCATCCAAAAGATGTAAGCGAAGAGGAGATTAAAAAATACATGAATAACTTAGTGCAGGCAAACCAAGTATCACAAAGCACACATAATCAAGCCATCAATGCCATCAAGTTTTATTATGAGCATGTATTGGGCTTAGAAAAGAAAAAGTATTGGCTAGACAGACCGCGAAAGGAAGAAAAGTTGCCAAGGATTATCTCAGAGCAGGATGTTGCGCGGATGATTGGCTCTACTACTAATGTGAAGCATCAAATGATTATTGCTATGCTTTACTCTACTGGCATGCGAAGAAGCGAGTTGACCAATTTAAGAATTCAAGACATAGATATTGATCGAGCGCAGATCAACATTAGAGGTGCTAAGGGTAAAAAAGACCGTGTTACGATTTTAAGTAAGCATATGGCTTCGGCCATACATCGGTATTTGGATTTGTATCATCCGAAATATTGGTTTTTAGAAAACCCAAAACGAACGAAGTATAGTGACAACTCGGTAGGTAAAGTAGTAAAAGACATGAGCAAGCGAGTGAACTTAGCGGATGTGACTCCGCACGTGCTTCGGCATAGTTTTGCCACCCACTTAATGGATAATGGAACAGATGTAAGAATCATCCAGGCATTATTAGGTCATAAATCTTTAGAAACCACTCAGATTTACACCCATGTTACCAACAGGAATCTGGCTGGAATCATCAACCCATTAGACAGAATAATTGACTCAAACACAACACCAACAAGACTTATAGGTGATGATCAGTAAAAAATATATTAGTGACTATCACTATTTACAATTGTTGTAAGCAATGTGAGAAAACCGAACATCTCCGAAAAACAGCCGTTGGTAACTCGACACAGACTAAATGAAAAAAGTGAACTTGGCGACTAAGAAAACATATCGACAATCACACAAGCCGACACGCAAAGATTTAATTTTTGCCCCTCCCGCATTTTTTGTTTTTCTGCCACCGCTCAATTGGCACATTTGGTTTTGTCCAACACACAAGCCGACCCTTCACAAAACCAAAAGAGCCAATTTTTCAACGCCAAAGCTGCATACTTGCAAATTTAATCGTAAATTAGCGACCAATGCTTAAAAAATCTGTATCCATATTGATGTTGTTTTCTGCCTTGGTAATAATGCTTGGGCATAACTTCATTCCACATCATCATCACGATTTTGAGCATGACGAAATAGCACATCATCAAAATAACGGGAATCATCACGACAATGATACCGAAGATGAAAGTGAAGGTTGGGGACATTTCTTTTCACACTTACAACACGGCTCTGAAGGACAAACATATTTAACGAGTCATACCCCTACCGACAAGCTTTCGAAGAAAACTTCTAATTTCAATGCTATTCACGGTTCAACGTTTGCTCTTAAACAGATAATTGTTGAAGTTAGGCAAAATGCACCGCCTTACATTTCCGATTATTACAATTCTCAAAACTTCCTTCCCTCTGGGCTGAGAGCCCCTCCTATTTCCATCGTTTAATATCCTTTGTTTTTTCAAAGGATAGTTTTCACTTGTTGAATCAATCGACAAGTGCATTTCCCATTTAATTTATTTTAAAAATTTTAAACGATGATAAAGTACATTTTAACATTGGCTATTGCAGCCCTTTTGTTTGCAGGATGCGACAACAAAAATTCAAACGGACACGAACACGATAGTAACGGTAATCATACCAATACTGAAAGCATTCACGAACACGAAGATGGCTCGGTTCACGAAGACCATCAAGATGCTGAACATACCCAAGAAGAATTTAAGGTAGAAAGCGACAGTTCTGCAGTGAAAACAGAAGAAGAACATGGGCATAGTCACGAAGACGGAAGCCACAAGCATTAATCACCATTAAAATCTTCAGAATTATGAAAACAGCATCAATATTGATGGCTATGTTTGCCTTGTTATTTGTTGGCTGTGCCGACAAAACAGGAAACGAACACGGTCATGAAGCAGGCGGTTTAGAACCGCTTGCTTATACCATTTATTCAGACAAGACAGAACTTTTTGTTGAATTTAAACCCCTCATAGTTGGAAGTAAATCCAGTTTTGCAGCCCACTTTACGATTTTGGGTGAAACTTTTTTACCGCTTACCGAAGGGAAGGTTACTGTAAGTTTGATAGTTGGCGAAAGCGGCATTCGTAATAGTGGCGATTCGGCAAGTTCCCCAGGCATATTCAGATTGGCGTTAAGCCCGAAAACAGCGGGAGTCGGAAATCTTGTTTTCGATATAGAAACGAAAAACTACACCGACCAAATTATTATCGAAAATATAACCGTTTATCCCAACGAACAAACTGCACAACAAAATCAAACTACTAACGAAAATGGTGAAGAAATCACTTATTTGAAAGAACAGGCTTGGAAAGTAGAATTTGCAAATGCCCCAGTTAGAAAGCAGACTTTCAATGACATCATCAAAACTAATGGGCAACTGCTTTCAGCACCCGGTGATGAAGTAATGATAACTGCCAATGCCGGTGGTTCGGTGGTATTTTCAAGTGCAAAATCCATTGTTGGGTCAGAAATAAATGTTGGCTCAAACTTATTTACAATTTCGGGCGGAAATATTTCCACAGGAACGATTGACGCAACTTATAAAGAAGCGAAAGCCAATTATGACAGAGCAAAATCAGATGTTGAACGTGCCAGCGAGTTGGTTAAGGACAATATCGTTTCACAAAAAGAATATTTGCAGGCAAAAGTTGCTTTTGAAAATGCACAAACTACTTTTAACGCCATCGCCAAAAATTATTCGGCTAAAGGTCAGTCCATTTCGTCTCCAATTTCAGGTTTTGTCAAGGATATTTTAGTAAGTGAAGGGCAATTTGTAGAAGCAGGAACACCTTTGGCGATTGTTTCAAAAAATAAAAACCTGCTATTACAGGCTCATCTTTCACAACGCTACTTCAATAAACTTCCCACCATTCAAAGTGCCAGCTTTAAAATGGCAGGAATAGATGAAGTTTTCTCTACGGAAGCATTGAGCGGTAAAATTATTTCATTCGGTAAAAGTGCCTCTGCTAATTCTCCTTTTATTCCAATCACATTTGAAATAAACAATATCGGAAATCTCGTTTCGGGTTCTGTTGTAGAAGTATATCTGAAATCTTCCCCAATTCCCAATGCTTTAGTTATACCAACTTCATCATTGATGGAAGAACAAGGAAATTTTTATGTCTATGTGCAAACAAGCGGAGAAAGTTTTGAAAAGCGGGAAATAAAAATTGGAGCATCTGACGGCCAAAATATCCAAGTTCTTTCAGGTGTATCAGAAGGAGAAAGAGTGGTAACAAAAGGAGCCTATCAAATTAAGCTATCATCAGCATCAGGAGAATTACCAGCTCACGGTCACGAACATTAGAAACACGAAATTATGCTAAATAAAATAATACATTTCGCTCTCAACAATCGCCTACTCATAGTGGTAGCATCAGTATTGTTGGTTGCGTTCGGCTCTTTTGTAGCCTCAAGAATGGAAGTGGACGTGTTCCCCGGCCTAACTGCCCCAACGGTTGTAGTACTCACAGAAGCCCACGGAATGGCTCCCGAAGAAGTAGAAAAACTCGTAACATTTCCTATTGAAACATCCGTAAATGGAGCAACTAATGTAAGGCGTGTAAGAAGTTCATCATCAGCAGGAATTTCCATTGTGTGGGTGGAGTTTGAGTGGAATACCGATATTTTCAGAGCCCGTCAAATTGTCAATGAAAAAATCACTGCCGTAGGAGAAAAGCTTCCTATTGGAGTTGGTAATCCTACAATGGCTCCACAGTCCAGCATAATGGGTGAAATAATGTTTGTGAGCCTTTCGTCAGACTCTACAAGCAAAATGGAACTCAGAACCATTGCCGATTGGATTATCAGACCCAGATTACTTGCCACAGGTGGAGTTTCGCAAGTAGTTGTTATCGGTGGAGACTATAAGCAGTACCAAATTTTGGCTTCCCCTACAAAAATGGAACTGTACAATGTTTCATTAACTGAATTGGTTGAAGCAGCACAAGAAGCAAACGGCAATTCATCGGGTGGTTTTATCAATGAATTTGGCAATGAATACATTATCAAAGGAATCGGAAGAACAAATGACCTGAAAGAAATTGGCAGGTCTGTAATAAAAAAAATAAACGGAAATCCTGTAAAAATTGAAGATGTCGCAGAAATTAAAATTGGTGCAGCACCAAAAATTGGAGACGCTTCCAAAAACGGAAATCCTGCCGTAGTGTTGGCTATTTCCAAACAACCGGGAACAAATACCTTGAACTTAACTGAAAAAATTGATGCAAGCATTGCGGATATAAAAAAGAACATTCCAGAAGATATTGAAATGGACACGCACGTATTCCGTCAATCCGATTTCATCAATGCTTCTATCAGCAATATTCAAAAAGTACTGTGGGAAGGAATGGCATTTGTGGTCGTGATACTGTTTCTCTTTTTAATGAATTGGCGGGCAACAGCCATTTCCTTGGTAGCGATACCCATTTCCTTAATTGTAGCCATTCTCACTCTGAAATGGCTTGGGTTGACCATCAACACAATGAGTTTGGGCGGAATGGCTATTGCCATAGGCGATTTGGTAGATGATGCGATTATTGATGTAGAGAATGTTTTCAAGCGACTAAAAGAAAACGCCAAAAAACCATTGGATGAACAGCGGAAAAAACTCACGGTCATATTTGATGCTTCCTATGAAATTCGGCATTCCATTATTAACGCTACATTTATAATTATCGTAGCCTTCCTGCCTTTGTTTTTCCTTTCGGGAATGGAAGGTAAATTATTAGCACCGCTCGGAATCGCCTTTATTGTTTCGCTTTTTGCTTCACTTATCGTTTCCATTACGCTTACCCCAGTTTTATGTAGTTATCTATTGACAAATGATAAAATGTTGCAAAAACAGCATAAAGAAAGTTGGTTGGTAGAACGATTGCAAAAAAGCTATGTACGATTGCTAAAAAAAGTGATGCAATGGAAAAAGACAATGGTTATTGGTTGCTTACTTCTGTTTGCATTAGCGTTAATAGCCTTTAGCCAATTAGGTAGAAGTTTTTTACCAGAATTTAATGAAGGTTCTTTGGTAATAAGTGCCGTTACCAAACCTGGGATTTCCTTGGAAGAAAGCAATAAGATCGGAAATGAAATAGAGAACGCATTAAGAGAAGTCCCGGAAATTAGGGTAACAACAAGAAGAACAGGTCGGGCTGAATTGGACGAACACGCCCAAGGTGTAAACTCTTCTGAAGTGGAAGCCCCTTTCACTTTAACAGATAGAAGTCGTGACGTATTTATGGCAGATGTACGAGAAAAATTAAAGGGAATTTCAGGAGTCAACATTACCATTGGTCAACCTATCGGTCACCGAATAGACCACATGCTTTCAGGAACACGTGCCAACATTGCCATCAAAATATTTGGTGATGATTTGAATAAACTCTTTACCCTTTCTACTCAAATTAAAAATGAAATTGAAAATATTGAAGGTTTGGTTGACCCGTCTGTGGAACAACAAGTTGAAATTCCGCAAATTCAGATTAAGCCCAAACGAAATTTATTGAATCATTATGGAATTTCTATCGGAGCGTTTAACGAGTTTGTAGATGTTGCCCTTGCAGGCGAAAAAGTTTCTGATGTATATGAAGGTGCTAAAACATTTGATTTGGTGGTTAGATTGGATGAATCAAACAGAAGCAAAATCGAAGATATACGGAACATTTACATAGATACCGATACAGGACAAAAAATCCCTTTGCACTATATAGCCGATATTGTAAGCACGAGCGGACCCAACACCATCAATCGGGAAAATGTAAAACGGAAAACAGTCGTTTCAGCCAATGTTTCAGGCCGTGACCAAAAAAGTGTAGTCAATGAAATCCAAAATATCATTAACGATAAAATTGAAATTCCCGAAGGTTATCACATTGAATATGGTGGACAGTTTGAAGCCGAAGCGGAAGCATCACAAACGTTAATGATAACCTCATTACTTTCAATTTTGGTGATTTTCTTGATTCTCTTTCAAGAATTCAAGACGGTAAAAATCTCTGCCATAGTATTGATTAATCTGCCATTGGCGTTAATTGGTGGCGTTTTTAGTATCTATTTTACAAGTGGCATTTTAAGCATTCCTGCCATTATCGGTTTTATTACACTTTTTGGAGTGGCTACCCGAAACGGAATTTTGTTGGTTTCACATTATATAACCTTACAAACTGAAGGATTGAATTTGTATGACACCATCATACAAGGTTCAAAAGATCGATTAAGTCCAATTCTAATGACCGCCTTAACAGCAGGCTTGGCATTGATCCCATTAGCCATTGCAGGTGATTTGCCCGGTAATGAAATTCAAAGCCCGATGGCGAAGGTAATTCTTGGAGGATTGTTAACATCTACACTGCTCAACATTTTCATTGTTCCAGTAGTGTACTTTTTGTCTAATTCAAAATCAGAAACAAAATGAAAAACATACTATATACAATGCTGTTTGCATTTGCATTTTCACCGAATGTAAAAGCACAGTCAATAATAGATTCAGTACTTACAGCAATTGCAACGAACAACAAAACCATTCAAGCAAATGCTCAGTTTTGGGAAGCAAAGAAAATGGAATTTAAGACGGGCTTAAACCCAAATAACCCAACAGTAGAATATGATTATTTGTTTGGAACACCAGCAAATGCAGGTAATCAAACGGATTTTATAGTCAACCAATCATTTGATTTTCCAACTGCTTACGCAAAGAAAAAACAACTTTCTAATGAACAAATCGCCCAGGCGGAAATTCAATTTATTGCTACCCGACAAGATGTATTATTGGAAGCCAAAAATGTATGTATTGAGTTGGTTTACAGGAATAAACTGCAAGCAGAATTAATTTCACGTAAACAAAGTACAGAAAAATGGCTTGGCACTTTCCAGACCAGATTGGAAAAAGGCGAAGGCAATATTTTAGATGTGAACAAAGCGAAATTGCAGCTCATTGAAATTAATGCCGCATATCAGGAAAACACAACAGCCATTAATCAATTAAATCAAAAATTGACCGAGTTGAACGGTGGTAATTTGATTGCGTTTGTTGATACGACCTATCCGTTTGTCCCCAGTCTTCCTACCTTTGAAGAGTTGGAAACAGAAATTGAAGCCAATGACCCCAATCGTAAATTATTGGAGCAAGAAAAAATCATCGGACAAAAACAGGTAGAGTTGAGCAAGGCAATGTCTTTTCCTAAATTGGAGACAGGTTATCACTATCAAGCAATTTTAGGACAACGATTTAACGGAATACACTTTGGTTTAAGTATTCCACTTTGGGAAAACAAAAACAAAGTGAAAGCCCGACAAGCTAACTTGATATTTGCTGACTTGAATTTACAAGACCACCGTAACGAGCATTACTATCATATTCAACAAACCTACGAAATGCAACAAAACCTTGGTTTGACACTTCAAGAATATGAATTACTTTTTGATGGATTAAACACCGCAGAATTGTTGGATAAATCACTCAGACTTGGGCAGATTTCAACGATAGAGTATTTTATGGAAATGACTTATTACTATGATGCACTAAGAAATTATTTAAGGATGGAAAAAGAATATCATCAAGCAATTTCGGAACTATATAAATATAAATTATAAGACCAATCAAAAGCAAGCACATTGCCAAAGCCACACAAGCCAACGGCAAAACCAGAGCTTTGTCAAAGAGCTTGCTTTTCCGACTCCGAAAAGAAAAAAAAAATTGCCCTGCTTTGCAAAAATTAAATCTGCCGACATACAATAGGACAGACAAAATCAAGTAGACAAAAAAGCTGAAACTATTAACAAATATAGGATTATCACGCCCGAAGAAAGAATCACTGCTTACAACAATGGCTAAAAAAACATAGGGGTTTTGGCGGTAAATTGGTAGTTTTGAGCTTAAATTGAAAACCGCCAAACCAAAATTTTGATAATGAAAAAAGAAAAATAATTATAAAATATTTGGCTTGGCTAAGTGGTAAACTGAAAGGGCAGGTTTTCAAACTCCCCTACGTTTTTTAGCCTAACCGTTGTACACCATATAAAAAAGCCGACCAATTTCATAGAAAACCTATCTTTGATACTATCAAATGATACTATTATGAAGCCTCCCTATGAAATTAATACTAAGATTTTAGGACTAATTACTAGTGTCTCCGAGAAAATTGGAGAAGTAAATGCTTCATTTTTAATAAAGTCCTCCCCTAGCCTTCGAAAACAAAATCAAATCAAAACGATTCACTCTTCTTTGCAGATTGAAGGCAACACTCTAACAGAACAGCAAATAACCGCAATACTCGAAAATAAAAGAGTGATTGGCCCATCAAAAGACATCAAAGAAGTTCAAAATGCCATAAAAGTTTACGAGTCGATAATTGACTATAAAGTTGATTCAATTAACTCCTTTTTAAAAGCTCACAAGACACTAATGGAAGGATTAATAGATAATCCAGGAGCATTTCGAAAAGAAGGAGTGGGTATTGTAAAAGGTTCTAAAATTGAGCACTTGGCACCTCCATCTGAAAATGTCCAATATTTAATGAAAGACCTTTTTGATTACTTAAAAAATGACGAGGAAATCACTTTAATAAAAAGTTGCGTTTTCCACTACGAAATGGAATTTATCCACCCTTTTACAGACGGAAACGGCAGAATGGGGCGATTATGGCAAACAATAATATTAATGTCAAAATATCCTGTGTTTCAATATTTACCCTTTGAAACATTAATATCAAAGTCACAAGAAGACTATTACAAAGTACTCTCCATCTGTGACAAAACAGGAAAATCGACTGAATTCATTGAATATATGCTTTCCGTTGTAAATGACACCCTAGCAGAATTAATTGGAAATTCTGTATCTGTGAATATGACACAGGAAAATAGACTACAACACTTCTGCTCTCTAAAGATGGACTCATTTACCAGAAAAGACTATATGCAAGTCTTCAAGCAATTAAGCAGTGCTTCAGCCAGTAGAGACTTAAAAACTGGAATTGAAAAAGGGTTATTCTCAAAATCAGGCGATAAAAGATTGACAACTTATCACTTGAAATAATAATAAATACGGTGCACAACAGCGGCTATAGCTAATGCTGGCTTGAAAGTAAAAAATGATATTTTGTACTTTCAATAACCACCCACCAGTTGGCGGGCGAAAACGTTTTCAAAATGCCGTACTAGCCATAGCCAGTAACGTTCATAGCCAGGAACGTTATCTGCTATGAAAAATAAAAACCTTAACGTTAAATTCAACATTTTCTCTAGGTCACGGAGAGACAACACTCTAATTTTGAGAGACTACAAACCCGAGGAAATGATCAAAACCCAACACACAAACAAAAGAGTGCCGACTGCATCGGCACACATTTATTTTTATCCAACGCACAACCTATAATTCAAAATATGCCTATGAAACAAAACCAAAAAGTAAAGTCCTTAAACAAAAAAAGAGCGGTCGCCCCTTGCAAAGTTTGACCATTGAGGATTGAGGATTGAGGATTGAAAGATAACTGTTCTTGTGGAACATTATAAATGCCAAAAAGCAAAAAACTGGTCAAAAAACTGAACTAAATAAAAAGAAAAACCCTTAACTAGTTAATAGTTAAGGGTTTAATATGCTTAAAAGTTGCCCCACAAGGACTCGAACCTTGACTGACGGTACCAAAAACCGCTGTCCTGCCAATTAGACGATGGGGCATCCTATTAAAAGGAGCGCAAATGTAAAAAAGATTTCATTTTTGCAGCCAACCAATTTATCTTTTGTATTTAAAACATATCCCTTCTGTTGTAAAGCCCTTAGCCAAGGATTTCATTTTTGATCTTCCCAATGATCGAAATGCCATCTATCTCACGTTTGATGATGGGCCGCATCCTGAGATCACCTTAGAGGTGTTGGACCTTTTAGATGAATATGAAGCAAAGGCTACATTCTTTTTGGTGGGCGAAAACGTGCGTAGATATCCAGACATTGTAGAGCGAATTACAAATGCTGGTCACGCCATTGGATTGCACAGCAATTCTCATATAAGCGGATGGAAAACAAAAGATGAAGTGTATTTCGCAGATATTAAAGCATCCGCAGAGGTTATTAGCTCTAACCTATTGCGGCCGCCTTATGGTGAAATCACTTTGTCGCAGGCAAAAGCCTTGAAAAAGGAATATAAACTCATCATGTGGAGCGATCTAAGTGCCGACTTTGATGCCAGCTATTCAAGTGAGCAGTGCTTTGCGTTCGCCACCAAAAAAGTAAAAGCAGGAAGCATCATTGTTTTTCATGACAATGAAAAAGCAAAGCCCCGAATCATCGAGGCCTTGAGATTAAGTCTAGCATTTTATCGTGATAAAGGCTTCTGCATGGAGCCTATTCAACTTTAAGCCATCTCAGGCTGCACATAAGGCACGCCAGCAGCCTTTAATCCATCAAAGCCTTTCTTGATATCTGTAATATTCTTAAAGCCCTTAGAAGCGAGAATACTCCAAGCTATGACAGAACGATATCCTCCTTTACAATGAATGACGTATGGTTTGTCTTTGTTGACCTCATCTAAATGCTCATTGAGGTAATCGAGTGTCAACAGCTGTGCATTCTCTATATGGCAATTGTCATATTCTGATGGCTTGCGCACATCCAACACTTGACCTTCTGGTGCATTGGCTTTAAACTCTTCTGGCGTAATGGATGGAACCACACTCACTGCTTTTCCAGAAGCTGCATAAGCTGCATAACCACCTTCAAGATATCCAATCACATTATCATAACCCACACGGGCTAAACGCATAATGGCTTCTTGTTCTTTACCTTCTTCCGCAACAATAACTATGGGTTGATGCATATCCACAATCAATGCTCCTGCCCACGGTGCAAACTGCCCATGCAATCCGATGTACCACGCATTCGGAATATGGCCATCGCTAAACTCGCCTTCTTTACGCGTATCGAGCACCATCACTCCTTTGTTCTGAGCTTCAAGCATCTGCTCTATTGACATGGCATTCATTGAACTTTCAAAAACATCATCAATGGATTTGTAGCCTTTCTTATTCTGAGCTGCTGCTTTAGCAAAGTATTGAGGCGCAGGTAATATTCCTGTAGTCAATTCCTTCACAAACTCTTCTTTGGTCAAATTACCCAATGCATAATTGGTTTGTTTCTGATCTCCGAGTAAAGCCGAAGTTTCGCTAGACATGTTTTTTCCACACGCTGATCCTGCACCATGCGCTGGATACACAGTAATATCATCTGGCAAGGTCATGATCTTATTGTGCAACGAATCATAAAGTGTTGCCGCCATGTCTTCAGCAGTCATCTCGCCACCTTTTTGGGCTAAATCTGGTCTTCCAACATCACCTATAAAGAGTGTGTCACCGGTATAGATAGAATGTTCTTTTCCGTTTTGATCAAACAACAAATAGCAACTCGATTCTGGAGTATGTCCTGGTGTATGAAGCAGCTTTATTTTGAGTGATCCGAGCTCGAAGATTTGACCATCTGTCGCTTTAATAATAACAAAATCTGTTTCAGCCGTTGGTCCGTAAACGATTGGCGCTCCAGTTTTAGCAGCTAGGTCTAAATGACCACTTACGAAGTCAGCATGAAAATGTGTTTCGAATATGTATTTGATTTTTGCTCCGCGCTCTTGCGCTTTTTGTAAGTAAGGCTCCGTTTCTCTTAACGGATCTATGATGGCTGCTTCGCCATTAGACTCTATATAGTATGCTGCTTCAGCTAAGCAACCGGTGTAAAGCTGTTCTATGTACATAACCTTTAAGTTTGGTAACGGCAAAAGTATAAAGTAAAAACCCCGCATGAGCGGGGTTTGTTTTATTCTGCAGGAATTAGCGGTGCTTTATTCGGTTTATTAAACCTTATTCCCAGCACTATCTCATGTGAGCCAGAAGTGGCTGCTCCAATTTTTCCAACATTCAAGTCGTATGCATATCCTATACTTAAGTTGTTCTCAAACTGATATCCTGTCATGAATCCTATTGCTTGCACCGAAGCTCCGGATACAACAGCATATCGAATGGATGAACCTAACCAAACCATGTCTTTGTAGATTCCTCTTACCTGCGTATCGTAAATATCAATTGAACCCACAATCTTACCTAAGAAGTTCGCATCAATGGCCCATGTATCATCAAAGTCATATCGATAACCTCCATTGATATAATAGTGACGCGCTAACACGCTTTCCGTCTCAGAGTAGTCATTGAAAAACTGGGCTTTCAATCCTGCAATTTGGGGTACATAAATACCGGCATGCCAATTCTTAGCAGAGAAACGCACACCTGAACCAAAATCTAACGACCACAATGACATCAAACCACCGCTCAATGCAATATCATTCGCTTGATCTAAATCAATCTTGCTTCCGTCAATCGCAAACTGAAGCATACCCGTGGATAAAGCAAAACTCAATTTGTAATCTTCAGAAACCTTCAAATGGTAGGCATAAGATGCTTGAAAACCGTTTCTGCGGGTTTGACCTACAACATCGCTGAAGATGGTTCCGCCAATTCCCATTGTTTGTTTAACAATAGGCCCTTGAACACTTAAATAATATGTGCGCGGTGCATCCTGAATTCCGACCCATTGATCGCGATATAGCGCATTGGCTTGAAAATAATCTTCCGTTCCTGACACAGCTGGATTAACCATGTATTCATTCAAAAAGAACTGTGTCCACTGCTCTAGCTGTTGAGCTTTAGCTTGCGTAAACGCAATCAGGACAATGGATATCGCGATGAGCTTTTTCATAAATCTCATAGTTTTCAATTATTTAAGAATCGTAACTGGTCCAGTAACTAAGTTTTTCACTTGATCATCCTTCAGATCAATTACGTAGTAGTAAGTTCCAACGGTCAATTCTTTGCCGTTATGCTTACCCTTCCAAGGATTAGTATATCCAGCAGATGACTCGTAAATTAAGTTACCCCATCGATTGAATATTTGAACTATCGCATTCGGGTAATCACCAATTCGATCGATCAGGAAGAAGTCATTCACACCATCTCCATTTGGAGAGAATCCACCTACAGGATCAATCAACTCTTCTACCGTTATGGTCACACTATCTATTCCAAAACATCCATCAGGATCAGTTGCGCTTAAATAGTATGTGATTGTCTCCAATGGGTTAGCTTGAGGATTGTATTCCGTAATACTCGTTAAATCCTGAGCTGGTGTCCATATAACTTCAATTCCCGCTCTCGCAGTTGGAGCACCTCCAATTGATGTTATATCACCTGGAACAATCGACTTATCAGGACCAGCATCAATTCCAGGACCTGGAGTCCAAGTAATATTGACTGTGTCTCGATCAACACAAACTCCATTTACACCTTCATAGATGTACGTTGTCGTCTGTGAAGTTGTATTTACAATTATCGAGTTGCCTGAATCTGCTACAACACCATTTAGATTCAACCATCTTACAGATGAAGCACCCGTATTTGTTCCTGTAATAGGAACTTGATTGGTAAATGGACACACTTCAATATCATCCATTGCAATTACATCGACAAAGAATTCAGCATTGATGGTAAACGTATCAGCTAATGAACATCCATTCACATCAGTTACTATAAGGGTATAATTACCCGCCAATACTCCACTTAAATCAGAACTAGTCAAGATAGAAGTTGTATCACTTATCCAATTGTATGTGTAAGGAGCTGACCCATCTGTAACAGTTATTTGAACTGCTCCATCACCTGTGTTTTTACAAGTAGCATCATCAATTGAATCAAGAGTAATGACCAATGGAGATGGACCACCAACCGTTTCAGTTGTTATGAATGTACATCCATTTCCATCTGTAACTGTAAGTGTATAATCACCTGCACAAAGTCCAGTAATCGTGCTATCAGTGCTGCCATTGCTCCAGGCAAACACATAAGGCTCCGCGCCACCAGCGATACTGATATCAATGATACCATCGCAATCAGCTCCACACGTAACATCAGTTACATCAATTGCGGCAATCGTGATTTCTGTAGGTTGTGATATTGTATAGATATTAAATGAAGCACACAAGTTAGCATCAACCACAGCAATGGTGTCATCTCCTGCACAAAGTGAATCGATATCATCCGTTGTGTCGCCATTAGACCAGAGGATGTTATAAGGAGCAACACCACCTGATATTGTCGTATTGATAGCTCCATCACATTCCCCGAAACAACTTACATCCACCAATAGATCAAGATCAATAACAGGTGCATTTGCATTATTAAGAATGATATCCGTAGTATCCACACAACCATTCACATCAACTATTCTTACACCATAGATACCGGCAAATAAGTTAGAAGAAACACTGTCTGTCTGAGCAGGAATCAGTGCGATTCCTGAAGCATCTAACCATTCGTAAGTGTATGGACCTCCGTTTCCACCAGAAGCAGAAACTGTAATTGAGCCATTATTTACTTGACAATCTGGATTCACTTGCGAAACTACATTTCCAACAATGGCTGCTGGATCGTCAATAACGAAGTCTAAACTATCAGAACAACCAGCCGTGTCTGTAATTGTCACGCTGTAGTTACCACCACACAAGTCGGTAATTGCAAGTGTGGTATCACCTGTATTCCAAAGAATAGTGTAAGGCGGATTACCACCTGATACAAACACTGAAATGTTTCCATCACACTCGCCAGGACAAGACACATCGTTAGCAACAGACACAATTATGAATGGCTGTGGATCAGTAATTGTTACCGAATCAATCAGCACCTGACCATTATCATCCGTAACTGTCAATATGTAAGTATCAGCGCAAAGTCCCGTGATCAATTCTGTCGTAGCTCCATTAGACCAAGCAAAAATGTATGGGCTAACTCCGCCAGTTACAATTGCTAGAATTTCTGCATCACATCCGTTTCCAGCACACGTTATTTCAGTAACATCAAATGTTACATCAAGAACATCTGGTTCTGTGATTGTAATTGTGTCTACTGTATTACATCCATTGACATCGGTTACAGTGACAATATAGAATCCCGCACATAAGTTACTTGTCGTTTGCGTCACATCACCATTTGACCATAAGTAGGTCAATGGAGACACTGCTGAGTTGACCGTTGCCGTTCCATCACAAACTCCACTCGCTGAAGTATTTGTAGAAGTCAGCGTAATTGCTGGACCAGTAGTTTCAGATACTGGGTATCCGAATACTTCGAAACAACCTGCAGCATCTGTCACTGTTACATCATAGAAGCCGAAGCAAAGAGATCCTAAGGTATCTGAAATGGCTCCCGTGGACCATGCATAAGTGAAGCCTCCAGCTCCACCAGTTATTGTTGGAATAATAGATCCATCGCATACTCCACATGTAGCATCATTTACAGTTACCGCATTCTGTACAATAGCCGCAGGCTGAGCAATATTGAATGTATCAAGTGTTGTGCATCCATTAGCGTCAGTAACGGTCAAGAAATATGTTCCTGCGCATAACCCTGATGCTAGAGATAATCCATTTCCGTTTCCTGGTACCGGACTCCAGTTGAATGAATAACCACCTGCACCGCCTGAAGCAATAATTGCAATTGAACCATCACACACACCTGAACAAGAGGCATCTACTACCGTGCTATCTAACACTATTTCACTAGGTTGATCAATTGTTAATGTTGCTATTGAATCACAACCAGCACCATCACTTATGGTTACTGTGTAATCTCCAGCACACAATCCAGTATTATTGGCAGTTGTTGGACCGTTGCTCCAAGTAAACGTAAACACACCCGAGCCTCCCGTTGGTGCTAATGCAATTGCACCGTCACATGAGCCAAAGCAAGAAGCATCTGTAATAGTTTCATTAGGATCAATAAGATCAGGAACGTTCACAGAAACAATGTCTGAAGAAATACAAGCCGCACCATTTGTCAATTCTATACTGTAAGATCCAGCACATAAATTGAATATTGTGTCCGTTGTTCCAATTACTAAACCAGATCCAAGGTCAGTCCATTCTAAGGTGCAAGGAGCTGTTGTACATGTGTACGTTGCGAATACTAAACCGTCACAGTTTCCGCAAGAAGCATCAATACTGTCGGCTGAAACAAGGTCAGCACCGTTTGCATTGATTGGCACATTGTCGATAAACTCACAGCCTGAAGCATCCGTAATTGTTACTTGATTAATTCCTGCACAAAGTGAATCGTTGGTTGCTGTGGTTTGTCCGTTATTCCATAAGAAGGTATAAGGAGCACCAGCAGCAGGAAGCGGATTGGCAGTTGCCGTTCCATCGCATACTGTGCAGCTAGAACCGGTTATTGCAGTGAACGTATTCGTGATAGGCGCTGGGTCAATCAAAGTAACACAGAATTGTTCTGTACAACCATTCGCATCCGTGATATCAACACAATGCTGTCCTGCAGTCAATCCTGTTTCAGTTTGATTGGTGTTTCCAGATGCCCACAGATAAGTGTAAGGACCTGTTCCCCCACTCCCAGTTAATGTGGCCGAACCATTTGTTTCACCGAAACAAGATGGATCAAAAACACCAGAGAACGCTCCGGTGATCGCAATTGGATCAATAAGGACAACAGTGTCTAGACTTGTACAACCGCCTACGTCCGTTATCTCTACAATGTAAGAGCCAGCAGACAAGTTATTCAGCGTTGTAGAAACAATAGCTCCATTCCAAGTGAATGAATAAGGAGCTGTCCCACCTGAGCCAACCGCAGTTACCGAACCATTATTACCGCCATTACACAAGAGCCCAGTCACGATACTTGCCGTTACCGATACACCGTTGGCAGGCTCACCAATGTTTACACATGCCGTATCAGTGCATCCAAGTGTATCGGTGACAGTAACGCAATGCGTTCCAACACCAAGTGCAATGGCTGTAGCATTTGTTTCACCGTTATCCCATAAGAAGGTATAACCCGGTGAACCACCTGTGGCAGAAACTGAGGCTGATCCATCATTACCTCCAGGGCAAGAAACGCTAGAGATAAAAGTAGTAGAACCTACTACTGGTGTTGGTTCTGTAATAGTTATCGTATCTAAACCTATACAACCTGAATCATTCGTTAATTGAGCGTAGTATGTGCCCGCGCTCAAACCAGTAGCTAGATCTGCATTACCAACATTATTGTTGGTTGCTGAATCAATCCAAGCAATTGTACATGGAGCAACGTTGCAGACATACGTTGCTAATGCTGATCCATCAGCACCACCATTGCAAGTGACATTATTAACAACAGTTGCCACAACCGTATCTGCACCTATACTTCCAATATTCACGAAGAAAGTATCTATACAACCATTGGCATCAGTAACTGTAACAGAATTAGATCCTGAACATAGACTCGAACCATTTGCCGTTGCAGATCCACTAGACCAAGCAAAAGTATAAGGTGCTGTTCCATTCGTAATACTTACAGTAGCTGTTCCGTTGCAGGTCCCACAAGAGGACACCGTTGTTGCAGGGAATGTAGCAGTCATGCCAGCCGGATCAACAAGAATTGCAGAAGAGCTTCCTGAACATCCACTAGCATCTGTTATTGTAAACAAATATGTACCAGCCGTAAGATTTGTACGAGTCGGATTCGTAGAAGCATCATCCCATAGATAAGTATAAGGACCTCCATCTCCTCCAGAACCTGCTAGCGTAAGTATACCGTCATTTCCACTTGGACAGGTAGGCATGATCATAGTTACAGTAGCGATAACAGGAAGTGGATCAATGATAGTAACACAGGCTGTATCCTCGCAGGCTCCGCCATCGGTTACTGTCACACAGTATGAACCCGCAGGAAGTAAAACAGTTGCTGTAGTTGCGCCATTTGGCCATAAGAAAGCATAGACTCCGCTTCCACCAATTGCAGAGGCAGTAATGGTCGCGCTATCTCCGGCACACAATGGCTGAGCGTTTACCACAACTGAGGCATCTAAACCTGTAGCTGGTTGACCAATCATTATTTGGTCAGTATCAGTACACCCATTTGCATCAGTAACTGTAACTGTAACCATTCCAGCTGGCAATGAATCTGCCAAAACTCCCACATCTCCATTTGACCACGTCAATGTATAAGGTGGTGTTCCACCACTTCCAGATCCAGTAGCTGAGCCATCCGTTCCATTGAAACAAAGGTTGTCAACTGAAGAAGTGATAGACGCCACAAGTTGAGTTGGTTCATCAATAGTAACCTCAGCCGAATCAATACAAGAAGTGGTCAAATCAGTGACCGTAACTGAATGAAGGCCGGGGGTCAAGTTTGTGACAATATTGGTTGTTGAGCCATTATCCCATAAGAAAGAATATGATCCTGATCCACCTGTTATTGCCTGAACTTCAGCCTCACCATTATTATTTCCAAAACAATCAATATCTAAGCTATCAACCATAGCAACAGTAAAGTTCCCTGGAGGATTCAAGAAATAAGAATCACTATTCTCACATCCGTTTGCGTCAGTAGCTGTTACAGTATATGTACCAGTAGTTAATCCATTGATTGTATTTCCAGCCACACCTGTGTTCCACAAATATGTATGAGCACCTGTTCCACCAACAGAAGCAACAGTAATTGACCCATCATCTCCAGGTCCAGCGCATGAAATTGGTATTTCAATGAATGTAAATGTAATCGAGTCCCCATCCGAAATACTAATACATGCCGTATCTGTACAACCAATTGCATCCGTAACTGTAACACAATGCGTTCCTGAATCAAGCGCTAAAGCAATTGAAGTAGTTTCTCCATTGTCCCACAAGAAGGTATAAGGTGCAGTTCCCAATGAACCTTGAGCTTCAGCTGAACCATCGGTTGAACCATCACATAACGCATTAATTGGATTAATGATTGAAGCAACCATTGAAGAAGGTGCGTTCACAATAACTTGAGCTGTATCTGCGCAAAGATTATTGTCCGTTACTGTTACTATATAGGTTCCGGCTATGAGCCCTGTAATCGTATCGGTAGTGCCGCCATTACTCCATAAATATGAGTAAGGAGATGAACCTCCTGAGGCATTAACGGTCGCAATTCCATTAGCTACTCCGCAAGTTGCATCGATGGAGTCCATAACAAGAATTATCGGAGCTGGAGCGTTGATGATTATCGTATCATAACCATCACATCCGAAGTTAGTAGTAAGTCTTCCTAAATATGTTCCAGGACAAAGACCTGTAATAAGATCTCCAGTACCTATAAGGTTAGTAGTATCCAGTCCACTATACCATCTATATGGCTGACATCCAAAGAAACATGTATAATTAGCATCTGCTGTTCCATCGCAAGTATTGGCACAACTGGCTGGGGTCGCTGTAATCGTAACATTAGGAACAAAATTATCACTGACATTTGTGGCATTTGAGTCCACACAACCGTTGGCATCTGTAACTGTAACACCATAAGGACCAGAACATAAGGCTGTAAGTTGATTTGATGTGGATGCAACATTATTAACCACTCCAGTACTCCAACTATATGTGAATGGAGATAATGCCCCAACAACAGTAGCAGTTGCGGTTCCTGTACAAACAAAACAGAAACTATTCGTTGAAGCAATTCCAACATTAATTGCTGCTCCATTTGGTAATGTAGTACTCGCTGTTTGTGTACATCCGTTGGCATCTGTAACAGTTACAGTATTCAGTCCAGCGCTCAAACCCAATGCTGTAGCAGTAGTTTCACCGCTCGTCCAAAGGAATGTATATGGAGCATCACCGCCTGAAGGCGCCACTGTTGCTTGTCCATCAGAACCACCAAAACAAGTTGGTGCGACACTAGAAGTTATAGAAGCTAATACAGGAGCGGGCTCGTCAATCGTAAAAGTGACAACATCATTGCATATTCCATCAGCAACAGTTACCGTATAGTTTCCAGCAGGCAGCACCGTGGAAGAAGATCCCGTGCCAACACTAGACCAAGTGTAATTAAAGTTTTGTGTTTTCGGAATGAATGCAACGTAGTCGTTAGTAGCACTGAAGTTAGTATTATTCCTTCCAGATGGCGTATAAGCTACTGTTCCTGTAGCGTTCTCAATTCCTTGAACATGCAGACCCCCTAGGTCAGGATCGAGCACTTCGGAATGAATCTGAATAATATTAGAAGATTCATAAAGTACTATTTGAAATGTGCTTATATCTCCAGAACCATTTGTCGCATTTAAAAAGTGGTCAACATTAATGTAATTAACAACCCTTATTCGGTTAGGGACTGTTCCAATTAAATAAGTTTCTATAGTGGCGTTTCCAACGCTCGGGTCAAGATCTTCCCAAAACGCAGCAATAATATTATTTGGTTGATTCGCAGCAGCACTTGGCAAGGCCAAACTATTAGAGAATTGACCTGGACTAACCACATTGGCTAATGTTAGGTCAAAAGAAATAAAGCCTTGAGAGCTCATGACAAAGTCAGTATGGTTGTTTCCAAAGAAACTGAAGTTAGCACCTCCAAAAATGTTAGTCGTATCAGAATTAGCGTCATCTTGGAGGGTGACCGTTTTGTAATTATGTGCATTCCAAGGACGTCCTTGAGGATATGGTTCATACTCACCTTCGGTTTGGTCAATGACATACTCTGAAGTATTTGTTGGAGCGACTGTTCCCCCATATCCAGATAAATAAGCTGCTCCATCGGCCAATCCATTACAGCTAGCACTATCTGTGCTATCCACAACCGCATAAATTGACGGAGGCTCAACCAATGCAACCATTTGAACTGTATCACATCCGTTAGCGTCAGTTATTGTCACTGTGTGTCCTCCACCGCAAAGAGCAGTCGCAGTAGCTGATGTAGAGCCTGAACTCCAAGCATAGGTTAAAGGAGCAGCTCCTCCTGTTGCAGAGACCGTTGCAGCACCGTCACAAGCATCATCACAACTTGGATTTGTTATTCCTGTAAAGCCACTGAATACAATTGGCGCTGGCTCTGATATGATGGCCGTATCAATAGCTGTACATCCGTTATTATCTGTAATTGTCCCTATGTACGTCCCTGCGATAAGCCCAATAATTGTATCCGTAGTAGCACCATTACTCCAAGCATATGTATATGGCAATGTTCCACCAGCACCCGTGATTACAGCAGAGCCATCATTACCTCCATTACATGTAACGTTATTAAGGTTTAATGAAGACTTATCTATCACCATTCCATATGGCCTTACTTGGAAACTAGCGAGGTCATTCCAAAAATCGTTGGCTCCAGTAAAGTGAATATAATCTTCATCGCCTCCAAAATTGTTCGGCTCGCCAGCATTCCAGTTAAAGTAAGTGGCCACTGTTCCATCAACCCAAACGTAAGTTCCTTCTACAACCTCATCCGTAAGTCCTATCCAACTATTTCCAGGAAGAACAGAGCTAAAATAAGCTTGATCAGCGGCATCGCTAATAACTATCAAATCACCGCCAGCAGCAACCGCTGTTGTTCTCGCAGCCGTCCACGTTTGTGTACCTGCATGATAATAAATAAACTGATTTCCGTTTTCTCCGATATAAGTGAATCCAGGAATAACGGGTGGTGTATAAACGGTAGCTGAAAGCACAGTAGGCTCATCAATGACAACCGAAGCGGTATCAGTACATCCATTAGCATCTGTAAGCGTAACAATATACGTACCAGCTGGTGCATTGATTAAAGAATCATTTGTGCTTCCGTCAGACCATAAATAAGTAATTGGAGCTGTGGCACCGGTGTTTGTCGTAGTAGCGTTTCCTGTGCTTGCACCATTACAAAGCGCGTCATTCACTAGCACGCCTGAAGCAGTCCAGTTACAAGAACATGAATCTGCTACTATTACTTGAGCCGTATCAGAGCAATTATTTACATCAGTAACTGTCGCAATATAGATTCCTGCGGCAAGATTATTAATGGTTTGTGTATTTCCACCTCCCGTCCAAGCAAACGTGAAAGGAAGCGTTCCACCAACAACTGCAACCGAAGCAGATCCGTCATTGGTAATACAAGATTCGTTAGCAACAAGCACTCCATTGGCTGTCAATACAGGCGCTGGTTCAAGAACTACAGTAGCACTATCAGCACAGCCATTTGCATCGGTAGCTGTGACGATGTACGTTGATGCAGGCAACGCGGTAATCAAAGCTGATGTCCCTCCATTGCTCCAAGCATAAGTTAATATTCCTGAACCACCTGTTGCAAGTGCTTCAGCAGTTCCATCATTATCCGCACAAGTTGGATTTAGAGAATCAATTATTGAAACCACAACCGCAGCTGGATCAACCAGTGTAAACGTAGTATCATCTTGGCATCCTGCACCATCAGATACTGTCAATGTATAAGTGCCCGCGGTTAATCCCGTTAAAAATTGATTTGAAGCTCCTGTTGACCAAGAATAACTGAAAGGCAAAGTACCCGTTCCTGTAATTACTCCGCCAATTGCAGAACCTGAATTTTCGCCTGCACACGTGGGATCAAACGGAGAAACATCTGCTGTAACACCTGGTCCATCCACTAACGTCACTGAAAGATTATCTGTACATCCGTTGGCATCAGTAGCCGTCACAGTATAGATTCCTGCAACCAGCCCGTTAACGGTTGTCGCAGTAGAACCAGTACTCCACAAGAACGTTACTGGTGCTGTTCCTCCAGTAGCGGCAATAGTTATTGATCCATTTGTACTCCCAGCACATGTCGGTTGAGTAGTTGATGTGGTGTCCACAGCCAATATTGCTGGCTCATCTACAAAGGCAGAAACAGTATCTGTACATCCACCAGCATCTGTTGCTGTGACAATGTATGTTCCAGTTCCTACACCACTTAAGTTCTGTGATATAGATCCGTTTGACCATAAAAAAGTATATGGTGGTGTTCCACCTGTAGGATTATTAATAGTAATTCCTCCATCCGTTAATCCATTGCACGAAACGTCAGTGACTAAGTTTACAGTCACATCAACTCCTGTTGCGGGTTGTCCAACGATTGCATGAGCAGTATCGGTACATCCATTAGCATCTGTGGCTGTCACTATATAAGTTCCTGCAATCAGGGTATTAATCGTTTGACTTGTTGCGCCCGTATTCCACAAATAAGTATACCCTGGTGTTCCACCTGTTGCATTATTCGCAGTGGCAGTTCCATCATTCCCACCAAAGCAGCTCACAGCCGTTGAGGAAGTCGTTACCGTTACCAATGTTGGTGGTTGAGAAACCACTTGTGATGTAGTATCCGTACAACCATTAATATCTGTAACAGTTACAGTATAATTTCCGGCTATCAGTGAAGAAATAGTTTGATTGGTCGAGCCTGTCGTCCATAAGAATGTATAACCAGGGCTTCCACCAGCTCCATTTGCAGTCAATTGACCATCAGCTCCTCCGAAACAGCTAACATCATTGTCCAGATTAATTGAAGCAACCACAGCAGCTGGGTCGGTCAACGCAGCTGCCAAAGAGTTTGTACATCCTGTGACATCTGTTGCCGTTACAGTATAAGTTCCCGCGGTGAGACCAGTTATTGTCGCAGTGGTCGCCCCTGTACTCCAGGCAAACGTGAAAGGGCCACCGTTTGATCCGGTTGCGGAAGCAGTAATAGCTCCATCTGCATTTCCAGCACAAGATGGTTGTGTTAGAACTGTATCAATAACGATTGGTGATGGCTCCGCAATTTGAAACTGAATAGTATCATTACAACTTCTCGTATCTGTTATGGTAACAATATAATTTCCAGCTGTTAAGTTGGTGGCCGAAGTGCCAGATCCGATAGACGACCAGTTGTAAGTGAAGTTTTGAGATTCAGGAATAAATGCGATGTAGTCATTAGCAGCTGACCAATCCGCAGCATTTCTGCCTGAGCCCGTAAAACCAACCGTTCCAGCATTGTTCTCGACACCTTGAGTATGATCACCTCCGTCAGAATTAAGATCCAATCCAAAAATTTGAATGATATTGGATGTTTCATAAAGCACTATCTGAAACGTTACAAGATTCCCTCCACCAAAATGAGGAACCTCAAGAAAATTAACAACGAGTGCTTCATTAGATCCGGCTCCCATGGTATAAAATTCTATTCTACCCCCTGCCGCTGGATTTAAATCTTCCCAATAACCCGCTATTAAATCATTCGGAAGACCTGCTGCAGGAATGTTCTGTCCCGCACAGCAACCATTATTTGAACTGCCAGAGAAAGTAATAAAGCCATTTGATGAAATTCTGAAATTAGTGTATGTATTGCCGAAAAACTCAAAGCTAAATCCGATAGGCAGACTTGCCGAAACTTGATCATCAGTCAAAGTAACAAGCGTTCCGCCCGTGAATGCTGTATCATATGGTTCGAAAGAATTTTGGGTTTGATCAATGACATAGCTAGCCGTGGAAGTTGACGGTCCGTAACCACCATGAGGAGTGAAATAAGCTCGCCCATCATTTGCACCATTGCAGGATGCATCACTTGTTGAGTCAAGCACCGCATAAATGGCTGGGCCATCGGGAATAACTATTGAACTAGTTGCTTCGCAACCACCTGACTCAGTTACAGTGACAGCTCTAACTCCTCCGCAGAGTGCGTTATTGGTTGGGCCTGCAGTCGACCCGTCATCCCATAAATATGTTTTTGGATTTGTTCCGCCAAAAGTTAAAGCAGAAGCTCGTCCATTGCATAGTGTATCACAAGCAGGTAAAATATTACTAAAGGCTAAAAAAATAAAGTTATTTCCTTGAATGACATTAACTGATGTCACAGAATCTTTTGTAAGATCATTACTATCAACAACATATGTGTCATAGTTTGTGGCTGCCAAATTCGGGAATACATTGGAAATCTGCGTTATTGTATCTAGTGAAGTCCCATTAAAGAAAACGATATAGAATCCAAAAGGACCTGTTCCTCCAGCTTTGTTGATTGTAATCTGCCCATCAGATAGTCCAGCGCAAGACTCATTCACAACATCAACACTTGTAATACTTACAGATTGCGCTTTTGAATCCACTGAATACATCAATGTGCTGAACAAAGCAATAGCTGCAATAACGAAAAATCGGGTAAATAGGTGCATAGTAAATTTCATTTCAAACTCAAATTTAAAGGGAAAATGCGCTTGTTCCGCATAATCAAGGTGATTCACGCAGATTTAACGAATAAGGTTGGGTTGAGATCAAGATTTTTTAGAAAAAAGATGAAATAGAAACCTTTGTAAAAAATAGAAATCTCAAATTACTAATCCAGCTTCAAAACAGCCAAGAAAGCTTGTTGCGGAATTTCCACATTTCCAATTTGTTTCATCTTTTTCTTTCCTTTTTTCTGCTTCTCTAGTAACTTACGTTTACGGCTAATATCTCCTCCATAGCACTTTGCCGTAACATCTTTACGCAATGCTTTGACTGTTTCGCGCGCAACTATTTTAGCTCCAATGCCCGCTTGAATAGCGATTTCGAACTGTTGGCGTGGTATTAACTCCTTGAGCTTTAGACAAATCTTTTTTCCAAGATTAAACGCATTGTCTTTGTGAATCAGAGCACTCAAAGCATCTACCTGATCACCATTTAAAAGGATATCCATCTTTACAAGGTTAGAAACCTGATAGCCTATCGGATGATAGTCAAACGAAGCATAACCTTTAGAAATAGACTTTAATCGATCGTAAAAATCAAAAACGATCTCAGCCAATGGCATCTCAAAGGACATTTCTACACGATCAGAGGTCAAATAAACTTGGTTTTTAAGCGCTCCACGCTTCTCAATACACAGATTCATTACTGAACCTACGTACTCTGACTTGGTAATAATCTGGGCATTTATGAATGGCTCTTCCACTGATTCTAATCTTGAAGGATCAGGGAAATCGGACGGATTATTAACAACTAAGCGCTGCTGATCCGTGGTCGTTGCAAAATAAGATACGTTAGGGACCGTGGTTATCACGGTCATATCAAACTCGCGTTCAAGGCGCTCTTGAACGATCTCCATGTGAAGCATTCCTAAGAATCCACATCGAAAACCAAAACCAAGTGCCGCTGATGATTCTGGCTCAAACGTCAAAGAAGCATCATTCAATTGGAGTTTATCCATTGCGTCTCTTAACTCCTCATAATCATCCGTTTCAACAGGAAATATTCCCGCAAAAACCATCGGCTTTACGTTCTCAAATCCATCAATCGCTTCCGAACACGGTTTCTCAAAATGTGTAAGTGTATCACCCACTTTTATCTCCTTAGCTTGCTTGATACCCGAGATTATATAACCCACATTACCAGCCGAAATTTCCTTTTTCTTTTCAGGTTTCATGCGTAAAACACCAATCTCCTCAGAAATATATTTTTTATTGGTGTGATAAAACTTGACCAAATCCTTTTCACGAAGTGTTCCGTTCATGATTCGGAAGTATGCAATAACTCCTCTGAATGGATTAAAAACACTGTCAAAAATTAATGCTTGAAGCGGTGCATTCGGATCTCCTTTGGGAGCTGGAATTCTATCAATAATGGCGGCCAATAAAGCATCTACTCCTTCCCCTGTTTTGCCACTTGCACTTATGATTTCATCTCTTTCACAACCCAGCAATTCCACCATTTGGTCCTTGACCTCTTCGGGCATTGCTGAAGGCAAATCCATTTTATTCAACACAGGTATGATCACATGATCATGCTCCATCGCCAGATAAAGATTGGAAATAGTTTGCGCCTCAATACCTTGCGTAGCGTCCACTAAAAGAAGGGCACCTTCGCAAGCAGCAATTGCGCGAGAAACTTCATATGAAAAATCAACATGACCCGGAGTATCAATTAAGTTAAGCACATACTGCTCCCCATTGAGTTTATAATCCATTTGGATCGCATGGCTCTTTATCGTAATACCTCGCTCTCTCTCTAGATCCATATCATCGAGGGTCTGCTCTTTCAAGTCACGTTCACTTACAGTGCCAGTAACTTGCAAAAGACGGTCAGCAAGAGTGCTCTTTCCGTGATCGATATGGGCTATTATACAGAAGTTTCTAATGTGCTTCATGCACTAAAAAAATTGGCTGCGAAAATACATGAAATTTAAGGCTGTAATAGAGAAACTATTTGGCTCTAGTATTAAAACTATTTAAGCTCTAATTCGTCTTTGAGCTTCGAGGACATACTTTCCTAAAATATCGAACTCAATATTCACTTTATCTCCAATTGTAAGATACTTGAAAGTGGTATGATTGTAGGTAAACGGGATAATTGAAACCGAGCAGAATTGTTGTGAAGCTTCAACGACAGTTAGACTGACACCATTGATTGATATACTTCCTTTAGAGACGACTAATGCATCTTCAGGTTGATCAAATTCAAGCCGGAAATTCCACGAGCCTTCGACATCCTCAATCGAAACGACCTTTGCCGTTTGATCCACATGGCCTTGAACAATATGACCATCAAACCGGCCAGATGCAGACAAACACCTTTCAAGATTCACAAACCCTCCTTTCTCCCATGCACTCAAACTAGTTTTCTTCAACGTCTCATCTATGGCAGTGACCTTGTGCCATCCATCTTTCAGCTCAACAACGGTCAAACAAACGCCACTATGTGCCACACTTTGATCGACTTTTAATTCATTAAAAAATGGAGTGGAAACCCAGTAATTAATATTTGAACCCTCTTTTTCTATCTTCTCGATTCGCCCTAAAGCTTCAATAATTCCTGTAAACATCTAATTCTTTAATATGCTGGTGGTTCGTCTTCACCTTCACGAATCAAATGCAAAGAGCCTTTAAGCTCTCGACTTTCAATTCCGGTTAGACGAATTTCATTTACTTGACAAACATAAAAATACACTCCTGATGGCAGTGGCTTCCCAGACCTCTGTTCTGTGCCATCCCAATTGATATCAGGGTCTTGAGAAGAAAAAACCTCCACTCCCCAACGGTTATATACCACCAAGTCGATACTTTCCACGAACTTATATGGGAATGGAATAAACAAGTCATTCACATTGTCATTTCCAGGACTAAATACATTCGGCAATTCATACAAAGGACAATTATCAACACAAAGCGCTTGCGTCCTTGCGCTTTCATTATCAAAGCTGTCAACTGCCACTAATGCATAACAACCTGCAATGGAACCCTCGCTTTCTTTCACAAACTCACTTTGATTTGGATCATTTATCTCCTCCAATAAAGAAAGACCCTGTCCTAAGAATGGGGAATAATAAACTCGATAACCAATGACGTCATCTGTGTCTTCGCAGTTTTCATTTGGATTCGACCAACTAATATATGTTTGCTCCAAATCACAATCTCCTTCAATCAATAAATCTGGAGGAATACATGGCGGTTCATTATCTACTGGAATCCCAGTATGAATCTGAGACCAATTTACAAGCACTCCATTTAAGTCTTCGGCAGTGTACCCTCCTATTGATTTAACAAAGTACCTGTACTCGAATAAATTGGCAAGTCGAGTATCAGTGTAGGAGGTTCCTTTAACAGTATCTAAGACAAAGAATTTCTCTAGCGAATCTGGATCATTAGAAAATCTGTAGACCACATATTCATTATTTTTCCAAGGCACATCTAAACTCCAACTAAGTGTCAAGGTATTATCACTTGACTCAGATGACAGGTAAATGGACGCTGCCGAAACCGAGCGACCTATTGAAACCTTGTTTGGCCCACTTAGCATTTCAATCGAATAGTAATATTGGTTTTCAAGGGTATTTAAACCATTGTCCTCATACAAAGTTTCCAATGAGAAAGGATCATTTGATTCTATGCTTATGTATACCACTTCAAAAGGTCCATTTTCACTTTCAGCTCTTGATAACTTGTACTGATAAGGAGGACCAAATAAATTCAGCCTCATCTCTACAGGTTTATACCAGGCAATACTATCACTACCATTTTCAGCATTTGTAGAGTTTACTGAAACTTTATTAAGAATCGGTACATCTCTAATAAGCTTCCCACAGGCTTCTTGAGATGGATAGCTTTCTGAACCATCAGCAAATGTGGTCACTATTATATAGCAATACCGCTGACCATGAATGAGTCCCCTTCCCCTATCATCATCATTAAAATTGGTTGTTTCAAGACTATTTACGCTTCCTATTAATCTATAACCCAATTCACTTGGCACTCCAGTAACACACTCTGGTGCCTGATAGCCTAAACTATCATTGTATCGATATATATCATACCCAGTGGCTTGATCGCATATTGCTCTCGTCCAATTAACTATCAGGCTAGTTCCTTGAGGCGACACAGATGTAATTTCAACTTCGGGAGACTTCACCTCTATCTCTAAGGTTTTAAAAAACACTAAATCCGATGCTAGACCTTCGTCTTCCTTCGCTTTAAAGTAAACCCAATAAGGTGATTTTCTAACAAATTCACATGACGTTTGCCAGCGAAAAATTAATTCAATCGGGGGAATTCCAGTGACACTATCTGCCGGCCCTAACGATCCTCCGTTTCCTTCATCAAGAGGGAATCCTACGGCAGATAAATTCAAACGATCTCCTTCGGCATCAGTTGCTACTGCAGTTCTCTCCAAAATGGAACCTGCAGTAACACATGCGTAATCGTCCAATCGAATATCTGGCGGAGAATTAGGAGGGCAATTTCCGACATCAATTTGCATATCCCTCATAATCGAACCCACTTTGAACACGGCTCCACTATTTGGGTTTGTTCTATACTCTTCAATCAAAACAGCGACATTATACTCTCCAGCGGTTTGAGGCGAGATCCAAGAAAGTGTTCCTGTGTTCGGATCAATAGACATCACGTTATTCAATCCGGGCTCAACATTATCTGGAAATTGATATCCTGAAATCTGCTGACCACTAAAAGACCTGCTTGCGATAATGGAATACACAAGACTATCACCATCTTCATCCACTGCACCTGGATTATGGTAAAAAGGAATCCCGACACACCCATTATCAATAGGCGGATTTTGAAGGATTGGCGCCCTATTTCCACCAGTTGCGATATCTATTGTCAGATAACTTTCAAGATAGAACGGCACGTTATCAGAATTAGGAATATTCAAAACACCTCCATTTCTCATTGGATCTTCCATGCTAAGCTTATACGCGCCAGCTCCAGGAAATTCATGTGTTGTAGTGTAAACGTTAAAGCGTGTTTGATTGGCAATCATCTCACCGACACCAACTCCAGGGTCGCAACCCTGATTTAGTGGTCCATTTACCCGACTTACAACAGCACTTGAACCATCACCAAAAAACAACTCAAGATCGCATCTGTCAGCCGCATCACTTTGTCCACCAGTTTTAGTGTAAGTGACGATCGAAATCTCGTATAAAAATGGATTGGTAGAATTTACTCGTGAATAAATTATCTCCCCTGCTCTATTGTGCGTAGCAAAAGCAACGCTCACAAATAGAATAGAAAACAACAAAAGCAAAGCACGTATAGACTTCTTCATCTCAACTTTGAAGACGTTAAAATGATGTGTTTCGTTGTAACTGCTATTCATACCTTTGATCACTGTAATTCAAAGTAATACATTTTGGCTTGACAAATGTTGAAAGGATAAGAATTCGGTGTAATAATTTAACGTATGAGTAGGCATAAGAAACTGAGGGTAGGTATAACCTGTGGAGATATAAACGGCATAGGGATAGAGATTATTTTGAAGGCGCTTTCAGATTCTAGGGTTTACGAACATTGCACTCCGATAATTTATGCTTCAGAAGGACTAGTAAAACAACAGAGGCATGAATTAAAACTTGATGGCTTCCATTTTCATTCAATTGATGCCGCTGAAAACGCGGATGCCAATAAAGTAAATGTCTTAAACGTCTGGAAAGATGATGTAAAACTAGAATTCGGTCATTCCACTTCTGCTGGAGGTGAATACGCATTCAAATCTTTAAAAGCGGCTGTTGAAGATATTGCATCAACTAAAATTGATGTTCTAGTGACTGCTCCTATTAATAAAAAGAACATCCAGTCAGAAGAGTTCAACTTTCCAGGACACACTGAATTCTTGGCCGCTTATGCCAATGAAGACAATCCTTTAATGATCCTGGTTCATAATGATTTGCGCGTAGCTCTGGTGACAGGTCACCTTCCCTTAGAGCAAGTTGCTTCCCATATAACGAAGGACTTGATACTTACCAAGCTCCAAGTATTCGCAAAGTCATTGACTCAAGATTTTGGGATTCACCGACCTAAAATAGCTGTTTTAGGATTGAACCCTCATAATGGAGATAGCGGATTATTAGGTGAAGAGGAGTCTAGAATCATCTCTCCAGCCATTGAAAAATCGAAAGAAGAGGGCATTCTAACCTTCGGACCTTTTGCGGCAGACGGGTTTTTTGGATCACCAAACAGAAAAAAATTCGATGGCGTTTTAGCTATGTATCACGATCAAGGTTTAGCCCCTTTTAAAGCTTTAGCATTTGAGGAAGGCGTTAATTTTACAGCCGGACTGCCTATCGTCAGAACATCTCCGGACCATGGTGTTGCTTATGATATAGCTGGAAAAGGCATGGCGTCAGAAGTCTCATTACGACAAGCAATTTTAACCGCTTGCGACATCGCCAACGAGCGATCACACTATCGAGAAATCTCTTCAAATCCGCTTTCTATTTCTAAATGATCCTGAAAATAATAATACTCGCTTATTTTTCAAGGTATTCATTACATTTGCAACCCTTTTTTAGATAGCTCTTTGAAACCTAAATATTCATACGATCTTAATTTTGTGAACCTTGCAATCGGCAAGCATGAATTCAACTATCAAGTTGATACATCGCTTTTCGAGACTCAAGGATCAACTGATTTTAAGGAGGTAAACTGCTCTGTTCGAGTTTATCTGAATAAACAAGAACGTTTGATGAGCTTCGATTTCGAAATCGATGGCAACATTAAAACGATTTGCGATCGATGTGGAGAAGAACTGCAAATTGACTTGAGTGTCGAGAACAATTTGGTAGTTAGATTTGCAGAAGAAGCTGACTTTACAGATGATGAAGTAATTTTCATAAAGGAAAATGATACTTCGATAGATCTTGGTCAGTTTATATATGAATACATTATGGTTGGCGTGCCGACAAGAGTGGTTCATGAAGAGGGTAAATGTGACCCTGCTGTGTTAAGATATTTAGAAGAAGTATCTGAAGAAGAAGAAAAGAAAGACAATGAGTTAGACCCAAGATGGGAGGCGCTCAAAAAATTTAAAAACTAAAGCTTGTAAAATGGCACATCCTAAACGAAAAATCTCGAAAACGAGAAGAGACAAGAGAAGAACTCACTATAAAGCTGAGTTACCTACAATCGCTACTTGTCCTACTACTGGTCAGCCTCACTTATTCCATAGAGCGCATTGGTACGAAGGAAAACTTTACTACAAGGGTAGAGTTGTTATGGAGAAAGAATCAATGGCTTAAAATCAGATGGCCATGAAAGTAGGCCTTGATGTTTTAGGCGGAGATTTCGCCCCTGACGCGAACGTTCTTGGAGCAATTGCTGCGAAAGAAGAACTTGGCGAACGATCTTCTATTGTCCTTTTTGGAGATGGCCCTGCCATTGAAGCTATTTTATTAGCCAATGGTAAACCAAAGGATGAATTTGAAATTGTTCACACCACCGAAAACATTTCGATGAGTGAACATCCAGCAAAAGCATTTCTGAAAAAGCCAAATTCTTCTATTGGCTTAGGTTTTAAATCACTTCAAGAAGGAAGTATTCAGGCATTTTCCAGCACTGGAAACACTGGTGCTATGTTGGTTGCAGCAATGTATACCATTCGAACGATTCCTGGTGTTATTCGACCATGCATTACGACTGCTTTACCTATTTTGAATGGTGGGATGAGCATTTTACTTGATGTTGGAATCAACTCTGACTGCAAAGCAGATGTTCTCTACCAGTTTGGTGTTTTAGGAAGCATTCTAGCTGAACAGATTTACAACATCGAAAATCCAAAAGTTGGTTTAATTAACATTGGTGAAGAAGAAGAAAAAGGCAACATGCTTACGCAAGCCGCTCACCAGTTAATGAAAGACAGCCAAGAATATAATTTCATTGGAAATATTGAAGGTAGAGACCTCTTTAGTGGAAAAGCTGATGTTGTAGTTTGCGATGGCTTCACAGGAAATGTGATTCTAAAGCAAGCAGAAGCTCTTTATACACTGCTTCGCAAGAGAGGAGTAAAAGACGAATACTTCGAGCGTTTTAATTATGAAATTTATGGTGGAACACCTGTTCTCGGTGTTAATGGAAACGTTATCATTGGACACGGTATTTCTAACGCGAATGCTGTGAAAAATATGATTAAGCTTTCTGTAGATACTGCTGAGGCTAAATTGGCAGATCGAATCAGAAAAGTGTTTAAGTAGAACCCTATGACAAAAATTAACGCTGCTATCACCGCGGTTGCATCGTATGTTCCTGATTACGTCCTATCTAATAAGGAACTAGAAAAATTGGTAGATACCAATGACGAGTGGATTACTAGTCGCACTGGTATTAAAGAAAGAAGAATTCTTAAAGGCGAAGATCAAGGCGTAACCGAAATGGCCAAAGTAGCAGTAGAGCGATTGCTCGAAAAACGAGGAGTTGGCCCAGAGGAGATAGACTTAGTTATTTTTTGCACCGTTACTCCTGATAAAGTATTCCCGGCTTCAGCCAACATCGTGAGCAGAAAAGTAGGCATGAATAATGCCTTCGGATTCGACCTAAATGCGGCCTGTTCAGGCTTCATATATGGATTAACCACAGGATCTAAGTTTGTTGAAAGTGGAACGCACAAGAAGGTAGTGGTAATAGGGGCAGATAAAATGTCATCTATAATAGATTATACTGATCGTGCTACTTGCATCATTTTTGGTGATGGAGCAGGTGCGGTATTACTTGAAGCTGACGAAACAGGAAATGGAATCCAAGATGCCATTCTCAAGAGCGATGGCGCTGGAGAAGAGTTTTTACATCAAAAAGCAGGTGGGTCTGAACGACCAGCTACCACAGGCACAATTGAGCGCAAAGAGCATTACGTTTACCAAGAAGGTAAAACTGTATTCAAATTTGCAGTATCTAAAATGGCCGATGTAAGCTATCAGATCATGCAGCGCAACAATTTAACAGCTGATGACATAGCATGGTTAGTGCCTCATCAGGCTAATCTCAGAATTATAGATGCGACAGCAAACCGAATGGGAGTTGGAAAAGAAAAAGTGATGATCAACATCGATCGTTATGGAAACACCACCAATGGTACTATTCCACTCTGCTTAGCAGACTGGGAAAAACAACTCCACAAAGGAGACAACATTATTCTTTCAGCATTTGGAGGAGGATTTACCTGGGGGGCTGTTTACCTCAAATGGGCATATGATCCTTCTTAACCTTGCTGATCACTTATATTAATTTACTTTAGTATTCCCTTAAAAATAAACCCATATGGATATTAGTCAAATACAATCGTTAATCAAGTTTGTTTCTAAATCAGGTGTTAACGAAGTAGAACTTGAGACAAAAGATTTCAAAATCAATATCAAAACAAATAAAGCTGGTGACCCAACAACTCAAATGGTTGCTGTTCCTCAGCAAAACTACATGCCACAGCAAATGGCACCAGCTCCTGCGCCTGCCGCACCAGCTCCTGCTGCTCAAGAAGTAGCTGGAAATCAAGAAAGCAAAGGAAATGGTGATGATGATAAATATGTGACGATTAAGTCTCCTATGATTGGAACTTTCTATCGCTCTGCAAATCCAGAATCTGATTCTTTTGTGAACGTGGGAGATGACATTAGCTCAGGTAAAGTGATTTGCATTATTGAAGCTATGAAGCTCTTCAATGAAATCGAAGCTGAAATTTCAGGTAAGATTGTTAAGATTTTGGCAGATGATGCTTCTCCTGTTGAATATGACCAACCTCTTTTTCTTGTTGATCCTTCATAAGACCTCAATTAGTTTCATAAAATCTTAGAAAGTATATGTTCAACAAAATATTAATCGCAAATCGCGGGGAAATAGCATTGCGTATCATTCGCACTTGCCGAGAGATGGGAATTAAAACCGTAGCTGTTTATTCTAAAGCAGATGCTGACAGCTTGCACGTTCGCTTTGCAGACGAAGCAGTTTGTATTGGCCCTGCAGCCAGCAGCGAATCCTATTTAAAGATTCCAAGCATCATTGCAGCAGCTGAAATAACTAACTCAGATGCCATCCACCCTGGATATGGCTTCCTCTCAGAAAATGCCAAATTTTCCAAAATCTGTCAAGAAAACGGCATCAAATTCATTGGTGCTCTTCCAGAGCAGATCGAAGGAATGGGTGATAAATCAAACGCTAAAAAAACAATGAATGATGCTGGAGTACCTACTATTCCAGGGTCGGCAGGTTTACTTAAATCACTTGATGACGCTCTTGAAGTTGCAAAAGAAATTGGCTACCCCGTCATCATGAAAGCTACTGCCGGTGGTGGTGGAAAAGGTATGCGAATGTGCATCAATGATGAAGAAGTGAAAACAGCATGGAGTTCTGCTCGTAAAGAGGCTTTAGCGGCTTTCGGAAACGATGGGATGTACATGGAGAAATTCATCGTAGAACCTCGTCACATTGAAATTCAAATTGCAGGAGATCAACAAGGCAAAGTGTGCCATTTATCAGAGCGTGATTGTTCTGTTCAAAGAAGACATCAAAAGCTTGTTGAAGAAACTCCTTCACCTTTCATGACGAAGGAACTTAGAAAGAAAATGGGTGAAGCAGCTATTAAGGCTGGTAAAGCTGTTCGTTACGAAGGAGTTGGCACTGTAGAATTTCTTGTGGATAAGGACCGCAATTTTTACTTCATGGAAATGAATACAAGGATTCAAGTAGAGCATACCATTACCGAAGAAGTAATCAATTATGACCTTATTAAAGAACAAATAAAGATTGCATTTGGCATTCCGATTAGTGGTAAAAACTACGAGCCAATAGGACATGCTATTCAATGTCGTATCAACGCTGAAGATCCGTTGAATGATTTCCGTCCGAGCCCAGGTAAGATCACTGAATATCACGAACCTGGTGGACATGGAATAAGAATAGACACACACGTTTACGCAGGATACGTTATTCCTCCTTTCTATGACTCAATGATTGCTAAGCTGATTACAGTAGCTCAAACACGAGAAGAGGCCATAACAAAGATGGAAAGAGCGTTAGGCGAATACATCATTGAAGGAGTGAAAACAACCATTCCATTTCATCAACAATTGATGAAACAGCCAAAGTTTAGAGATGGTAAAATCACAACGAAGTTCTTAGAGGAATGGGATTTCAAAAAGGATCTGATGTCCTAAAATATTTCAAACAAAAAAAAGCCCCTATTAGAAATCTAATTGGGGCTTTTTTTTGTCTTTATTTCTTTCTGCTTATCAAGCTATATTGCTCTTTTTACCGGCAGCCGAAGCCAATATTTTTTCTACAGCTTTTTGAATGCCATCAGCATCAAATCCACATTCAGCCCAAAGCTGTGCTTGAGAACCGTGCTCAACGATACGATCTGGAATACCTAGTCTAACAACCTTCGACTTATATCCATGATCCACCATAAACTCCAATACAGCACTTCCAAAACCTCCCTGAACACATCCATCCTCTACGGTGATAACGTGATCAAATTTTCCAAACACCTCGTGAAGCATTACTTCATCCAATGGCTTTACAAAACGCATGTCATACAAAGCGGCAGAAATTCCTTTTTTCTTTAACTGCTCGACAGCTGCAACGGCCAAATTACCTGGATGACCAAAAGTTAAAATCGCGATATCAGTTCCAGAAATTACTTTTCTCCCTGAACCAATTTTTACTTTTTTCATTGGTGTTTTCCACTCAGGCATAACTCCTTGACCGCGAGGGTATCGTATCACGAATGGAGCATTAGTCTCATCCAATTGGGCAGTGTACATCAAGTTTCGCAATTCCTCTTCGTTCATAGGAGCTGAAACGATCAAATTTGGAATACAGCGCATGTAGGAAATGTCATATACACCATGATGCGTAGGTCCGTCATCACCTGCAAATCCAGCCCGATCTAAACAAAATACCACATGCAAATTTTGAATCGCAACATCATGCACTACTTGATCATAAGCCCGTTGCATGAATGATGAGTAAATGTTGCAGAAAGGAACCAAACCCTGAGATGCCAGACCTGCGCTAAATGTCACAGCATGTTGCTCCGCAATTCCAACGTCAAAAGCTCTATCTGGCATCGCCTTCATCATTATATTCAATGAACTTCCAGAAGGCATCGCTGGAGTCACACCCATTATCTTCTCATTCTTCTCAGCTAGTTCAACAATAGTGTGACCAAACACCTCTTGGTATTTTGGCGGTTGTGGATTATTTGGTGTTACCTTAATAATCTCACCAGTATCCTTATTAAAAATACCTGGAGCGTGCCACTTCGTAGGAGACCCAGCCTCCGCAGGTGCATAACCTTTACCCTTGGTGGTAATACAATGTAAAATTTTAGGCCCAGGAATATCTCTTAGGTCTTCTAAAACCTTGGTCAAGTGAATTACATCATGTCCATCAATTGGCCCAAAATACCTGAAGTTCAGACTCTCAAACATGTTTGAATGACTCAAGAGAGTAGACTTTATGCTTTGCTCTACTTTCTGAACTATTTCTCTTGCAGAAGGACCAAATTTACTCACCTTGCCTAATAAGTGCCAGACCTCGTCTTTCACTTTATTGTAAGTATGAGATGTAGTTATATCCGTTAAATAATCTTTTAAAGCTCCAACATTAGGATCGATGCTCATGCAATTATCATTGAGCACAACCAATAAATTGCTGTTTTCAACTCCTGCATGATTCAACCCTTCAAAGGCCAAACCAGCCGTCATGGCCCCGTCACCGATAATCGCTACGTGCTGTCTGTTTTCGTCTCCTTTAAACTTCGAAGCAACAGCCATACCAAGTGCCGCAGAAATTGAGGTAGAAGAATGGCCTACTCCGAAAGTGTCGTATTCACTTTCCGTGATTTTAGGAAATCCGCTAATGCCTCCATATTTTCTATTCGTGTGAAAAACCTCGCGTCTACCTGTAAGTATCTTATGTCCGTAAGCTTGGTGTCCAACGTCCCACACTAGCCGGTCTTCTGGGGTGTTAAAAGCATAGTGAAGAGCAACGGTCAACTCTACAACGCCCAGACTAGCGCCAAAGTGACCTCCCTTTTGAGATACAACATCGATAATAAAATCACGTAGTTCGTCACAAACTTGGGGCAATTGTTCCACAGAAAAATTCTCCCTTAAGTCCTTAGGATAAGTGATTTGAGATAAAAATTCTCCAGCAGGAAAAGATGATTCAGACATACCAACTATCGGTTTTCAATTAGAAACAATACGTCAATTATAAAGTTCTAATCTTTATCAATTTACAAAAATTCTAAATCTATAACCTAAGCAAGAACTTCGGACAAGATTGACTCAAAAATCGCTCTGCCGTCTTCATTGCCCAAATCAGCATCTGAAGCTCTCTCTGGGTGTGGCATCATACCAAACACATTCCTTTGCTCATTGCAGATTCCAGCGATATTGTTAACAGCTCCATTAGGATTAGCAGCATCATTCACTTCCCCATCTTGAGTAGAGTATCTGAACAATACTTGATCATTATCCTCCAATTTCTGAATGGCTTCTGGCTTATCAAAATAATTTCCTTCCCCATGCGCGATCGGAATCTTCAACACGCTTCCTTCTGTTATACTTCTCGTTATCAAAGAATTGCTGCTCTCAGTTTTTAGATAAACATTCTTGCAGATGAACTGCCTGTTATTATTGTGCTGGAGAGTTCCTGGTAATAAACCAGCCTCGCATAATATTTGAAAGCCATTGCATACTCCAAAAACATAACCTCCATTTTTCGCAAACTCAATTACTTCTTTCATAATTGGAGAAAACTGGGCTATTGCGCCTGACCTGAGATAATCACCATAAGAAAATCCACCTGGAAGGACTATAAACTCGCATCCTTTAAGATCGTGATCCTTGTGCCATAACTTCTCTACTTCCTGTCCCATTATGGTCTCCAAAACGTAAATCATGTCCTGATCACAATTAGAACCTGGGAAAGTAATTACTCCAAACTTCATTTGCATGTCAATTAAGGCTCAAAAATAGCAATAGTTGATAGTCGAAGCGCTATGTATTGTATAAGAAAAGTATTATGAAAAAGATAATCAGGTAAAGGTTGCCTAATAGTTGATTCTTCATCGTCATAAGCACTCTAGAAAAGACAATAGCAGAAGGCAAGATCATAAATATGGCCATATCTATAAAGCCGCTGTTTAGAGCAATAAAAGCAGTAATAAAGAGGTACGAAACAACTATCATCCACCTTCTTCTCACACGAAGCGTACTAGACCCCGATGTGGCAAACAAAGAACTTAACGCCATAAGCAACAAGAAGGCCACGAATACTAAAGCTAAGAGAGATTGCCAATCAAATGGAAATAAAAGCCCAGTGAGCATAATGTCAAATGAAGGAACTTTCAGCAGCCCTGAAGTGATATATTGAAAGGAAGCATAGAAATAAAACGGTAATACCAAACCCAAAACACCGATGATTAATCTTCGCAGCGTTACCATACCAACGGCTGCCAATGATTGAAAAACCAAAACAAAATAAAGGACAGACCATGACTGCAGTAATAACATAATCCCAATCACCAAAGACGCATTGAAAACAAATAATTGGATTTTTTTTTGCTCGTCAGGTATTTGTTCAACCCATCTTAATACTGCTAATTGAAGAAAAAAGATAACCCATAAATAGAAGAAGTTACCTCGATCTGGCAGTATAAAAAAGAGAAGAACCACTAGTAAATTCGGAAGATTCGAAATCCTTCCAAGTACACCCAGATTCTGAATTGTTTGATTTGCTATAAATCCAGCGATTAAGGCAAAAACAGCACCTAGGATATAATTTAGCCAAGTAGGCCATGATTGAATAAAAGCCAAATAGAAAATTGAGTCGGCATGCAAAGGCTCTAAACCACTGACCAATTTACCCACCACTCCTGCCAACAGAATCAGCGGAGAAATGAGAATTATTAATCGGTCATTTTTTAAAAGCGCTTTAAGCAATTGAAATATTTTGAACTACAAACTTAAATGACCATACCTCAGTATTGATCCGTTTTTTAGATTTGCGTAAAGTTTAAAATCATGGATGCAGAGTTTGTAGACGCAATTGGACAATTATTCACGGATTCTTTCGCGATCCTTCGTTTTTTGGAAAACGGTTTTAACTGGATGATAATTGGAATAATCGCCATTCTTATGGTGATTTGGGTCAAAAAAATGAGCGACTTTAATAAAGAGGCGGACAAAAACGGAACGTTGCGTTAATTCGCTTAATTTAGGTCAAACCCTATATCCTTCCTGTAATACATCTTTTCGAAGTCAATCTTCGAAATGCTTTCATACGTTTTTGAAAGGGCATCCTCAAGGTTTTCTGCCAAGGATGTAAAAGCGATTACTCTGCCCCCACTTGTTATGATTTTTCCATCATTTGACTTGGTTCCCGCATGAAAAATTAGTGTTCCATCTACATTACTCAAGCCTTTTATTTCTTTCCCTTTTTCATAGCTTTCTGGGTAACCACCTGAAACCGCCATAACACAGGCTGCTGTTCGATCATCAATTAAAAGTTCACTTCCGGCTATTTCACCTTTACCGCAATTCCAAAGTACATTCAAGAAGTCACTTTTTATTCTTGGCATTACGCTCTCGGTTTCTGGATCTCCCAATCGGCAATTGTATTCAATCACCTGAGGTTCACCATTAACGTTCATAAGACCAATGAAAATGAAGCCATTGTAAGCAATTCCTTCCTTCTTTAATCCGCTCACGGTGGGTTTTACAATCCGATCAATAACCTTATCCATAAATGCTCCTTTCGCAAAAGAAACGGGGGAAATTGATCCCATACCACCAGTATTCAAACCTTGATCACCTTCTCCAATCCTCTTATAGTCTTTTGCTTCTGGAAGAATCACATAATCTTTTCCATCGGTCAATACAAAAACTGAAAGTTCAATACCTGAAAGGAACTCTTCAATAACCACCTTCGTTCCGGCATCGCCAAATTTCCCATCAAGAAGCATTTCCTTCAGAGAGTCTGCTGCCTCTTGTTTATCATCAATGATCAAAACACCTTTCCCAGCTGCTAATCCATCCGCTTTTATGACATATGGAGGATTAAAACTGTCCAAAAACTTCACAGCCTCATCTAATTGAGAAGCATTAAACTCTCCAAAACGCGCTGTAGGGATGTTGTGTCGTTCCATGAATTGTTTTGAAAAGCTCTTACTTCCTTCTAGTTGAGCACCTACTTTACCTGGCCCAACTATTTTGACATGACCTATTTCAGCATCTTGCTCAATGAATTCGCGCACTCCAAGAACTAAGGGGGCTTCAGGGCCAACTACAACCAAATCAATTTTATGATCAAGTAACGCCCTTTTTAATGCTTCGAAATCTGTCTCGCTGAACGCTAGATTAGTAGCAATCTCCTTTGTTCCGCCATTACCTGGCGCAACAAACAATTTATCCAACATTTCACTTTGAGAGATTTTCCATGCTACAGCATGTTCTCTTCCTCCTCCACCAAGCAATAAAACGCGCAGCTTTTTCATTTTAATTTCATTTCAGAGTGCAAATAAAAAGATGCCTGCTCACACTGCAATGAAATAAAAAAAGGCGACCCACACGGATCGCCTTTCTATTGTATTGTTTTCTAAAATTAGAGGGTTCTCTTGATACTACATCCAATAGATTTAGTCACTTCTGGATTAATTTTTTCGCCCGCTACCATAGCTGAAATGGCGTTCTTTAAATATGGCTGAGTAACTGCGCTCTTGTCTTTCCCATTGTCATCAATAAGGCCACGATAAGCCAATTTAGCATCTGTGTTGAATAAAAATATATGTGGCGTAGTAGCTGCACCAAACGCGTCTGCCAATTGATGATTCTCATCCACTACATAATGCATTTTATATCCTTCTTTCTCTGCCTTTGCTTGCATTTTTTCAAATGAATCATCACCTGAGCGCTTTGCCTCATTGCTATTCACAAGCACCATTCCGATGTCATTAGCTGCGCACATATCTTTCAATTCGTTGTAACGATCTTCCCACTGAATCACAAAAGGACATGTATTGCATGAAAAAATAACAAGTAATCCTTGATCCTGATTGAGTTCTCTAAGATTAAACTTCTCACCAGAAACATCCATCATTTTATAGCTCATCATCGGAATCATATCTCCGACATTTACTTTTTCTTGCGCTTGAGTATTCAAGGCACTCAACATTAATGTTAGGGACATTAATGCCGCTCCAATTGCTTTCTTAAACATTTGCATAAAATCTATTTTTCTAATTATTCAGATCGTTTTCAAGACGATGAAGATAATATAAGTTGCTTTCGCCATAGGATGATAGGCCATGGAATAAGGTATTTTAAGACATTGTCTCTAGATGATCACCAACAAATACCGAACTATAAAAGTCCCGATAAACTCCGCGATAACTTAGCTTCGCGAAGATTTAACCACGTTAGTGCGCTCTAAAACCTCCATAACAAACGCTGCCTTCATTGTTGTTTTTGTCACAACGGCAATCCTATTTCATGGCAGAGCATTGTTGAAATGGACCAGTCAGCTTATGGGAGAAAGCGAGGATGGCGCCAAGAATTTTTTCACACTAGCATTTCATATTGAGCATAGTGATTCATTTTGGTGGTTTGATGGCATGAATTATCCGTTTGGCGAGCACGTGATGTATACCGATAATCAACCCCTGCTAGCAGCTTTTTTGAAAATACTCAATTGGGTTTTTCCTATTGCCGATAATTTGTCGTTCCTGCTTCCAATAATCCTTTTGCTATCGTTTCTAGGTGGTGCATATTTTCTATTTAAAATATTGCAGACTGCAGGCGGTCCAGACTGGTTTTCAATTCTTGCGAGTATTGGAATAATCTTTCTTTCTCCGCAGTGGATGAGGCTTAAAGGCCACTATTCGCTTGCGCATGGAATAATCATTCCTCTTATGCTTTTTGCCGCTTGGAAATTCTATTCAACTAAATCGAAATGGTGGCTTGCAATCATTCCATTGCTGGCGGGGTTTATTCACCCCTATTTCTTAGTTATGCTCTCTTTATTTGCTGGCGTTTATTTGGTATTGATGCTTGTAAAAAATGGCCAGCTATTAAAATTCAAAGCTTGGCTTTATGCAGTCCTTATTCCCGCAATTCCACTTATCGTTTTTCAAGGACTGATGTGGATGACAGACACAGTAGGTGACAGACCGGATGTGCCTTATGGATACCTCTTTTATCGCGCTACCTTATCCTCCGTTTTTATACCCCTTGATTTACCTCATGGAGCATTTTTTTACAAGAACATCGAAGGAATATACCAACCTGCTCAAGAGGGCAATTTCTACGTTGGAGGGTTTGGAATTATCTGCTCTCTTCTAGGATTAGTCGCTTGGTTTTTGTCAAAAAAAATGCGGTCAAGCAACACTTTTACTTTTGCTCTTATAGCCCTAATTGCATCCCTGCCTGTATTATTTCTTGCTCTTGGCCTCCCTTTCACACATTGGCGCTTTGAGCATTTATTGGAAGAAGCCGGTCCTCTTCGTCAATTCAGAGGAATCGGTCGCTTCACCTTTGTATTCTTCTATACACTGAATCTATTTGCTGCGGTAACCATATCGCACTACTTAAAAACCAAATCAAAGGCGGCAATCACAGCTTCTCTATTCGCTCTGCTAATCCTCTTTTCTGAAGGAGCCTACTTTTCTCGAGAAGTGAATGAACTGACTCAAGACGGTAGTGACCAATTTGCAAATAATGTATGGAGAGATCCAGACTTTAGTAGTTTCTCAGCTATCCTTCCACTACCCTTTTATCATACAGGTTCTGAGAATTTTAGAACTGTGGAAACACTGCCAATCATGACCTCTTCCATGTCACTGAGCTTCGCGAGTGGCTTACCATTGGTTTCTGTTCAAATGAGTCGAACTTCTTTATCTCAATCCTTGCAAACTGTTTCACTTGTAGGAGAGCGATTGGTGTCCTCAGAAATTATCCATCAGCATGAAAATGAGCATTGGCTTTTGATGATCGATCCGAATATTGAATTACCCTATCATCAAACGAAATTAGTGGCCTCTGCAACTTTTGTCTTTGAGCAGGATGGCTACCAGCTTTTTGATTTGCACGCCAAGACTCTAAATGATTTAGTTGAGATGAATACAGATTTCGCAAAATCAATGACTGATTCTAGTTTTAGATTAAACAATCCGATCACATTTATTTCCGATAAGTATATCTATTTTAATAGTCTAGATCTGGATTCATTAAAAACTAACAGAGCCTTTAACGGCATCGGAGCCAAGGAATTTGACCGTATGAATTGGTTTCCCTTGCTACCGAGAGGAACATATATTGACAGTATCCAACGCTATGAATTAAGCTTTTGGGTTTACGCTGGTGATCAGCATGCCGTGAACACACAAATATGGTTTTGGGAACGGAAAAACGATGAAGAGTTACTATTTGAAGCTACAGAAATTGGGGACCATATAACGGCAATTATCGGGAAATGGGCGCTTGTTAGTTATCCGCTTACTCCGCAAACGAATCAAAGCGATTTTGAAGTTCTTTTGCACCGTGATGGCCCCTCGATGAAAGTGCTCATTGATGAAATATTATTCAAACCAAGTAATCTCAATGTGCATAAGCCGGGAATATTGAATCTCAATAATCGATATTACCAACCTATTGAATCAACCGTTGTTAAGTAAGTAGAATTTTATAGAATGAAGAAAGCAACCGTATTATTAGTAAATCTAGGAACTCCTGACAGCCCAAGCGTCTCAGATGTGAGAAGTTACCTATCACAATTCTTGAATGACCCGCGGGTTATCGATATTCCTTGGTTATTGAGAAAAATTTTGGTGAATCTGATCATTGTGCCTTTTAGAGCGCCAAAAAGCGCCAAAATTTATAAGTCATTATGGACTGAAAAAGGATCCCCAATTATTCTTCATGGAGAAAATGTCAAGCATCTCTTACAAGAAAAGCTTGGTGAAGACTATGATGTAGAATTGGCCATGCGTTATAAAAATCCAAGTGTGCCTTCTGTCCTAGAAAAGATCAGAAAGTCCAATCCACGCAAAATCATCGTTCTTCCATTGTTTCCGCATTACGCTTCTGCCAGCACAGGATCGGCTTTACAAGAGGTAATGGATGTAATAAGGAAATGGTGGGTTATTCCTGAACTTTCATTTATTAGTCAATATTGGGATCATCAAGGATATATCAACGCCTTTGTTGAACGTGGTAAGAAATATGACTGGCAAGATTATGATCATGTATTATTCTCGTATCATGGCTTACCAGAACGACATGTAGATAAAGTATATGACGAGGGTCCTTGTAATGAAAAGCATTGCGAGACGGAGTTCACCGAAGAGAATAAATTCTGCTACAAGGCCACTTGCTTTGCTACTACACGATTATTGACTGCTGCTTTGGGTATTCCTGAAGACCGCTACACCGTCTGTTTCCAATCTCGATTGGATAAAAATTGGTTAGAGCCATTCAGCGATAAAGTAGTAGAAGAACAAGCCAAAAAAGGCGCTAAGAAACTACTCGTATTCTCGCCTGCATTTGTTGCAGATTGCCTAGAAACAACCATCGAGATTGGTGAGGAATACCAAGAGATTTTTGAAGAACACGGTGGTGAAAAAGTACAATTGGTAGAGAGTTTAAACGATCATCCGTTGTGGATTGAAGCCTTAGAAGACTTAGTGAAAACACACTAACTATGCGGAGCAGCCTATCATTTCAGGTTGACCATGATTTCTCTGACAAGCTTTGTCTTTGGCTGGAGCAAGAGGAGTTAGCAATGTGCTTCAGAGGAAAAGGTTGGCAAATAGATGGAAGCTTATTGGCAGGTTTCGGAGAGTATGAATCTTTTGAGGAAACAGGTCTTGAAAAGGCAAAAGACTTTTTTCAGAACACCAATGATCTGCTGTTTTGCCATCTCAACTATGATGTCAAGAATCAACTAGAGCTATTGCATTCGAACAATGAAGACCATCTGGGTTTTCCTGAGTTAGCCTTCTTTGTTCCTGAAGTGATAATTACTCTCAAAGAAGATGAAGCGACCTTCTCATTTCACAAAAACCGAACAGGAGAGCAATATATTCGGCAATGCCTTGATGCCATCATTGGTCAGCAGATAAAAGCAATTCCAGGCGAGCGCATTTCAGTAAATCAAAGAGTGAAAAAGGCAGAGTACCTCAATCATTTAGTCACACTTAAAACGCACATTCAAAGAGGTAATATTTACCAAGCCAACTTCTGTCAAGAGTTTTATTGGGAAGGTGTTTCGGTGTCAAGCGCCACATTGTTTAATGAAGGGTTTGCCGCAATGCAAAATCCATTTTCCGTGTTTTATAAAACCGGTAAAAAAGCAGTTATAAGTTTCAGTCCTGAGCGATTTTTAAAGGTGAAAGATAACATCATCACATCGCAACCTATGAAGGGAACAGCGCCAAGATCGAATGACGCGATAATAGATGCTGCAAATAAAGAAGCGCTGCGCACTTCAGAAAAAGAAAGGCGTGAAAATGTTATGATTGTTGATTTAGTGCGGAATGATCTCTCTCATTTTGCAACTAAGGCATCCGTTAAAGTACCAGAACTTTATCGCATCGAAAGCTACACAAGAGTGCATCAAATGTATTCTACGGTAACAGCAGAATTGAAGCCAAATACGCCCATTATAACCGCTCTGCTTAAAGCGTTTCCGATGGGCAGCATGACTGGAGCTCCGAAGGTTCGAGCAATGCATATTCTGGAGGAGCTAGAGCATAGTAAAAGAGGAATATACAGCGGAACAATTGGTTTCATCCAACCTGATGGAAGCGCAGATTTCAATGTGGTAATTAGAAGTCTAATTTATAACGAAGAAAACAAGTACTTGTCTTGCCATGCAGGAGGAGGAATCACTGATTTGTCAGATCCCGAAGCCGAATATGAGGAGTGCATGGTAAAGGTGACACCGCTGCTAGAATTGGTTCAAAAGCATTTCACACAATCCAATACTACCTTTCTACCTTTGAAGGATGAAAAAACAGCTTCTTGAATTCTGCCAACTGCATGATCTTATATCGAAAGATGATAGAGTATTGGTTGCAGTAAGTGGAGGAAGAGATAGCATGGTATTGGCCAATTTACTTCACGAGGCTGGGTTTAATATTGGTATTGCACATATGAACTATATGCTGCGGGGTAAAGACTCTGATTTAGATGCTAAAACAGTGGATGAATTCGGTGCGTTGCTCAAGGTGAAAGTTCATTCACAAGAAGTGCAATGGGACTTAACTCCTCAGCTCAACATCCAAGAGGCCGCGCGAGAGGAGCGTTATAGAATGTTTGACAGTTTGTGCAACGAATTCAGCTATTCTAAGGTTGCCACAGCACATCATGCAGAGGACAATGCCGAGAGTTTTTTCATAAATCTATTGAGAGGAACAGGGATTTATGGTCTGCAAGGGATTCCGGTGAAGAGAGACAACATAGTTCGTCCGCTTTTATGGGCAAATCGGGAAGAAATCACCAACTACGCTCAAAAGTATCATTTACCATATCGTGATGATGCCTCCAATGAAACAGATGCTTATCTGCGCAATCGCATACGTCACCATCTGATTCCTATGCTCGATTCATTGGATCCGAATGCTGACAAGAAACTCTCGACCAGTTTCCAAAACTTAAAGGAAGATGCCATGGCAATGACTGCTATGGCCGACAAACTGCGCAACAACATTGGCTCAAACTACTCAATTGATTTACAAACTTTACCCCCCGAATCCACAGCCACTTGGCTCTATCACGCTTTGCGTCCATTCGGTTTTAACCGCACTCAGTGTGAAGATTTGTTGAAAGCAAGCGAAGCGGGAAAGAAGATTGAATCACCAAGATATGAAGCCATTTTGCGCAAAAATGCAGTGGATGTTATTCTAAAAGATGGCGCAAAAAACGAAACAATAATTATAACCCATGTTGGCGAATTCAACAATGGAAGTGTGTTCATAGAAGTGGTTTCAAAAGATTATAATGGAGTGATGAACTTAGGCAGCGAGCATACTGCAAGTCTTGACTCAAAGGCAATTTCCTTTCCGTTAACCCTCACTATGATAGAATCTGAAGACGTTTTTCAACCCCTTGGTTTAGACTATAAAGTAGATGTGAGGAAATTTTTAAAAGAAAAGGGATTTGGACCTGCCCAATTGAAAGAAATGTACGTCTTAAAAACTTCAGACGGTAGAATTTGTTGGATACCTGAAGTTCAAATTGCAGACTGGTGTAAAATTGATGCTAAGACTTCGCAAATTCTTTCCTTATCTTTCGGACGCTATGGCAACTAAACACGATTACAGCGAAAAACAATACCTCGGTTACAACCGATTCGGCATCATACGCAGAACAGTCATTGCTTTGTTTTGCCTTGCCGTGTACTTCTTGTCTGAAGTGGACGACCAAATGAAAGAAACTTTTCTTTTACTGGCCATCGTCATTTTGGTGCTATCTATAGCATCATTGCTAATCCAGCATCTAGAAACCCGATTAGATGGATCAAAGTTGACATTGATTGGCCCGATGACTTTCAAGAAAGTGGAGATGGACCTTGACGGCATCAAATATGTTGAAGTAAAACCTTATTCAAAGTTCCTTTTAAATCGGCCAATGTTCAACTTACACAAGAAAAACAGCCAGCGCTTTTTTACCTATGGGCATTGGTGTGTAGAATTTGAAACCAAAGATGGTCAGGTGGTTACTCTAGGAACACAACGACCTAATGGCTTGAAGGAAATCCTTTCGAAGTTTGTGAAAGCTGATAATTAACCCAAGCACCCCGAAACCATATTTACCCATCGGAACTTCATTTATGTGTTTCTGTTAAGGTTCTGTCCATTAAATTGTTTATTCAGGACACAAAAAGCCCCACTCACCAAAGGCAAGCGGGGTGTAATCAACTATGAAGGTCAGCTTAGTTCTTAATAAATGATTTGGTCTCTCCTTCATTATTGCTGATGAAGTAAACTCCAGCATTGTAAGAACAAACATCTACCGTATTGGTGTTAGAAACAACTCCCATCACACGACCAGAAAGGTCAGTGATGCGATAGTTGCCTTTTACTGAAAGCTTAATAACATCGTTAGCTGGATTTGGGTAAAGCGCCCATTTCGTAGCATTGTCAATGTCCTTTGTTCCCACTACTCCATTGATTTGAAAAACAGAAACTGTACCGCTCACTTCGTTTGAAGTAACGATGTAGTAGTTTCCATCAGCGCTTGATGCACTGTCAATGAACAATACATCTTCACATCCTAAATCGCCAATTGCATTGGTCTCAGGATCCATTACAGAAAAGTCGCGGTTGTTTACGTAAGTTACAAAAGTTGCATTTGCAGGATCTGTGATGTCATACATCATCACACCACCAATTCGCTCTAGGCCAATAAATGCATACACTTTATCTCCAATTGTAGCTATTTCGACAGCCTCAGGCTCTGGTCCTTTATTGTCAGAACGACCTTCAAAATCATCGTTTTCATCGTTTCCACTATTGAAATCAGCAGGATATTCAGTTGCTGTAATTTGCTCAAAGTCATCGCCTGAATCGAACACCACGTTTCCACTTGCGTCCCAAATTGTGAAAGAGCGCGCTCCGTAGGTGTAAATCTCATCGAAATCACCGTCACCATCAGTATCGCCCATAGAGGTGGTGATGTTAATTCGTCCGCCATTCTCGTCAGCTTGCAACGTTGCAGCATCAGGAAATGCAGTTGGATCTAAGTCTACATCTTTCAAACGCTCTTCTTCAGAATATGCATCATAATCGCGCGCATCTCCCTCATTAGCGGTAATGATATAATCAGTTCCTGCAATATTCACAGTGGCAATAGCATCAGGAAGGTAAAGGCCTCTAAAAGGATAAGTAGTGATGTTCACCTCATCATCTTTATCACTTGCATCTAAACCATTTCCATCTACTGAATGATCTTTCCAACCTAAAGGCAAAATGTCGGTGATGTTTCCATTGCTCAAGTTAACGACAGCAACGGCATTGTTTTCTTGAAGAGAAACGAAAGCTGTGCTGTTATCTGCTGAAATGGCCACATATTCTGGCTCAAAATTGCTGGCATCGCTATGAGATCCTGCAACAACGATATCGTCAATTTGCCAAAGTGCTCCGTTTCCTCCACCGTTTCCAGTAGACTTATATAAGAAAGCTACAGCAATTTCAGATCCGATGTAAGAAGATAAGCTGATGTCGCCTGAGTTGGTGTCAAGGTATCCACCTGGCGACCAAGCTGCCATAGCAGTTAATGTATCCCACGTTGCAGTGGTAGGGTCTCCCATTCCATCATAATCATCAGAAACTAAGAAGTCCATAGAACCACCAGAAAAGTTCTTTGCAGAATAGAAAGAAACAGAAGCGTCAGTGAAATTGGTGATGTCGATTAAATCTGAAATCAACCAATCGATGCTTGCAGTATCATCACCAAAACCATTGGCTTCAGCAAAATAATCGTCCATGAAACTGTCATAGTACTTTGGACCAGCGCTCAATTCATTGAAAGTCACAAATTGATTCAGCTCCATTGCCGTGTCTTGAAATGTCTCTTCAAAAGCATAAATCGCTTCTGGACCAAAAATTCGCACACCGTTCAATGAGCCAGTGTAAGAACCAATTTCAGTAATGGTAACATCGCCTTGAGTAACAGAAGCAACACCACCTGACACATCAATGATGGCAACTGACCCTACTGGGTCCATTAGATAATCACTTGCAGGTTCACCCTCACACGCTACAACTACTTTGTTTCCGTCATGAGAAAATGCGAGCATATCCGGCAAATAACCCACCTCAACCTGAGATTGGAAGTTCCCGTCATGATCAAAAAATACTACCATACCTGGCTCACCATCAACTTCAACAGCAACAGCAAGCATTCCGTCAAATGCACTTACGCTGTTTACACCGTCTCCATAAGGGTTAAGATTGATTGTAGAAAGAAGTGAAAGGTTAGTTGGATCAGAGAAATCTAAAATCCCAACACTGTTGTCAAAAGCGTTGCTAAAAAATATTTTTTGAGAACCTGCATCGTAGGTTACGATTTCTGCAGCGCTCTCGTCATACAAATTTGTAAAGTGTGTTGACACATGATCAAGAGAAACTTGAGCAAGGCCAATGGCACTTAACATTAGGCATGAAATGGATAGGTAAATTCTTTTCATAATATACTTTGATTTTGTTTGAGGCAAAAGTCAAAGCATAGTGTAAATTCTTGCTTAGCTCAGCGTTATGAAAAGACGAAAAAAGGTTTAACTGAAAATGAAGGAAAAGTTAAAACGGAACGATCGTTACACCAAGCGTAAACGTGTTGTATTGATTGATGCTGTGGTTTTCATCAAAAAATGGGGTTAAAGAATAAAATGCCGAAAGCATAATACTGCCATAACCTACACGGCCGCTCAGTCCATAGCGTAATCGCGTAATATGCGGGTAATCATACGTTTTGATTTTAATGTCTTGATTATTGATGATCTTCTCATGAGCTTGGATCTTATAACCAACTTTTCCTCCTAGAGCCAACTTCCAGCGATTCCCATTCTTATCTGGATTCAATCGAAACCTCAATTCGAAGGGAATATCAACATAGTTCACTGAAATTTTACCTCTTGTATAAACAGAATCTCCCACAATGCTAAAGTCTGTATAGCCATTATTTGGACCATTGAATCGTGTAGCAACAGAATTCATGTAATAGTTGTGCGAAGTGAACCCAACACCAGCGGCAACACTCACATTTCCATTTTTATTGAGTGGTTGATCGTAAAGTAACCCCAAGCCAATGCCTCTTCCAAACCACTTTTGCTCAATAGGAGCAGAAACTCCCAAGAGACGGTCCCAATTTAAATCAATGTAAAACAAGTCTTGATGCTTTACTTTATCCTCTTCTACCATCTCGGCTGCAGCTGAATCAATAGCTGGGTCTTTCTGCGAAAAACCCACATTGGAAAGACAAACTAAAACAAGGACTAAACCGTAAACTCGAAGCATAATTTTTATCTTGGGGGGCAAATGTACGTGATGCATTTTGTTGTGAGTGATGGAATACAACGAAGCATTTTAATTTTACGTCTTTCAAGTATGAAAAAGCTGTTTGGTCTGTTGTCAATTTTACTGCTAGTGGCAGGGGCAAAGGCTCAATTTAACCTTGGTTTCAAGCATCTAGATCAGATTGCTGTCGTGCATGGACCGGATACACTCAATTTTCCTTGGGCTGGTGGATTGAATAATCCTCAATTCTCATCTCTTGATGTCAACATAGATGGGTTAAATGATTTCTATGCTTTTGAACGCGATGGCGAGGTGACTCGCATTTTTTTGCGTGACGCCAATGGAGGTTTCTCAGCGGATATGACTAGTCACAAATTACTACCTAAGCTTGACGGCAGCTTCGTGCTTTTTAGAGATTATGATGGCGATGGGAAAAAAGACATCTTTTCCTCTGGATACAACAATTTCGGATTTGATGTACATCGAAATATCAGCGATACGTCATTGAAGTTTGACCTTATAAAACAAAGCCTTACCTACTCAAGGCTCGGAGCTAGTTCACTCTACTTTACAGTTCCAAGTAATGATTTACCCGCTATTAGCGACTTTGATGGGGATGGAGATTTAGATGTGCTCGTGCAAGGTCAGGTAGATCTTACCCCTTTTGTTTTGCTCTATATCGAAAATCAATCAATGGATCTTTACGGCACTGCTGACAGCCTAAAATACAGACTCGTGAATCCTTGTTGGGGTCATGTGCGCGAATATATTTCTCAAACCGGTTGGACAGAATTTGTTTGCGATACAGGAAGAGCTGCGAATCAAAGGCTACGCCATGGAGGCACAACGCTCACCTCTCTTGATTTGAACAATGATGGCATTGTGGACCTGTTAACGGGCGATTCTTACAATCCATACCTCCGTAGCCTTGTTAACGTCATGGATAATGTTGACGCAGAAATAGATCTAACACTTTCAGACACCACATTTCCTGTATATAACCAACCCGCCATTCTACCAAATATTCCAGCAGCATATATAGAAGATGTTGATGGCGATGGAATTAACGACATGCTGGTCGCTCCCAATCAATTGACTGATGGTGCCACTTCCTTTTTTGACACTTCAATAACCAAGGAAGTCGATTGGTATTATAGGAATACAGGAAGTAATCTGAATCCCAATTTTGAGCTTGAATCAGCTGGTTTTTTCTCTGGTGAAATGATAGATGTAGGAGCACGATCATTCCCTGCAATGGTAGATCTGAATGGCGACCAACTATTAGACCTTATTTTAGGTAATGAAGGTTACACTGTCTATGGCGGAACCGCACCCGCTTCATTAACTTTCTATGAAAACGTTGGCGATTCGACTAATGCCATTTACAAGCTCCAAGATGAAAACTTTGCTAATCTCAAAACTTACGGCTACGGTTACATTCATCCCACTTTTGGAGATTTAGACGATGATGGAGATAATGACATGGTGATTGGCACCGATCAAGGTATTCTTCACTTGTTCAGAAATGACGGTACTTCGCAATCTCCTTTATACGTGCTGGACGAAGCCAATTATGCTGGCATCGATTACGATTTAAGCACACATCCTTTCCTTTTCGACTTAAACCTTGACGGACTTTTAGACCTGATCGTGGGTGATTATTATGGGCGTTTTCACTACCATGAAAATGCTGGAACGCCAGAAGAACATGACTTTAGCATGAATGCCACTTTGTTTAAAATGGGGAATGTGCAAACCTTTCAAACCTTTGGCGGAGAATCTTCTGTTTACTTCACGCGGCAGCTTGACAGTCTTGGAACCAACCTTTACATTCTGCAATCAAATGCAGATGGTACCATCTTGGTATATGGACCAATTTCCGATTATACGCTAGATCTTATTCCGCAAGACTCGATAATTTTAGATGCCACATTCACATCAATGACCGGAGCAAATATTTATGGTGATTTTAGAGATGAATTAATTGTTGGTCAGCGCACTGGAGGCTTATTCGCATTAACTCGGGCAAAAGAAATTGCAGTAGGCATAGCCGAATACAAATCTTCCTCCGAATCAGCCATTCAAGTATTTCCTAACCCATCTGATGGGCACTTCAACCTTTCATTTAACGCCCGTTCAAATGAAGCCATATGGATACGTATCATGGATATTTCAGGTAATATGCTTTCAGAAAAACGAATCAGCTCAACAGAAGCAATAAACTACAACCTCGACCTTTCTTCTTATGCCGATGGTTTGTACATCATTTCCATTTTTCAAAATGGAACTCAACACAATGCCAGGTTGATTAAACAATAATGAAAGAAGCATTCGTATTTCTCTCTTTGTTGAGCTCCTTGCAACTCAGCGCACAATTCAACCTTGGATTCCGCGAAACAGAGCAAACCTTAAACTTCACTATAGCTGGAAACATCCTAGCCGAATCCTGTGTTGGAGGATTAGAAAATCCACAGTTTTCATTCATTGATTTGAACTTAGATGGTGATGACGATCTTTTCATTTTCGACAGAAGCAATGATGTGATTCGAACCTATCTATACAATCCATCAACTGATGAATACACTTATTCACCTGAATTTGAGAAGGATTTCCCCAGTGACCTGAAAGAATTTGTCATCCTGAAAGATTACAACTGTGATGGCAGGGCAGACATTTTCACTTATAATCAGGCCGCATTTCGTGTTTATAAAAATACTTCGAATCAAGAGCTCTCCTTTGAAAAGGTCGTTGATAAAATAAGATCTAATTATGGCTCTTTTACGAGCAATGCATACGTATTAGCCGGTGATATCCCAGCCATCGTTGATGTGGATAATGATGGTGATATAGACATCCTCACCTTCGGAACGGTAAACTCAGAAAACTCCATTGAATTCCACCGAAACCTTTCTCAGGATCTTTATAACTCATGCGACAGCCTTGTTTTTGAAGTCCCAACGCAGTGCTGGGGTAAGGTTCAAGAACCTTCAAACTCATCTGAACTTGAAGCCATTTCCTGCAAAGGAGTAGTTCCCCCAAATGGTCGTGGGTCAAGGCATGCTGGATCAACTGTTCTATTAATAGACCCAGATGGTGATGGAGACAAAGATTTGGTAATTGGCGATATTCAAACCAATAGTGTGGTTTATGGAATAAACATTGGCGATGAAAATGAAGCCACAATAGATGTCAATCAACAAACCACTGACTTCCCTAATTCCATCAATCCAGTAGCAATAGATTATTTAGTGGCCGGATATGAATTAGATATTGATCGAGACGGGGTTTTAGACCTCCTCATGACCACAAATAATTCTGTGGACAGTTCATATAACAATGGACATGTTTGGTATTACAGAAACCTTTCAAGCAGCTCGGCCGATTATCAGCTTCAAAGTACAGAATTCCTTCTAGGAGATATGGTTGACCTTGGTTCGAATACCGATCCTGAAGTAATCGATGTGAATGGTGACGGAAAGCAAGATTTATTAATCGCAAGTGACTACCTAAAAAACTCAAGCCAATACCATAGAAGTCGCATCAACTATTTCATGCAAGAAAGCAATGGGAGTTTTACATTGATCGATGATGATTTTGCCAGCCTATCAAACCTGCAAATAGTGGCTGCAAATATTGCCCTTGGGGATATGGATGCAGATGGTGACCAAGATTTAATCGTTGGTGATGGTTCTGGTGCTTTGCACTACTTTGAAAACAATCCAATTGCGGGTGTAGCAGAATTTACAATAGCTGTATCCAATTACATGGCAATAAATGTATCGTCAAATGCTTCTCCTGAAATAGTAGATTTAAATGACGATGGCTTACCTGATTTGCTCGTTGGCAACCTGTTAGGCTCAGTGCATTATTTCGAAAACTCAGGTTCATTTCAAAATCCTTTCTTCTCTTCTACTCCTACCATTAATGAATTGGGCGGGATTGACATAAGTGCAGCTTGCTGTGTAGGTCATGCGCACCCAAAAATGATCGAAAACACAGCTTTCGGTAATGGTAAATTCCTGTTCGTTGGAAGCGATGAAAAACGCATTGATGTTTTTAAAGTCAACGAAGTATTAACCAACAGCTTTGAGCATGTAGATTCTCTTTTCTTCAATGCTGGAAGATTGACTCCATCAACAGTCGATTTTGACAATGACGGAATTTATGAACTGCTTTGCGGCACAGGAGAAGGTGGCTTAAAATATTATTCTAGGACAAGCAATTTCCCAATTGGTGTAAGCCAAGAACATAAAGTTCTCTCCCAAAATTTCAAGGTTTATCCAAACCCCGTAAATAATTCCTTAACTATAAATTTTCAGCATCCTGAAACTGGAACTTTAGAGCTGATTGACTTACAGGGGAGGTCTCTTTTGCTGCAAGCAATTAGATCTTCAAAGAAGATCTTGATGAATACTTCAGGGTACAATTCAGGCTTATATATCGTCAAGTTTACCTCGAATAATGGCGTTTCAAGCCAATCTATTTCTATCTTGCATTAATATGAAACGCATTTATTCAATAGTCGTTCTTGCCATCGCACTGCTCTTCGTTGTGTTCATTATTCAGAATGCCGAAATGGTAGACTTAACCTTCTTGATTTGGGGATTGGAAATCTCGAAAGCACTGCTTATGATGATTTGCGCTGCAGTCGGATTCTTAATAGGTATGCTCGCTTTCTCTTTTAGTTCTTCAAAAAAGAAAACAGAAAAGGAGCCAACCAAGAAAATTGAAGAACCTACTTCACATACACCGTCTTAGCATTCACAAATTCGTGAATACCGTCTGCTGATAGCTCTCTTCCATATCCCGATTTCTTAATTCCTCCGAAAGGCAGCCTTGGGTCGCTCTTCACCAACTCATTGATGAACACAGCACCTTCGTCAAACTCAGAAATTCTATGCATGATACGCTCTGCATTTCCAGTGCAGATGGTTACTCCCAATCCAAAAGATGACATGTTGCTTAACTCAATCGCTTCATTCAAATCCTTGATGCGAACAAAGGGAGCCACTGGTCCAAATGTTTCTTCATCGAAAGCAGCCATTCCCGGCTTTACATTTTTAAGAATAGTAGCATCATATCTAGCTCCATCTCTTTTACCACCACACACCAATTCTGCTCCATTTTCAATGGATTGATTCACTTGGCGCTCTATCCCTTCTGCTAGATCAACCCTGGCCAAAGGACCTATGCTTGCATCGCCAGACATTGGATCAGCAAACTTCAATTGCTCTACTTTGGCTTTAAACTTCTCGATATACGCATCATAAATGCTATCCATAACCAAGAATCGTTTACCCGCAATACAACTTTGACCAGCATTAAGAAACCGCGATTTAAATCCGGTTTCAACTGCTGCATCTAAGTCCGCATCATCCAAAACTATAACAGCATTGCTTCCTCCCAACTCAAGTAAACTTGGCTTTAAAACTGATCCTGCTGTGGATGCTACGGCCACTCCTGCCCTTTCGCTTCCCGTTAAAGAAACAGCGCGGATTAATGGATGCTCAATTACTTTACTTGCGTGATCATTATCCAAAATCAATGTTCTAAATGCATTCGCTGGAGCACCAGCCTCAGCAAAAATTTCTTCAATGTCCAATGCACATCGCGTCACATTGGGTGCGTGCTTTAAAATAGCAGTATTCCCAGCCATAAGTGTGGGTGCGGCAAAACGGAATACTTGCCAAAAAGGAAAGTTCCAAGGCATGATGGCGTAAATCACACCTAGTGGCTCATAAAAGACATAGCTTTTCGATGCATCTGTTTCTATAACCTTAGACCGTAAAAATTCTTCTGAATGATCAGCATAATAGCGGCAAACCCAAGCACATTTCTCAACCTCACCCTTAGCTTCTGCTATTGGTTTTCCCATTTCTAAAGAGATGTGCTCCGCATATTTCTGCGTATTCGTCATCAACACTTCCGCTACGCGATGCATCAAAGCTGATCGCTCTGAGAAAGCTGATCGTTTCCAAGTTTGAAAACGCGCATCCACAGACTCAATTATTTCATTCGTTTCTGTCTCAGTATGCGTGTTAAAACGCTCAATTTCTTTAAGGTTCCAAGGATTGATAGATAATACTTCCATTGCCAAATTTCTTTGACGCAAGATTACAAAGCCTCCATGATATTCATGTCGATTGATTGTAAATAATACAACTAGTTTTCAGTAATACACGATATGGGGTTTCATGAAATTAATCTCGCAATTCAAACCCTCTCAAACCTACATTTGCATTCGTGATTTTTTACTTTTTCAAATATTGGCTTACACTTGGAATGCGGATGTGGTATAAGCGCGTCTACGTGCACTATCACGCGCCATTACCAACAGATGCACCTATCATTTTTGCCAGCACGCATCCAAACTCAGCCATAGATTATCTATTCAGTCCGCTGATTCACCATCAACCAACGTATGTCTTGGTGAGAGGCGATGTTTTTGAGAAAAAAATGCTCAATGCCATGTTCAGAGCAATTTTCATGTTACCCGTTTATAGATTTCGAGATGGTTATACATCACTCAATAAAAACGAACAGAGTTTTAAGGAATGCTATAACACCTTCGATAAGAATGGAAAAGTTTTGATCTTTTCAGAAGGTGTCTGCGTTCAAGAAAAGGTTCTTCAACCGCTTAGAAAAGGCACTGCACGATTGGCACTTGACTACCTCAATAAGCATGGAGGAGAAAAAGTTTATGTGATTACTCAAGCAGCAAGCTCTACTCAATTTAGACAGTTTAGAGCTACCGCTATGGTGAACTTCGGTGAGCCTATTGATGCCCGTGATTATAACGAGCTCTATGCAGAAAATCCAAATAAGGCGTATGAAGCCTTGACGAAAGAAATCACAAAAAGACTTGAGCAAGACTTCATCATTGAGAAAGAATACAGCGATGATTCATGGACGGAAAAAGCGCTAATGGCATTGAGACTCAACTTCAACACAATCAGCTCTGAATGGTCTCCGGCTGATAGAAGTAGATTCGATTTAGAGAACAACTTGGTTCAAAAGCTTAACGATTTGGGTGAAAACGCTCTAAGCGATGAATGGAAAGCACAATCACTGATCCTCAGACCTGAAAACGAAGGTCTTCTAAACAAGAACAACAGTCAATTTAAGTTTCTATTCAAAATCATTCTGCTTGCCCCTTTTGTCGGTTTAGCTTGGTTAATGGTTTTAATACCCAATAGCATCACCAATTGGCTGATAAAAAATAAAATAAAGGACAAAATCTTCACTACTACTGTAACTGTGATTGGTGGTGTTCTTCTCTATCTTATCCAAGCGATTATTTTATTGATCATTGGTTTAGCTTCATTTGGAATTTACGGATTCGCTTTTCCAATGATCATGATCATACTCACAATGATCGGAATGGAAGTTGTGGATGAATTTAGAATGGCCTATTATAATTGGAAAAATATCAAACAAAAAGACGACTACCAGTTTTTACTGGATGAGGTTACTAGCTTGAGTAATTCACCAAACTAGTCTTTCACTCTTGTCATTCCTATTACGGTGAACAAGAAATCTGGCAGAGGTTTTCTTTTTCTGCTAGGACTGAGATTAATCCTCCAGCCCAACTTCTTAGAGATGGTAATCTTTTCCGTTTCTACCAATTCAATCAGTGTACCATTTGGGTCTTCAACATAAGCAAATCGTCCTGCAGCCTCACCCATTGAGAATGAATCTCCGGTATCAATCGTAAATGCATTATTCAATTCTTCTGCACGCTTTTTAATGCTATCCATCTGATTCACGTCAAAGCATAGGTGAATAAAACCTTGGTCTCCCCAAAAGCGGCCTTTCATGTTATGGTCCATCGGCTCACCCGACTTCAACTCCAATAACTCAATGAAGAAATCACCAAACACTTTAGAGAAGGCTCCTTTGTTTCGATTCTTTGGTGTCAATCGAACCCTTCTGTAGGTTTCATGACCGCCCTCTAGACCTTTTAAATCATCAAACACGCGTTCTTCATCAGAAAGAACTTTGTCGATGCCCATAACATCACGGTAGAAGGTCAACGCTTTCTCCATATTGGTCACCCCAATCATGATTCCCTCAATGCCACCAAACTGCCCTGGCTTTTTCTTATACCAGCTGTTTGATTCAGACACGATAAAAGGATTGCCATAGGGATCAATCACAGAAAACGATGACTTATTCATCGGGTCATTAGTGATGTTGCTAGGCTTACTTTTGGATAATTCAGAATGCGAAATCTTTGCGTTCTCGCACTTAATTCTAGTCACCAAAAGACCCGGTCTCTTCAATGAAAAACTCAATTGCGCAGCTGGCTCACGGCTGGTATATTGCCAAATCTCCATTCCGCCACCGCCATTCAAATTCATGGCTAATATTGCATGCCTCGACTGCACTGTATCTCCCGTGTATTGAGTCATTAAAGGCGCTTCTGCTGCCTCGTCAAACACTGGGACATCAAATCCAAAATTTTGTCTGTACCACTTGAATGAATCATGCACGTTTGGTGTGCCAATTCCTACTTGTTGAATGCCATTTATCATCGTTAGTCAGGCTTGAATTTAGTTACGATAGATCTGAATAATCCCGGCAAATATCGCTTGATATAAATCAGGATTTGTTCACGACCAAAATAGATTTCTGCTTTTCGTTTTTCAGCAGCTTTAATAATTCCTTTTGCACATTCGTCTGGCGATAAACCTGAAGCAAGTCTCTGGTCAGTTTCTGCTTGTTTGCTGCCATCTTGAGTCAATGCATTGTATGACATGTTTGTACTTACCCTTCCTGGCAAAACCAACATTATGTGGATGTTTTTCTTGGCAGCATCGAGTTCTGCCCTTAGTGAATCAAAATAACCGTGCAAAGCGTGCTTTGAAGCCGAGTAGGAAGATCTCATTGGAAAACCAAACGAACCGGCAGGAGAACTCAATGAAATGATACTTCCTGAATTTCGTTGCATCATTCCTGGCAAAACAGCCTTAGTTAATGCCGTAGCTCCAAAAAAATTGGTTTCCATGATCAATCGTTCTGACTCACGAGATGCTTCCCACGTCAATGCACGTTGGCTTATTCCAGCATTGTTGATCAACACATCCACGCTATTAATTAGCTCTTTCCTGCTAATTAGGGCTTGATTGATAATATTTTCGTTGGATACATCCAGGGGTAAGATGCTATGCTTCTCAGCATGAGGCAGCTTAGCTTTCAACACCTCTAATTTGTCGGCATTTCGGCTAGAAAGGATAATGATTGCGCCCTTTTCAGCAAGTTGCCTCACCAAGGCTTCTCCAATGCCACTGGACGCACCGGTAACCCAAACAACTTTATCCTTCCAATAATTTGCCATGCTCACTTAATACTGCAAACGAACTACTTTTTATCTAAATTGACGCTTTATTGAAAAGAGGTTTATTTTTATTTTTCACACCAGACCTATGAGCCTAATCGATCGATACAAGAATAAACCCCTTGCGGACTTGGTGAAGATTGTTGAATCTGCCCAAGACTACCCGCCCGAAGCAGTTGAAACTGCCAAGCAGATCATAAGACAGCGTAAGCTTGACAAATAGAAGTACTAAAGGCACAAGATCTATACATCAAACTACGATCAGACTACCTAGAAGCGATGGCCAAACAAAGCGGAGTATGCTTGGTGTGTGGCGAGTGGAGGAATAAAATAAGTAATTTTTTAGACTTAAAACTTCCCTTCTTCGACACCGAAAGCAGCGTTAAGTTCTATGGAACTATCGCCATCGGTCATTATCACGAGAGATAATCATTTTCTGATATTACTATTACCAATTAAATATTTTTCCAAATACTGTTCTGATGATCCCCCTTCCGACTTTACGCTCTACTCCACCTTTTGTAAGAGGAATACCGGTTTTATGAGCAATAGAGCTTTTTAAACCAGTTATACCAACCAACCGTTTAAGAGAAAAAGAAATACCTAATTTTTTACCGAATCCAAACATAAATTTTATAATACAATTCCTGCTTCTTTCAACTTTGCTTTGGCAGTGTTTTTAGTATTGTAATCCCTGTCACTTTCATAACCAGAGATATTTTGAACGTAGAGTAATAGACATTTTTGCAGTATAGCTTGATCCTTTTCAAGGAGCGCGTAGTTAAATAAAGAATTTACCATATCATTAAATAAGTTTGCTTCATCATTATATGCATCTTTAATTTCATCGTCCGCACTGAAAACATTAGGAGGCAAGGCTGAAGCGAATGTATATTTTGATAGGATAGATAGAGCTTTTTCAATATCTCCCTTATCTATTAATGAGTTTACCAATGCAGGTAATGCTTGGCTGTAGATTATATTAAGATTTGACTCTTGAGCTGCAGCTTTGGCTAAAGCTTCTTCTCCGTTTTTCATATAGTGAGTAACCTCTGCCGTGACAATTTTTTCTAGTCTTTTCGCGTGCTCATTGGTTTCGGAACCACCACTAGCACCGGTATAGCGTGACCCGTCAAGCCACTCCTGATCTTCATAGCAAGCCAAAAGACTCCTCGCTCCTTCAAAATCGTAAGCAGTAATTGCTTCATCTATAGTTTTGTATTTTGAAGCACCATCTCCATCATCATATTTATCCTCAAGACACTCTTCAGTCTTCTCCATCGACACTTCATATTCGCTTGAACAACTGTGCAGAAATAAAGTTAGAAGTATTATTGCTATGTAATTTTTCATGCTTAGTTTATTAAATTTTCAACTTTATTTATTAAATCATCATCGGTCATTAGGGCTAAGTACATTTCAACTTTCTCCTCTGATAATTGTTTGCTACTGATACCCTTGCTAAGAAGTGCTAGATACAAACCGTCTTTGGTGCTATTTAAATTATTTTGAAGTTGTCCAGCCGTCCAAAGATCATCGAAGAACTCTAATGTATTAAGTTCTTGTATTGCAGCTGCAGCTTTATCAAATTCATTATTATCTGTCATGTAAATAACTTCTTGAGTTATTATTTTAACAAGGTCTAAAGTTCTCTGACATTTAATATCGCCAAATCCCAGGATTCGCTCGTCTTTGCACGGTGCGTCAGCTGCTGCTTCTCTAGCCGCTTCAAAATCATAGACATTTAATGCCTCATCAACCGACATCGCATATGGCCAAAATATTCCCGTTATGGTTAAAGAAAGAATAAGAATTCCTGGAACGAGAACATGCCAAAAACGTATTTTCAATTCTTCAACAGGTACTTCTTGAAATTCTTTTTTGCCTCCTCCAAAACTTTCAAGTACGCCTTTTTCCACTTCTTCTTGTTTAAACCCCGCTTTTCTGTGATAAATCACCTTATTAAACATCCCCTCAGAACTTGAAGTCTTATCCTCTTTTTGGGAGAATTCCAAGCTATCTATGTAAAGCTCGAATTCATCTTTATCGACCCCCTCTGCAAGAGCTCTTTTAGTTAAGATTTCTTTTTCTTTTGATGATATTTTATTGTCTGCTAATGCGGCAGAAATTAGGTCTTTAAGACTTTTTGATAATTCCATTTTTTTGTTTTAATTAATCAGTATTCATCTCCCCTTTTAGCAACTTAGAGCCAGAAGAAAATAAACGTATCAACCATGGTGATTCATCGTGCTTATACTTTGCTAGTAATTTTTGATTACCTTCTATCTCTCGCTTCGCTTCAACCTCTGCCATTTTAACTTTAAAATCACGTGCTTGTTTAGCCTCATCCCTAATAAATTCCTTATCCGCCTTAACCATGGCTATTTCATCATTATACACCTTCATTTTTTGTTCCCAATCTCTTTTTGCTTCTGGTTTTAGCTTGGAAGTGTATTTTTTGTATTCCGTCTGAGCTTCAGCGTAACACTCCGATTTGCTATCAATCATAGAGTAATAATTCATCGCCTCTGCATTAAATCCTGCCGCGCTTGGGTCATTAAATTTACCCAATTCAGCTTTCATATTTGCTAATAACTCATTACAAATAGTGTTTAGTGACAATTGAAAGTATTCCATTTTTTTGTTTTGAATTTCCTTAAAACAAACAGCAGCTTCCGTTGGTACAGATTTTAATATTGCAAATGCATTGTCATAATTTCTCATACCAGCCTCTGCGTCTGCTTCGCTTAAAAGACTTTCACAATTGTTTTCAAAATATTCAACTATTTTCTCCTCTGACATTAACAAGAAGTCCATGAATTGTTGATTTTTGAAGTCGACATTTCGAATTCCGCTTATGAATGCTTTCTCAGGAGAATCACCCACTCCTTTAAATTCTGAAGTGTAGGTATTAAAAACAGTTTCGCTAATAACGTCAACTACCATGAAATTAATCTCGTAAGTATTCGCGTATTTAGTAGGCGCTGTAGAGGTTACATTCTGAGAAACAATGTTTATGCTCGGGCCAACTATAAATCGAGGATTAGAACCTTCTCCTCCAAATCCTATTTTAGTAATCGCTGCATTAAGTCTGTCTTTCAGCAATTTACTTCCAGACGCTCCTATACCCTCATAAACAGGCACGAACGGAGTTAGCTTTATAGATAACTTAGTAGATAAGTCTAAATCTTCGTCACTATTGACACTCCTAGATCCTTGCGTATTTTCTTCGGAAGAAAATGCTTCATCTGAGCTATTTGTGTTGGTTTTTTTTACAGAATCAGTTTGATTGGCATCCGTATCAGAAGAGCATGCAACGAAAAACAGACTCACACAGGTAAAAAATATAATTGATAATTTTTTCATAATTTTTTATTTGAATTGGATAAATGCATCTCCTAAGCTTTGTGTTTTGTTGCTCACGGAAAGTCCGCATCCATTCTTTATTCCCTTTTTTAAATCTTTAGCGAAATCAAATGCGGTGTAAGAATTACCAGATTCATCCTGAGTAAATATCCTAACATTTGTAAAATACATTTCAGTGCTCGTATTTTTAACCATTTTATAGGTTGAATTAACCGTGTTTTCTTTAAGCCATGTAACAACCTTCTCTCCAATTTCCTCATCGCCACAGTCATCATCTAACGCTACTGTAGATGAATTAAGCACCGCCAATCTTAGCGTAATTTCGATTCCATTTGCTAATAAATCCTTGAAGTGGCTAGTTATACCCGTTGAAAGTTCACCTATAGAGTTCGAAAAATCTTCTTTCACCAATCCTGGCACATCATTGTTTTGAGAAGTTTTGCCAATATTTGCTCTTGTGATGGACGCCACAGACTTGTTCGTATAAACATCCATGCATTTCACTATGTACGTTAGTGTCTTGTTTATGTTTCTTGACGAAGCATCTTGCTTTAATTCATAATCTAATTCGATTATATAATCTGGTTTGGCAGTATTCATTAATTCTGCTCTCAAATCTCTTGCAATGCCTTCCATTTCGTCCATAGCATTGTTATTATTCACCATTTTCAATGTTTGTTCCATGTTTTCCAACGAGAAACCTTTGTTAGAAAATTGAGACTCAATTTCTGCTATGACAAATTTCAACTCCGAATCTTGTATGAATGACTTAGCATAATCTCTTGAATAAGAAGTTACTCCTTGATTATCTGATTCTTTAAGACAATTCATTCTTTTGAGCATCGCATCAGAAGGAATTACCATTACACTTGGCATACTTTGCGTAATCGCATTTGATTCTTTTTTACTTGTCTGAGATTCCGATTCTGTGGGTAGCATAGAGCCACTGTCAGAACTTGAATTGTCAGAACTTGAATTTCCGCAGGATGAAAACACTGCACACGTCACTAAAAGAAGAATTAATTTTGTCATTTTTATATAATTTAGGCTAAAATTAATCTAAAAACTGAATAAACCAATCAAATGAGCATTAACGTTAGAGTAATTGATACAAACACTTATTATTTGGTTAACCTCATCTGCTTACTACAGTAGTCAAAACGATTTAAGTCGAGTTTTTAAATCATCCAAAAAAGTATCTATAATAGATTGTCATTCCCTCTTAAAAAATTGTCATTTCTTCAAGATTGTTTTCGAGACCTTCTACACCGAACATTTTTCTAATAGAGAGTTTATCAATGACTACGGAAGGGACCTTTATCCCAAGTATAATTTGAACAGACGAAAATTGTATGATCTAACTATCATGATAATGAGTAGTTCCGATCTTCCTCAGATAAAAAGAGAGTTCTATAATATTAACGGTCAGGTTCAGAAAGTACTTCGGGAATACGATAATTCAATTGATATTGACAAAGGCGAGAATCCATCTGATATGAATTCAAATCTCTTTGTTCCACTTCGAAGTATCATTGATAATGGTAGAAAAGAATTCCGTGATGGAATTGAGTCGTCCTTTATTAAAGATATGTATCACATATTGATTGAAATGGAGGTCTATACAATCGAAATTGAGAAGATTATCACCAATGAACTGAACCAAATAGATGGGAGTTTGGATACTTGGAAGAAGAACCTTTCTGAGATGGATAGGATCTTTCGAGACTTGAAGAGTTAGTTCTTCTTAAAATCAAGTTTTCTTTCCACGATTTCAAATTCTTTCAAAATTGTTTTACACCAAACAATAAACCCCCAAGTATTTGAATACTTAGGGGTTTATTTTGTGGTCCCACCTGGGCTCGAACCAGGGACCACCTGATTATGAGTCATGAGTTCATCCCACACAAGTTACTGTATACCAGTGCATTAAGCATCTAATAAATGTTTAACTGTCTAATAACTGTCTGTGAGAAATCTAAGTTACCCCAAGGTTGGTCAAACCAAAGACCTTAAAGTCTTCATCTCGTTTCATCTGAATAATCAGAAAATAAGGTTGTATAGCGGCAAAAGAATTAACAGCTCGTTAAACCCGAATAACCACCCCATAGAACATCGTCTATCAATGGCTAATTTACTAGCTGCGGAGGTTTACAGTCACATCACCAAAGGGGGTGTTCTAAAGTCATATCGAAGAGAAACAATCCAATCAGGTCGGTTATCTGACCTAGAGTACCTGAAGCTTGCTTTAGACAGTAAGCTGAATAGCAACTACTCTGCTAAATACAAAACAACCCTTCGTTACACCTACAGGGATATTGTCGATGCCTCAAATGGCAATACACTATGCGCTGATGAACTAAGTGCTATGCTCAACAGATACACCAATGCCACAAGCTATAACACCTTTAGAAGACATGTAAACGCCCTAATAAATGAGGCTGTGAACCTGGGTATGGATGAGAGAGACCTATTGAAGAATAAGAGTAAAAAGGCAAAGGCTAAGCTCCATAAACCCTTCAGAGACATCGGCCTCATTCTAGATGAGATAAAAGCCTTTAACAGTAACCTTCACCTGTGTTGTCTTCTGACATACGGATGCCTTCTCAGACCACATCGAGAAATAAGGGAGTTATGTTGGGGGGACTTCTCCAACGACCTGAGTCAAATACACCTATCAGGGCATCGGAATAAATCAGGACGAAACAGGATAGTTCCTGTCCCAAAATACATCCGAGAGAACCTTCATGCTGGAGACCTCAACTGTAATGTATTCAGTGGTAATCAGAAGGCATACAACCAGGACTACTTTAAGTGCCTTTGGAGGCGATTTAAGAGCCAATCTAAGCTGATTGACACCAATCAGACTCTATACTCTTTTAGACACTCAGGGGCTATAGAAATCTACGAGCGTACAGGCTCATTAGTCAAGCTACAGAAGGTGATGGGTCATTCAAGTCTGAATGTATCCCTAACTTATTTAAGGGGCTTAGAGGTGGCTGAATTAACCGAGGATGATATGCCTAAGGTTTAGGTAAACTCATTTTAATCAGAAATGCATCATTCTCACCTCTTTTGAAGCATTTTTAGTGCTTTTTAGCTTAAAAACACTCAAAAAACGTCAATTATTCGTCCAAACCAACTAAAACCTGAAAGATAAAACCTAAACCCTCAAATCACCTTGGGGGGTGGGTTGTTCTAAATCGGTTTCCTGTTTTAGATACGGTTTCTGATGTATAGTATAACCGAATGTTTGGGTACTTAGCAGATGCAATAAAAAAGATTTATATCGTTTAGTGTAAACTGGCTACGCTGCGTTGCCTCTATAATCTGCATAACGCTCTATAAAATCGTTAAAAAGAATATTAGATTTAATTGATATGACTTCATCGTAGGATGGCGAGGGTAGCTTTTCAAA